>Ga0307377_10000188_pt1 | contig 85371 bp, 67 predicted proteins | sample TR3MG_FD_202535 | JGI IMG/M metagenome (GOLD analysis project Ga0307377, IMG submission 202535) | Soil microbial communities from Risofladan, Vaasa, Finland - TR-3 | ecosystem: Environmental > Terrestrial > Soil > Coastal area > Acid sulfate soil | place: Finland: Risofladan, Vaasa | collected...
ACAAGGGCGCGGTTACTACCTCATACGGCGACACAGTGCCTGCGGACCTTGTAATCGCCTCCAATCCTTCTGCCGGTGCGTCCGTTGCCTACGGCTCATCGGTAGACCTTGTAATATCCTTGGGCCACGCGCCGGTTACTGTACCCAACGTCCTGAACATGACCGAGGCGCAGGCCGAGGCCGCCCTCAACGCCGTCGGCCTAAATAAAGGCAGCGTAACTACCTCCTACAGCAACACAGTGCCTGTGGACCTTGTCATAAGCTCTAATCCTTCTGCAGGAACATCCGTCGCCTACGGCTCATCGGTTGACCTTGTAATATCCTTAGGCCGTGCGCCGGTTAGTGTACCCGACGTTCGCAACATGACCGAGCCGCAGGCCGAGACGGCCCTTAACGCCGCCGGCCTAAATAAAGGCGGCGTAAGTACCTCCTACAGCGACACAGTGCCTGCGGACCTTGTAATCGCCTCCAATCCTTCTGCCGGTGCGTCCGTCGCCTACGGCTCATCGGTTGACCTTGTAATATCCTTAGGCCACGCGCCGGTTACTGTACCCAGCGTCCCGAACATGACCGAGTCGCAGGCTCAGGCCGCCCTTAACGCCGTCGGCCTTAACAAAGGCAGCGTAACTACCTCATACAGCGACACAGTGCCCGCGGACCTTGTAATAAGCTCTAATCCTTCTGCGGGAACATCCGTCGCCTACGGCTCATCGGTTGACCTTGTAATATCCTTAGGCCACGCGCCCGTCACCGTACCTGACGTTCTGAACATGACCGAGTCACAGGCTGAGGCCGCCCTTAACGCCGTCGGTCTTAACAAAGGCGCGGTTACTACCTCCTACAGCGATACCGTTCCTGCGGACCTTGTCATAAGCTCCAATCCTTCTGCAGGTGCATCCGTCGCCTACGGCTCATCGGTTGACCTCGTAATATCCTTGGGCCAGGAAGCTGGGCCACAGACGTACGTCTGGACCAACGCTTATCCATGGAGCATGCTGTGGCTCTCGCGCAGGAACTGGGACCCGGTAGCTCCTTTCGGCGGACCTGGCGATGATGACAGCGCAATTGTTCGCGGAGAACCCTATCAGGGACCGGTAGTTGATTGGAACGTAAACGTCGGTTCGATAAGCGGCCCGCAAGCCTACGAAGGCCAAGAGCAAATCATGTTAGTGCTCGAAGGCGCCAACATGCAGGTCAACGACAGTTGGAATGCCCAGGACGAACGTGGAACAGGCATCCTTGAAATCTACGACGGCAGCATCAACATCGATGGCGGGATGCGCGTTGCGGACAATGGAGCGTGGATACTCCGTCTATTTGACGGCGTTCTCAGCGTCGGCAGCGAGCTCAGAGCCGGCGACAGCGAGGGTGCCACGATGGAGCTTAACGTCAGCGGCGGCGAGCTCAACGCCGGTGCTCTTGGCATCGGCGACGATGGCACAGGCACGATCAATATCACCGGTGGAATTGTCAATGTCGAGGAGGATATCTGGCTGAACCTGCGTAAAGGCGGATTCATCACCGTTAATATCGGTGGTGGTGTCGTCAATGCCGGTCCGCTGCTTATGTCCACCCTCGGCGGCGAAACCACCCTCAATATGAATGGCGGCGAAGTGAACGTTGATGCGCTCATCATTGCTGATGAGAGTGACAACGGCGTCGGCATTATCAATATGGACGCCGGCGCCCTTACCATCCAGGGAGATTTGAGGGCGCCCGCACGAGGTTCCGCTACCATCAGCCTTGATGGCGGTGTTGTTGATGCCGGGGCCTTCATACACGATAACGATGACTGGTACATGAATATCACGCACGGCCAGATGTGGCTGAACGGCGACGTTTCGGCTGGAATTCAGGCCGACGTCGACGCCGGCAGGATAACCGCCTTCGGCGCTCCCAGCAGAGGAGAGGTAATGATTGAGGTCGTCGGCGGCAGAACCCACGTATGGGCTGAGCCGCACTTTGACAGGGCCTACGGACCGTATCCCGCTCACAAGGCGACCGGCGTACAGGCAAGAGACTTAGTCCTTAGCTGGAGTCCCGGCGACGGCGCTGTCAAACACCATGTGTTCTTCAGTGACAATCAGGCCGCTGTTGCCGGCAACCAGCTCTCCGCATACAAAGGCAGTCAGACCGCCGCTGCTTATGCTCTACCACCCCTCCAGTTGGGCAAGACGTACTACTGGATGATTGTTGAGGAGCAGACCGGCGGTATCTTAGTCGATGGCTGGCTGTGGTACTTCACCGTCGAAGAGGCCCGTGTTATCGATGACATGGAATCTTACACCCAGAACCCCAACTACATCTTCGAGACCTGGAAAGACGGCTGCGGTGATGCACAAGGTATGAACGGCAACGGTACGGGTTCGTGCATAGAGCTTTCGCTCACAAGAACCCACTCCGGCTCGCAGGCCATGTGGTATTCCTATGAGACCTATCGCGACACCGGCTGGGAGCGCGACGCAAATTACGCCGAGGCCACTCGCACATTCGGTACACCGCAGGACTGGCTGGCCAGCGGTGAGGCCGCCCTTGTGCTGTGGTTCTACGGAGTCAAGACAAATGACAGTGCCCCGATGTGGGTGGCCGTCAATGACGGCGCCGATGAGACAATGCATACTTATGGCGCCTACGGCGATGATGTGGAAGACATCAAGAAGCAGGAGTGGATTGATTGGAACATCGCCCTGGCCGACCTGGTCCTTGAGGTTGACCTGACCAATGTCGTGAGCCTCTCTATCGGCTTCGGCGACAGAACGACTCAGGCCGAAGGCGGCAAAGGCGTCGTTTTCTTCGACGATATCGCCCTGTGGCCTGTCAGATGCGTTCCCAAGTACGTAACCGAGGTCGTGGACCTCAACGACGACTGCGTGACCGACTGGGGTGACATACTGGTTTTGGGCCGGTGGTGGCTGGAGGACCGTCGATAGACCCTTAATCGGCTGTTAGGACACGTCGGGTTATTAGCCGGCAAATACGGCCTCCGTGTAAACCTTCCCGCACGCCACCGCCGTCAAAATCTGCATAAGCATCCGCACACCGCCATTTTTGCTGCCAAAAATACCCAAAAAATACTTGCAGCAAACCTTTGACCGGCTTAGAATGCTCGCTTTCAAATCGTAAGAGAAGGGAGACCAAGTATGCTGGCAAGGCTTCATAGTGTCACATTGGTGGGAATCGAAGGTATTGTCTGCGAAGTCGAGGTGGACGTCGCCCGCGGCGGATTCGAAAAATCGCTCATCGTCGGCCTGCCCGATACCGCCGTAAAAGAAAGCACCGAAAGGGTCAAAAGCGCCATTATCAATTCGGGCTACAAATACCCCAAAACACAATCGCTGATAAACCTCGCCCCCGCCGACGTCAAAAAGGCCGGCCCCGCCTTCGATTTGCCTATCGCTCTCGGCATGCTCATCGGCCAGAGCGTCCTGGTCGGTTCCGGCGTCAAAGATTTCGTTATCATAGGCGAGCTTGCCCTCGACGGCCGCGTGCGGTCCGTCAACGGCGTCCTGAATATGGCTATGACCGCCAACGCGAAAGGCTTCAGCCGGATGGTCGTCCCCCTCGAAAACGCCAGAGAAGCCGCCGTCGTTCAGGACGTAGAGGTATACGGCGTCGGCTCGCTGGCCCAGGCTGTCGCCTTTCTTTCCGGACAATTATGCCTCGATACGACCACTGTTGATATCGACGAGCTGTTTGGCGAAGCATCAACCTACGACTTCGACTTCGGCGACGTCAAAGGACAGGAAAGCGTCAAGCGCTCCCTGACCGTCGCGGCCGCCGGCGGGCACAACATAATGATGATTGGCCCGCCGGGAGCTGGCAAAACCATGCTCGCCCAAAGACTGCCCACTATCCTGCCGCCTTTGAGCCTGGAAGAATCACTCGAGACAACCTGCGTCTATTCTTCCGTCGGCCTCCTGGACAAGAACAAGGCCCTGATGGCCACGCGGCCCGTCCGCATGCCGCACTACTCAGCCAGCGGCCCCGCCCTCGTCGGAGGCGGAACCAATCCCCGCCCGGGTGAACTTTCCCTCGCCCATTTCGGAATCCTCTTTCTCGACGAATTCGCCGAATTCCCCAGGCACGTCCTCGAGATGATTCGCCAGCCCCTCGAGGACGGCTTCATAAATGTATCCCGGGCCAAAGGCACTATCCGCTTCCCCGCCCAATTCATGCTCGTCGCTGCAATGAACCCCTGTCCGTGCGGCTACTTCGGCTCCGATGCCAGAAGATGCAAGTGCACGCCGGGCCAAATCGAAAGATACATCTCCAAAATCTCCGGCCCCCTCGTGGACAGAATTGACATCCACATCGATGTCCCCGCCGTTGTTTTCAGCAAGCTGCGCTCCAAAGCCAGCCAGCTTGACTCAGCCACGATGAAACGGGACGTCGTCAGGGCCAGAGACATTCAGGCCACACGCTTCGGCAACGGCAAAGTAATGACAAACGCAAGAATGAATCACAAAGAAGTGGAAAAATTCTGCAAGCTCGATTCCGCCGGCGAGCAGATGCTTAAGCACGCAATGACGGAATTCGGCCTCAGCGCCCGTGCCCACGACAAAATCTGCAAAGTCGCCCGCACTATCGGCGACCTCGCCGGCGCAGAAAATATCGCCCCTGAACATATCGCCGAAGCCATCAGCTACCGAAAACTCGACAGAAAACTGTAGGGCACTGTTTCTGCGACGGCCTCTCAACTGCGAAAGGAGCAGGTTCCTTTGTCAATATAAGGTGAAATTCACCCCGCAGCCCAAGGGAGACGTTTCTTGTTCTTCTTTGCCCTTTTCGTTCTTGAAAATGTAGACGATGGCCGGCGTCCTTGCCAGAATCGTGACATCGGAGACGCCGTCTCCTGTCATGTCACCGAGCAGGAGAGTACCGCCCGAACCCTTTGTCTGGAAAGTGGCGATTCGTTTGCCCGCCCCATCAAAGACTCCGTGACCGAATGCAATGATGATTTCCTCATATCCATCGCCATCCCAGTCCAGCAACGCATGCTGCCGACAATAGTCTGTCATGATTCGACCGAGTTGCCTTCCATTGGCATCCAGTAACCATAGAGGAGCCTGACCGCGACGACTGTGGTCAATATCAACAATAATCTGCGGCCCCGGCAAATCAGGATAGATTCTGCCCGCCTGGACGGATTGAAAATGATAGCCCGGAACTTCCCACAGGATTTTGCCGTTACCGTCGACGCACGCCAGGTTATTGCCCTGGCAGCAGGTAAGCACCAAGCGATACTCCTGGGGCGTTTTACCTTTTCGTAGCACCCGGCAGCAGTCAAGATGTCCTTTCCCCTTTTCCATTTTCCCAGACTTGAACTGCCACCGCACCGACCCATCGGAGTTCAGCATGGCGTAGCCCGCCATAATCTCATCTTTACCGTCATTATCTATATCAATCGGTCGCGGCTGATGCGCTGTCCGCCGGCCGCCGGGATAACTCACCGTCCACAGCAGTTTTCCATCATAATTGTAGGCCCAGATTTGACTGTAGCGCGTCTTGACCAGAACATCGGTGACCTTTTTGTTGCCGGACAGATTAGCAAAAACCAAACAGTCGCTCGCGTCGGCTGGAATGCGTAATCGCCGCCGTTCTTTTCCCGTCGCGCCGTCCAGTTCGACCAGATAGCCTTTCGTGCAAAGAATCACCTCACTCCTTCCAATGCCGTTCCAGTCATAAATCTGGCACGCAACGTCGTAGCGCAGCTTCTTGTCGCCGATATTGGGGTCTCCCCAGCGCCAAATCACGCTGCCGTCCAGACGCTGGGCCACCGCCGTCGACGTGTAGTGAACATCATCCTTATCTACGTTTCTCGCGCTGACAATATCAGCTTCGCCGTCCCCATCGACATCCCCGGTTACAATCCAGTAGCCACCGTACTGTGAATCGAGCGGGATTTGCTTCCACGGCTTGATAACAGGCGCCTTGTCTCCCGGCTCGCCATAATCCTCGGTATAAGACACAAAAGATTTGTCCGCGCCCAAGGCAACACCTGCCCATAAGAGCATCCACACAAGCCCTCTCGCTGTCTTCACTAAAGCTCCTCGCTCAAAACACCAAACTCTTACCGCGTCAAAATCGTACGCCTGCCCTGATGCACTTTCATCTCGTGATTTTACTTCACCGGCCTGTATAACGCAAATCTCTTCAGCACAGCTTCCCATAGACGAATTGCGCCGCCCCCCGCTGGCAAAAGGCTCATTGAGCTAAAAACACCACATATAGCTTCACATAGGAAAGCCCGACGCCCTCGAAAGAAATAGCCTTGCAAAACCACAGGAATAATGTAGAGTATTTGATTTCGGGAAACTACGATACCACATCGCTGAGAATCGGCCCTCTTGCAGGAACATATGTGGTACTACTGATAAGTTGGGAAAAAGACAAGCTGAGCGCTTCCTGTAATATGCCGGCTAACACACTTAAATGTATTTGGGAAAGCATGCGTCCGAAGCAGTGGACAAAAAACTGCTTCATCTTCGCTGTCCTTCTGTTTTCGAGAAACCTCTTTAATCTGCCCTTGTTGTTGAGAGCTGTGTTTGCCTTTATTATCTTCTGTCTGATTTCCGGCTGCGTGTACGTCATCAACGACCTTGTGGACCTTGAGGCCGACAGGGTTCACCCCGTTAAGTCTCGCCGGCCGCTCGCATCCGGCAGACTCAAAGTCTCTAACGCGATATTGTCCGTGGCCATTATAATACCCATCTCTCTGGCGGCCGGCTTATACCTGAGCGTACCGTTCTTTCTCGTCGCTCTAATTTACCTGTCTGTCCAGTTGGCCTACTGTTTTATGCTAAAGCATGTAGTTATCCTGGATGTTTTCGCCGTTACGCTTGGGTTTATACTGCGCGTCGCTGCCGGCGGCGTCGTTATTGGCGTGGAGATGACCTCCTGGCTGCTGATTTGTGCCACCCTTCTCGCCCTCTTCCTGGGCCTGAGCAAAAGAAGGCACGAGCTGGTCACGCTCAAACTCGAGGCCTCTAATCATAGAAAGGTCCTCCAGGACTACAGCCCCCATTTGCTCGACCAGATGATCTCGGTGGTTACCGCTTCCACCGTTATTACCTATTCGCTGTATACCATGTCCGAAGAAACCGTTGCCAGAGTGGGCAGCAGAAACCTTATCTACACCATTCCTTTCGTCCTCTACGGCATCTTCCGGTATCTTTTTCTTATTCACCAAAAAGGCGAGGGCGGCAGTCCCGAAGTGGTTTTGCTCACAGATAAACCTCTCATATTCGATATCCTCGTGTGGGTGGCCACCGTTGGCATAATACTGTACACTTGAAATAGAAAAAGCGGCAAGCATCGTTCCCCCGTCCACTATGAAGACTCAGGGCCGTTCCGCAACCACAGGAGGATGAAAAACGCCTTCGCAGAATTGCTAAACGAACTGCGGCATTACGCCCACAAATAAATGCATGAAGTTCTGGTTGATTTATCAATTATGCAAAAGCAACTCGCCGGATAGCCTGCCGCCTTCCTTAATTGAAGCACCATTCAAGCCCTTGCTTGGCCCCATAAAGCGTCCGGGCCATTATCTCTGGCGTAATCTTTAGACATGGCTCCCAAGAGATATGCTTGGACCCTCTTGCCGCCTGCCGCCCTCCGCTTCGCATCTGAACAGAGCGGTTGTATAATAAGCCCGACTTTTCCCATTAAGTCCGATAAGCCGGCCTCGTCCGCACAAATGCTGACCTCTCCACCAAAGAAAACACCGCCCGAACGGATTTTATTGCCCCTCAGTCTGACGCGTGCACAAATACAAACAGCACGCGACGGTCCGGCTTTTTTCTTTTCTCATGCGCCCGCCTGTGTTAAGCATAGCTTCACAATACAGATAAACAGAGCTTCCACACGCCTCTGTTACAGGACTAATTGAGGCCCGCCCCTTTTTCGCTTAACTTGTCCTAAACTCGTGCCGATACAAAAAGCTGAAAGTTCCGCAAACGATTTTAGTTTGGATTAGGAGACTTGAAATGGGAATTCAGGATTGGTCTGACGATGTTATCCTCGTTGACTTGCCCAAGGAGCCAAATATGGCCGATGAGCTCAAGACTGTCACCGACGTGGTTCGCGACCGCGGCAACTGTGACGTCGTAGTCGATTTCTCCGAAGTTGATATTGTCACCTCCTCAAGCCTTTCGAAGCTCCTGAAGCTGCGCAAGCTGCTGGCCGACTGCGGTCACAGGCTTCTTTTCTGCAACGTCGCTCCCGCCACGAAGGGCATCTTTACCGTGACCGGCCTCGACGGAGTCTTCGAGCTCGTGGATGACAAATTCGTCGCTTTAGCCAGCTTACAGATCGTCAATTAGGAAAATCTGATTAACGCCTGCCACACTCGTTTAGGGAGTTCTTAAACGCTGTGAAGGAAAGTAATTCTCGGGTGTCGAGGTCAACCGGCCACATCAACCTGTTTCCAATAGACCGGCACGGGGCGGAAAACTACTGTGCTTGCGGCAAGTAAATCTTTCCACAAGTTCACTGCACGTCGGGTCGGGCAACTCGCCCAATGACCACAAAGTTCACGAAAAATCCTTCTTCTTGAACACGGTCAAATCAGAATAACAGGCCCACGATGCTTCTTGCGCCTATGCCTGCCGACAATTAACTCATCATCCCTCAGTGCTCACCACCTGCATTCATACGGACCTGTCGTAGGAAAAGCCGAGATGCGAAGCCTCGCGCAGCCCATCGGAATAAGGGTCACCGTCTCAATCGGCGCCTCCGACCGAACAGGACTGTCCGGCAGCTTCCCTACAAGGCCCAGATTGTCCAGCGTCCATTCGGGAAGCTTTCTTGCCTTCGCGCGAAGCTCAATCGGAGCGGCCTCCGGCGTGAACGGCTGCCCCGCGACCGGCCCCGGCCTCCTGACAACCTCAAAGCAATTCGCGGGATTTACAGGGTCAACAACAAGCCCGTAGTTCCATGGCGTCGTCGGGTACACTTCATAAGCGGGCCACTTGTAGGTGTCACCGCACTCAACCCATTTCCGGCTGTTCGTGCTGTTCCCATCGTACCTCACCCACTTTTCCCCGATTTTCAAAGAGAAAGTCAGCGGGCCGCGGTTGACCGATACCGATTTCTTGTTCTTTTCCCAAACATAGACTGCAATCCGCGCGGGAAACTCTATCTCTACAGCGTCACCACTTGCCCACTCTCGCTCAATCACCGCATAGGATAACGGCTCAAACGCCCCTTCGACGGGCTTTCCGTTAACCTTTATCTTTGGCTCCCGGCACCACCGGGGAATTCTCAGATACAGTGGAAAACGAACTTGCCTCGGCGTCGAAATCTTCAAAGTAACCTTCTCGCTGAAAGGATACTCCGTAGTCTCGACTATTTTCACCGTCGTGCCGTCGCCGACCCTTGCCTCGACCTCACAGGCACAGTAAAGCGATGCGCACAGACCATTGTCGGGTGTCGCCAGCCACAGCTCCTCTGCATAGTAGGGCCAGCCGTGCGAAACGTTATGCTGGCAGCAGCGATACGTCTCCGGATACGCGCTATATGCGAGCATACAGCCGCGGTTTTGCACGCCCGGACTCTTATTGTGACGGTCCAGTTGAATCATGTTCGGCGCCGTAAGATAATGCAGCCCCTTAAGGTTTGGCGGCCGCGACGCCGGAAACGAATTAAACGCTGCATATTCGCACCGGTCCGCCCAAAGCGGGTTGCCCGTAATCTTCAGCAGCATCTCGAAGCTGTGCATAAACTCAACTATCGAACATGTCTCGGCACCCTGCCGCGGGTCGTCGTACCCTTTCCGGCAGTTCTCATCCGCCCCGAACATCCCGCCAGGCACCTGACCATACAGCCCCATCACCGTCTCATAGTTTCTCTCCGCCGCCCGGATGAACCTCGGGTCTTTCGCCTGCACATAATACACCCCCGGCTGCCGAAAACACTGCGCAATGTTCACGCCGTGCCAGCTCGCGATGCCGTCGGTCCAGTTGTCCGTATGCTCGTGAATCTTCTGCGCAACGTCAAGCAGCCATTTTTCGCCCGTTCGGTTGTAAAGCCAGTAAACGCTCTCGAGGTTGTTCCCCGCCCGCCTCTTCTGCCAGGACGCGGGCAAAAAGTCAGCATCGGGAACAGAAAGCTGCCAGCGAAAATAGTTGGTCATCAGGCATAAAACACGCTTGTCCCCGGTATACTCGTAGTACGACTGCAGGCAGTTCAGCGCTATCATATTCGGCCACAAATCCGGCCTGCCGCCCTGCTTCGTGAGGTTCAAACGCGGCCCGAACCACCCGTCCTCCCGCTGGCTGCTCAGAATCCCTTCTATCCATACCCGAGCCTCCTTAATGATGCGCTCATCCTTAAGTACATAGCCCAGGTCGCCAAATCCTTTCAGCCAGTACGGCAGCTCCTCCCAGCCGCTGTGCCCCTCACCTTCCGGGCTCAGCCATGCGTTACCCTCAGCTTTGCACCACTTGCTCAGCTCGGTCAGATGCCCGATTGTCCCTTCCGTTTCAAGTTCGAGTTGGCGCCGAAGCCACCCTTTGGCCTTAATTGACCCGATAGGCAGCTTAATCAGCGGGCTGGGCTCAAGCGGCGGCCGGTTCGAAACATAGAAGCTGTTGGTCTTGTCCGCAGGCGGCATTTTGACCACACCAACCTGCATTTCCCCTGCCGCCGGCACAGGCCACACCATCAAAAACACAATAACAATCGCTTTGCCTGAATCTCTTAACTTCATTCGTAACATCTCCTTAAAAACAAGGTCCCATCTCGCCAGTTTAACAACTGAAGCCGCAAAATCAACCTTCGCTTCCGCCTGCGCAAACCGGCCCAAAACATCTTGACTAACCCGGAAAAACTGTTTACTATTCACTCGTCCGCGGATGTGGCGGAACTGGCAGACGCGCAGGCTTCAGGTGCCTGTGGGCTTAGGCCCGTGGAGGTTCGACTCCTCTCATCCGCAATAGAACATCAACTATCTAACGGAAATCGCACGCACAGGCCGATAATATTTATATGCTCCAGATAGCGCAAAATCTCGAACGAATGGCTGCAAAGCTCAGCCCCGCCGTTCTAATCGGCGCAGGCTTAGTCACCGTCCTGCTCGGACTTTTTATCTGGCTCGGAGGCCTCGGACTCAGAAAAATCCTCGTCCCCCTCATCGGCGCCTTCGGCGGCGGCATCTGCGGCTTCTTCCTCGCCGACCGAAACATACTGCCAACCCTCTTCTCAGTGCTGGTCGGGGCAATCCTCGCTGTTATCCTTGAAAAGATATTCATAACAATAATGACGGCCGCCCTGGCAGCGCTCTTCGGCTTTGCCGCATTGACCGCCTTCTATAAAGCCGACTTCAGCACCGGCCTCAAGCACGCTTGCTCACACCTGCCCCTGCATAGCTGGGCGATAATTGCTGCATTGGCGGTACTTCTGCTGCTGGCCGGCGCTTACCTCTGGCGTTTCACTTCGGCTCTGTGCTGCGCCGCTCTGGGGACAATCCTCGTCTTTGCCGGCATGATTCTGCTTCTGTCGTACAAGGGCGCCGAGCCTGTCCGCACGATTTGTAGCAAGCCCTCGTATTACACCGCCGTTTTTGGCGCGATGATTGCCTTCGGAACCATCGAACAGTTACTGCTCTGTCCGGGCGGAAAGAAAAAACCGAAAAAGAAAAAAGAATCGGATGAAAACGATGAATCCTCCGCCGGTACGAGGCAGCGATGGCGGAACCGCTGACCTTTGATTGACAGCCTGAGCCGATTCTCTGATTGTACGAGAAAAAAGTAAAGGAGAGAAATGATGGATTATCTCGCCATCCTTGCTCAGACAGTTGAAAAATCGGACCGTGCCGCCGAAGAAGCCATTGTCCCAACGGACTTAATCTGGCAGTACGTCACCTCGCTGAACTTCCTCGAAGCCGTCACCTTTATTTCTTTCGGGATAGTATGCCTGTTGTACGGCTGGCGCGTATTCAAAATACTGGTAATAATCAGCTTCGGATTGCTCGGCCTCGGCCTCGGCGTAAAAATAGGAGAAAAAATCCAGGGCCAGAACAGCCACATCTGGTCCGGCCTCATAGGCCTTGGCATCATGGCCGGTATTTCAGTCCCCTTGATGCGATGGGCCGTCAGCATCCTCGGAGCCATCGCCGGCGGAATGCTTACCTCCGGCATTTGGTACGCCTGCGGCCTGACCGAAAAATACATCTGGGCCGGCGCACTGATCGGCATCATCGCCGGAGGCATGATTTCCTTTATCATCTTCAAAATAGCCGTTATGCTCTTCTCCAGCCTCGGCGGCAGCGCTCTGATGATTGCCGGAATACTCGCCCTGCTGCACATTTATTCACAAACACCCGAACAAATCGAACAGCTCGTCTTCACCAACAAATGGTTCCTCCCTGTTGCGCTTATGGTGCCGACCGCCGTCGGCCTGATTGTCCAGAACAAATTCATAAAAGGTTCCAAAGACTGGCGCGTCTGACCCTTCGGGTCCTCATTTCATTCGCCCGCCCTAAGCCGCAAGTTTCGCGTTTACCCCCGGCTGCACGCCCGCAACCGGAAGATTTCGCCCTTGCAAAACTGCGCCAATAGCGTTAGAATCCTGTGTTTGTCCGAAAGGTATCTTTGCACTAAGACCTTCCGACAATTGTTAAGAGAGTCTGGAAAAACGCCTTGTTTGAATCACTGACGGAAAAACTCAACTCCGTTTTCAGGTCGCTGGCAGGCCGAGGCAGAATCACCGAGGCCAACGTCTCCGACGCCATGCGCGACGTCCGGAAGGCCCTCTTGGAAGCCGACGTCAGCTACCACGTCGTCAAAAAGTTCTGCAAAGACGTCATGGACGCCGCCATTGGCGCCGAAGTCATAAAGAGCCTCCACCCCAGTCAGGTCATGGTAAAAATCGTCAGCGACGAGTTGACCAGGCTTATGGGCCCCGTGGATACGACTATCTATTTCGTCTCCCCCGGCCCCACCGTCATCCTGCTGGCCGGCCTGCAGGGCACCGGCAAGACCACTACCGCCGCCAAGCTCGGAAAATACCTCGTCGCCAAGGGCAAGAAACCGCTGCTCGTTGCCGACGACCTGCAAAGACCCGCTGCCATCGAGCAATTGATTATTCTGGGTCAGCAGCTTAACATCGACGTCTACAGCGAAGACAGCAAAGACGCCGTCAAAGTCGCCAGGAACTCCATAAAGCACGCCAGAGAATCCGGCCACGACGTGGTTGTCCTCGACACCGCCGGCCGGCTCCACATCGATGAGGAAATGATGACTGAGGTCGCCGACGTTGCCAAAGCCGTCACCCCGCACCAGATTTATCTTGTCTGTGACGCCATGACCGGCCAGGACGCCGTCAACTCCGCCAAAGAATTCAACGAGCGCCTCGAACTCGACGGCGTTATACTTACCAAGCTCGACGGCGATGCCCGCGGCGGCGCCGCCCTCAGCGTCAAAGCCGTCACCGGCAAGCCCATCAAATTCATCGGCGTCGGCGAAAAACTCGACAAGCTCGAAGAGTTCCACCCCGACCGCATGGCCGGCAGAATCCTCGGCATGGGTGACGTCGTAACCCTCGTCGAAAAAGCCCAGGAGCAGTTCCAGGCCGAAGAGGCCCTCAAATTGCAGCAGAAAATGGCTAAAGGCAGCTTCGGCTTCGACGACTTCCTCAAGCAGATGCAGGCCGTAAAAAAAATGGGCGGCATAAAAGACCTGCTTAAAATGATGCCCGGAATGGCCGGGCAGCTTGCGGATTTTGATATCGACGACGGCGAGCTCCGCCGAATGGAAGGAATCGTCCATTCCATGACCCGGCACGAAAGACGAGAACCAGATATTATAGACTCGTCCAGACGGAGGCGAATTGCCGCCGGCGCCGGCGCCGAGCCTAATGATGTCGCCGGACTGGTAAAAACCTTCAGACGCACCCGCGATATGCTAAAAACGATGAGCGGCGGAAAATTAGGCGGCCTCAAGAGCCTCTTCTCCGGCCGTACCGGTATGGACACGCTCGCCGCCGCTATGACCTCCGGAAGAAAAATAAAACAGCGCTCGAGACGAAAAAGAGTCATTAAGCGAAGGGGAAAAATAAGACGGGTCTGACAAATCCCTTCCCGCCGGATAATTGCCCATGCAATATAAAATCACACGCCGCAAGTTCATAAGGTTCCTCGCCGCCGGCGCGACCGCGACAGCTTTCTCCGGCTGCACGCCGGCCGCCTCTTCCCTCTTCGGCCCGAAACGCTCCCGAACCGACAAACCCAACTTTATCATCATCTTCTGCGACGACCTCGGCTACGGCGACCTCGGCTGCTTCGGCTCCAAAGTCCACCGCACTCCCAATCTCGACCAAATGGCCGCTGAAGGAATTAAATTTACAAGCTTTTACGTCACCAGCAGCGTCTGCACCCCCTCCCGCGCCTCCCTCATGACAGGCTGCTACCCGAAGCGAGTCGATATGCACCAGGACTCCCGCGGAAAGTGCGTGCTCTTTCCCGTTGCCAACAAGGGCCTCAACCCAAACGAAATTACTATCGCCGAAATCCTGAAACAAAAAGGCTACGCCACCTGCTGTATCGGAAAATGGCACCTCGGCGACCAGCCTCCCTTCCTGCCCACCCGCCAGGGTTTCGACTACTACTTCGGCATCCCCTATAGCAACGACATGGGCAGCGAGCAGCGGCGCGAGAATCCGCCCTTGCCGCTGCTTCGCAACGAACAAGTTATCGAGGCCCCCGCTGTGCAGAACACGCTCACAAAACGATATACCGAAGAAGCCATTGAATTCATAAGCAAGAACAAGGACCGGCCTTTTTTCCTGTACCTGCCTCACACCATGGTCCATGACCCGTTGAATCCCGGCGAGGAATTCCGCGGAAAAAGCGCCAACGGCCCTTATGGCGACGCCGTCGAAGAAATCGACTCATCCACCGGCCAAATACTCAATACCCTCAAGGACCTCAACCTCGAAAGCAACACGCTCGTTGTCTTCACCTCCGACAACGGCGCCAGCAACAATTACGGCGGCTCAAACGCACCACTGCGAGGCCACAAAGGAACAACCTGGGAAGGCGGCATGCGCGAGCCGACTATTATGTGGTGGCCGCAGCATATCCCTGCCGGAAAAATCTGCGACGAAATGGCCATCACCATGGACCTGCTCCCGACCTTTGCTGCCCTCGCGGGTGCACAACTGCCGGCCAACCGAACCATCGACGGCAAAGACATCCGGCCGCTGATGGCTGGGAAAAAGGACGCAAAGTCTCCCCACCGGGCCTTCTACTACTACCAGATCGACCAGCTCCAGGCCGTCCGCTCCGGAAAATGGAAGCTCCACCTGCCTCTCAAATCCAAAAAACGCAACTGGGGAGAACCCATACCCGATGCGCCTATCGCCCTCTACGACCTCGAAAATGACATCGCGGAGAAAAACAATCTTGCAGACCGCCGCCCCAATGTGGTAAAACATCTGCTCGCGCTGGCCGACGAAGCGCGCCGCGACCTCGGCGACCTCGACCATCAGGGCACGGGCCTGCGCCCCGCCGGGTGGGTCGTCAGCCCCAGCCCGCTCGTGCTGACGTCAAAGTAGAAGCGGTGTTAGAATAAAAATGGAATCGCAGGACAGAAAAGGAAAATAAAACGGCTGTAAGACAGAAAATCTCGATTGAGCAATACCTCGAAAAAGTGGCTCGCTTTGTCGATAGCGACTACGGCAGGCTGGTAAGGACCCAGTTCCAGGATAATCACGGCAGCAGCGAACTGGCTATGCTCGTCGCGCCGACCGCAGAAGAATTGGACCAGTTGAAAAAGGCTGTCGCCATAATGACCCATGCTGAGAAAGAAACCGCCGACGCCCTGACCGACGAGCAAATACAAAGGATTGCCGCCGACGCGCAAATCGACCCGGCCAATTTCGCCATCTTTATAAACGGCTACGCACTGCGCTGCAAACGTGTTTCGTGATTCGAAACACCGAATCGCGAAAATTTACTATAAACGACTCAGTACAGGAGAGAATTATGGCAGTAAAGTTAAGAATGACAAGAATGGGAAGACGGCATCGCCCGTTCTTCAGAATCAACGCCGTCGACGCACGAACGCCGCGCGACGGCAAGATTATCGAAAAGCTGGGCCATTACGACCCCATCGAAAAAGACAAAGCCAAACAAATCGTTCTCAACCGGCAGCGCGTGGAGTACTGGCTCCAGCAGGGCGCAATACCAAGTGAAACCGTCTCCCAAATCCTGCTTCGCGCCGGCATCAAGCACAAATGCGCCGAGGTCAGAACCGCACGACGGGCAAAGGCCAGGGCCGCGGCCCGCGCCAAGGGAAGGTTCTTCACAAAAGCTGAAGAAACAGCCGCACAAAAAGCCGCCGAAAAAGCCAAGGCCAAGGCCGAGGCCGAGGCAAAACAGGCCCAGGAAAAAGCTAAAGCCGAGGCAAAGGCCGCCGAGGAAAAAGCTAAAGCCGAGGCCGAGGCAAAGGCCGCCGAAGAGAAGGCAAAAGCCGAGGCCGAAGCAAAAACCGTCGAAGAGGCGCCCACCGAAGCTGAACAGCCAAAAGAAGAAGCGGCCTCCAACGAATAGAGACTCTCGGACATGCGCATCGATATTCTTACACTCTTCCCTGAGATGTACGAATCGCCTCTGGGCCGCTCTATTCTCAAGAGGGCCCGGGATAACGGCATTGTCGATATCATCCTTACAAACATAAGGGATTTCGCCGCTGACAAGTACAGAAAGGTTGACGACAAACCCTATGGAGGCGGGCCCGGCATGGTTATGATGCCCGGGCCCGTCTTTGACTGCTTCGAATACGTCCTTGAACTTTCACCCGATAAAGGCCCTGTCATCCTCCTTACCCCGCAGGGACAGAGATTCAACCAGCAAAAAGCTGTCGACCTAAGCAAAGAGAAACGCCTCATCCTGATTGCCGGCAGATACGAAGGCTTTGACGAGAGAATCCGCCTCGGCCTTAATGCCGAGCAAATATCGGTGGGAGACTACGTCCTGAGCGGGGGCGAACTTGCAGCGATGGTCATCGTTGACGCCGTCGTGCGATTGCTGCCCGGCGCCCTCGGTGACGAAGACTCACCAAAGGACGATTCCTTCAGCGAGGGCCTCCTCGAATATCCTCAGTACACCCGCCCGGAAGTCTTTCGAGGTATGAAAGTGCCCGACATCCTCCTGAGCGGCGACCACGCCAAAATAGCCCGGTGGCGGCGAGAGCAGGCTGTCGAGCGAACAAAAAAACGCCGACCGGACTTGCTCGATAACAGCCGGCTCTGAACGGCCGCCGAGTGCGCTGGCTCCTCCGAGAAGACCCGTCGCCCGAAGCTCTCATAAAAAAAAATCAATTTTGCAAAAACTCTTGTTGACTTTATCTCGTACAATTTAGTTAATCTCATTACCATTGTTTTCCAATTCACTTTTTTTTAGGAAGTATAAAATGAAGGATAAAGATGCCGCAGGTCAGAAGTCATCCCCAAAGGCAAAGGGGCCTTTGGGGACCGCCAAATCACTCGGGCCCGTCCCCAATCTTGAAGAATACGTCCAGCCTGAGTGGTGGAGATTGATCTTCAACGCAACCTACCTCAAAACGGACGGCGATGTAGTGGACGACCTGCAGGTCACCACCAGGGAAGTTGACGTCTTCTCCTCCGTCCTTAACCTGTCACCCGAGGACAAAATCCTTGACCTTTGCTGCGGCCAGGGACCCGACGCCCTCGAGCTGGCCCGAAGAGGCTTCTCGAACGTCGAGGGCCTCGACCGCTCCCACTATCTGATACAAAAGGCAAAGGCACAGGCGAAAAAGGAAGGCCTCAGCGTCAAATTCAAGGAAGGCGATGCAAGAAAGCTCCCCTACCAGGCCGATAGCTTTGATGTCGTTATGATTCTCGGCAACAGCTTCGGTTATTTCGAAACCATTCAGGACGACCTCAGAGTCCTCAGAGAAGTCTTCAAGGTCCTCAAACCCTGGGGCAGACTGCTTGTCGACGTCGCGGACGGCGAGTATCTAAAGAAAAAGTTTCAGCCCAGGTCCTGGGAATGGATAGACAAAAAGTACTTCGTCTGCCGCGAGCGCTCGCTCTCGCTGGACAAGCAGCGCCTAATATCCAGAGAAGTCGTCGCCCACGTTGAAAAAGGCGTCATCGCCGACCAGTTCTATGCCGAACGCCTTTACACCCGCAAGAGCATAACCGAACTCCTGCAGACCGCCGGCTTCACTAACATCAACATCCACGGCCAGATTACCGGAGATTCTCAGCGAAATCAGGACCTCGGAATGATGGAGAAGAGAATCGTCGTTACTGCTGCTGTCAGGAAAAACTGGACGCCCCGAAAGGGAAAAGACCTCACGAAGAACATCGTCGTAATCTTCGGCGACCCGGCAAAACCCGACCCCTTAAAACCCCTTCGTGTCTTCGATGACGATGATTTCTATACTATCGACCGCGCCAAGGAGGCTTTAAGAGAACTCCCAGGCTATCGGTATACCTGGCTTAACAGTCACGACACCCTGCTTCACGACCTGCTCAAGTTAACCGGCAAGATTAACTTCGTGCTGAATCTCTGCGATGAGGGTTACAATAACGACGCCAGAAAAGAACTGCATGTTCCTGCACTCCTGGAGACACTCGCCATGCCGTATACCGGCGCCGGGCCCCAGTGCCTCGCCTTCTGCTACGACAAATCACTCGTCCGCGGAATTGCCAAGGAGATGGGCATACCCGTGCCGGAAGCCTTCTTTATCAGACCCCAGGACAGCACATTCGAACTGCCCTTTGCATTCCCCGTTATTGTTAAACCCAACTTCGGCGATTCCAGCTTTGGCATCACCCAAAGGAGCGTCGCAAACAACATCGAGGACCTTGTCAACGCCATTTCCGAAATAAGGGAAAAGTTCGGCTACGAGAAGCCTATCCTTATAGAGGAGTTCCTCACCGGCAAAGACCTTACGGTTGGAATAATTGGAAATCCCCCTGAATCCTACACCGTCCTGCCCATCATCGAGGAGGATTACTCCGCGCTGCCCCCCGAACTGCCCAGAATCTGCGGGTACGAGGCCAAGTGGCTGCCCGAATCACCCTACTGGAACATCAAGTCTGTGCCCGCTCAACTGCCCGACGATACAGAAAAATTCATCGTCGAATGCTGCCTGAAACTGTTCGAGAGGCTTGAGTGCAGAGACTATTGCCGCTTTGACTGGCGAGTTGATTCAGACGGAAATCCCAAAATACTTGAGGTCAACCCCAATCCGGGATGGTGCTGGGACGGCCATCTGGCAAAAATGTCAAAAATCGCGGGTATGTCCTATGTCGAAATGTTAGGTACTATCCTGAGGGCCGCGGAAGACCGCCTCGGCGTCCAGGTTGCAAACGGCAAAAAATATGAGGAACAACCCCAGATTCAGTCGATAAACGGCAAAAAACAGATTGATACCGCCGCGACCGCTGTGCCCGGCAAGCCCTGAGATTTGGCTTTGGCCCCCGCTTCCTTCAACTTGAAACACACCCACCTTGGTCCCGGAAATCCCCCGAATACGCGCCGCCAAAACCGGTCTGAAGAATCAAGACGCACCGGAATCCTCCTCGTACCGGCGCCCCGGACGCCCGTTTTCAACCGTTTCAAAAAAATCGCTTGTCCTCAAATGACAATGTTCATATAATGTCGGCTTCGTGGCTTGTGATTGAATACAGCATTTGATAACAGATTGCTCAAAAACCATTGACGACCGGATAAGTCAGGAGAAAAACCAGTGAAAACAGAAATCTTGGATGCGGTTGCAGGCAAAAGCCTCAGAAAAAATATCCCGCATTTTGAAATAGGCGATACCATCGACGTTCGCTGCAGAATCAAGGAAGGCGACAAGGAACGCCTGCAGGTATTTACCGGCACAGTGATTGCGCGAAAAGGCCGCGGCATCAACGAAACCTTTACCGTCCGCAGAATCGTAAACAACGAGGGCGTCGAGCGAATCTTCCCCCTCCACTCACCTAATATCGTGGATATCAAACCTGTTCGGAGCGGCAAGGCAAGACGCGCAAAACTCTATTTCCTCCGCAAACGGACCGGCAAGGCCGTCAAGCTCACGCACCGCCACAGCGAACACAGCGCTTCCAATAGCACGGGGCAGAATTAAGAATTGGTTGGTTTGCTGCTGAACAGACAAAAGTTACTTGCCGACGGCAAACGGCTCGGCCGATGGGGCGAGAAACGCTGCGAATCCTTCCTCAAACGAAAAGGCCTCAAACTCCTCGCCCGCAACTTCTCCTGTAAGACCGGCGAAATCGATCTGGTCATGGTCGACGCCGACCGCTCGATCGTCTTCGTCGAGGTCAAAACCAGGGCGGGTGAAACCTTCGACGCCGTCGAGTCCGTCGTCACAGCCCCAAAAAAAACCAAATCTCTCAGGACCGCCCGCTATTTCCTCGCCGCCCACAACATAGAAGACAGGCCCTTCCGCTTCGACGTCGTGACTATCGTCCTCGGCCGAACCGGCCCTCCACAAATAAGACATTACCAAAACGCCTTTGTACCCTGAAGACCTTATGGAACTGATTGACACGCATTGCCATTTGACGTTTGACGACCTGGCCCGCGACATCGACGGCGTTATTGAGCGCAGCCGACAGGCCGGCGTCACCGGCTGGATAACCATCGGAACCAACGCGCGGGAAAATCAAAAGGCCGTGGAACTCGCCGCTCGCTTTCAAAATCTCTACGCCGCCGTCGCTATCCACCCCCACGATGCCAAAACCGTAACCGCCGATACCATCAGCGAACTCAAGAAACTCACCCAGCACCAAAAGGTCGTTGCCATTGGCGAGACCGGCCTGGATTATCACTACAATCATTCGCTCCACCACGACCAAAGACGGGCGTTCGTCGAACATCTGAAAATCGCAGCCGAATTCAACCTCCCAGTCATCATCCACTGCCGAAAGGCCTTCGACGAGACTCTGGAAATCCTTGAACAATACGGCTCGGCCGTCAAAAAAATCGTCTTCCACTGCTTCTCCGGCTCCGCCGAACAGGCAAAAATCCTTCTGCCCAAGGGCTGCTATTTCTCTTTCACGGGCGTAGTAACCTTCAAAAACGCCGACAAGACCCGCGAGGCCGCCGGCGTCGTGCCTCTGGACCGACTAATGCTCGAAACCGACTGCCCTTATATGTCCCCCGAACCCATGCGAAAGCAAAAAGTCAACGAGCCTGCTCTTATGATTCACACGGCCAAGTTTTTGGCCGACCTAAAAGGCATGACCCTCGAAGACTTCGCCCAAACCATAACCACCGCCAGCCGGGCCTTCTTCAACCTCCCCTCGCCCCTGTGACCCTGAGCCGAGAGAAACAACCTCCGCCATTAATCGCTTATCAATCATCCTCAACGATTTCAAACGGCCTCTAACCCGCAGGTAGCTCCTCACTCCGAACATGCCTCCAAAGCGGGTTCCTGCCTCTCTTTTCATCGCCGTACCGCTCTCCTTCTACCTGCATTCAATATTCCATGCCCACACTCGAGTATTTTCTTGGCCGGCCCTAATTATCGAGCGACCAACGTATTCGAGGGCATTCGAAAAGTCATTTCCCTCCAGCTTCAAATTGCAGATTGCACCGAGTACCCTCTTCCGTCCGGGCGTTTTTTTCGCTATACTGCCAGCTTCGATTTTCCGACAGGCCGCTTTTGGGGCAAATACAGGCTCAGGAAAGGACAGAGTATGCGTGAGAAAGTTATTTTGTTGGTCGTTGTGTTTTGTTGTCTTGCCTCTGCCGTTGGATGTTCAGAAAAACTCAAGGGGGAGGCCTGCTCCGAGCAGGCCCCAGGCACTCCTGCGCGTCCCGGACTCAAACACGTTATCGTTTGCCATCAGCGGGGAAGATTCTGCGGGTGGCCGGCCAACAACGGCGTCTGGATTTGGGGCAATGAAATACTGGTGGGATTTCACCAGGCAGACTATGTTCCGAAGGATTGCAGCCATTCCATCGGCGGCAGCGGCAAGGCCCTTCTGGCCAGAAGCCTCGATGGGGGCGAAACATGGACGGTGGAAGACCCTGAGAACTTCGTGGCAGATGGAGGCGAAGCAGTCCCCACCCCCGGTAACATCAATTTTGCACATCCTGGTTTTGCAATGAGAGTGGACACGGCGCAATTCTTTATCTCCTACGACAGGGGCAAAACGTGGCGGGGTCCGTACGAACTGCCGGATTTCGCAATAGGCCGGCCGCTGACAGCACGAACGGATTACATCGTTAACGGCCCACAGGATTGTCTGGTCTTTCTGTCGGCAAAGGAACCGAGGGTGGAAGCAGCGGTACAGGACAGGGCTTTCTGCTGTCGGACCACTGATGGCGGAAAAACATTCCAATTCGTTTCCTGGATGACGGACGAACCCATCAAGATTCGCTCGGTGATGCCTTCGACCGCTCGCTGCTCACAGAACCATCTGATTTCAGCTATGCGCCGCAGGCTCGACGTCGATATCTCCGGCGCCAAAAAGATGCGCAAGTGCTGGATAGATGTCTACCAGTCTCTTGATAATGGTCAGACGTGGGAATTCCTAAGCCAGGTTGCCGATACCGGAAGCAGTAACGGAAACCCGCCCAGCCTGGTCAGGCTGCAGGACGGGCGGGTTTGCGTTACCTATGCCTATCGCAGCATCTGCTCGGCCTACCGCTACCGCTGGGAACCGCAGGGCATCCGGGCAAGAATCAGCAAAGATGACGGCAATACCTGGGGGCAGGAAATTGTTTTACGCAATGACGCCCGAACGTGGGATATCGGATACACCCGCTCTGTACAAAGACCGGACGGCAAAATCGTAACTATATACTACTATACAACCGAACAAATTCCCGAGCAGCACATAGCTGCAACCATTTGGGACCCCGACCAGCTCAGCAAAAAGTAAAAACGGATGGGCGACAAAAAAATACTGTGGGAGAATGTGAGATGTCCACGCGAATGACAAGAAGAGACTTCATTAAAACTACCGCCGCCGGTTCGCTCGCACTGGCGCTGCCGACGCCGAAAACCGCCGGCGGCGCTGAGCAAAAGAAACCCGGCAAACCGAACCTGCTTTTTATCTGGACCGACGAGCAGCGCGCCGACACCATGGCCGTTTATGGGAACACAAAGATACGTGTGCCCAATCTCAATAAGCTGGCGTCCGAGAGCTTTGTTTTCAAAAAGGCCTACGTAACGCAGCCGGTATGCACGCCTTCACGCTGCTCGGTAATGACCGGCCTTTGGCCCCACACCTCCGGCCTTATCAGGAACAATCTTCCCCTGCCGCCGGAAACGCGCTGCCTTCCCGAGCTGCTTAACGACTCGGAATATCGCACCGCGTACATGGGCAAGTGGCACCTCGGCGACGAGATTTTCCCCCAGCACGGCTTCGAGGAATGGGTCTCGATAGAGGACATATACTGGAAGCGTTACACAAAGGTCCGCGACAAAGAGCATGCGCGGACCGATTACTACTATCACCTTGTATCGCTTGGCTACAAGACCGAGGGACAGGCCTTCGGGCGAACTTTCGCCGCGGGCCTGCCCTTCGAGCAGTCCAAACCGAAGTTCCTCGAAAGAAGGGCCTGCGATTTCCTCCGCCGTCACCGCGGCGAACCCTTCATCCTCTACGTGAATTTTCTCGAGCCGCACATGCCCTTCACGGGGCCATTCGACAAGGAGTACGACCCGGCTTACGTGAACCTGCCGGCCAGCTTCGACGACCCGCTCGAAGACAATGAGCCGCTGGTCTACCGCAAAAAGCGCGAACAGATAATCAAGGAGTACGGCAGCGATGAACAGAGTTTTCGGAAACTGATTGCCCGCTACTGGGGGCTGGTCACGGAGGTCGATATATGCGTGGGCGGAATCCTGAACACGCTCGAAGAGCTTGGCCTGGCCGATAACACCATCGTGGTTTACACCAGCGACCACGGCGATATGATGGGCGCGCACCGCCTCGTGACAAAAGGCGTCATGTATGAAGAAGCTGCCAGGGTGCCCTGGCTCATGCGCATCCCGTGGATGGGCCGCAGACAGCATGTTATCGAACAGCCGGTCAGCCATATCGATTTGGTTCCTACGCTGCTCGAGCTGATGAGCAATAAGGCCGGCAAGGCCGGCAGGGGCCTGCAGGGACAGAGCCTTGTGCCGTTGATCAAGGGCCGAAAACCGGCCGAGGATCACGTCTTCATCGAGTGGAACGTCGGCACCGAACAGGAATTAAGCGCTCCAGTCCGCACCGTAGTCTCTCCCGATGGATGGAAACTCTCGCTCTTCAAAGGCGACAACAGCCAGTTGTTCAACCTGAATGAGGACCCCGGAGAAACCAGGAACCTGTTCGATTCGGGCCGTCACAAAGATGTTATCAACCGGCTGACCGAAAAAATTCGCCGATGGCAAAAAAAGACCGCCGATACCCTCCCCACATCTTTCGACACAAACGCCTGAGTTGCCCCGAGTGCAGACGGAGTTGGTGAGTGGTCAGTGCTTTGCCGCTGTATGGTGGGCTTTAGGGCCTGTTTACCGACGAAATCGAAGCCGCCCTCGCCTATGACCGAATGGCCGAAAAGCTCTTCGCCGAATTTGCATACCTTAACTCCCCCCACCTCGCCGAATTCAGAAAACACGCCAGAAAAATCATCTTCGGCACCTAATGCCCAACATCCTTTCGAGCGCAGTTCAGAAATTCGGCCCTATCGCACAAATTGATTGATTTTTTCCTTCAAAGTATTATCTTTCCGAATGTATTCTCTGAACGGAGCACAGATGGCCCAAAAATCAAAAATCGAATGGACCGAATCTACCTGGAACCCCGTTACCGGCTGCACAAAAATCAGCATCGGCTGCCGCAATTGCTATGCCGAGCGCTTTGCGTTGCGCCTCAAGGCCGCCGGCAGTCGTAACTATGCCAAAGGTTTCCGTGTCACTTTGCACCCACATCTGCTCAAAACACCTCTGCGCTGGAGGCAGCCGCGCACAATCTTCGTCAATTCGATGAGTGACCTTTTTCACCAGGCCGTCGACTTTGGTTTCATCTCCAAGGTCTTCAACATCATGGTTCGCGCTTCTCAACATCGCTTTCAAATATTAACCAAGCGTTCTCACCGCTTGCTGCAGCTAAGCCCCGATCTTCCCTGGCCCCAAAACGTATGGATGGGCGTTACCGTCGAAAATGCTGGTTACAGCTTTCGCATAGACCACCTAAGGCAAACTCCTGCCGCAATAAAGTTCATATCCTTCGAACCCCTCCTCGGCCCAATCGCCAATATCAACCTTGAAGGAATCGACTGGGTCATCGTCGGCGGCGAGTCCGGCCCCGGCGCAAGACCAATGCAGCCCCAATGGGCCACTGATATCCGCGACCAGTGCCTCGCCGCAGGTATTCCCTTTTTTTTCAAACAATGGGGCGGAACCAACAAGAAAAAAACCGGCCGCACCCTCGACGGCCGCATTTGGAACCAAATACCTCTTTTACCGGAACTAACCTATGTCTGAAATCCCCACACCCACAGATGACGGTCTGCATATTCCAACCGTCGGCGAGTGGTCCCGCGATAAGCATTATTTCCTGATGAGATACATTGACGCCTTCACCGCCTCAATGAAAGAGAAAAAATGGTCGGGCCTGCATTATATAGATCTCTTTGCCGGTGCAGGAATCGAGAGATTAGAAACCTCAAAAGATCTCGATTGGGGTTCACCCTTAATCGCTGCTTACGCTCGTCACCCCTTCGACGGATTGCATTTGTGCGAGAAAAACAGCCGCAAATATACTGCCCTCAACTCGAGAATCGGCAAGATAAAACCAGACGCCCAAGTGCTACACGGCGACGGGAATGAGAAAATAAAAGAGATTGTCGAAAAAATACCTCAAAAAACCCTTTCTCTTGCGTTTCTCGACCCCTATGGACTTCATCTTGATTTTGCCACCTTAAAGCTGCTCTCACAACCGCGAGCTGACCTGATAATCTTTTTTCCCGACCATCTTGACGCCTTGCGGAACTGGGGAACTAACTACCTCCACGACCCAAACTCAAACTTGGACCGTTATCTGGGGCCAGCATGTGACTGGCGTTCTCCGATAAGTAACGCTCCCGCAAACCATCATGCTGAAGTGTTTCGAGAATTGTATGTCACCCAAATCAAATCCCTTGGATACACCCATTTCGAATATCAACGAATATATGCCAAGGGCCACCCCCTTTATATCCTGATTTTGTGCTCCCGCTCAGCCCTCGCTGCCAAATTGTGGAAAGGAATCTCACAGATAGCACCCGACGGCCAACGAACCTTCAAGTTTGAACCTTAGACCTCCCTCGCCACCCTGCAATTCCCGGCAAATTCGTCGCCCGTCGTCCGTGGTCCGATTGAAACCAATCCGTACGTCTGTCCCCTCACTGCCTCTCGAGGTACACGTTCAACACCTGATGGTTCGGCTCACCAAGAATGGTTATGCTTTTCTCATACGGTTTGCACCCGGCAGCTTCCACCCTGACCACGCGCTTGCCCCGTCTGGCGTGGATTACCGGCAGCTGACCGGTGGCGTTGCCGATGAACACCCCGTCAAGATAGATTTCCGCCGGTGCCGTACTCATCTCTTCCGGACAATAAACGTTAATCTGCAAGTTGCCCATCTCTGATTTCGAGACAGCCGGCCCCCCACTCTCGCACCCAGCCAAAAGCAAAACCAACGCAAGACCTACAATACCTTTTTTCATTGCGCTCTCCCTTCATCCCAATACCCAAAATCAATCCACGCCTCCCCAACAGCCAATCCGACACATTCACCACCCAGAAATCCCGTAAACGCAAGCGGTTTTCCGCAAAGCCTCTCATCCGGCTTTCGCATGATAAAATAGACGGAAAGAAATCAAAAATCAAGAAAAAAAAGTGGTCAACCTAAGCGTATATGCGTAATGAATGATGAGTATTGAGGGAGATTTCTCCCTGCGCAGCAATGAGGGGGGCCGGGGGCGGACTTGCCATCACGGAAGGTGATACGCCCGCAACAGTACAGCGCACGGGTTGCACACAAGATTATGTCCTTATTGTCGTCCCCGGTTGTTCCGGCTACCGCCTCTTTCGCAGGATTAGCCTGATAGAAACATAAGGTAATAAGAAAAACAAGATGGCGGCCATTTTGAAAAACGCCAGCCCGTAATAAATCATAAGGTCAAAATGAAGCCTGCTCAACCCGAACCATCTTGAATGAATGCCGTAGGCCCAATCCGCTCCCACCAGGAAGAAAACAAACCATAACAGCAATAAACACACAGCCAGCACAAAACATCGAAGAAAAATCCCTGCTGCCGCATCCAGCATGTCATTCTGCTCATCTTTAGTCATATCGAATATCCTTTACGATATACGCTATCCGCTATCCGCCATCCGGTGGCCGGTGTTTGCTGCGGTTTTGGCCATCTCGGCAAGTTGAGTGAGGCACAACTGTGACCAGGTCTCCATACTATCTCGGACTTCCTGCAGCTCGGCGGGGCTCATGAAGCACATCTGGGTAATCATCTGCTCACGCCTGGCAACCTTCGGTGCGTCCAGAATCCAGTAATGGACGATTCCGAGGTGCACGCTTCCGACCTCGTTGGATTCGTCATTGAGCAAAGCGACAACCCGGTCGGTGTGGGTTGTTTCTACCGACACTTCCTCCGCCACTTCGCGTTCAACAGCGGTACGGTACATCTGACGCAGGGCCGTATCGAACAAGGGTGCTTCATCATCGACGGGGTTTATGTGGCCTCCTATGCCGATGGACCTGTTGCCGACCAGTCTGGTCTCCCCGGCCCGTCTGCCCCTGATGTAACTGAGGTACTTCCCGCCATAAGTCATAATCACGTAGGGAATAAGCTGCTTATAATCAGGGTTGGCTTCGGCCTTCGACCGGGGCATAAAGCGCGGCACGCCCGGAACAAAGAGCCTGCCGAGATAGCGCTCCACGTCAAATGCGAGCCCCTCGAACATCCCTGCCTGTTCAAGAACTTTTCGCTCGACGACCAGTACCTGTTCTTCCCGCCCCATGCGCTCAGTCCCTGAGCATCTTTCGCATCGCGTATTTAGTATCTCGTAATTTGTATCTTGTATCTCGCATTCGCTGTCTCGTTTCACAAAATACGCTTCACGCTACACGCTGCTTCTATTTCTGCCCGGTATAATAAAGTGGTCCGGCACGGGAAATTGCGAGCACAGCAGCAGCGCCTCCCTTCCCACATCTTCGATTACCGACTCGTTGTTGATGTTCTCAACCACCCGGCTTATAAAAGCGGCGATTTGCCGGGCCTGTTCTTCTTTCATTCCTCTTGTGGTTATGGCCGGAGTTCCTATGCGCAGCCCGCTCGGGTTGGCCGGCGGAGCGGGGTCGTTGGGTATGGTATTGTAATTGGTGACAATTCTCGCCCGGTCAAGCGCCTTGGCCAGTTTTTTACCGGGCACATTTTTATTTCGCAGGTCGATTAGCATCAGGTGATTGTCGGTCCCCCCCGACACGAGGTCGAAACCGTATTCGAGAAGCTTTTCGGCGAGGGCTTTGGCGTTCTTGACTATCTGCTTGGCGTAGGCGACGAACTCCGGCGTATCCGCCTCGGCCAGCGCCACGGCGATTGCCGTTATCGTCTGCATATGGGGCCCGCCCTGCAAGCCCGGAAAAACGGACCTGTCCACGTTATCTGCGTATTCTTTCTTGCACAGCAGCATGCCGCCGCGCGGTCCGCGGAGCGTCTTGTGCGTGGTCGTCGAGACAATATCGGCGTATGGTACGGGGCTTTTATGTATGCCCGCTACGACAAGGCCGGCTATGTGGGCTATATCGCTGACATGGTATGCGCCGACATCTTTGGCTATTTGACCGAATAACTCGAAGTCGATTTCTCTCGGATAGGCGGTAGCGCCGGAGATAATGAGCTTTGGCCGGTGCTTTTTTGCAAACTCCGCCAGCTTGTCATAGTCAAACCGACCGGTCTCGGGGCTGACACCGTACTGAATGGAATTGAATATCTTCCCGGATGCCGTCGCCGGCCACCCGTGAGTCAGGTGCCCGCCGTGCTTGAGCGAAAGTCCCATAATTGTATCACCCGGCTTGACGAGGGCCAGATATGCCGCCCAGTTGGCGATGGAGCCGGAATAGGGCTGGACGTTCGCGTGGTCGGCTTTAAACAACTTCTTTGCGCGGTCCTGAGCTATTTTTTCGACCAGGTCCGTAACCTGCTGCCCTTCGTAGTATCGTTTGCCGGGATAGCCTTCGGCATACTTGTTGGTAAGGCAGCTTCCGGTGGCCAACATGACGGCTGCAGAGACGTAGTTTTCCGAAGGAATCAGGCGAATGGCGCCGCTCTGGCGTGCTTGTTCCTGCCTGATGAGTTCGTAAATCTGCGGGTCGTACTGCTCAAGGGCCGTTATCATGCGAGTTCCTCCATATCCATATTGCACAAGGCGTAAGTTTTCTAATAACCTGAGTTATCCATGCTCTTGTGTGTTACATTGTTTTTCCGTCCGAGCCGTTTTTACGATTCCTAAATACGTTAGCGTCAGGCGCTCCTTATAGCACGGCCTAAGTCTTTATACAAGTATTTATTTGTTGACAAATTCCGGCCGAAGATTTAGGATGGATATTGTAAATGGCGTGTCAATAAGGGAATTCGGTTAAAGGTTATGCCGGAAAAAAATAATAGCGACGCAGAGGCCAAGGCCAGGTTTTTCTTTGACAACGCGCGAAAAGCAGCCGAACACAACGATTTCGACGCAGCTATCGATATGTACCTCGACGGGCTGCGTTGTGCTCCGGATGCGATCCAGGAGGGGCATATAAAGCTCCGTGAATTGTCTGTTAAGCGGCAGGCAGCGGGCGGTGAGAAGGCCTCGTCAGAGGAGGTTGCAGAACGGCAGAAAAGCGAAACTGCTCTGGAGCGGATGCTTAACGCCGAATACCTTCTTGCGAAAGACCCGAGTTATCTGCCGTATGCCGAGGCAATATTGAAAGCAGCGGCAGCAGGCGGTTATAAGGATACGGCCAAGTGGATTGCAGATTTGATTTTTCTGGCGAATAAAAAGGCACGAAAGCCCTCCTTGCAGATATATCTTTTGCTGAAAGATTCCTATGAGGCAATCGGTCGATTGGGCAGGGCGCTTTCGGCGTGTGAATATGCCGCCAAGCTTAGACCCGGGGATGAAACACTTGCGGCGGAGGTGAAGAGGCTCTCAGAAAAACGGGCTGCCGCCAAAGGCAAATACCTGCAGCAGGATGTTTTGAAGGAATCTGTTGGCAGCGCCGAGGAAGAGGAAGAGCTTGAAGGTGTGCGCAGTGTCGTCGGAGGCGAGGATTCGTACTTCGGGGCGGATGAGAACGGCAAGAAAGATGATTGGCTGGGAGATATGCCCGGGGAAATTGACCCCGCGGTGGCGAGGGCTTCCAGTTTTTTCAGTAAGGCCAAGCAGGTAGCTGCGGTAAATGATTACGATTACGCTATTGAGCTATACCTCAAGGGCCTCAGCAGCACGCCGGAAGCGGTTGAGGAGGGCCATATACCGCTGTGTGAACTGGCCTTGCAGCGCCAAAGAAAAGGGGGCAAGAAGCCCTCGATGATGGAACGAGTGAAACGGCTGCGGGGCAAGACGCCCCTGGAGCAGATGCTTAACGCCGAGCACCTTTTTGCCAAGGACCCCAACAGTTTGTCGCATGCCGGGGTGATGCTGAAAGCTGCGGTCTCAGGCGGTTTTACGAAAACAGCGAACTGGATTGCGAACTATTTGTTTCAGATGAACAACGCTGCCAAGAAACCGTCTTTTAAAGTATATGTGCTGCTAAAGAATTCCTACACAGCGCTTGGTCAGTTTGACAAGGCCCTCGCGGCGTGCCAGTGTGCGGCCAGAATCAGGCCCGCAGATGCGGCAATAACGGACGAGCTTAAGAACCTCACGGCCGAACTGACTGTTTCCAGAGGCAAGTACGACCGGGAGGGTGATTTCAGGCAGTCGATTAAGGACCGGCAGATGCAGGAGAGGCTTCGTGCACAGGACAGTCTTGTCAAAACCAAGGATTTTCGCCTGTCCGTGGTGGAAGAGGCTCGCAAAGCGCTGGCGGAGGACCCGAATCTGCCCAAGAACGTATTCAATCTGGCTCAGGCATTGTTTGATTTGGAGCAAGAAGAGTCCGAGAATGAGGCAATAGCGCTGCTGGAAAGCACGTACAAGAGCAAGGGCGACTTCAGCTTCAAACAGCGGGCAGGTCAGATGAGAATAAGTCAGCTCAAACGCAAAATCAGAGAGGCCAAAGGCGGCCTTGAAGCTGAGCCGGATGAAGTTGGGGGCGATGCTGCGGTTGCGGAGCTGATGGCGCAGTTCAACCGTACGGAGATGGAACATTACTGTCTATGCGTGGAGAACTATCCGACCGACCTGAAGGCCAAATACGAGTACGCTGTTCGCCTGCTGCGGAATAAGCGGTATGACGAGGCGATACCTTTGTTCCAGGAGGCGCACAGAGACCCCCGGCATAAGATTGCCGCGATGGGAAAAACGGGGTTGTGCTTCCTTATGAAGGGCTGGTTCGCGGATGCGGTCGATGTGTTTACACAGGCCATAGACGCATACGAGATAAAAGATGATGGTACTGCAAAGGAATTGCGGTATAATCTGGGCCGTGCTTATGAGGAGCAGGGCGAAACCGAAAAGGCACTGGAAATCTATCGGAAGATCGCTCAACTCGATTTTGGTTTCAAAGACGTTCGTCAGCGAGTGGATAAGTTAAGAAGCAAAGGGACGTAATCGGTCTTTCAGTGAGGTGTTTATAAATATTGTAAAACGAATAAAAGGATAATGGTTTTTTCAGGAGATAGAAGTGGCCCATTCGTTATCAGCCAAGAAGAGAATTCGACAAAACGCAAAAAAGAGAATCACTAATCGCGCGCGCAAGAGCCAGGTAAAGACACTAATCAAGCATTTTGAAGCGGCATTGAGCAAAGGCGATGTGGAATCGGCCGGCGCGCAGTACCGGCTCGTAGCCACGAAGCTGGACAAAACGGCTGCGACCAGCGCGATGCACAAGAAGACCGCCGCGCGCAAAAAATCACGCCTGGCAAAGCGTCTTTGGGGTCTGAGGGCGAAAAAGGTTTAATCGCGGCCGATTTCAGATGGCGGCAAAGCTGCACGTATCGTTGTTTTATTCTGTCGGTGTTTGAACAGAGGGATTAATTTAGTTGAACAGTACAGCGCCCGGCGAAGGTGAAATTGCCCGGGTGCTTTTTTTATTCGTTTTTGGAGGGAGGCCGAATGGCAGAAGTTTTCAAGCAAAAAATAATAAGACATTTGAAACACACCGATTACGCACCGCTGAAACTTGCGCAGTTAGCCAGGTCGATGGGGGTCAGTCGGGAAGATTACGCGCAGTTCAAACTGGCTTTTGAACAGTTGCGTCTGGCCGGTCACGTGGTCATAGGTACGGGAAATCTGGTGAGCCTGCCGGCTTTGTCGGGGCGAATCATAGGTACATTCCGGGCAAACCCGAGAGGTTTCGGGTTTGTAACGCCGCTGGAGCCGAACTCGCACGGCGACTTGTTTATACCGCCGGATGAAACACGTGAAGCTATGAGCGGGGACATTGTCGCCGCCAAAGTAGTAAAGAAAGGCATGCGCGGCGACCAGATGCGTTACAGCGGCAAAGTGGTGGAAATCCTTCAACGGGGGCAAAACAGGTTTGTGGGAACCTTGTTGAAGGGACCGGAAGGATGGGTAGTTCAGCCGGACGGAAACCGATTCCCCGAGCCAATCGGTGTGGACGATGTCACTGCAAAGGACGCCGCAGCGAAGGACAAGGTGGTTGTCGAGATACTCTCCTATCCGACGCAGAGATATGCCGCGCGTGGCGTAATTATCGAGGTTCTGGGCAGGTCGGGTCAATATGAAGCGGAAATAAGCTCGATAATCCGGCAGTATCATTTGCCGGAGGCGTTCGGGGCCGATTGTCTGGAGCAGGCACACGACGCCGCAGCCGGATTTGACCCGGAACGTCCGGGTAATCGTGAGGACATAACAGAAAAGGTGATTGTCACGATTGACCCGCCGGACGCGAAGGATTTTGACGACGCGATAAGCCTGGACAGAGATGGCGACGGCAATTGGGTTCTGGGTGTTCATATTGCGGATGTCAGCAATTTTGTGCCGGTGGATTCTCCGTTGAATGCCGAAGCCAAAAACCGCGGCAACAGCGCTTATCTGCCGGGCAAGACGATTCCGATGCTGCCGGAGACTTTAAGCAACGGCGTATGCAGCCTCCAGCCGGGCCAGAAACGCTATGTCAAAAGCGCGTATTTGACTTACGACAAGGATGGTAACGTTCTGTCCCGGCGGTTTGCAAACTCCGTTATGTGTTCGACGCAGCGTCTGACGTACGAGCAGGCGGACAAAGCTTTGAGAGGGCACACCAGGGGAATCAAGCCTGAAGCACTCGTGCTGCTGAAAAATATGGAGGCGCTGAGCCGAATTATTGAAAGCCGGCGGACGAGAAACGGAATGATACATCTGGATTTGCCGGAGACGGAGTTGATAATGGATAAATCGGGCCGGGTGGTGGATGCATGTCCTGCCGACAACAGCTATCCGCACACGATAATCGAGATGTTTATGGTTGAAGCGAATGAGGCGGCGGCGTCACTTCTGAACAGGCTGAACGTGCCGTTCATGCGGCGGATTCATCCTGACCCGGATAGTCTGACTATGAGAAATCTTTCACAGCTTGTCAGGGGTTTCGGGTACAGTATGCCGCGGACGCCGGACCGCGCCGCCATACAGGATTTGTTGGCTGCCGTTAAAGGCGCCGACTGTTCGCTCGCGGTGAATCTGGCTGTCTTGCGGAGCTTCGAAAAAGCCGAATATGCGCCGCTGCATGTCGGTCATTATGCGCTGGCTTCAACACACTATTGTCATTTTACCAGCCCGATACGGCGGTATGCGGATTTGCTTGTTCATCGCGTCTTGGAATGCTATTTGCGAAATGAGTCGTGTCTCAAGGATCAAGAGCAGAATCTGGCGGAAATCGGCAAACACATCAGCTTCACGGAGCAGCGGGCCGAGGACGCGGAAAAAGAGCTTCAAACTGTTTTGATACTGCAGATGCTCAGCGGTCACGTCGGAGACGAATTCGATGGTGTGGTTACGGGGCTTACCGGTTTCGGCATATTTGTACAGTCGCGAAAGTATGGTATAGAAGGTCTAATCCGGACTGGTGATTTGGGGCCGGACCAATGGAGGTTCAATCCGAAAACCCAAAGTATTGTCGGGCTTGGCTCCGGAAGGAGCATCCGTCTGGGCCAGGGGATGAAGGTGCGCATAGTTTCCGTGAACGTCCCGGCCCGTCAGTTAAACCTGGTCCCCGTCCAGCAGTTGACAAGAAGCAAGACCGAGCGGATACGCAGTAACAAGGGGCCGAAGAAGTCCGGAAAAAACCACACGCGAAAGCGGTCGAGAAGCAGAAGGTAATCGCAACCGCGGTCGAGATTTCAGCAGGGGAGGTGCTTTCTTGACATTTTGCGGCAATTTAGCAATACTTGCATCGTGGTTAGTAGGTCGCGAATGATAATGAAACTTATAAAGAGTTTGGACAAGAACGCAAAGCCCTAATCACGAAACAGGAATCTTTTGGAGCAAGAAATGAAGGCATCTGAAATGCAAAAAGGCCAGACTGTCAGGATTGACGGCAGGCTTTATGCGATTATCGATTTCGAGCACGTCAGGCTCGGCGGCAGAGGCGGAGCGGTTTATCAGACAAAGCTCAAAAGCATAACGGATGGTTCGATTCACAATGTTCGGCTGCGTTCGGAGGAAACGATTGAAGAGGCGCCTTTGGAGAAGCGGGCGTATGAATATCTTTATTCCACGGGCAGTGAGCATATTTTGATGGATACGCAGACTTACGACCAAATCAGCCTTGATTCGGATGCGTTCGGTGAAGGGCAGAAATATCTGAAGCTGAATACACAACTGCTGGTTTGTATGTATGAAGGCAGGCCGGTTGTAATTACGCTGCCCAACACGGTGGACCTGGAGGTCACCGAGACGCCTCCTGAAATCAGGGGGGCGACGGCGACGAACCAGAACAAGCCGGCAACGCTCGAAACCGGCGTTGTGGTTCAGGTGCCGTCCTTTATCAGAGTTGGTGACATGATTCGGGTTGATACACGTACGGGGCTGTACGTGACCCGGGTGAAAGAATAACGCAATGGCGTTTGATAAAGTAAGCAAGATTCTTATCAAGATTTTCGGCTCTCGCAACGAGCGGTTGGTCAAAAGCTATTCGGTAATCGCGCGCCAGGCGGGGGCGTTCGAAGAGCAAATAGAAAAGCTCGACGACGAGGCCTTGAAGGGAAAGACCGCGGAGTTCAAGACGGCTTTGAAAGCGGGAGCCAGTCCTGAGGACATTCTGCCTGAGGTTTTCGCGGTCGTCCGTGAAGCGGCAAGGCGAAATGTCCAGATGCGGCATTTCGATGTTCAGCTTGTCGGCGGGGACGTTCTGTACGAAGGCAAGATTGCCGAAATGGCGACCGGCGAGGGCAAAACTTTAGTCGCAACGCTGTCTGCATATCTGGTTCACCTGACCGGCAGAAGGGTTCATATAGTCACCGTCAATGATTACCTGGCCAAGCGCGACGCGGAATGGATGGGGCCCATTTATAAGGCGCTGGGATTAACGGTAGGCGCGATTCAGGCGGATATGGATACGGGCGGCGACGAACGGAGAAGCCAGTATGAATGCGACATAACCTATGGTACAAATAACGAATTCGGCTTCGATTATCTTCGCGACAATATGAAGCTGTCGCTCGAACAGATGGTTCAGGGGCCGCTGCAATATGGCATAATCGACGAGGTTGATTCAATTCTGATAGATGAAGCCAGGACGCCTCTGATAATATCGGGTCCGGCTTTTGATGATGTCAGCAGATACAAAAAAGCGGACGAGGTGGCAAGGAAACTCATTACTCTTCAGAGCAACTATGACCGGATAAAAAAACAAATTGATTCGGCCGAGAGAACCATAGCCAACGCCCAGGGTGAGCTGTCCGACGCCAAAAGGGATAAGGACAGCCAGCGAATGGAAAAAGCAGAGAAGGCAATCGAGAAGGCCGAGGCGGAGCTGCAGGCCTCTCAGGCGAGGCTGCCGAGCGCGACACAATATTACGAGGTGGAGTATGACAAGAAGGCGGTCCACCTGACGCACGAGGGAGTGGGGGCGGCGCAGGAGATAGCGGGCGTAGGCTCGTTCTTCACCGGCTCAAATATGGAATGGCCCCACCTCTTGGAGCAGAGCCTGCGAGCGCATGTCACTTTCGAGAAGGAAAAAGATTATGTGGTCATGGACGGCAAGGTGATTATCGTGGACGAGTTTACCGGCCGGCTGATGCACGGGCGGCAGTGGTCGGACGGACTTCATCAGGCGGTCGAGGCAAAAGAGAATGTGCAGGTAAAGGAAGAAACGCAGACATTGGCCACTATCACGCTGCAGAATTTTTTCAAGCTCTACGACCAGATAGCGGGGATGACCGGAACGGCCGCGACCGAAGGCGAAGAGTTCATGAAGATATACAAGCTCGATGTTGTGGTAATACCGACCAATGAGCCTTGCATCAGAGACGACCGGGAGGATGTAATCTACAAGACAATGCACGAAAAGTTCAATGCGATAGTTGAAGAGATAAACAATGTCAGCGCCGCGGGCAGGCCGGTTCTTGTCGGTACAATAAGCATAGAAAAGAACGAGGCTCTATCGGAGGCCCTTAACAGGAGATATGGTCTTGACCATGAGGTTCTCAACGCCAAGCAGCACGCGCGGGAGGCTTTGATTGTTGCCAAGGCGGGGCAGCAGCACAAAGGGCGGGACGGCCGGATGCGAGGCAATGTCACCATCGCGACAAATATGGCCGGCAGGGGTACGGATATTAAGCTCGGCCCCGGCGTGGCGGATATAGGGGGGCTGCACATACTCGGGACGGAGCGCCACGAAGCAAGAAGAATCGATAATCAGCTCCGGGGCCGGTCAGGCAGACAGGGTGACGCGGGCTCGAGCCAGTTCTTCCTGAGCTTCGACGATGACCTGATGCGCGTATTTGCACCGGAGTGGACAGTGAAGGCACTGTCATGGATAGGGTGGGAAGAGGGAGAGCCGATTTATCACAAACGAATAAGCAAGGGGATTGAAAAGGCACAGAAGAAAGTCGAAGAGCGAAACTTCGAGATACGCAAGAGCCTTCTCGAATACGATGAGGTGATGGACTATCAGCGGAAGATTTTCTACTCGCGCAGGCGCAAGATTCTGGGCGGCAAAGGCCTCAAGAGCATTATAGAGGAGATGATTGACGCGTCCATCGCGAAAAATTGCGAGACGATTCTCGATAAGAGCTACCCGGTCAAGTGCATAGTCGAGTGGGCCAGAACCACTTTTAGTGTGGACCTGAAGCCGTCGGATATCGCGGGGCTGGATGTAAATGAAATCGAGAGCCTGATTAAGGAGAAGGCAAAGAACAATGCCGCCAACGATATATCGCTGTCTATGGGGGAATATCTGGAGGATTACGAAGACCGGCAAAGCTGGGATGTTGCCGGATTGAGCAAATGGGCGATGAGCGCTTTTCGGGTCAGTTTGAGCCCCAACAAAATCAAGACACAAGAGCCGGAGGAAATCGAGGAGGAGTTGATAGCAGCGGCCGGCGAGCAGATTGACAGGAAAGATTGTGCGCAATTGGCCGAGTTCCTGAAGGAAGATTTTGCTCTGCGCACCTTCGTCGAGTGGGCACGAGCCAAATTCGACATAAGACTGGACCTTGGGGAATTAAAGAGCCTGAACACCGCTCAAATTCGGGAGCAACTGCGTCAGAAAACAACTGCCAAATACAAACAAAGAGAAATAGAGTATCCTGTCGAATTTGCGATGAATATGGTTTATGGGCCCCAGGGCGCCAACGTATATGGATTCGAGGCGCTGGCCGAGTGGGCGAACAGGAAATACGGGGCGAACCTTTCGGCCGAGCGCATAGCCGACAGCAAACCGAAGGCTTTGTACAATCAACTGCTCGAACTTAGCACGAACTTCAACAACGGCCAGTTGGAGCGGGAGCTTGAGGGCAAAATCGACAGCTTGAGCAACACGGAACTGGCAAGGTGGGCCAATGAGCGGTTCGGGACGTCTTTGAATGAGGAGCAGCTTGGGGACGGGCCGGAGCGCAGAGAGAAGCTGTTGGAAGCGGCGAGGGAATTCCTGCGGGCCGAGCTTAGCGACCTGGAGAAATATGTCCTCCTGCAGATATACGACGGCACATGGAAAGACCACCTGTACTCGATGGACCATTTGAAAGAGAGCATCTGGACGCGGTCTTTTGCGGAAAAAGACCCGAAGGTCGAGTACAAGCGCGAAGGGTTCCGAATGTTCAATGAGATGCTCGAGACTATCGAGGACCGGGTGACGGATGTTATTTTCAAGGTCCGGCTGGAAGCCGGTGCGAGGGCCAGAAGCGTCTGGCAGGTAAGTCAGGTGGCGCATGACCAGGTCGGTCAGTTTGCGATGGCCGAGCGGCAGCGGGCCGCCGCGCAGGCGCCGCAGGGAGAGGTGAAGGTAAAGCAGATTCGGTTAGAGCAGCCGAAGGTGGGGCGGAATGACCCTTGCCCGTGCGGCAGCGGCAAGAAATACAAGAAGTGCTGCGGAAAGGATGCGTAGGAGCATAAGAGGACAAGGCATAAGCCCGTATCGCGTATCTCGCCCGAAGAATATCGTAACCCGAAACAAATTCAAACAACCGAAATTGGCACTTTGAAGGGTCTTGGTCACTGGAGCATTTGGAAATTCGATGTTGTTTCGTGTCGCCCCTTTTGCGGGGACAAGTTTACCCCTGCGAAGGGGAGGTGCTTGGGATTCCGGCCTTTTTAGGCCGGGCACCCATCACTGATTACGCATTAGCCCGTACACTTTTCCCCCTTTTTGTCTTGATTTTTCCAGGATTTCCCAAGTAAATCCGTGCAAAAAGTAAGATTTTGATAGTATGAAGCCTATGGATACAGTTCATGACAGTTCTTGTGCTCTAATTTGGAGAACCTGATGGGTGAATGTAGAAAGCATCCTCTAAATGGGCTCAGTGGGTCAACCCGCTCACGGCCGGGCTTGATACCGGCCCTGCTTGCGATTTCATTACTCATCCCTAGCGCGGATGCTCGTGAAAATTATTACCCGGACCCTCCGACGCAGTTGCAGACGGGGGCACCGGACGGCATCGGCCCCTTCGCCGCCATCAGCGTCCACGATCTCCCCCTCGGCCGTGCCTTCGTTTACGGCGGCCAGTCGCCCGACCTGTTCCTTGTCGCCGGCAACCTGACCAATTTGTCCCCGGGTATCTACCTTTACAGGTACCTCAGCCGCAAGGAGGGAGTCCCTGTTTTCGGCGAGCCGGTCCGCGTTCAGCCGCCGCCCGGCGTTACCGGCAACTGTGTCATTTTTCAGAGCGGACAAGGGGATGTTTTCGGCATCTGGAAGGTCAAAAATGATTTTAAGCTGGCACGCTACAACAAAGAAAAACACTGCTTCGAAGAGGTCCCCAAAGACCACATAAAAGAGCCTTGCAATCAGACCTGGGCACAGAACGGATCAGGCCGAATGACCCGCGTTGAGTTCGACGACCACCCCCCGGGATTTATCGCCGGCTCACGCTACGGCAACCTGTCGTTCTACACTTACGGCCCCGGCTTTGAACTTTCACAGCGCCGCTATGCCGTGGGTACTGATGGTATCATGCTCAGGAACAAAACCACCGGCGCCAACCCCCTCGCCTATCCCGATGCGAACGGCCGCAATTGCGACCTGATTGTCGTCGGTGAAGGCGGCACGTACTATTACCGCTTCACCGGACGCTTCGATGACCGCGACCAGCCGATCTACGCCGACCAGGCCTGTTTGCTCGAAAAGAACGCGCCCCTCTCTCACAGCAGCCTGCCCGTGATCAATACCGTCGATTGGGACGGCGACGGTGACATCGATATCGTCAGCGGCGACTCGGTCGGCTTTGTATCCCTGCTCGAAAACACCGGCTCCACCGCCCAGCCCCGATTCCTCGCTCCGGTTAAACTTCGCGCCGCCGGCCAGATCATCCGGGTCAGGCCCGGCTATTATCGCAGCCTCCAGGGACCCGGCGAAGCCAACTGGGGATACACCTGCCCCACCGTCGTCGACTGGAACGGCGACGGCCTGCCCGATATCGTCATGAGCGACTCCACCGCCACACACAAAGTCTATATCAACCGCGGGACAGCCGACAAACCCGAACTGGCCCCCGCCAGAGAGCTGTTCTGTGACGGCCTCGATCTTCACGGTCCCTGGCGGGTCAAGCCGGGTGTAGGACTGCTCAATGGAAAAATGGCCTACGTGATACTCGACGAAGACGAAGAATTTCACCTGTTCTGGAAAATCGACGACCAAAACCTCGAAGACGGCGGCAAGCTCCATCTCGAAAGTGGTGCCGTCATCGGCGCAAACTACCGTAGAGCGGGCAAGGGCGGACGCGTCAAGATAACGCTGTTCGACTGGGACCGCGACGGCCGCAACGACCTGCTGCTCACCACGCACAGCGGAAACTCCATTCCACACGCCGAATACGGCATTCCCCGCCAGGCCGGAGCAATGGTACTGCTTATGTTGAACGCCTCCAGGGGCGATGACATCCGCTTTGCCCCGCCCCGTCCCCTTCAGTACAAAGGCAGGACCCTGTATCTCGGCGAACATAGCTGCAGCGCAGCCCCCTACCCATTCCAAAACGACAAATACGGCATGGTAGTTGCCATAGAGAACGGCCGTTTCTTCCTCCTGGCATCCGAAGACATCTCATGGGCCCCGCCCCACAAAAGAATCTAACCCGCCAGCTCGTAGGGCGAGGCCGCAGCTCGAAGGTGCGAAACTTGTTGCACACGCGGCAGCTACATTCGTGCTTACTTTATGTTCTCTGAAAGAATCACGAGGCCCTGAAAATCAACTGCTCCGCTTTCATTCAGGTCGCTGCTTTCACGCTGGTCTGGGTCTGAGCAGACGCGGCCAATCCGGTCAATAATACGTTATACAAGCAAGAAAAAGCTGCGCGACTGATATTTCCAATCCCAAACCATCCATGCTTCACACGCCGCTCCCGGGTGTTGCACGAAAACCACATTCAGAGTATAATCATTAGAACGTAGAAAACGCAAAATTAACGGAACAGATGGCCTGGTTCGCGCATCCTAACGACAGACGGCGTGTTTGTAATGAGGAGGATTTCTTATTGCACGCAGGCAAAAAAGGTTTTACGTTAATAGAGCTCCTGGTGGTAATAGCCATAATTGCGCTGTTGATGTCGATACTAATGCCGGCTCTGAGCCGGGCAAAGCAGCAGGCAAAGGCGGTTGTCTGTCAGTCAAATCTGCATCAATGGGGCCTAATCTGGAGGATGTATACAGACGACAACGACGGTCATTTTACCGAAGGTGTCGCCGTCGGCTGGAATCGCGGGGAATGGATAATACCGCTGCGGCCGGAGTGGGAGACAAGGTCCGATTTGCTGCGCTGCCCCTTGGCCAAAAAACGATTGCCCAGCGGGGAAGAACATGGCGGCCCGTCCAACGCCTACATAATGGGAGAGGGCGAGGGGATAGGCGGCAAGGAGGAGGAAGAATGCAGCTACGGGATAAATTGCTGGGTCTATAATGCGCCGCCGGGCGTGGTCGAAATTCAGAGCCGCCCTACAAAATGCAACTGGAGGAGTCCCGACGTCAAAGGCGCGGGTTACGTTCCACTGTTCGCAGATACCATGTGGAGGGGAGGCGGGCCCTTTCACTACATGGGACCGCCTGCCTACAATGGACAGTGGGAAGGCGCTGATGCGGAAATGAATCATTTCTGTATTGACCGACACGGGGCCGGTACCATAAATATTCTGTTTCTGGATTGGTCGGTCGCAAAGACCGGACTCAAGCAGTTGTGGACGCTCAAGTGGCATCGAGAGTTCAAAATAAACGGTGCCTGGACTATTGCCGGCGGTGTCACGCCGGAGAACTGGCCGGAATGGATGAGGGACTTCAAAGACTACTGAAAAACCAGTCCGAAAGTCAAACCCGTTGCCGCAGCAGCTTCTCGAGAACAGTCAGACTGTCCAAACCTCAAGCCACGAGGCACGATATTGCACCAGGACCGGATTTGCGGTATTATACTTTAAGCGTGGAAAAGCCAGGAAATTAACGGAACAGAAGGCCGCATTTCCGCATTCTGACAATAGACAGCGCATTTGCGATGAGGAGAATTTTTTGTTAGGCGCAGGCAAAAAAGGTTTTACGTTAATAGAGCTCCTGGTGGTCATCGCCATCATCGCCGTGCTAATGTCGATATTGGTGCCGCTGTTTGGCAAGGCAAAGGAGCAGGCACGGACGGTTGTCTGCCAGTCCAACCTGCATCAATACGCCTTAGCGGGAAGGATGTACATGGATGATAACGAGCGGTACTTTCCTGATACGTTGAAGTGGTTATATATAGATAGTCCTTCCGGATACTGCCAATGGCACGACAGGGCAAACAATCTGGCCAACCATCCGGAATACGCTGGTGTTCTGTGGCCCTACCTGAAGGCGCTGGGTATCCACGTGTGCCCCACGTTTAGAATGGTCACCAAGTACAACGGGGGCTGTTCCAATCCCGGTCATAATCCTTCCATACCGATTGACCCCCAGTATAGCTACAGCATGAATGCCTTCGTGGGCGGCGACGGCAAGGGTAAGGTTACGCACGAATCCCAGGTGAAATACCCCGCACGGGTGTTTATATTCAGTGAGGAGAATTCGTGGGTGATTCCCGGTCTTTCCGGCAAGGGCTGCGGGATTAACGACAATAATCTGCGCATCGGTATACCCCCGGATTTGGTTGATTGTTTCGCCACGTACCATAAGCCCCCAGGCTCGGACCTGGACAATGGTTGGGCTAATGTGGCGTTCGTGGACGGGCACATTGACATGGTAAAGGCAGAAGAACAATATGACGGCGGCAACTTCAAATTAGCGTGGCCGAGAGCAACTCCGCCCAAATAGTCCAATTAGTGCGGCCCTGTTTGCCGTTTAATCTGGCACTGCCTTTGGGCCTTTCTGCCGGTTTTTGCTCGGGAGTTGCAGGAACTTGGATACTATCGCGTATGGAAAAAGGCGGCAAACCGTGCCCGAACCGGGCCGGTACATTGAAAACTTTGTGGATTATTGGCGAAGTATCATTGTGAACAGACCAAGAGGTTTTACATTAATAGAGCTCCTGGTAGTAATAGCCATAATTGCGCTATTGGTGTCGATACTTGTCCCGCCATTGAGCAAGGCAAAGGAGCAGGCCAAGGCAGCGGTGTGTCTGTCGAACCTCCACCAATGGGGCATTGTATTCTCGATGTATGTTGCTGATAATGGCGGCTTTTTCGTTAGCGGTGCGGAGGGGTCTATGGGCTATTGGTGGGTGGAACCGCTGCAGCCGTACTACGCGGATGCAAAGATACGACTCTGTCCGGCGGCCAAGAAACCCTACGATAAAGGAGGGCAGGTCCCCTTTGGAGCGTGGAACGCCGCGCATGGGCTGGGGGAGTCCTCGGAGACTGAAGACTATGGCAGTTACGGCCCGAATGGGTGGACCTGCAATCCCGAGCCGGGGGCAGACAACGTAATGGGACGCGGGCCGATTGACCTGTACTGGAGGACTGCCAACGCCAAGGGTGCGGCCAACATACCGCTGTTTCTGGATTGCATGTGGGTTGACGCGTGGCCGAGGCAGACCGATGAGCCGCCGCCACACGGCCACTGGCTGGCGGATGAAGTCAACAAAAGCGAAATGAGGCGTTTCTGCATCAACCGGCACAATGAGGCGATAAACGGCGCCTTCATTGATTTCTCTGTCCGAAAGATAGGACTCAAGGAGCTGTGGAGGCTGAAATGGCATCGTGATTACGACGCCGCCGCTCCACCGCCGACGACGTGGAACGACCCGCAGCATTGGATGTACGGTATGAAGGACTATTAAGAATTGGCCGCAACCCAACTCTGCTGCCTCAGGCGGCTTTACGAAACGTCCAGGAAATATTAAAACTCTCCCCCCTTGACAATGCCGTGGGCCGGCTGTGTTTGTCCGGTTTTCTGCGGGATTGTAAGAATATTCCGTTTCCAAATAGAAGTGGAAAATGCCAACGGCAAAATGTATTGCCGAAGCCGCCGTTTTTCCCTTGCCGCCGGGCTTCAGCCGCTCGATAATGACCGCCTATAAGAATTGTCCTGAAGCCTGAGACTTTGGGGGTTGTTGCAAAGGCTCCGCGTTTGTGTAGCTCGTAGCGCCTTGAATTGCCGATTAACGGCGAGATTTTGTTTTTGCTTGACATATTTATGGCCTGGCTGTATTTGTCCGATTTTAAATCTTGTTGTGAAAATCGCCGATACCGGTTATTTAGTCCTTTAGTGATGAGCAGATATTAACGATTTAAACTTATGGCAAAATCGAGTTCAGCAAAAAAATCCCTGGTAATTGTCGAATCGCCCGCGAAGGCCAAAACGATAAACAAATATCTCGGCCCGGACTTCGAGGTAAAGTCCTCGATGGGACATGTTCGGGATTTGCCCTCCAAAGGGCTCAATGTCGATATAGAAAATGGCTTTAAGCCGACCTATGAGATAATGCCGGGCAAGAAACGCACGGTCCTGTCGTTACAGGGCGCCGCAAGAAAATGCCGGGACCTCTATCTGGCCACCGACCTTGACCGTGAAGGCGAAGCCATTGCGTGGCACCTGGCGCAGATTCTTGGTGTTCCCGAAGAAAGAACCTACCGCGTGATTTTCAACGCCATAACTCAGTCGGCCATAAAACGCGCCTTTGCCCAGCCGGGCAGGCTGGATATCGACAAGGTCAACGCACAGCAGGCCCGGCGAATACTCGACCGCATAGTGGGCTATCAGATAAGCCCGCTGCTGTGGAAGAAAGTTGCCAGAGGCTTGTCGGCCGGACGCGTACAATCCGTGGCCGTTAAGATAATCGTGGAAAGAGACAGAGAAATCCGCGCTTTCAAACCCGAGGAATACTGGCTAATCCCCGCGGTCTTCACGAGTGATTTGCAAAGCAGCTATACTGAGGATTGGCTCGATTTTATTACCCCAAAAACTGACGACGATAAGCCGCCCTCAGTTGCAGAACAAACTAAATGGCTCGTGGAACACAACGCCTTCAAGGCCGAGCTTGACAAAATAGGCCTGGAAAAGTTCGAGGCATCCAACAAAGATGAGGCAGAGCGAATTTATAATGCGCTAAGGCAAGCGGACTTCAGCGTCGCCGACATACAGACCAAACAGACCCTTTCCCAGCCGGCCCCTCCTTTTATCACCTCGACATTGCAGCAGGCCGCGGCCAATCGCATGGGATTTTCCACAAAGAGAACCATGACCGTAGCACAGCAATTGTACGAAGGTATCGACATGGGCTCAATGGGCGCTCTGGGCCTTATTACTTATATGAGAACAGACAGCACGCACCTTTCAGAAGAGGCGCTCGGGGAGGCTCGCAATTATATTAACAGGCATCTCGGACCCGAGTATCTGCCTGAGAAGCCCAGGATTTACGCGTCAAAGAAGACCGCCCAGCAGGCCCACGAAGCCATCCGGCCGACGGACGTGGACCTGACGCCGCCTGAGTTAAAGGACTTCCTCACCAGCGACCAGTTCAAGCTGTACGATTTGGTGTGGCGCCGGTTTGTCGCCTGCCAGATGCCCCCTGCCACATGGGACGTAACGAACCTCGATATAGTGGCTCAGACGTCATTAGCCCCGTGTTGGTATAAGAGTACCGGCCGGGTCCTGGTTTTTGACGGCTTCACCAGAATCTGGTCAAATTCGTCCGAACAGCAGCTACTGCCGGTTCTGGCTGCCGGCCAAAAATTATCGGCCATTGATATCAGGACGGAGCAGCATTTTACCAAACCGACGCCCCGCTATACCGAGGCGTCTTTGGTAAAAGCACTCGAAAAAGAGGGAATCGGCAGGCCGAGCACTTATGCCGCTATCATCAGCACTATTCAGGAACGAGGCTACGTCGAGCAGAAAGACAAGAAGTTTTATGCCACCGACCTTGGGGAGGTGGTTACCGACAAACTTAACGAGTACTTCCCCAAAATAATGGACATTGCCTTCACCCGCTATATGGAAGAGCAGCTTGATAAAATCGAAGAGCAGCACATCGATTGGCTTGGCGTTCTCAAAGAGTTTTACGGCCCGTTCAAAGAAAGCCTCGAGACGGCGATGTCCCAAATGAAACATGCCAAGGCTGAGGTTACCCCGAGCGAGTACACATGCCCGCGGTGCGGCCGGGGGATGGTTTACAGGTTCGGCAAGAATGGAAAGTTCCTGAGCTGCGCGGGCTACCCCGCGTGCAAATTCGCCTGCCCATGCGATAAAGAGGGCAAAATGGTCGAAGAACGCAAGAGCGAACATAAATGCCCCGTCTGCGGCAAAGCTATGGTGCATAAGTACGGCCGATTTGGGCCGTTTCTGGGCTGCTCAGGTTATCCAGACTGCAAAACCATACTCAAGCTCGACAAGCAGGGTAATCTCTTGCCTCCTAAGCCTCCGCCGGGGCCGACGGGAATAAAGTGCTATAAGTGCAAAGACGGCGAACTGGTAATCAGACAGAGCAAAAAGGGGCCCTTCCTGGGCTGCAACCGTTTTCCCAAGTGCCGAACTATCGTTAGTCACCAGGAACTCGACCACTTGAGACTATTGCAATCGGCGGGAAAATGGCCGCCTCAAACGTGGGAGGAGGCCGACCTGATTCTGGGAAGAAAGAAAGCCAGGAAAACCGCCAAGGCCGAAAAATAAGGCAGTAGCCGCGTCTGTCTGCACGCTACTGCCTCTTTAGGAGGAAAGAAAAATGACACCATTATTATAACCACTCAGTGCACCAGGTCAAGGTTTTTCCCGCTCAAAACGTAAAGACACTCTTATCGTACGGGCAAGCCGCGGGGGCGGGCCAAGGCGCCCAATTTCGAGACCCGTGAAGAATAGGCCCTGCTGCGGGTTTGGAAACTGAAGAGTTGTAAGACCGGCTTTTGAGAGGTATAATAATTGGAGCAAAAAGAGATATTGTTGGGGTTAGCACAAATGAATGAACCTGGCAAAATCGGAGCAAAGCCTCTCGAAACGGTCGAGCCGATAGGCAAGCGGGTCCTGATTCGCAAAGATGAGGACAAGAAACAGACAAAGGGCGGGATCCAGCTTCCCGACAATATAGAAATCCCCACTATAACCGGCCGGGTCGTGTCAATCTCCGCCGAAGTCGAAAACATGCCCGATATACCTCTGCGCCAATACGATAAGGTGCTGTTTAATCCCAAAGGCGCCATACCCGTTGACTTCGAAGGCGACAATCGTCTGTTTGTTGTAGACATCGAAAACATCGTGGCGGTCTTCAGACAGGCGTGATATTGCCGACGCCGGGCTTTGCCGGCCCCGCATCAACTGGTGCACCAAGAAATCACCATTCGCTTTCCCACAGAATTTCTGATATTTCTAACACTTGTGGGAACTTTTTACGCTTTGGTTACGACATTATCTGTGGTTCGAAAGCATGACGGGCGCATTCAAGACTGAAATCGAGGAACTCTGGACCCGGACGGCCGGCAAAATCCGGGCCTATGCGCTCTGTGTGTGCGGCAGCCGCGTAGCTGCTGAAGATATCCTGCAGGACTGTTACCTCCGCGCCGTGCGGGGATGGATGCAGTTTGACGGCAGGGCAAGCAGGCAGGCCTGGCTGTTCGGAATTGTCAGGAAGGCATGTGCTGACTGGTGCAGGCAAGAGAAACGCAGAGCCACTGTAGTTCCTTTAGAGAGCCTGGATGAGTTTGGCGACAATACCCTTGAGAAGTCAGATATCGACCGCTTCGAGGCCGTGTGGAATGCCGTCGAAAACCTCGACGCCGAGCAAAAAGAGGTGGTTCATCTCAGATTTGCCGCCGGTTTGAGTTATGCTGAGATGGCACAGACCCTTGGGATACCGGTCGGAACCGTGAGGTCGCGGCTGCACCGAGGATTGAATGCTGTAAGAGCACAGATTAGGGAGCAAGAAAATGGAACGTGACACGATAGAACGGCTGGCCATCGATTTGGCCGCCGGCGAATTAAACGAGGATGCCGAAGCCTTGTTCAGAGAGTATCTTGCCGAGCACCCCAAGGCCAATAGATGGGCACAGAATATGTCCCAGATTTATGACAAGACAGAGGCGGCAATTGAGGCAAAGATAAGTAACGCATACGCAGGTGTTGAAGTCGCCGCGGCCAATAAAAAAGCCTTGTCACGGGCGAGATTGTGGCCGGTCGGCCGCTGGGCGGCGGTGGTGGCGTTTGCCATTGGCGTCGCTTTTGCCGTCGGCCGCTGGTCGGTTGTCACCGAAACCCGCAAACCTGTTGCTGTCAAGACCACCCTCCATCCTGCAGTAAGTCAAAACTTGCTTGATTTGAAAGCAAAGTACGAAGGCACCTTCTGGGCAGACAAAATCATATCTTCCCTCGAACCCAAGCCCTATCCAAAACACAAAGGGAATAACTGGACTGGAACATTCTGGTCCAGCCTCAGACCATACATGAAGGAAAAGCACGATGAATAATCACAGAATGAGTTATCTGTTCGTCGCTTGTTATGCGGCCGCAGCTTTCATCGCCGGCTGTATACCCGAAGACTCTCTGCAGTGGTCGCAGGATGGATCGGTGGGACTGCTAAGAATACAGTCCTCGCTCTACCTTGTGGACGGACAAAGTGGTGAGCTGACTGAGATTGCCCAAGCCAATATTGCTCCCTGGCCGGATATATCAAGAGACGGAAACATGGTCGCTTACTGCCAGGAGGCTGAGTCCCCGAACTTGTCCGAGGGATTGAAAGTGCTGCCCGAAGGTCAGGTGAAAATGATACAGCACTGGGCCGGGCAAATGGAAAAAGAAATCCTAAATAGCGGCGGATTGGTTGACGGCAAGTTTCCTTTACCTGAAAAAGGGCTGTTGGTGCCCGACGACTATGGCAACTGGGTCATTCGTTATATGTGCGAGAAAGCCGACAAAGACTTTCTGAACAAGCTGGGAAAAGGCGAGATTGAAAAGGCTAAACAAAAGCAACTCCGCTATATGCAGATCATCGCGGCGCCGACCAGGGCTCCCGGCGAAGGACGCGTCGTGGCCACGAGCTTGTTCAAAGCGATGGCAACAAGACTCTCACCGGACGGTAAATTCGTGGCCTATCTGATGCACACACTGCGGGGAGAGATCAATAATACTCTTGAGGAATATGGCCTGTATGTGGCCTCACTCGATGGCACGGTCAAGGCAATGCTCGTCAGTGACCGGGTCGCTGTCAGCTACGACTGGCGAGAAGATGGCAGAGCGATAGCCTATATGACGGCAGGTACAGGATATGACGAGAGTCTTGTTCTGGGCACCATCCAGCAGCGAACCGTGGTTGACGAAAGCGGAAATCTCGTCAAACAGCCGGTCCCTGCTTACAAACAAGGTTCTGCGGGAACTCACACATGCATAGCGGGCGAGAAAGACCTTGCCGGCATCCTATTTCATCCCTGGATGAAGGTCCAGTATGGGCAGTCCGGACGAATCTTCTTTTCGAGTGCGACTCTATCCCTGCCTTTAGGTTCAATGGACGAGCCGGGGTGGTCTCTGTTCTGCTACGACTCGGTGACTAGGTCCGTGGCAAACGTACTTCCCACAATTGCGTCGGATTTGGTTGGTCAAAACGTGGATGTCTTCGCCCTGTCACCGGATGGCAAAAGCGTTTTGCTGCCCATGGAAAAGAACAGATTTGGTATCTACACATTCAGCGACGGCACAAGAAAAGTTCCGATTGAAGAAGCCGAGGCGTTTGGTAACGAGTTGGGCCTGGCCCCCGCATGGAAAGGAAATAATGAAATATCAGGTCTTGTGGCCGAAAACAGCCATTTTCTCGTCAAAAAAGGCAAGCAAAAACACCACCGAAGAGAAATAGTCGTTCTTGGCGCGGATGGTAAGCTTCGGCAGGTCCTCAGCCGGAACTGGCCCGATGACCTGATCCCATAATCTCACAAGGCCCTGCCGCACCCAGGTCTAATACTAGCGGCTGCGCCAATACGACAAGGCGCTGTTCAATCCCAAGGACGCAATTCCTGTCGATTTCGAAGGCGATAACCGTCTTTTTGTCGTACATGTCGAAAATGTCGGCGCCGTCTTCCGAAAGGCATAAGAAATCTCCCGGAAGCAGGCATGACACCGTTCTGCGGCGCGTGACGCTACACAATGAATAATCCTCGGTTTCCTGCTTGGCGATTTTGTGCAATTGAAGTATATTCTCCAGGGTATCTATTTGAAGAGCCGGGCTTGAAGGAATCGGTATATGCCTGATGGAAACAGAAATACCTGGTCTGCAAAAATCAAGAGGACATTTACCTCGGTCCTGCCCATTTCCAAAAAACGGAAAGGTCAATGCATTCGCTGTGGAGCATGTTGCAAATTGCCCAACGTCTGCACCTTCCTCAGGTACACCGCCGACGGCAAACCATGCTGCTCTATTTACATTATTCGCCCGTTAAACTGCAGGAAATACCCAAGAACCGAATCTGAATTCGTTACCGCCGATACGTGCGGTTACAAATTCGATTGAGCGGCCCAGGGCATGTTTTGCAGCGCATGCGAGGCCACTTCTGCTCAGGCATCATAATAATCCTTAGGGGGGCCGGGGGGGACGTATTAAGTTGTCTTTTCTTTCGAATGTTCCTCCATCCGATAGTTAAATTTTCCGGCCGGCCGCGGCGAAAACGCGTCCGGGCGGTTCTTATGCTCGGCGTTTTATCAGAAATACCATGCCGCTCAGGCCGAGCAGCAAAACCGTTGCCGGCTCGGGGACGCCGGTAACCGTCACATTTCCGCTGACTCTTATACCTTTGACGGTGCCGCCGTCAACCCGACCAAAGATCATGTCGCCCATAGTCGCCTGTCCATAACCGCCTTCGTCCACGTAGAAACTAATATCGGCGGTAATTCCGGGTGTCTCCGGCGACCCAAGCTGGATGGTAAACACGTCGAAGGGATACTCGGTCGCGGTGTCAGAGCCGCTCTTCGGCTCTACATTGCTCAGTATAGAAACCCACGTGGGCTGAGGAAGCATCGGAAACTTCACCCACAACTTTGCTTCGGTCAGCTCCCAGGTGTAATCGTACTGCGGAAAACCCGAATCAACGACCGAAGGTGAAGTCCAGGACGCACTGGCCGTGGCATCATAAGTCTCTAAGACGAAACTCCACTCCGCCGGATTAACGGTTATCGCTGCTGCCGTCGAACCCAAAGCGGCTGTCAACACAAGGGATGTAAGAATCATTACAGACTTTTTCACTTCGGTTTTCCCCGCGAAAATCCCTTTCTCACAGCGTTCCTGCTATAATGAACTAACGACAACTCACTTTTCTTGTTCATCAAACAATCGTCTTTCTTTATCGGCCTTCTTTCTTTGCGCCGCGCCCGGCGAAAGCAAACAAGCTTCCTCCAATTATCAAACCTGCGGCTGTCGGCTCCGGTACGGGCCACTCGTAGTGGATTTTAGGCGGCTTCGGGCCTACACCCGAGCCCTTGGCGGCATACGTCGCGTAACGTTCATAGTTTGCGACCAGGCCGCCCCCGGGACCACCGGACGCCTGCCCTTCAGCAACCGCAGCCCCATACAGGACTTGCTCAAATACCGCAATAACAATCTTCGGTGAATCAAGCGATACAGTGGTGCTGTTTTCGGTCGGGTCGCTTACATCGCCCAGCCAATACACAAATTGATAGCCGGCCTTTGGAATCGCGGTCAAAACAACCGGTGCATTAGCGTCAAACCGGTGGACCCCCACGTCTGGGGTGGTCTTTCCGCCCTGGAAGGGCGTTTTCTGAAGCAAAAGCACAGAGCTGCTGGTTCGGCTGTACGCCGGCTGAAGCAAGCCAGGCGAAATAGCCACAATTGCTATTATCGCACCCCATACGCCGAATGTCAGCCTATTGCCTTTCACTATCACTCAGTCCTGAAAAAGAACTCCGGGACAAACAATGAAACCAGGGGCAAAACTATTTATCATTTGCCCTCGACAAACAGGGTTCACTTCTGTTCCCTTTACCCCCAAAGCAAGAGTGCTTTCACTTGTTACAGTCTGTTGGCGAAGTTGCTGTGCCAACAGACTGTCTAACCACTAAAAACCCATAAGCCGGCCGCGCCAATCAGTACCACCAAGCCCGAGTCCAACATCCGTGCAGCCAAATCTTCCGTCGGAGATACATTGCCTGTATGTCATGTATGGGTTAAAGGATATGGTTCTATGCCCGCCGCACGAGTACAAAAACACCGAATGTTCACTGGTGTCCGCTATGTCGGTCAAGAGCAGCTTTATGTCTTGGCCTGTCTCACCCGGCACACAGCGAAAGGCCGGACCCATACCGCGCCGAATCTGCTCAGTCCCAGCCGTCTCCGCGCAAGCACCGATACCTTCCCATATTTCGCCCCAACAAGAACCGTCTGTCGCCGCAGAATCCTGATAAGGTATTTGGCCGGTGTTCAACAACGCCTCTAATGGCTCATCACAAATTTCGTATGCGTCACCGACGCTTGCCGCATCAATCGCCGGATTCCAGTTGTCGCAGCCTGTCGTGCCTACTGCCCCCGCGTGCGCATTTGCCGCAAGCAACCCCACAACAAGTAATAACTCAGCATACCTCAGTCTTGTTATATGCCTCATTTTTTCTCTTACCTCCTTTCTGCCGTCAACAACCTGTTTTTTTGCCAAGAGTGTACATGGCCCTTGGTTTCACAGGGGTTTGTCCCCCTGTCCTTTAAACAGACGACCTTTTACGAGTAAGAGTCAGCAGCGCCCCTCCCAGGCCGAGCAGACACACTGTGGCCGGCTCCGGCACCGGCGTGGGCAAACCCTCTATAACCTGGCCGACGCTCCCTCCCTCTATTATGCCGAACCCGTCTGTCGGGGGATCCTCGCTGCCGAAAAGCAGTACGACCGAATTCCGCCCTTTCCCGACCACTCCCCCCGAAGAGGGCAGAAAAAGATAGACCGCGCTCTGCGCCGCCTGAGCATCAGGGGAAAAGTACGCCATAGATGGTTCGATGTTGTCGGTCCCCTCAGCGCTGTCCCAGCCAATAGCCCCGAGCTGAGCGCCCTCCAGGATCCCCACGCACAAACAATCGATACAGACGTTGGAAATGTCGGAATTGCTGATCTGATACGTATAAGTGTACGTGCTGCCGGCCAGAACCTTTTCGGGCCCGTTGTTGTAAACGACGTAGTCAATCTGGCCGGTAAGTATCCGTCCCTCGGGGCCGTGGTATTCAAAATCCACGACGCCCGACCAGCCCGGCACTGGCTCGGTGACAATTAATGCGTTCACCGGACTTGCAAACAAAGTTGCAAGCGCAACCAGAGCCGGAAACACCAATTTATTTGTGGATTTCATTGTTTGTTTTCTCCCCTTCATAACAATCAGCCGTTTGATAAAGTTTTGTACGCACCTGTGTGTCTGAGTTCACAACCTGCGCCGGCGTTCCGTCTGGAATTTCCCCGTCCGTAGGATTTGTCCCCGCTTGTGGCAGTTCCCCTTCTGCGCCGACTGTGCATCTTGCAGATGCAGCTTATCTCAAACTCAAAATGGACCTGTACAGCCGCCGCTGCCCCTGAGTTCTCTCACGCCATTTTGTTAGTGTACATCCGCCGCCAAATTCCTATTGCGAAAATAAGAACCCGCTACACAGGAAAACCCAAAACCACTTGTCAATGAGTTTTCATACACCCCCATAACCGATGATGTTATTAAAACAGATTAGACAGAAAACGTCAAGCTTTTTTTAAAAAAAATTTTCATATTTCTGCCGGGCGATTCGACAGCCGACCGTCCGGTAATAACCCCCCTCAAGGGGCTGTGAAGGCCGTTTTGGCTCAATGAGTGCGTGAAAGGCTCTTGCCGCAGAAAATTATTCTTTTGGAAATTTTTGCGCTATCATTGGCAGACAGGTGCGAGGGTATCGGCAGAACGGGCGAAAATGGGGAACCGCGGCCGTCCGGCGACGATTCCTACAGCGACCGCGGATTTGGCTTTATTGATCTCAGCGCGCTGCAGAGCCCTGATTGGGCAGGCTGTAACGGCAGCCGGCACAACTCAGTTTTTCCTGCTTGCTTTTGCCTTTCTTATCGGCCGTTGCTGCGCAAATCGGCTGATATTGCGAATCGCCTGGCGCAAACGCTGCTCGTTTTCCACCAGCGCCAAACGCATGAAGCCTTCGCCGTTCTCCCCAAATGCCCTGCCCGGAGCGATAGCGACCTCTGCGTGCTCCATAAGATCCATCGCGTAATCGATTGTACCCTTGCCTCTGAGGTGGTCTTCCGGGACTCTTGCCCATACGAACATGGAGGCTCGTGGTTTTTCTGCTTCCCAGCCGATTCTTTTCAGCCCGTCGCACACAACATCCCGCCTGGACTGGTACCTTTGGTTCTGCACGGCTATCTCATCGTTGCAGTGCCGCAAGGCGATAATCCCGGCTATCTGAACAGCCTGGAATATGCCGTAATCGTAGTAGCCTTTAACCGTCGCAAGATAGTCAAGCATATCCTTATTGCCTGCCGCAAACCCGACTCTAAAGCCTGCCATATTGTAGGGCTTGCTCAGCGTGGTGAATTCCACGCCTACGTCTTTGGCCCCTTTGACCGAAAGGAAGCTCGGCGCCTTGTAGCCGTCAAAACAGGTCTCCCCATAAGCAAAATCGTGAATGACCGCTATTCCGAATCGCCTGGCCAAATCCACGACCGGCTCGAAGAACCCTTCATCCACGGTCATTGCGGTCGGATTGTGAGGGTAATTGAGAATCAGCAGTTTCGGTCTGGGATAGAGGTGCTCACAAACCATCGCGATGGTATCTATGAACTTCTGGTCGTTACCCAAAGGAACCGTTATCACATTCGCCCCGGCCAAAGCCACACCGTAATTATGTATGGGAAAAGCCGGGTCCGGCACAACAGCGGTATCGCCGGGCCCCAGCATCGCCAGGCACATGTGGCTGAAGCCTTCCTTCGAGCCTATACACGCCAGTACCTCGGTTTCCGGGTCCAGCCTCACATTCCACAGCCGCTCGTATTTTTTCGCAATCTCAACTCGCAGGTTCTTGATGCCCTTTGATGCGCTGTAGCGGTGGTTGCGCGCGTCGCGGGCCGCTTCACAGAGCTTGTCAATCACAATCTGCGGCGCCCCGTCCGACGGATTGCCCATGCCCAAATCGATGATGTCCGCTCCCTGCTGGCGCTTGGCCAGTTTCAAAGCATTCAATCGCCCGAAAAGATAGGGCGGCAGACGCGTTATTCTCTGTGCCGGCTCGATCTTAAATTCGCTCATACCTTATCCCACAACTCAAAAAACTTGTCTCTTACACAATCGGACAGTCTATACCGAACGGATAAATTTTCAAACCATTTTGTTCGCCGCCCGCCACTGCACACAAACCGCACCAACCTGGTCCGCCCAACAGCGGTTTCTCACAACTCAACAAGGGCCATCGTTTGGAACGCAGCCAAGCCAAGTAAAAAACCTCCAACCCACCGCCGCATACGCAGTCTTCATTGCTCATGATACTTATAATTGCCGCCGAACCAAAGCAACCTCTATTTAGCCTGCGGTCTTACTGTAGGTTTCCACCTGACCGCAACCGGAAGCGAAGCAAACGTAGTCTATTTAGCCTGCGGTTTTACCGCAGGTTTCCACCTGCCGTTTTGCAAAAAAAGTCCACGATGTTTCGCGTTCCCTAAACACCTATGAAAAAGGCTGTTACGTCACCCCAATAGAACCCTGGCCGGCCATACTCAAAAAATTCCAAAAAAAACTCAAATTTCTCTTGCACACAATCCGACATTGTTGTAGAGTACTCTGTATAATGGAGTACTTTGCAAGAACTATTCTGGTCAAGGAGTTTCATTATGGACGTGACAAAACAAGAAGCCGAAGCCACACTGGAGCAAATCCAGGCCCTTGCCAACCACACACGCAGGGCCATAGCCTCCAAATATACCAGCCCTCTGCTGATTCTGTGGGGATTGGTGTTTACTGTTGCCTATCTGGGAACCCATTTCTTTGTGGCGCGGGCTTTCCATATATGGATGGTGCTTGATGCGATAGGCCTCATCGGCACGTTCTTTATCTGTTGGCAACAGTTGCGTTCGGCCAGCCCGATTAAGGTCTCGCCCGCCGAGAAGATGGGTTGGCGGATGTTCTGGTTTTGGACTTTGCTATTCGTCTATATTTTTATCTGGCTCAACATAATGGCGCCGGTTAAAGCGGTGCAGATGAATGCATTTATGGTTACCGCCGTTATGTTCGCGTCGGTCGCAAAAGGTCTCTGGCTAAGGAGCTCCTTTATGGTCTGGTTTGGATTGGCCGTGACCGCCATCACCCTATTTGGTCTTTATTTAGTGCCTCGCACCTACTATTGCCTGTGGATGGCCGTCATGGCCGGCGGCGCATTTTTGGCAAGTGGTCTCTACCTTCGCTTGCGTTGGAGGTAATCATGGCTCAGCTCGATAACATCATACATCAGCCGGTTCGACTGCAAATAATGTCGTCGCTTGTGGCCCTTGACCCGGGCGAGCAGGTCGATTTCGTCCACCTGCGCAAAATCCTGAACCTTACCGACGGCAACCTCGGCGCACACCTGACCAGGCTCGAAGAGGCCGGTTACATCAAGATTGAAAAAACCTTCATCGCCCGAAAGCCGCGCACCTTTATCAGCGTCACGGGCAGGGGTCGCGACGCGTTCGATGAGCATATTGTCGCACTGGAGAAAATAATCCAGGGCCGGACTAATCAATAACGCTTCTATCGGAGTTCTGGACAATGAGCGATCAAGTCTATCAGGCGGACAAGCTGGAGCGGATAACCAAAAGATGGTGGTTCTTTCTGCTGTTCGTATTGCTGCAGTTTGCTGCGCCCCCCTATGCATCTAAAGGTTACAAGTTCCCCGATGAATGGGGACTAATAATATCCCAGGCCTTGAGCCGCGCCGTTATCTACTCCTATCCCGGCCTGTTTCCGCTATTCAAGATAATCCCTATCATCCTGCTAATTGGCATTATCATTTTCCACAATAAGCTCCGTCGAGTGTTCAGCATCTACGTCGCCTTCTCGTATTTGCTCTTTGCCTTCGGTCAAGGCATTGCCATAACTGAGAGATACGGTGTAGCGGTCTGCACTATCACCGTAATAATGTTCTCCATTGTAGCCGCTTTCTGGTTATGGGAAGCAGCGGTGGCAAGAAACGATTTCACGCGAAGAAAGTTACCTGTCTGGAGATACTGGGTTGTGCCTCCGGCGCTGCTCGCATTTTGGTACCCGCTTAATTGGCGTACCTTTCAGCCCGATTTCAACCCCCTTTATCTATTCACGAACGTGGCCGGCGTGACTTTCTGCATGATGACTCCCGTTTATGTGGGACTGCTCACCCTCTACTGGCCGAAAGTCAACACACCAACGTTGCGGGTGACCAGTCTTGTTGGGTTGATCGTCGGCTGCTACAATATGTCAAGCAATTTCATCATGAGGCCCGGCCAGCTCTGGTGGAACGGTGTCCTGCATCTTCCGTTGCTGGCCATATCTGTCTATGGGCTGATTCTTTCGCTGAAGAGAAACCGCACTTGGTCAAATCAGAAGATTTGATATGTCGGTGCGTATTGGGGATGCCTCAGGGAACCTGTCTTCTCCGGCTCAGGGGGCGAACTTGTAGCTCAATAATTTGTAAACAAGTTTTGCCGCCAGGAAATCGGATGGCTTGCTGTTGTCATTGGGGCACAGCTCGACAACGTCAAACCCCACGACGTTTCTTTTCTCAAAGACGGTCCTCAACAGAGCCAATACATCATACCACAACAGGCCGCCAGGCTCGGGCGTGCCGGTCGCGGGCACTACCGACGGGTCGAAAACATCAAGGTCGATAGTGACATAAACCCTATCCGACAGCCGGGCAATAACTTCGTCAATCCAGTCGGTGCTGCCGTAAATATCCTCCGCAAAAAAAATATTGTCTTTGTTGATAAACTCTTTCTCGCAAATATCCATGCTCCGTATGCCGACCTGAACAATTGGAGCAATCTCTCTGGCCCGGGCCATAACACAGGCATGATTATATTTCGAGCCGTCATACTCCTCCCTCAAATCGCTGTGTGCATCGAGCTGCAGCACGCTGACGTCTTGATTGCTCTCACAGTGCGCCCGTATCGCGCCGATGCTCACCGAATGTTCGCCGCCCAAGACCACGACAAATTTGCCCTGTTTGATATAATTCTCGACCCTGCCTCTTACCGCCTCGACCATTTCCTCCGGGGACAACTCCACAGGGAGGGCTTCGTCGGTGAATATGCCTTTTTTATAAACTTCTGAATCCGTCTCTATGTCGTAGAGTTCCATGTTCGCCGAGGCCTCTATTATGGCGGCAGGACCCTTGTCCGCGCCTTTTAGCCATGTGCTGGTTCGGTCGTACGGAACCGGAACAATTACCACCTCAGCGCTGCTCAAGGCACAACAGCTTTCCGGAAGGTCCCCAAAATTGACTGTCTTACCCATAGTGATTTGTGTTAAAGCGTATCGTCGCGGAACAAAGGCCGATTGAATGAATGGGACAGGACCGACTCATTTCAATCAACGTTTTCAGTCGAACAGGAACATCGCGACGGCAACCGTCGTTGTCCACAGCCCCATCTTTCCCCGCCCGGTTTGCGTTATGTTAGACGTTCTAATGATAAGGCCGCTGGATTTGTAAACCTGCTCTTTTTCCGACCACGCCTTGTCCGGGTCAACTTCCAGCCCCAGCGTGGTCCCCAGCATCCCCGCCGCCAGGTCTTCAGCCAAATCCGCCGCTTCCTGATGGTTCATTCCATGGCCATGCACCTCGCTGAGGTAACCCCAGTTCTCGTTGCCCTTGGGAATGGCTATTCCTATCGAAGAGCCAACCAGTCTTCCATGTTCGCTCGTGTCGGCCCTGGCCAGTACACAGTAGCATATTTCACCTGGAATCAGTCTTTTGAGGCCTTTTTCCCGGCTGATGACTTTGCACCCGGGCGGAAGAATCGACGAGACCTGCACCAGGTTCTGCTGCGCCACGCCCGCCTTGCGCAGCGCCTGCTCAAAGGATTTCAACTGGTATTTGTGCTGACCGATTCCTTTGGTGAGAAAAACGCTGCTCGGAACAAGACTCTCCATCTCAGCCTCCGACAGATTGGATTAATTCCTTTTGTAACTCCGATTATGTGAATCACTTTTTTCGGCGCTATCCAAATATCGCGGCGCCCTGCAGCCGGTTTGCTCACGGCAAACCCAGGTAAAATTGCTTCCCAAGACCGAACTCAATTAAAAGCATAAATTATACGTTAGGTCCGCCATGTAACAATAAAATTTTTTCAAAAAGTTCCAGCTTGTCTGTTCGCGCAAACTCCCCAGCGCCGGCGTTCACCCGAACAGCCATCAATTACCATTCGGTCAGAATCGCCTGACCAGACCAACGCCTATCGCCGGCTCAAAGACGTTTCCTGTATAGGGCAATACTTTGAAGCCTGCGATTTCGAGCTGTTTATGCTTGCCCGCGATGGTGTGCCCCACAACCCAGCCGAGCGTCGCGCCAAACACAACGTCGCTGGCCCAGTGGTCGCCCGTATCCATCATCCGCAACGCTACCAGCGAAGCAAGACAATACGCCGGTATGCCGACTTCGCGCCCGTAGTACTCATCCAGCACCGAGGCGACCGTAAAGGAACTTGAAGTATGGCCGCTGGGCCAGGCCCACTTGTGGCCGTTTGGCGTATGGTTGTCCCTGATGGCTTTAAGACCGACGGTAACCAGCCCGTCAACCGCCAGCGCGGTCATCATCGTCCATGCCCGTTCCCGATTAAACTCATCCTGCTTGTCCGCACTAAGCGCGTACCAAAGCCCTGTAACCGCAAAATGCGTTCCGGGAGAGCCGATTACGTTAAAACTTTCATCAATGAAGCCGTTAAATACTTTATGCCTCTCAAAACTTCCGGCGATGTTATCGTCGGCCTCGCTGTTGTGCATTGCGATGCTTGCACCGCCGGCCAGCAATAGAGCCGTCAGGTTGTCCTTTCTCATAAACGTGTCATTCGAGTCTTCGATTATCCTTTCCGGCCAATCCATAGCATCGGCCACGAAGGACTCAAGAAAACGATTCGTTTCAGGCGCCTGCTCGGTTTGAGCGGGATTTGTACAACCACTTGCAAAAATCAAACACGCAAAAACGACCCCGGGCCAGCCTCCCTTCCGGCAAAACCAACTCATTCTGCGAACTCCTTTTTCACTCTCCACCAAATACACTGTAAGATACGAACTACTATTCCCATTCGATGGTTGCCGGCGGCTTGCTCGAAACGTCGTATACGACCCGATTGACCCCGCGCACTTCATTGATAATTCTGCTCGATACCATACCAAGCACTTCGTACGGAATCTGCGAAAAATCAGCGGTCATAAAGTCGGGCGTCTCAACCGCCCGAACAGCGATCACGTTTTCGTACGTTCGCTCATCGCCCATAACTCCGACCGTCGCGACAGGCACGAGCACCGCCAGCGCCTGAGATATTTTCCTATAAAGCCCGGCCGACCTTATCTCGTCCATAAGTATTTCATCGGCGGCCCGCAGGATTTCCAGTCTTTGGGGCGTAACTTCACCGATTATTCTGACCGCCAGTCCGGGTCCGGGGAATGGATGCCTCCAGACAATATCCTCCGGCAGTCCCAGGTACTCGCCCACCACCCGCACTTCATCCTTGAACAAATCCCGCAAAGGTTCAATCAGCTCAAAGCCCAGCTCAGCCGGCAATCCGCCGACGTTGTGATGGATTTTTATATTCGCCGCAGGACCGCCGTCTTTGGAGCCGGACTCAATAACATCCGGGTACAGCGTCCCCTGGGCAAGAAACTTCGCATCGCCAATCTTCGACGCTTCGGACTTAAAGGCTTCGATAAATTCAGCCCCGATTATTTTGCGCTTTTGCTGGGGGTCGGTGACGCCGGCCAACGCCTTCAAGAACTGCCTGGACCAGTCCACGACCCGCAAATCTATATGAAAGTGGTCCCGGAACGTGGACACTACGTTTTCGCGTTCGTTCGTTCGCAGCAGGCCGTTGTCAACGAAGATGCACACAAGCTGCTCCCCTATTGCCTTATGAACCAACGAGGCGACGACCGAAGAGTCCACTCCGCCGCTCAGCCCGCATATTACCGTGGCATTACCGACGCGTTTTCGGATTGTCTCGACCGTTTCACCGACAAAGTCGCTCATCTTCCAGTCGCCGCTGCAGCCGCAAATATCATACAGAAAGTTCTTCAAAATCAGCCGTCCCTTGGGCGTGTGTGAGACTTCGGGATGGAATTGAACGCCGAAGAATTTCTTTTTCCCGTGCCTCACAGCCGCAAACGGACAAGTCTCTGTCGCCGCCAGCTTGGCAAAGTCATCGTTTAATTCACCGACCTGGTCCCCGTGGCTGGCCCAGACCGTTGTTGAGTCGGGCATATTTGCCAATAAATCGGTCTTGTCGAGAATACATAAGTTCGTCCTTCCATACTCCCGCCTTTGAGCCGGAATGATTCTCGCCCCCAGAATCTTGCAGCCGAGCTGCATACCGTAGCAAATACCCAAAATCGGCACGCCCAGCTCAAAAATCTTTTCATTGCATGTCGGCGCATCTTTCTCATAGACGCTCGCAGGCCCGCCGGAAAGTATCAGCCCCTTGACGCCCAGCAGGGATAATTCCTCGGCTGTTATATCTGCGCTGCAAATGCGGGAATATACGTTATGCTCACGAACCCGCCGCGCTATCAGTTGCCCGTACTGGCTGCCAAAATCCAGAATGGCTATCATCTCACGCGGCATAAAAGCCCCCATTCGAATAAATCTTCAGCGCATCTGCCATGCGGTCTCAACTGTCTGCCGCTCCTTAGTCCTCAAAGGGCACCGCTGCCGAGTAGTTCGGAGCCTCCTTGGTTATCTGTATATCGTGGGGATGCGACTCGCTCACCGAGGCCGGGCTTATTCGCACAAACCGCCCGTTCTTCCTTAGCTCTTCTATGTCCCGGGCCCCGCAGTAGCCCATGCCCGCCCGCAGCCCCCCGACAAGTTGATAGACGAAATCATCCAGCGTCCCCCGATACGGCACCCGCCCTTCGACGCCTTCCGGCACAAGTTTATCTCTCTCGGTGGTGCTCTTCTGCCCGTACCTCTCTGCCGAACCTTTTACCATTGCCCCCAAGGAACCCATGCCTCTGTATTCTTTGAACTGTCTGCCCTTGTAAATAACCAACTGTCCCGGGCTTTCCTTCAAACCGGCAAACAACGACCCAATCATAACAGTGGAAGCCCCGGCGGCGATTGCCTTGCTTATATCCCCCGAGTGTCTGATGCCGCCGTCGGCAATAACCGGAACATCGTGCTTCTCGGCCGCTTCGGCACAGTTGATTATTGCCGATACTTGCGGCACGCCCACCCCTGAAATAACCCGCGTGGTGCAGATTGCACCCGGCCCAATGCCAACCTTCACCGCGTTTGTGCCGGCCGCTATCAAATCTTCCGCCGCCTGTGCCGTCGCAATATTGCCGGCAATCACGTCAATCTTATGCTTGTTCTTGATTGCCCTTACGGTATCGATGACGTTCTGTGAATGCCCGTGAGCGGTATCGACCACTATAACATCGACCTCCGCGGCTATCAGCGCCTCGATTCGCTCGTAGTCGTGGACCCCTACGGCAGCCCCGACTCGCAGTCTGCCTCTGTCGTCTCTGGCCGCCAGCGGGTACTGCTGCACCCGGTCGATATCCCTCATCGTAATAAGGCCCGCAAGCTCGCCTTTTGAGTTGACCAGCAGTAACTTCTCCACCTTATGCTTTTGCAGGATTTCTTTCGCGTCTTCGAGGCTGGTTCCCGCCGGGCCCGTAATGAGCTTTTCCTTGGTCATTACCAAGTTTATTTTCACATCATAGTCTTTGAGAAATTTAAGGTCTCTTCGCGTCAGAATGCCCACCAGTTTCTTGCCGTCGACGATGGGAATGCCCGAAACATTCTGCTGATTCATCAGTTCTTGTGCTTTTCTGACCGGCTCACCCGGCGACAGCGCCACCGGGTCCAGAATAACGCCGTGTTCGGAACGTTTGACCTTGGCGACTTCTATTTTCTGCGCCTCGACCGACAGATTCTTGTGGATTATGCCGACCCCGCCTTCCTGCCCCAGCGCTATCGCCAGTGCCGCCTCCGTTACTGTATCCATCGCCGCCGACACAATCGGAATATTTATTTTGATATTGTTGGTTAACCTCGTGCTCGTATCGGCCTGGCTTGGCACGAAATCGCTCTTTGCCGGTATAAGCAGCACATCGTCGAAGGTTATACCTTCGGCAACAATTTTGCTCTTATCCATTCTTATCTCCAGTATTAGTCGCTGCTTTGCTCTCGCGTTAATCGCGTCAGTATAATAGTGGTCCCGACCACCGTCAAACCTATTCTTGCCCCCAAAACAGGGCCTTTTTGTATGCACTTGGCCCGCCGACGCAAATATAATTAAAATACTCAAAGCAGGTGGAGTTTGCGCGCCCATTTTGAGGTCAGGACCGAGTCTATGTTTGTGAAAGCTGGCCAGCGAAGTGTTGACAATATTGGTAAGGAAAGGTTAGTGCCGCAGAAGCCGGATTCAGCGTTAGTAGAGGCCGCTGTCAACGGGGATGCCGATAGCTTTACCGAACTGTGTCGGCGATATTATCCGGCTATGGTTGCAATCGGCCATTCGATACTGGGCGACAAGCATTTGGCCGAGGACGCCGCTCAGCAGGCCTTCGCGAACGCGGTTCGAAAGCTGCCGCAGCTAAAAAAGAAGAATCGGTTCGCTATGTGGCTCGCCGCCATTTGCAGAAACGCAGCAAAAGATATGGCCCGCAACGTAGGGGCAGACCCACGTGTCTGCCCTACATCCCGCACCACTGATGACCTTTCGACGATAGCGGCCAAATCGCAGCAAAACGATGCTGCCGAAGCAGTTAGAGAAGCAATTGGCCGGCTCTCGGCTTCAAATAGGGAAGTGATCTTCCTGCGGTTCTATGACGGAATGACATACGAGGCAATCTCTGCGGTGTTGGGGCTCTCAAGGCAGGCGATAAACGGCAGACTCCGCAGGGCGAAAAAGAAAATCGCCGAGCACCTGCGGCGTACCGGCTTTGCTGAGGTTGAATTATGAACCAAAAGAAAGATGAAAAATGGCTGGACGAACTTATCTTTCGGGCCGTCGATTCAGGCAAGCTGGAGTTCGACGCTGAAAAGTGGAAGCAAAAACATCCGGAAGAATTCAAAATCCTTTGCTCACGGCCTCGACAGGGGCGGGCTACCCGGCAAGCTGCAATATGGATGTTCATTCGCAGCAGCCCAATAACAAAGCTCGCTGCCGCCGTAACTGCTGCCGCCGCGGTGATAGCGGCTTCACTAATCTGGTTCAGTCCACCAAAACCTGCAGCGGTGGTTGGTCAGGTAAGCAATCTCTACGGAATAGTTACCTTGAACAACGGAGGCTTGCCTGAAAAGGTCCTGGAAACCACCGATGTTCTTGCCGGCCAATGGGTCGAGGTCTTATCCGGAAGCAGGGCCGGGATTCTGCTGAAAGACCAAAGCAGACTATCGCCGGAACCGCGAACGGCTTTTCAGGTCAATGCTCGAAAGCACGGTCTTGAGATTCTGTTGGAGCGGGGCGCTATTGCGATAGAAGCCGCTAAGCAGCCGCCCGGCAAATCCCTCACCATCAAAACCGACGGTTCCCGGATTAGGGTGTTCGGAACCAGGCTTGACGTACGTCTGGTCAGAAAGCCTGATGGCAGCAGGCGAACTCGTGTCAGGGTCGCATCGGGGAGCGTTGAACTGCAATCGTCCGGAAAGAAGGTTCTGCTCTTACCAAATACTGAAGGAATAGCTGATGAAGGTCAAGAACCGGTTCGGCGTTCAGCAAATTTGGAAGTAAGTGAGATGACTCGGCTGTTCGACAAGAGCAAAGAATTGGCGGCGCAGTCGAATGTAAAAGCGGGTCTGCCTGTCATCATCGACTTCATGGGCGGCAGCTCTGCAACTGTATGGACGGTCGTTGCCTCGGAAAAGCTGCAAGCCGCGGATGCGGACCGATACTTGCTGAGGTTGAAACACCCTGCTTTCGGCGTGGAGGCCTTTACACTTGATGGCGCTGCGCTTGATGTCGACGCAAAGGGCAATGTTCTACAGATTGATCTTGCCGATGCCCTTGAAAAATCAGCGCCGGCCGGTCACCTTATCCTGAAGATACCCAATGTCCAGGGCCTGTTCCGGGCCGAAGAGGAGGGTATCTTTCAATTTGACTCGCCGCCGTGCGCCGCTCCTGTCGTCACGCTTTTCCAATTCCGTCTGCCTGAAGGCGCATACGTTGATGAAGCGTCTCCCGAGATCATCGAAAGAGAAAAGAAACTGAACAAACTTGTTGTTACTGTTGCTGCCAATTCACAGATGCCGGAGGTCTGTTATTAAGAGGCCGGAATTTGTGTGGAAAACGTGCATTTGAATATAGTGAACCTTAAAGTTCAGTGTTGTGTTCAAAGAACAGAATTGTTGTTTCTTTGTGAAATGTAAGTGGGAGGTAAGTAACATGTATACAAAAAAGCTTGTACTTAGTGTCTGTATTCTATTAATCGGACTGGTCGTTGTATTAGACTGGACACGCGCTTCCGAGAATAGCGGCGTGCATCTGAAGTTCTCGCTGCAGCCCAAGCCCGTTACTATTACGGTCTCTGGGAAAGTCACCGACAAAGAGAAAGGCCAACCCATTCCCGACGCCCTGGTGCGGGGCCATGTCGTTATCTGGAAGCATCAAGGGCCGGACCTGTTTGAAAAATGTCCATATCAGGAAACCAGAACCGATGCCGCCGGTATGTATCAACTGCAGTTTCCAACGCCTCTAACCACTTCGGGACCTATGAAAGGCAAAGACGGCCTTTGCGTCTATGTCAGTGCCCCCGGCTATGAAACGACGCCGAAATATGGCAGGCCGAACGTAACCTCGGAGAATACCAACTACCCGAGCTTCAATTTTGAACTGGCTCCGGGCCAACTAATAAAAGGCGTCGTCGTCGATGAAAATGGCAGCCCAATCAAAAGTGCTGTGGTGCGCCTTCAAGGAGGTTTGAATGGCGATTGGGATTTCTTTGGATCAACGGGGAAAACTGTTACTGATGAGAGCGGACGGTTTGAACTGTGGATCACCAAAGGCAGAGGACGCTGGCTGAATATCTCAAAACAAGGCTATGGTTCAGCGTTTCTTTGGGATTATCTGGATAAAGATGATATAGGAACATTGATTATGCCGCAAGGCGGCAGCATATCCGGAAGGGTAATCGATGCCGCCGGCAAACCCTTGGCGAATTGCGAAGTTTCGGTTCGTGGCTATCCGTGCGGTTTAATTGATAAGGTGCTGACAGACCGGGACGGCAAATATGAAGTCCGGGGAATTCCTGGTGATCCGAGCATTGTTGAATTCTACACGAAGAAGAACAAACGCTATATGGATGTGTGGGGCAAAGTTGAGGTCTATGCCCGCCTCGAACCCGAAATGAAATTACAAAATGTCCCGCAGTATCAAATCATGGCCCAGGATGGCAAGACGATAACCGGCCCCGACCTTGTGGTAGGAAACGATACGAGCGTTTCAGGTAAATTGACTGCTTCGAAAGCGACCTTCGGCCTTGGCGGATTGATGGTCCGGCTGGACTATGGCTGGGACAATATGGTCGAGGCCGATGCCGAAGGCAATTTCCGCTTTCCGTTTGTCTCGCCCGGCAAACATCGCCTGACCGCTTATCTGCCTCACAATTTGCGGTACGACCGGGGCATTGGACACATTGAAATTGAAGTTGAACAGGGCAAACCGCTCGAAGGTTTACAAATACAGTTGGACGACCTTGCCGAGGTGCGAGTGCAGTTTTTGGATGCCGACGGCAACCCTCTGCCGGGAATTACCGCCGGCGCAACCTGGTCAAACAGTGGTGACGGAGCCTGGACCGAGGGCACAAAATCCGACAAAGACGGCTGGGCCGTCCTGTATTTGTATCCCGACAGCGTACAATATGTGCGTGGTTTTGACCATTCAGGAGACCTCGTGGCCGAAGGTTTCGAAAAGGTCGAACCTGCGCCGGGCCAGGTGTTGGAGAATCTGCAGATTCTTATGGTGCCCACCGCCGGTATTTCCGGCCGACTGCTGGATGAAAAAAATCAGCCGCTCTCTGAAAAGGTTCTGCTTTGCAAACTCGATTTTGCTGATGGTGTGAGCAAAACAGAGCGCATAAAAACTGATTCCGCAGCCCGCTTTGAAATTCGCCGACTCACCCCCGGCATTGTCACCCTTTCTTTGGAACGGGATTCCGTTCTTTTCAATGATATACTTTCGTTTGTGCTTGGGCCCGGGCAAACAAGGGACCTCGGCGATGTCACGTTGGAGCATGGTCTCGATAAGGAAAAGATGATCCGTCAAAAGCACACCCACGCTATGGAGCATCCTGACGAAATCGTTCAGGCCGCCGAGCAGCTCTTCGCCAAGATTCGCAACGCCGACTACGACTATTTTCTCAAGGAGAATGCCGACTGGCGCGACTTCCCCATCGTCGGATACTACCAGACCCATCACTGGTTCGACGTGCTGGTCAAATGGATATCCAAGACCTTCAAGGAAAACCCGATTGTGGCCGTCGAGCTTGGCAAAGTCTTCGAAAACCCGGAAGCGATAAATGATAAAAAAGGCCTGCCTACCGTCCCGTACAAGCTCACTTTGAAAGACGGCACAGTCTTACAAGGCAATCTGCCCTTCGAGTTCAATTTCGACGGCGATATACCCCATTGGCACGGCATCCACGGCATTGATTGGCATTTGCAGGACGGGACTCCATCGAAATAGCAGGAGCAATCGTCCTCAAATCGCCAAAGACGTCATGCAAATAAGGCCGGGTTCTCTCTGCTCGGCCTTTTTCATGCGCTGTTGCAGGCAAGTGTAGGGCAAGAAGAAAACCCGGGAAAATCGCCAGAATTATTTGTCCGTGCTCGCGGCTTTTTCGTCTAAACTATTGGACGACTATAGTTGCCCAAACTGAATCGCGATTCAGGAGAACAAATAGTGGGTCAGGTGCGACGGCTCTGCCGGCAGGCAAAAGCTGGCGATAAACGTGCAGCCGCTGAGTTGCTGAGGCTGTCTTATGAAAAAATCTTCAATTACCTAAGACGCTTATCCTCAAATGCCGCAGATGCGGAGGACCTGACCCAGGAAACCTTCGCGAAGGTCTGGTCGGCACTGGGCGACTTTCGGGGTCAAAGCGAGTTTTCGACCTGGGTCCACGGAATCGCCTACCACGTTTACATTGACTGGCGCCGCAGAAAAGAACCGGTTGTGCAAACGGATGCGTGGTGGCAGGAGCGCGTGGAACTTAATCCCGGTCTTTTCAAGTGCGCCGAAGACAAGCAACTGGTCGACCGGCTGTATAGACTTGTCGACCAACTGACCGAAGATAAGAAGCAGATTATACACCTGCACTTTTACCAGGGACTTTCATTGCGGGATACGGCTTACGTATTGAACGAAGCCCCCAGCACCGTCAAGTACCGATTTCGCAAAATAATGGAGTCTCTCAGGTCACAGATGAATAAGGTGTGAGGCCTATATGATGAAAGATAAGAAAAATATCGAGCAATTCTTGCGGAATGCACCGCACGCACCGGTTCCCTCGCGCTTGTTGGAAAGATTAGAGGCGAATATAACCTTAACCGCACCCCAAAAGCGAGAACCGCCCCCGAATGTCTTTGCAGCAATTGTAAAGCAAAAGATACCAAAGTTGGCCGCAGCGGCGGTATTGATTCTTGCTGTGGGTGTGGCAATTACCTTTCTTAACAGGTTTGTCACACCCGCTTATGCCATTGAACAGACCATAGAAGCGTTGCGGGAAGTATCCACCGTGCACGTGATTGGCACCACCTGGGACGGCCATCGCTTTGAAGCCTGGAACAAAATCAATCCCCAGACCGGCAAGGCGGAGTGGGTCTGCATCGACGAGACACCCCACGGCCATAAGATTGCCTCTACCCCAAAAGGCTCCTGCGTCTGGGACAAGGACGGCAATGTCGTCAGGCTTACTAACCGCATCATCTCGACCAACGACTTCAGGTACTCTCGCGTTCTTGAGGATTTGTCTAATCGTGCGCGCAACCCGCGTGACGGTGAGCAGATAAGCATTTATCGTGAAAAGGACGCCCGGACCGGAAAAAGGCTTATTGTCATCTGGGCGGTCACAAAGATGCAGGACTACAGGGTCTATATCGACCCGGTTACGAAACTTCCTGTTCGAATCATTTATGACCGGGCTGATAACATGAAACAGATATGCAAAACCATCGATAATATTTCTTATAATGTGGAATTGCCGCAAGGGATGTTTGATTTTGAAGTCCCGCCGGAGCACGTCAGGGATTACAGCTTGCTTGAAGATCCTAATAAAGGTATGCCTGCCGAGGGGATGAGCCATGAAGAAGCCGGTGTCAAAATTGTCAAGGAATACTGGCACGCTCTTATCGATGGTAATTGGAATTACGTATCACAATTAAGACCGGTGGAGGACTGGAAAACTGATTACCGAAAAGATGGGCCGGCAGAACTTATAGAGGTCAGGCAGCCATATCCTCAACGAGGATGTTCGGGTTTGATTGTGCCGTGTGTGGTCCGGTTTACAGATGGCAAAGTAAAAGAAGTGGAGTTGGTGGTCAATTACCGTGAAATAAACGGCCAAACTTCCACTATTATCGTGGCAACTTGGGGCTGGCCTAAGCTCCTTGAGGAAAAATGAACACTCTGAAAGGAAATTCAATTATGAACACACTAATCGCTATAACACTGTCGCTCGCTGTCCTTTCTGTGGAACCAACATTAGCTAAACCGGTGCGCCCACAGCACAGTTATGAAGATTATTCTAAGTTTGTTCAAGATGTTAAGAAAACAATTATCATCGAACGTTCGTACCGAATCGGAACTGAGCAGAATCTGGTTCTCGCGCCGGGCCGGGCTGCCCGTCTGGATTTCGAGGACAACCCTTCCGGCGTCAAGGAATTCATCTTCTTCTACAACGATGAAACAGTGTATCTGGCCTATCGTTACTCCAAAGATACAGAGAAGCAATATCAGGGAACCCGATTGTGCCCGGAAAAAAAGAAATCTTTTAGAGGCACTCGTGAGACAAAAGAGGGACCCTGGCTGTGGCTTTTTTACGAGTTTGAGCCCAAAGACGGCAAGGCATTCGTGAAGTTTCGCGCCACCGAGCAGCTTTCGGAAAAAGACCGGGAGCAGATAAAACAGATAGAAGAAATGAAAAGGCGCAGTAACGCAGGAAGTAGTATAGATACGATTGTCGAGCAACTTCGGGAGAAAGTGTCCCGAGAAATCCATTACGAATTCGGGACCGTCGAAGAAGTCACGATCGTTCCGGATCAGGACGCAATCCGCCTGAATTGCAGCGACAATCCCGAAAATGTCAAAGAAATCCTTATCGGCGCAAGCTCAGAACATCTCTTCATCTATTGTGTTCTCTCTTCTGGTTCTGTCAAAGGTGGTGGTAGTACATGGCAAGAAGTGCCGGGTTCATTCCGCCAGGTGGGCGGCTCGGCTGCCATCGGAATGTGGGAACGCCACGATGACCGAATACACGTAAGATTTCAACTGACTGACGATGACAACGCCATTATTCAATCCTATCGAAAATTGGGACAAGCGGCAAAGTCTTTCCCAAAGAGACGATTCTCTCAAGCGATTAACAACTGGGCAGATATTCTGGATCATCCTGAAGCACTGTTTCCAGGCCTGACAACTGAGCAGAGAGTCGAAGCGTTTGTACGCCTGTGGAGCACTGTGAAATTCAACTTTGCCAATTTCGACCTGGTTCCGGAGCTGAACTGGGACGACGTTCTTTCAGAATATCTCCCGAAAGTGATGCAGGATCAGTCAAACGACAAATATATCCTTTTGATCCGGGAGTGCATGGCACTGCTCAAAGATGGTCACACTTCGGTTAGCTCTTCATGGGGTGATGGTTTGCCGACCGCATGTCCTCCTTTAGAAATTCGTTCTGCAGGTGGTAAAGCCATCGTTACAAAAATTACAGAAACAGAAGAAATCAAATCATCCTGCATAAAACCGGGCGATGAGATTACACACGTCGACGGACGCCCGGTTCAAGAGCTATTAAAGAAAGATATTTACCCATATATCTGTGCCTCAACACCTCAGGGACGCGACTTGGAGGCTTATCCGAGAATTCTCCACGGCCCCAAAGAATCCCGGGTCTCATTAAGTATAAAGACGCCGACAGGTGCCGTCCACGAGGTTTCCTTGACAAGGAAAGCCGGCAGCCGGGCTCTGCTTCCGCGGAGCCGTCCGAAATCTGTTTTCGAATATCGGGACTTAGGAGACGGTATTGCCTGTGTGGCGCTCAATAGTTTCGGCGACAGCAGTGTTGTTGATTCGTTTAATGAAAAATTCAAGCAGATAAGCCGGGCAAAAGGTTTGATTATCGATGTGCGGAAAAATCACGGTGGAAGTTCTCGGCATGGGCATGCAATTATTGCCCGATTGATTGATAAAGCCATTCCGGCCACACGCTGGAAGACGCCGCAATATCGAGCGGCCTTCCGGGCGTGGGGCCGGGACGAGCAATGGTACGATGGTGGTTCTAAAATCATCAATCCCGAAACTGACGAACCTTTTCTTGGGCCTGTTGTAGTGTTGATCGGCCCCGAAACAAACAGCGCAGCCGAGGACTTTGTCGTTCCGTTGCACGCAGCCGGTCGTGCCACAATCGTCGGACAAAAGTCACGAGGTTCCACGGGGCAACCACTTCAGTTCAGTTTCCTCGATGGAAAGATAGGTGGGCGCGTTTGCACAAAACGTGACCAATATCCCGATGGCCGCGAGTTCGTCGGCGTCGGCATAATTCCGGATGTGGAAGTTCATCCGACACCGGCCGACATCGCCGCCAGCCGTGATGTGGTTCTCGAGAAAGGCGTGAGCGTCTTGAAGTCAAAGTTGATGTAGGCGCGAGCTAACCGAGAGCAGTTTGAGGCCGGACTTGCTGGTTCGGCCTTTTTTTGTGCGCTCTTTTCCAAGAGCGCGGGAAAATTAGACTAAAATGCACGCGTCAATCGTTGTACAGATGAGAACCGGCCGGTTCTTTTGCTTGGCAAGCGAATTAAATGGTGGAAGACAGGATACTGGTTTGCAAGTTTAACCGGGGCGCCAAAGACGCCCGGAAGCGGATCTATGAAAAGTACAAAGATGACCTCCTCGACCTGGCCTGGGTGATGCTCCTCGAACACTGCTGCAAGAATCTGCCAAGATAAGAAGCGGCGATGCCGTTTTGCCTGTTCGTACAAGAGGTGGCCAATATAAGAAATCGGTTAGACTTCGCTGCCCAACAACACCTGACGAAGCTCAGAAAGTCTTGCTTAATCGCCTTGGCCTGGGCCTGCCGCAACGTCTACGGCGAATAGACGAAACAGCCCAAATGTAGTGAAGACTTTTTACAGAAATCGGCCTTGGCGCTATCAAAAAACCCTATACAGCCTCACAACTGCGTAACTTGGGCTAAGATGCACGGTCCCGTGATTTTTTGAAAAATTGTCGATACCGTTTTAGCCGTATGTCATAGCTCAACAGACACAGTCCGGGACAACTGTCGGCAAGAAGCAAGAGCCGATTGACCCCGCCTGTCAGCCCCTCGAATTATGACCGCTGAAAATCAGGGCACTACCGGGTTAGTCTCATCCAAATCGAGCCGCCGGCCGGCGACATATTTAATAGCGCCCTGAATTGGCTGCTCAGACCCGGATCAAGGCTGACGTATTTCGATGAATAAAGGATTTCGTATTCAGACCCAAAAAGGAGCAAAACGCCCAGCAGATATTGCTCATTGTAGAGGCGTTCTGCCCACTCGCTCGGGTAATCCTCCGGCCAAAGGATATCATGAAAATGCACCACTACCCCCGGATGCAGGTTTGGGAGTATATGGAGGAATACGAAAGTAACATCGGAGTTCTGCAGGCACCTGTGGGATCCATCGACAAACAAAATATTATTTTTGCGCAGTGCCTGAAACACACCTTTAGGGACCATCTGGACAGGCACCCTAACAACTTCATCGCAAATTGAGTCGATTCCGGCCCTCGGTTGCGGATCGATGGAAACAATTTTTGTCCTTAGATTGAAATGCGAAATAACCCGCTTTGCGAATTTCGTTGAATTGCCTGAACCAATTTCTATGTAAACCGCAGGATTGTATTTATACAAGAACCCGCATAGCGCTATCGCGTCACCTCGTGGCAGGTAGTTGTTTAACCAGTGAGGCATTATGGCTCCACCCGGGTCTAACGGCTGTTCGGTAGGAATCTCAGCAAAAAAATCTGCCAACCCCCCCAAACTTTGAATGAATTGCTCATATCTGTCACGAAATAGCGACAACTTTTCAGCAATCATCTCGTGTCCCAAGCGAGAATTAACCTCACTATCTGCTAATCCGGATGTATGCTTCATCTGGTTGATGCTAAGACGCTCATTTCCGTTGTCATCCATTATCAGAGACCCTTATAGGAGCAGACGCAAACCAAAACACTGCTTTTTTCATTATTCACGCCTCCCTTCTCGGCTTCGATCTTTGTCCAACTTCATAAATAGACCCCATCGCCGCAAAACTTTGTCTTCTCTCTACAGTACTGATATCGGCCGCCAGGTGTCCCTTAGGTGATTGTTTTTCGCAGCCTTTCTGATTCTTATAGCGTTATTCGCTTTTTTCTTCCGAGGACATGGTCCGCTTCTTCGAGCGTTTTTGGCGGCCAGGCGCCTTGTGGGAGCAACCGCCGCCCGAGGCGTCCTTGAACCAGCCGCCGTGAGCGACGTGCCTGCCGCATCTGCCGGCCGTAGTATCGTCCATAGCCATATCGAAAACCGGTTTGCGCGCAGCCGGTCGCGCCACAATTGTCGGACAGAAGTCACGAGGTTCCACAGGACAACCGCTTCAGTTCAGTTTCCTCGATGGAAAGATATCTGGGCGCGTTTGCACAAAATGCGACCAATATCCCGATGGCCGTGAGTTCGTCGGCGTCGGCATAATTCCGGATGTGGAAGTTCATCCGACACCGGCCGATATTGCCGCCGACCGTGATGTGGTTCTGGAGGAAGGCGTGAGGGTCTTGAAGTCAAAACTGATGTAGACACGCACCGGGCAATCCAAAAGGTTTTAAGGCCGGGTTTTCTTTGCCCGGCCTTTTTTATGCGCTTTTTTCCCAAGAGGGCGGGAAAATTAGACTAAAATGGCCCTGTCAATCGTTGTACCGATGAGAACCGGCCGGTTCTTTTTGCTTGGCAAGCGAATTAAATGGTGGAAGACAGAATACTGGTTTGGAAGTTTAACCGGGGCGCCAAAGACGCCCTCAAGCGGATCTATGAAAAGTACAAAGATGACCTGCTCGGACTGGCAGTGACTTTGCTGAGGGATAGAAGCGTCGCCGAGGATGTGGTGCACGACGTGTTCGTCTCGTTCGCCCGAAGCTGCGGCGCGTTTCGCCTTAGCGGGACCCTCAAAGGCTATCTGTCAACCTGCGTGGCGAATGAGGCCCGCGACAGAAACCGTTTGAGGTCGGGACGGGATGCCGCGCTGGATGCGGCAGAAGCCGTCAGTTCCTATTCGGCCGGTCCTGCCGAACACGCGATGGGCTGCGAGGAATCCGACAAGCTGCACGAACTGTTAGGCCGGCTGCCATACGAGCAGCGCGAGATTATTGTCCTGCACCTGCACCACGGGATGCGATTTCGAGAAATAGCCAAAGTCCTGCGTGTTTCGATCAACACGGTGCAGAGCAGATACCGATACGGCTTGGATAAGCTTCGGTCGATTGTCAATGGCGAGGTGACCAAATGAGACTTACAGAAAACATAGAAAAATTCATAAGAAGCAGAAAGCCCCATACTGTGACCGGCAGCGATACCGACAGGCGAATCCTTCACGACTCATTTGCCGCGATGGACGAAACAATCCATGCCAAATCGGCGGACGCCAAGCCGAATACGTGCAAGGTAATCGTCCAAAGCAGAATGACAAAAATTGCCGCGGCGGCGGTGATAGTCGTGGTTATTGGCTTTGCTGTTCATCAAGTTTCGCGGGAGCAGACTGATGGTCAAACCCCTTCGGAAGCTACAAAGTCTCCCGCCGAAATGCTGACTTACGCATCACTCACGGTCGCCTACCGTCAGGGAGGATTCGAAGAGGTAGAGAAACAATGCGAGCAGGCCTTCGAGTTGTTGGGCCCGAGGCCCGAGGCCCTGTCGCCACAACAGTTGCTTGCGGAATTTAACGGTTCATAAAATTGGAAAGGATATAAGAAATGAAAGTGCTAAACCACAATACATTTGTCGTCGGGTTGTTTGTTGTTCTCGTAGTGCTTGCGTCGAACACATTGGTTTTAGCGTTCCCGCCCGACCCGGATAATGCAGCGTTACTCTACTATCAGGCGTTTCTTTTACGGAAACAGCCGGATGAGACAATGAAACAAATGCTGACCGACCTGTCTCGCGGCGAGATACCGGTCGATAAAAGAATCGCCGAATACGTGGAAAGCAACAGGCGCGCCATCGACCTTGCCATAGCCGCGGCGGATATGCCGTTCTGCGATTGGGGCCTGAAATACTCCGACGGCTGGTCTGCGGAGATACCCTATCTGTGGCAGGTCAGGGAGCTGGTAAGGCTCGTCCTGGCGGATGCAAGGATTCTTGCCGACAGAGGCGATTATGAATCGGCGCTCGACCGATGCGTAACTGTTCGCAAATTAGGTTGGCACGGAACCGCGGATACGCCCCTCATAAGCTATATCGTAGCCTTGAAAATTGAAGAGCTTGCCAACAACTGTATCCAGCACATCCTCCCATCCACCCCGCCGGACCAGCAGACTGTACAATCGCTCAGGCTCAGATTGAACGAGCTTGACAGCAGGTCTATCCCGTTGAAGGTTCCGGTGCATCATGAGCATGAGCAGATTGCCCGTTACATGACCGTCGAAAAAGTTGGCGAAATAATCCCCCTGCTCGAAGGTTTCGTCTTTGCGGAGGATAAGGCCAACGTAAGTATTGCCAGGGACCGCATTCTTGCTGCCGACGAGCGGTTCTGCCGGATGAACAGGGACTACTTCGATAAACACGCAGCCGCCGTTATTGCCGCTCTCGATTTGCCCTACGCCCAGGCTTATGGCAAGCTCAAAGATTTGGGCGACAGCCCCCGCAGGGAATTCGAGAAGAATCCGGAGGCAACGCTGGCGGCCGTTTTGGCCCCTTCGTTAGACAATGCTTATAACTGCCAGGTACACAGAACAACGTATTCAAATGCTCTCAAGGCCGCGGTTGAACTCTACATAATAGCCGCAAGAACATCCCAACTGCCTGATGCGCTTCCTGCCGGTTTGCCCAGGGATATGTTCAGCGGCGAGGATTTCGAATATCAAAAGAAAGCCGATGGTTTTATACTCCGTTGCCGAGGCAGGGATTTGAAGGAAGACAAAATCCACGAATACGAATTCAAGGTCAAAAAGTGATACTCACCGTTTACAGCGGTAAAAGGCCGGGCTGGTTGCCCCGGCCTTTTTTATGCGCTGCCCGAGCAGGTTATAGCTGGTATAAAACGAAATTATAACAAATCATATTTTCTCAAAAACCCGTTGACGGCTGGCCGTTTCATAGTTTACAATCCCTCGGTTTTTTTGGACTGAAATTCGGCCCCGATAGGGCAAGACAAAGACGATGGGATATGCCCTGAGATTCTCGAACGATTCTCAAGCTTTCCCGAAGGAGAAAAATGACTATGGCTACCCCGCTCGAAAAATGGGTTGAACAGCAGGCCAGCCTCACCAGGCCGGATAAAATTCATTGGTGCGACGGCTCGGAAGAAGAGGCCCGGCGATTTTTAGAAGCAGGCATGCACGAGGAAAATATCAACGGCAGCCCCGTATTCTCCGAATTAAATCACAAAACCTGGCCCAACGCCTACCTGCACAGAAGCCACCCCACCGATGTCGCCCGCACCGAGCATCTGACCTATGTATGCCATCCGGACAAGGAAACAGCAGGACCGAACAATAACTGGATGGAGCCGGCCGAAGCCAAGAAAAACGTGGGCAAGCTGTTCGAAGGCTGCATGCGAGGCAGAACCATGTATGTCATGCCCTATATGATGGGCCATCCCGATTCGCCCTATGCCAGGGCCTGCGTCCAGCTTACCGATATTTCTTACGTGGCCGTAAGCATGAGGATTATGACCAGGATGGGCAAAGTCGTCTTGGAAAGAATCGGCAGCCGTGAAGACTTCGTCAGGGGCCTCCACTCGGTGGGCGACTTTGACCCGAACAGGCGTTTTGTTATGCATTTTCCCGACGAGAATCTCGTCTGGAGCGTCGGCTCAGGCTACGGGGGAAACGCACTGCTCGGCAAGAAATGCTTCTCTTTGCGCATCGCTTCCTGCCTCGGCCGCAAGGAAGGCTGGCTCGCAGAGCACATGGTCATCTTGGGCATAGAGGACCCCCACGGCAATATCACTTATATTACCGCCGCCTTCCCCAGCGCCTGCGGCAAGACCAACATGGCCATGCTCAGCTCGGCCCTGCCGGGTTACAAAGTATGGACCCTCGGAGACGACATCGCCTGGCTCAACATCGGACCCGACGGCAGACTCTGGGCAATCAATCCGGAAGTGGGCTTCTTCGGCGTCGCCCCCGGTACCTCGATGAAGACCAATCCCAATATGATGACCGCCCTCAAGAAACAGGCTTTTTACCCCACCTTGTTCACCAACGCCGCCCTCAATCTCGACAGCAACGAGCCGTGGTGGGAAGGGGCCGATGACCCCCTGCCCGCAAATCTGCTCGACTGGCAGGGAAAGCCCTGGGACAAATCCTCAGGCGCAAAAGCCGCTCATCCCAATTCGAGGTTCACCGTTTCCATATACAACTGCCCCACCCTCTCAACTGAATTCGACAATCCCCGCGGCGTACCCATCTCGGCGATAATCTTCGGCGGAAGAAGGACGCAGCTTATCCCGTTGGTGGCCGAGGCCCTCGACTGGCCGCAGGGGGTCTTCTTTGGCGCAAGGTCCGGCTCGGAAACGACCGCCGCCGCCATACTCAAGGTCGGCACACTCAGAAGAGACCCTATGGCGATGATTCCCTTCTGCGGCTACAACATGGGCGATTATTTCGGCCACTGGCTCAATATCGGAAAAAAACTGTCCGACCCGCCCAAGGTATTCTCCGTCAACTGGTTCAGAGTGGACGACAACGGAGATTTTATATGGCCCGGCTTCGGCGAAAATATCAGGGTCCTCAAGTGGATAATCGACAGGGTAAACAACAAAGTGCAGGCCAAAGAAACCCCCATCGGCCTGATTCCACATCTGAAGGATTTGAATCTCGAAGGACTCAATATCCCCTCGGACAAGCTCCGAAAGCTCTTTGAGGTCAACCTTGCCGATTGGGACGCGGAGCTAAAGGATACAGGGGATTTTCTCGGTAGATTCGGCAAACACCTGCCCCCCGAAATCTGGCAGGAATACGAGCGCATCGCCTGAATAATCTTTTCCCCCGGGCCCAGCTTTATGCCGGGGCTTTTCTGCTTGCTTTGGCCTGGTAGGGTGTGCAACTTGTTGCACACGCGGGTCTATTCATTGATAAATACATTACTTACAATCTGTTGCATTTTATCTGAATCCACTTTTGCATAACATCCTGATTCAACATATTTGTGATACGTTGACCAAGGCCAATCGCGAACATCTTTAACCAACCCGTGCTTAACAGGGTTATAATGTATGTAATCAATGCGACTTTGCAAATCTCTCTCGTCTCGTATCTGATGTTCCCAGAATCTTTTTTGCCATATCCCGCGATGCCGGTGCTTTAATCTTGAATCGGTTTGGGTAAATTCATCCTCTCCTTCTTTCAAATAATTCGTCGTAAAATCTCTTTTTATTAATGACCATCTTATCGAAAAATCCGCATCGCCTTCGGGCAATTTCCATATACAATGTAAATGCTCCGGCAAAAGACAAAACGCTATCGTTTTGAAATATCTTTTCGACCGTACTTTTTCAAATGCACGACGTAGATAGTTTCTCGCAAGCTCACCTACAAGAATCTTGCGCCTTCTGTAGCAGACAACCGTAAAAAATAATACCCTCCACAAAATTTCGCTCGTCTGTAATTTGACATAGACAGAGCACAATTATTTTTCCCGCGCGCGCAAAATAAATTCTGCACACCCTACCAAACTTTCTGTATAAGAAGTTGCCGGTGCGTTCACGTCTTCGTCGAACAAGCCATACCAAACAGACTATAGCGAATCATGGCAAAATGCCAATCGCGATTTTCAGATTTTTATAATATTCTATAGGGCATATTGAGCATTTATTAATCCGCCCTGTAAAGAATTACTGAAAAAGCTGTGTTTTCGCGCAAAGACTCAACAAACCACCTGTTTAACTGTCTTCTCCCACCAACCGCATATTACCACCCGAACGCACAATCTCGAATCCTTCTTTCCTCAACCTTCTTACAGAATACCAACCGTTGGAATGCCCTCGATAACCATAAGACTGCCAACTTTTAGGCCCCTTGCACGCGATTACATGCCAAATCCGGCTCTAATCGTCTGTCACATCTGACTCGCAGGGTCCGTCATGCTGAGCCGCAGGCGAAGCATCTCGCCTCCAATTGAAAAACGCGCTATTCATGGCCTTGAGATTCTTCACTTCGCTGCGCTCCATTCAGAATGACGCCCGCCATTTCAACCGTTACGGATCATTCGTCGTTGACACAACACCCCCAAGGTACTATAGTGTTTCTTCCTGTTTATCTCCTGAGAGTGTTCTTTGGGATTGATATGAAGAACTACTTGCTTTTGACCTTGATGCTGGCGGTGCTGTTGCCGGCGGCGGCCACAAACGCCGAGTGGACGTATCTCGGCGATTATGTCGCCCCTTACAAAGTAGACGGCAACGTCGTCACATTCACCTGTTCACCTGCCCCAACGCCACTGACACAAAACCCCAAACGCCCCCGGAATCACTCAATAAGCGAAATCCCTGCTTGACAAGCACTGGTACCCCAGTTAAGTATGTGCTTAATTACTTAACCGGCTTAATATGTTATCAGGCTGAACTGCCATGGCCGATCCGGAAAAACTAGCGCAAATCTTTAGATTGCTCTCGGTCGATGCAAGAGTCCGCATAGTCCAGCTCCTCGCCCGGCGTTCTTATTGCGTCACAGAGTTGACCTCCCAACTGGGAATAACACGCCCGGCTACCTCGCAGCACCTCAGAATCCTTCGTCATGCCGGCCTTGTAAAGAGCCAGAAGCGAGGTTTCTTTGTCTATTATTATCTCGACAGAAAAAAAGTGGCGCTGCTGCGCAAAGCCGCCAGCGAATTACTTAAGATTGACTAAACAGCCAGCCGGCTTCACCCTGTCCTTTCACCTGCGACCTGTGCTCTGTTTTCCGGCCGGATCTCTGCGCCACGCCAAACACCCGCAACCTCAAACCAAAAGCCATATTCCACGCAATATAGACCTGGCCACACCACTTAAGAGATACCCACACTCCCGGCCATCTCGACGCCGCCACACGCCAAAAGAGACCAATAGCCCCGCTCATATGGACGACGGCGCACGCCTAAAGAGACCCACACTCCCGGTTATACAGACGATGGCACACATCCAAAGAGACCCACAGTCCCGGTCATATAGACGATGGTGCACATCCAAAGAGACCCATACTCCCGGCCATCTCGACGACGGCACACGCCTACTCAGACCAATAGCCCTGCTCATATCGACGCCGCCACACGCCTAAAGAGACCCACACTCCCGGCCATCTCGACGCCGCCACACGACTGCTCAGACCGATAGCCCCGCTCATATGGACGACCGCACACGCCTAAAGAGACGAATAGCCCCGCTCATATGGACGACCGCACACATCCAAAGAGACCCATAGTCCCGGCCACATAGACGACGGCACACATCCAAAGAGACCCACAGTCCCGGTCATATAGACGATGGTGCACATCCAAAGAGACCCATACTCCCGGCCATCTCGACGCCGCCACACGCCTGCTCAGACCAATAGCCCTGCTCATATGGACTACGGCACACGCCTAAACGGACGCATAGTCCCGGAGCATCTAGACGATGGCACGACTTAAGTATGTGCTTAATTACTTAAGTCCTTCACAGTGGTTCATCTCAATCGCCGGCAAAAGTTCTGTGCAATCCCCCGTTGCCTGTCCCGGCATGGCCGGGCGAAAATGCACGTTTTGATATATGCGCATCGTTCTCCGCATTTAACTTTAACGTCAGAACCAAAGCCTTCATCCCATCCACTCTGCCATTCTCTGGATCGCCAAACGTGCCCAAATCCCGCGTTTAACCGGTTGACAAAACCGGGCAAAAACAATATATTGTTCGTTCTTGTTTTTCCCTTGGAAACATCTGGGGCTTGTATGAAGGAATACTTGGTTGTGAGCTTGATATTGGCGGGGTTGCCCCCGGCAGCCGCGAAGGCGGCCTGGACCTATCTCGGCGACTACGTAGCCCCTTACAAAGCCGAAGGCAACGTCGTCACGTTCACGTGCACCAACGCCACCGTCAAAGTCGAGGTCTGCGCCGAAGATATACTGCGGATACGAATGACTAAATCGGGCGATTTCAAACCCAACGAGCCTTGGGTGGTCATCAAGTATGACTGGCCGAAGTCGAATTTTACCGTAAAGGACCGAGGCGATTACATCGACATTTCCACCCAGAGTATTACGGTAAAAGCCTACAAATCGCCGTTCAGATTGGATATCTACGATGAGGATACGCGCCCCTTGTGCCTCGAGCCGCAGACCGGCGGGATGGCCTTCGACGAAGAAAAGGTCATCTGCCGAAAAAAGCTCACCGAAACCAACCACTTCTTCGGCCTCGGCCAGCGCTATGAAAAGTCCGACCTGCGCGGCGAGAAACGCGAGCTTTGGGTCACCGAGAACGTTACCTGGATACCGTTCTTCATGGCCACCGACGGCTACGGCATATTCTTTCATAACACATGGAAAACGACCTTCGACTTCACGCAGGATCCCTACTTCTTTTCTGCGCCCGCCGGCGGCGAGCTTGACTACTATTTCATCTACGGGCCGAGCTTCAAGCACATCCTGAATCAATACACGAAGATTACCGGCAAATCCCCCCTGCCGCCCAAGTGGGCCTTCGGAATGATCGCCAGCAAGTGGTCCAGACAAAAAGGCCAGCAGGGAATACTCGATGATGTCACTGCCGCCCGCACAGAAAAGGACTGGCCCCTCGACTGCATCAGGGTACACGCAAAGAACTGCTCGCAGGGAATCTGGGCAAGCCCCAACCTCAACTGGCCCGACGACGGCTGGGGCGCCTTCGACGCCGTCGATGAAATGGTAAAAAAACTGCACGAAATGAACTGTCACGCTATCTTCTGGGAAAATCCCGGCATCCCTCGCACCTGCACCGAAAAATACGAGGACGCTGACTTCCGGGGATTCTTCATTACGCAGGACGGCGCGACCTGGAACGGCAGATTCGGCTACGGTATGGACCCCGGCGGCCTCGTCGATTTCTGCAACCCCCAGGCCAGAAAATGGTGGGCCGACCTGCATAACTTTATGATCGACTTCGGCTCCGACGGCGCGGCCGGCGACCACGGCGAGGAAGTCTATGGCACCATGTACTCGCCTTACGCGAAAATGTGCGGCCAGGAGCTGCATAACCTCTATTCCATGCTCTACGATATGGCAAGCTGGGAGGCGTACAAGGCCCGCAATCCCAATAAGCGCTGCGTCGTGTGGGGCCGCTCCCTCTGGGCGGGGACACAAAGATACCCCATGCAGGGAACGCAGGACAGCCACAGCGAAGGCAAAAACATCGAGGGCGAGATTATGGGCTGCATCAACTTCGGCCTCTCCGGCGTCCCCTTCAGAATCTATACCGACAACGTCACCCGCGAGATTCTCGACAGCCAAAAAACCGACTGGCCTCTTTCAAGGCTCAGCCAGTACCTCTGCCTGACCGTCGCAGGAGAAAGAACCGAACTATACTGGACCGGCCGAAAAATCCCCGACGACAACTACCGCAAATTCGCGCGCCTGCGCTATCGCCTTATGCCGTACATCTATTCTTACGCCAGACAAACCACACAAACCGGCCTGCCTCTGGTCAGGGCCCTCGTCCTCGAATACCAGAACGACCCCAACACCTACTCCGCCTACGGCCAGTATCTATTGGGCGAAGAATTATTAATCGCCCCGCTCTGGAGTGACACAACCTTCTCGCGGCAAATATACCTGCCGCGCGGCGAGTGGATTGACTTCTCGGATGACGCAAAGTACGAGGGCGGGCGGACAATTACCTATAGCGCCCCCATCGACAAGGCCCCCATACTCGTCAAAGCGGGCGCCATTATTCCGATGGCCTCTGACGGCCAAAAATACCTCGACCAGAAAAAAAGCCCGCTCACAATAAGAATTTATCCCAAGGGCAGGTCGTCTTTTACGCTTTATGAGGACGACGGCGTAAGTTATGATTACCAGAAGGGTGTTTACGCGATGACCGCCTTCAAGTGCGTCGAAAACGACACCGGCATAACAGTAAGCAAAAGCGCCCCGAAGGGAAGCTATAAATTACCCGAAAGGGACCACATATTCAGAATACACAAGAAAATGACCGTAAGAGCTGTAACCAGCGATAGTAAGGACCTCCCGCGTTTTGACAAAAAGACTGTGTTCGATTCCGCACCGGAGGGATGGTTTTACGATGCGGGTGCGAGTATAATATGGGCCAGGATAAAGGGGGGTGTAAATGAACCTGTCAACCTGAGCTTTTTGAAAAACGCAAAAGGTCGATAGGAGACGTTTTTGTTAGCTGAAAGGGTTTTTGAAATGGCAGAAAAACAGGTGTATTTCTTCGGCGGCGGAAAAGCCGAAGGCAACGCAAAGATGAAGAACCTCCTCGGAGGAAAGGGTGCAAATCTGGCCGAGATGGCCAACCTCGGCGTGCCTGTCCCGCCCGGCTTTACAATCACCACCAGGGTCTGCACCTACTATTATCAGAATAAGAAAAAGCTCCCGCAGGGATTGAAGCAAAACGTCCAGAAGGCCCTGGCCAAAGTCGAAAAGCTCATGGGCAAAAAATTCGGCGACCCCGCCAATCCCCTGCTCTTTTCCGTGCGCAGCGGCGCTCGAAAATCGATGCCCGGTATGATGGAGAGCGTATTAAATATCGGCTTAACGGAGAAAACCATCCCCGGCATGATAAAGCAAAGCGCCGGCGATGCCCGCTTCGTCTATGATGCCTACCGCCGGCTGATTACGATGTATTCCGATGTGGTAATGGAAAAGGCGGCCGGCATAGAGCCGAAGGACGAAGAAGGTATCCGCAAGCAGTTGGAAAAAATCATGGAACAGAGCAAGACCGAGAAAGGTTACAAAAGCGACACCGACCTGACCGCCGACGACCTCAAGACGCTCTGCGGGCTTTTCAAGGACAAGGTCAAAGAGGTACTCGGAAAACCCTTCCCCGATAACCCCAACGAGCAGCTTTGGGGGGGCATTAGTTCGGTGTTCGCCTCCTGGAACGGCAAACGTGCGGTAAGCTACCGGCGAATCGAAGGGATTCCGGACGAATGGGGTACGGCTGTGAACGTCCAGGCGATGGTCTTCGGCAATATGGGCAGTGATTCGGCCACCGGCGTAGGCTTCACGCGGAACCCCGGAAACGGCGAGAACAATTTCTACGGCGAATACCTGATAAACGCCCAGGGTGAAGACGTGGTCGCCGGGATTCGGACTCCCGCCCCGATTAACGCATACTCCAAATCCGAAAACAATAAAGAGCTGGCCACGCTCGAAGAGACCATGCCCGGGATTTACAGGCAATTGTTTGCCATTCAGAAACGCCTCGAGAAGCATTACCGTGACATGCAGGATATAGAATTCACAATCGAGAATAACCGGTTATTTATGCTCCAGACGCGTGTGGGCAAGCGCAACGGCCCGGCGGCGGTGCGGATGGCCATGGATATGCTCAAAGAGAAACTCATCAGGAAAGAGGATGCGGTCATGCGCGTAACGCCCGCCCAGCTTGACGAGCTGCTGCACCCCATAATCGACCCTAAGGCCGAATCAGCGGC
>Ga0307377_10000191_pt1 | contig 85041 bp, 72 predicted proteins | sample TR3MG_FD_202535 | JGI IMG/M metagenome (GOLD analysis project Ga0307377, IMG submission 202535) | Soil microbial communities from Risofladan, Vaasa, Finland - TR-3 | ecosystem: Environmental > Terrestrial > Soil > Coastal area > Acid sulfate soil | place: Finland: Risofladan, Vaasa | collected...
GCAAGCCATCGCGCGGGTTGTTGAGCACTTCGTCAACCGTACTCGCTCACGTGCAAGTCGGCTGAAGCACCAGAAACCTGCGCTCCAACCCAACGCAAATGCACCACCGTAATGTGCCATTGTCAAAATAATTTCGTTCCACAATTGCTCTTTGTCAGTCCAAACAAACAGAATCCCGACTCAGGGATTGAAACACCCAAACTTCCCCAATGTCCCACTCATCAGCCCAGGTCCAAACAAACAGAATCCCGACTCAGGGATTGAAACAAATAACCGGCGTGCCATGATAAGGCGCACATGCTGTCCAAACAAACAGAATCCCGACTCAGGGATTGAAACGCCTTGCTTGATGAAGCGAAGGCCATCGCCACGAAGGTCCAAACAAACAGAATCCCGACTCAGGGATTGAAACGCCACTAAGAGGTTGAGAGTGTTCCCGCCGATGTCTAGTCCAAACAAACAGAATCCCGACTCAGGGATTGAAACGAATGCCAGCATGGGCGAACGCTCAGCCCCATGGGTAGTCCAAACAAACAGAATCCCGACTCAGGGATTGAAACAGATGGATATTCAGACTGACGAATTTGACGTGAAGGGTCCAAACAAACAGAATCCCGACTCAGGGATTGAAACTTCCAGGAGTTCGCCCGTGAATTGCGCATGCGCCAGTCCAAACAAACAGAATCCCGACTCAGGGATTGAAACGTCATCCCGATCTTGCACACACCACCATCAGCCTGGTCCAAACAAACAGAATCCCGACTCAGGGATTGAAACTTGTCTCTGATCGGCTGGTATAATGAGTGTCAATGAAGTCCAAACAAACAGAATCCCGACTCAGGGATTGAAACGGGCAAACGTCGCCGCCCTTGACCACGACTGCCAACAGTCCAAACAAACAGAATCCCGACTCAGGGATTGAAACGGGTTGTCCACGGTCTCTGGGGGAGTGCTGGGAGCAGTCCAAACAAACAGAATCCCGACTCAGGGATTGAAACCTCTACTCTATGCAGAAGGATGGCGGGGACAAGAAGTCCAAACAAACAGAATCCCGACTCAGGGATTGAAACCAGTATGACCCCGATGTTTCGCTGAGGCTCGCCGTGGTCCAAACAAACAGAATCCCGACTCAGGGATTGAAACGTCAATCAGGGCTACGTCGTTGTCAATGAGGATGGTGTCCAAACAAACAGAATCCCGACTCAGGGATTGAAACGTGCATTGAGGCATTCATGAGCAGCGGACTGGAAGCAGTCCAAACAAACAGAATCCCGACTCAGGGATTGAAACAGGTCCGAGACGGCGGTGGCCGCGTCCAGGCCCTGGGTCCAAACAAACAGAATCCCGACTCAGGGATTGAAACGAAGTGCATCAGGACCATGACCTCCCGGCGGCTGCCGTCCAAACAAACAGACTCCCGACTCAGGGATTGAAACATGGCTCGTTTCACTTTCATAATCTGGGTGTACTAAGTCCAAACAAACAGAATCCCGACTCAGGGATTGAAACCGCCGTTACCTGGCCTTTCACCTGGATCGTGGCCTAGTCCAAACAAACAGAATCCCGACTCAGGGATTGAAACTCTCGAACAAATCTCGCCAGTCCATCTCTACACCTCGTCCAAACAAACAGAATCCCGACTCAGGGATTGAAACAGTGAGAAACTACTGGACCTCGGCCAGGGTCTGGAGTCCAAACAAACAGAATCCCGACTCAGGGATTGAAACTAGCCGTTTTTCTCTTTTTGCATTGATTTCACAGGCGTCCAAACAAACAGAATCCCGACTCAGGGATTGAAACCTAGCCCGGACCTGGTAACGCCACCCCTGCCGCCAGCGTCCAAACAAACAGAATCCCGACTCAGGGATTGAAACTTCCGCGCCGACGCCCGCGACGTCCGCCAGGACGCAGTCCAAACAAACAGAATCCCGACTCAGGGATTGAAACAACCTGGGGCTAATGGTGGAAGAGATTCTGGAGCCGGTCCAAACAAACAGAATCCCGACTCAGGGGTTGAAACTGGAGGAGTGCCGTCTTGCCGCATCCGGTGGTGCCGTCCAAACAAACAGAATCCCGACTCAGGGATTGAAACCTTGATGATCTCTCCGATGTTGTCCCCGCTTCCAGGTCCAAACAAACAGAATCCCGACTCAGGGATTGAAACAGGCGAGTCAGTGTGAGGCCGTCGCGGCGGGTCAGGTCCAAACAAACAGAATCCCGACTCAGGGATTGAAACGTGGACCAGGGCGTAGGCTTGCCAGATGGTGATGTAGTCCAAACAAACAGAATCCCGACTCAGGGATTGAAACCACCTTCGACCAACTCCGCGACCTCCAGGCCCACGAGTCCAAACAAACAGAATCCCGACTCAGGGATTGAAACAACGTCGTCCGTCCGCCGTCGTCGGTCACTTCTTCGTCCAAACAAACAGAATCCCGACTCAGGGATTGAAACAACGTCGTCCGTCCGCCGTCGTCGGTCACTTCTTCGTCCAAACAAACAGAATCCCGACTCAGAGGGTTGGACCAGTCGTGACTGGTTACGAGCTGGTTACGAAAAAGCGTAACCAGTGATTTGACTGGTTACGCTTTCGAGAGGGGCGTAGGAGTAGGTTGACAAGTTAGTCGGCAGCCGGTTGGCGCTGGCGGATGCGTTGCAGGCAGCGCAGATCGATGAGGGTGTAGATCAGGGTGTTGAGGTTAGCGATGGCTTGCCCGTTGCGGAGATGCGGGCGCTCAATGCCCAAGGCGACGGCTTGACTATTGATGCGTTCGCTGGCGGTGCGTTGGCGGTAGGCCTGCCGATAGGCATCGCTGCTGCGGTCGAGTTGATAGCGGATGCGAGCGCCAATGCTGGTGGGCATGGTGGTCGTGCAGCCCCGTTTGGCCCAGTTCTTGTGGTTGATGAGACAGACAGCGTCAGAGGAGGATTCCCGATCGCGCAGCGGGCAGCCATACTTGCCGCGTTCGTGCTCGCGGTAGAAGTGCTGGTAGACGCAGAAGGCGTCGAAGGCAGCGTCGCCTATCCTACATCAGGCGATTCCTGAACCACGCCAGGAAGTCGCCGGGCATCCCGATGCACAGGCCCGACTTGCGGGCTACTGCAGGATCGTCGAGGAAGTGTTTGCGGTTAAGCGTCACCAGGTAATCTGTCCCACCCGACATCGCCGCAGCCAAGATGGGAGCGTCCTTGGGATGGATCATCTCCATAGCAGCTGCAACTTCCGCAGCCGACGGCGTAGCGGCCTTTTCCAGGGGACAGGTGGCCATGAAGCGCCGATACTCAGGCATCGCCCGCGGCAGTTTCTCCTGCAGGTTACGCTCTGCTTCTACGAGCACCTCCTCCGAAACGACCAGTGTGATCAGGCGGGTTTCAGCAAGGGACAGGATGGCGTTACTGGCCCCCTTGGGCGAGGCGAGGCCGGCGATGAGGGCGCTGGTATCAAGAAAGACCCTGGGTTTCAATGCCGTACTTGTCCTTGACGTAGAGTTCCCGCTGCTTCTCCAGGTTTTGCAGGAGATCTTCCAGAGTGACCCCTTCCTCCTGCATCAGCGCCTCAATCGCCTCGGCGACTTGCGGGGCCACGAGTTTTCTACGAGTGGCGATGAAGGTATCTTCTATCCACACCAGGGAGAACACGTCCCCATCCTTAATATCCATTTCGCGGCGTATCTCGGCAGGGATCGTGAGTTGACCACGCTCCCGCACCTGTATGACTGCTGGTCCCCCGATTATCGGACTTGATTGCATGTCGCTCCTCCGCATCAGAATTTCTGATACTATTATACTTTCTTCGGAGTATCTGTCAAGAATCGTCCATCGGCCTCAAGACGGAGCATCGCGCCGGCGGCCAGAGGCGGCACAGTCCAGGCCCGGCGGGCATGTCGTCCAGGTAGGTCCAAAACAGACACGAGAACCGGTGAGGAGGCGAACTTGCCGGGCGGGTGAGTCATGGTATGATGGTTTCACCGTAAGACAACTCCGCCGCTGGGGAGGGATAGGTGAGCAAACGGAAACGCATGAGGCGGCGCCACGCGCCGGCCGCCCGGGAGGCGCGCCCCGCCCGGGTGGGGCAGGACGAATTGGAGCCGGCGCTGCGGCGGGCCGAGAACCTGCTCCGCCGCGAACGCGCCCAGGAGGCCGTCGAACTCCTGGAGCCACTCCTCGACGTCTACCCGCGCGCGCCCGAGTTGCATTACTATGCCGGCCAGGCTCGTGCTGCCGCGGGCGACCTGTGGGGTGGGGTGGGGGAATACGAGAAGGCGCAGGCGCTTTCCAGGGACCCAGCCCTGTGGGTGCCGCTGTCCTTGCTCTACGTGCAAGCCGAGATGAACGCCCACGCCCTGCGCGCCTTGCGCCTGGCGCTCACACAGCCGGAGGCCGCCGAGTTGGCCGGCAGGCTGCGCCGCTCGGTGGTGGGCCTGCAAGAGGAAATGGCCCGCCTGGCGCAGCACCTGGGTGTCTCGGAGCAGCAGGTCGAGGAGGGCCTCTACCAGATGGAGGAGGCCCAGCGCGCGCTCCGCCAGGGGGACTATCGGGCCTGCATCCTGCTCAACCGGCGGGCCATCAAGGCCTTGCGCGATTGGCCCCCACCGCACAACAACCTGGCGCAGGCGCTGTTCTTCGATGGCCAGCCAGGGGCGGCGCTCGCCACCGCGCGCCAGGTGCTGGCGCGTGACCCCGTCAACGTCCAGGCGCTGGGCAACGGTGTCCGCTTCCTGGCCTGGGCCGGGCGGGAGGCGGAGGCGCGAGAGTGGTGGGCGCGGCTGCGGGTCGTCTCCCCCCAGGGAGCCGGCGACCGGCTCAAAATGGCCGAGGCGGCCGCTACCCTGGACGAAGACGAGAGCGTGCTCCAGTTGCTCCAACCGCTGGCCCGGCCCGGCGCAGCAGAGGAGTATGCCCCGGAACTCTCCGAGCACGCGCAGTTGCTGCTGGCGGTGGCCGAGGCCAACACCGGCCGGCCCCAGGCGCAACGCCGGCTGAAGGGGCTGCCAGGTCATTACCCCTGGGTGGGCGACTTGCTCCAGGCGCTCCGAGCCGGGCGGCCGGGGCCGGGATGGGCCTCGCGCTTCCCCTACTTTCACTACACCGAAATGATCCCGGGCCACCGCATGCGCGAGTTCGCTGAATTGGCCACGCGCGAGGACCGGCTATCGCCGAAGCGCTTTCGCCGGCAGGTGGACGACTTTGTCGCCCGCTTTCCCCAGATTCTCCTCGTGGCCGAGAAGATGACGTGGGAGGGGGAGGAACCGGACGCCGGCGTGGCCATCCTGTCCACCATCGCCACCCCCGCGGCCCACGCCGCCTTGCGCCGCTTTGGCATGAGCCAGGCCGGAACGGACCAGGCGCGCATGAATGCGTTGCTGCAACTGGTAAAGGCCGGCGAGATCGCAGAGGATACGACGCTCCCCATCTGGGTGCAGGGGGAGTGGCGCGACGTTCAACTGCGCGAATGCGTGGTTTCAGGTGAACCTCAGACCCACTACACGCAGGAGGTCGCGCACCTGCTGAATGAGGGAGCGGAGGCCTCCAATAAAGGGGACCGGGAACGGGCCGAGCGGCTGTTCCGGCGGGCCCTGGAGTTGGAGCCTCGCGCCAGGGAGGCGCACAACAACCTGGGCGCGCTCTACGCCCAGCGCGGTGACCACGCGCAGGCGCGAGCCGCATTCCAGGCGGCGCTGGAGATAGACCCGCTGTACACCTTTCCGCGCTGCAACCTGGCCATGTACCTGCTGGACGAGCGGGACGTGGCGGGGGCGGAAGAGATGCTGGAGCCGCTGGCCGGGTTGCGGCGTTTCCACCCGCAAGAAATGGCATTTTACTCCTACGCCCAGGCGCGCCTCCTGGCATACCGGCAGGAATATGAGCGGGCCCGCCGGCTGCTGCAGGCTGCCCTCGACCTGTATCCCGGTTATGACCCGGCACAGAAACTGCTGGAGCGCCTCGACGAGACCATCCAATTGCAGGCCGGTTACGAGTCGTTCGTGGAGCAGGAGCGCGAACGGCGCAGCGCAGTGCGCCTCCGTCTGCAATCCAGACTGACAACGCCTGCCCCGACCATCACCGAAGCATTGTCCATCTACAGCAAGGGCGCGCTCACCGGCATCGGCCGCCAGGTCATACCGTGGAGCGGATGGACGGGGCTGCGCAAGGGAGAATTGCTCCAGGAGATCGTGGCCACGCTGAGCAACCCGCAGCACCTGGAGCGAGTCGTGGCCGGCCTGAACGACGAGGAGCGCGCCGCACTGCGCCAGGTGCTGGCCGGCGGCGGGAGCGTGCCGTGGCAGGATTTCGAGGCCCGCTACGGGAGCGACCTGGAAGAGTCGCCGTACTGGGAGTGGCACGCGCCGGAGACGACGATGGGCCGCCTGCGGGGGCGGGGCTTGCTGGCCGAGACGACCGTGGATGGGGAGTTGCGGGTGGTAGTGCCGGTGGAATTGCGGGAGATTGGAGATTAGAGATTGGAGGTTGGAGGTTGGTTGCTCCCTCCGAGTCCTCCCAAACCTGGTCCCTAATCCCTCCTTTCTACTTCCGACTATATACCTTATGTTAACTTATACCCCTGGGCAACAGTAACTTGACATAACTGGTTGTCTCGGCGGACTTGTCTTTTCCGGTCCGTTCCCTCACTTGCCCGCCGCTTGCTTTGTGTTAGAATACGCCAAACGGATGAGGGTTTGCGTTCAGAGATTGTCTACCGAGGCTTCAACTAACCGGGGCCACGCGCGACACACGAATGATGCGATATTCATTATGTCAAGTTCTACCCAGCGCACGATTTCGCTCGCGGCGGCCCTCGTGGCCTGTCTGTGCCTGGCCTACGTGGCCGGCTTCGGCGCTTTTCGGGTGTGGCACGCACTGCAACCGTCTGGGCAGCCCGAGGCCCTGGGCGTCTTCTGGGAGGCCTGGGACCTGCTGGAGCAGCATTTCTACGGCGAACTCCCATCGCCGCAGGCGCGCACCTACGGAGCCATCCACGCAGCGCTGGCCCTGTTGAACGACCCATACACCGTCTTCGTCGAGCCCCAACCCCGCGAACTGGAGCGGGACCGGTTGCGTGGAACGTTCGGCGGCATCGGCGCCACGCTGTGGCGCAACGCCGAGGGCCGCGTGGTGCTCTCCCCCCTCCCTGATTCCCCCGCCGCGCGCGCGCGTGTCCAGGAAGGGGACCTCCTGGCGGCGGTGGATGGCCTGGCCATCGCCGAGACGGCGACGATGGACGACGTCCAGGCGCGGCTCCACGGCGAGGCCGGCACCCCCGTCACGCTCACCCTCTCTCGCCCCCCCACCCCGCCGTTAGACCTCGTCGTCACGCGGGAGGAGATCCAGGTGCCATCTGTCACCTGGCGGGTGCTGGACGTGGCCGCTGACGTGGGCTACGTGCGCGTCGAGTCCTTCACCGAAAGGACGGGCGACGAAGTGGTGGCCGCCCTGCAAGTGTTGCAGGGGGCCAACGTGTCCGGCCTGGTCCTGGACCTGCGGGACAACTCCGGCGGGCTGGTGGACCCGGCGGTGTCCACCGCCAGCCAGTTCCTGCGCGAAGGGGTCGTGCTGGTCCAGTTGAGCCGGGATGGCCAGGAACGGTCCTTCCCGGTGCAGGCGGGAGGGGTTGCCACCGGCGTGCCGTTGGCCGTGCTGGTCAACGGCGGGACGGCCAGCGCTGCCGAGATCGTGGCCGGTGCCTTGCAGGATTATGGCCGCGCCCCGCTGGTCGGGGAACGTACCTTCGGCAAGGGGGCGGTACAGTTGATCTACGACCTCTCCGACGGCTCTTCGCTGCACGTCACCTCGGCGACCTGGCTGACGCCCAACCGGCGCCCGATCAACGGGCAGGGCCTGGCGCCCGACGTCGCCGTGCCGCGTGGCGAGGGGCCCCAGGACGTGCAACTGGAGCGGGCGGTGGAGTATTTGCGGGGGCATGGCGAATAGAGATTGGAGATTGGAGATTGGAGATTGGAGATTGGGGATGAGTGGTAGCCTGCGTAGTGTAGTGAAGGTTGTGCTGGCGTGCACCGTGCTGCTGGCGCTCACGGTGATTGTTTTTGCGGCCGGCTTCGGCTCGGCCTACCTGCTGACCGGCGGTGGCGTGCTGCCGGCGTGGCGGACGGCCGCGGCGCCCACGGCGCTGCCGGCGACGCCGGCGGCAGCCCCGACGGCGGCTCCACCGTCGCCGGCAGCGGGAGAGGCGGAGCAAGAGGCCACTCCCACGCCCACGCTGGTGCCGCTCCCCACTCCCGCGAATGAGGACGAAAAAGCCTTCGCCCTCTTCTGGGAGGTGTGGGACCTGGTGCAGCGCAATTTCTACGGCGCGCTGCCTGGTATGCAACAGGTCACCTATGCGGCCATCCACGGCATGCTGAGCACGCTGGGGGATGATTATACGGCCTTCCTGGAGCCCGAGGTGGCAACCGTCATTCAAGAGGATGCGACCGGCGAATTCGAGGGCATCGGCGCGTTCGTGGACGTGGACGAAGAGGGCAAAATCGTGCTCGTGGGCATCTTTGAGGGAGGGCCGGCGGAGCAGGCGGGCTTGCTCAAGGGAGACCGCGTGCTGGAAGTGGACGGCGTCTCCGTCGTCGGGCGCACCCTCTACGAGGCGATCGGCCTGATTCGCGGCCCGGCTGGCAGCGCGGTGACGCTGCTGGTCGAGCGTGCGGAGACGGCGGCGCCGTTCGAGGTCACGGTGACCCGCGCCCGCCTCGAGATCGCCATCACCGAGTTCGAGATGCGGAGCGACGGCATCGGCTACATCCGGCTGTACGAATTCAGCGCTCCGGCCAGCGAGCGCATGCAGGCCGGGTTGCGGGAACTCCTCTCGCAGGAGCCGCGCGCCATCATCTTCGACCTGCGTGGGAATCCGGGGGGCTGGCTGGACCAGGCGGTGGAGGTGACTGACCTCTTTCTGGACGACGGCGTGATCCTCTACGAGCGTTGGAGCGACGGCAAAGAGCAGATGTTCGAGGCGCGCCCGGGGGACGTCGCGGAAGAGATCCCGCTGGTGGTGCTGGTGGACGGCGGGAGCGCGAGCGCGTCGGAGATCGTGGCCGGCGCGTTGCAGGACCAGGAACGGGCCACGTTGATCGGGGAACACACGTTCGGCAAGGGCTCCGTGCAGCGCCCCTTCACGCTCAGCGACGGCTCCGAATTGCGGGTCACGGCGGCCTTGTGGTTCACGCCGGACGACCGGGCCATCCACGGCCAGGGGCTGCTGCCAGACGTCGAAGTGCTGTGGCCCGAGGAGGGGGTGGAGCCGGACGCCGACCCCCAACTGGAACGGGCCGTCGAGTACATCCTGACGGGTAAGTGATGAAGATGACAGGGATCAAGGTCATTGCCACCAACCGCAAGGCCGGCCGCGACTATAGCATCGAAGACCGCCACGAGGCGGGCCTGGCGCTGGTGGGGACGGAGATCAAATCCGTCCGCGCCGGCATGGTGAATCTGACCGACGGATACGTACAGGTGCGCGATAGGGAATTGTGGCTGCTCAACGTCCACATCGCGCCGTACGATCCGGCGGGGAGGCACGGCCACGAGCCGCGCCGGCCGCGCAAACTCCTGCTGCACCGCCAGGAGATTGCCCGGCTGACCTCGCGTGTCCAGGAGCGTGGCTACACCATCGTGCCGGTCCGGCTGTATCTGAAGGGAGGTCGGGCCAAGGTGGAGATTGCGCTGGCGCGCGGCAAACGCCAGTACGACAAGCGCGAGGCGATCGCCCGGCGGGACGCACAACGGGAGATTGACCGGGAGTGGAAGGACCGGGGCAGGCGGTGATGCAAGCCTCGCCGGCGTGCCAGCCCACGCTCTCTGCGGAGAGCCGCCCCACCCCGTCGGCCCTGAACCTCTTCTCCATCGGGCAGATCAACAAACTGCCCCCCGAGCAAATGCAACAGGTATACCGCTGCCTGGTGCCCCTCGAAATCCTGCCACTGTTCCAGATTGATCCCCAGACGCTGGCCGATCGCGAGGGCCGGCCGTTGTTCGAATGCCGGGCGGGGCGCTCGTCGGTCGAGCTCTTCCTGAGGCACGCCTGGGATGCCCAGGACCCGGTGTTGTACGTGCAATTGGCGGATACGACCTCAAATCAGATTGAGGTCGTGCTGTTCACCGTCAACGATCCGTACTCCGAGCGTTTCGATACCGATCGCATGCCCGATGGCACGCCCACGTATTTCGGCACGCTGGCGCGGAACGTCGAGGAGGAGGTGCGGGCCATGGAGGCCGGGCTGGCGCCCGGGCAGGTGCGCCGGGGCCTGGGAGCGACGCGCCGGCTGGTGCCGGTGCTGGAGCAGTTCGTCGCCGGCCTGCACCACGATGCGTTCTACATGCAACCCCTGGCTTACCACAACGCGATCCTGTTCGAGCGGCTGGGCTTTTCCTACGCGCTGGGGCTGGGCCGCATGGAGTGGATCCACCAGCAGTTTGTCCTGGGGGGGCTGCTGCACCAGCGGCTGGATGGGTCTACCCCATTCCGGCGCCCCGGGGCGGAACAGAGCGTGCGGGGCCGCTCGTGGGCGATCCACGATGGCATCCTGGGCGAGCCGTACCGCGGCGTGAAGATGTACAAGCGTGCGAGCATTCACGCAGGGGTGGTCACCTTCCCCAGCGCGGCGTGGTAAGAGTAGGGCTCAGGTGCCAGTGATCAGGTGTCAGGTGGAGGGTGCAGCAGAGCGCGGCCGGTTCTTCGCATAGCCTATTATGTCGTCTGAGAACTGAAAGACTGGTTGATTTGAATTGGACTGACTGCCATAATGACTATGCGAAGAGGTTGGGGGCGACAGGGAAAGACAAGGAGCAAGGAGAGACATGGGACAACTGCCCAAATTGCGGCCCGTGGAAGCCCACCCGCTGCTCCACGAGGGCCGGCCTTCTATTCTGTTGCGTGACCCATTGCGGCTCTCCGCAGAGAGCATCGTCATCCCTCAGCAGTGGGCGCCGCTGCTGGCCCTGTGCGACGGCACGCGGGACGCCAGGGGACTGAGCGCTTCCCTGGCCGTCCGCTTCGGAGTGCAGGTACCCCCCGACCTGCTGAGCCGGCTGCTGGCTGCGCTCGACCAGGCGTTGCTGCTGGACAACGAGCGCTCCGCACAGGCGCAGGCCCAGGCCCTGACCGCGTACCGCCAGGCCCCCTGCCGCTCGCCCGCCATGGCCGGGCAGTCGTATCCGGCCGACGCAAGAGCGCTGCGTGCCCTGCTGGACGGCTACCTGGCCGCCGCGGGCGAGGCAGGTCCCGCCGCCACCGGCTGCGGCCTGGTCAGTCCCCACATTGACTACGCGCGCGGCGGCCCGCTCTACGCCCGAGTCTGGCAGCGGGCCGCCGGGGTGGCCCGGGCGTCCGATTTGGTCGTGTTGTTGGGTACGGACCACTACGGGGCAGACGGCCGGCTGACGTTGACGCGCCAACACTATAGCACGCCGCTGGGCGTGCTGCCGACGGCGCAGGAGGTCGTGGACGCGCTGGCCCAGGCGCTGGGTGAGGAGGAATCCTTCGCCGGCGAACTCCACCACCGCAGCGAACACTCCATCGAACTGTCGGCGGTCTGGCTACAGCACGTGCGCCAGGGCCAGCCGTGCCCGGTGGTGCCGATCCTGTGCGGCTCGTTCGATCACTTTGTGCGCGGCGAGGCGGAGCCGGGCCAGGACCCGGCCATGCGCGCGCTGGCGGACACGCTGCGGCGGACGACGGCCGGGCGGCAGGTGCTCGTGGTGGCCTCGGCCGATCTCTCCCACGTCGGGCCGGCCTTCGGCGGCGCGCCGCTGAACCTGATGGGGCGCGCCCGCGTGAAAGCCGCCGACGAGGAACTGATCGCGCGCATCTGCGCGGGCGACGCGGAAGGGTTTTTTGCCGCCGTGCGGCGCGCTGGCGACCGGTACAGCGTGTGCGGTCTGCCCCCCATCTACGCAGCGTTGCGCATCCTGGGCCCCGTGCAAGGGGAGGCACTAGCCTACGACCGTTGCCCCGCCGACGAGAACGGCACCTCCACCGTGTCCGTATGCGGCATAATCCTCAAACGTGAAACGTGAAACGTCACACGCCAAGCGTCAAACTTCCAGCCTCCAACCTCCAACCAAGCAAAAGGCCACCGGCGTGCGAGCGGGCAACCCACCGGTAGCCCTGTGCCCTGGCTTCAGTCTGTGGAGAACCTACGCGCCAGCCGCCATGTGTTGCTCGACGTAGTCCACGACCTGGCCGACCGTCGTGATCTTCTGAGCATCCTCGTCGGGGATCGTCTCGCCGAACTGTTCCTCGAACTCCATGATCAGTTCGACCAGATCGAGCGAATCCGCGCCCAGGTCTTCCCGGAAGCGCGCCTCCGGCGTGACCTTGTCCGGGTCCACTCCCAGCAGGTCCACGATGATCTTCTTGACTTTGTCGAACGTATCCGCCATTTGCCTTACCTCCTTTGGTTTCCCGGCTGATGATGCCATATTGTACCCTCAGAATAGGGTTTGTCAAACCCACCGTTTGACAAGCGCCACTAATCCCAGTATCATGAACCTGTCATGAAGAACACTCACCCGCTCAGCAAGTTACGATCTCGCACGTAAGGTCACGCATTCCGCATTCCGCATTCCGCATTACAGAGGGAGTGGCCATGCACAAACAGCGCAAGTCCGACCACATCCGCATCAACCTGCAAGAGGACGTTGACTTCAAGTACGTCTCCACGGGCTTTGAGCACTACCGGTTCATCCACTGTGCGCTGCCTGACCTCAATCTCGAGGACGTGGACACCTCGACCACGCTGCTGGCCAAGCGGTTGGCGGCCCCGCTGCTGATCTCCTCGATGACGGGTGGTACACCGGAGGCCAGCGCGCTCAACCAGCATCTGGCGGAAGCGGCCCAGGCCGCCGGGATCGGCATGGGGCTGGGCTCGCAGCGCGCCGCCATCGAAGACCCGGCCCTGGCCGAGACCTACCGCGTGCGCCAGGTGGCCCCCGACGTCCTGTTGATGGCCAACCTGGGCGCAGTGCAGTTAAACTATGGCTACGGCCCCGACGAATGCCGCCGGGCCGTCGAAATGGTGGAGGCCGATGCGCTGATCCTGCACCTCAACCCGCTGCACGAGGCGCTCCAACCCCGAGGGGAGACCCGCTTCGCGGGCCTGTTGCCCAGGATCGAGGCCGTCTGCCGGGCCCTGGAGGTACCCGTCGTGGTCAAGGAGGTCGGCTGGGGGTTCTCGGAACAGGTGGCCCGCGACCTGGCGGGGGCCGGGGTGGCGGCGCTGGACGTGGCCGGGGCGGGCGGCAGTTCGTGGAGCCAGGTGGAGATGCACCGCGCTACCGGCGAGCGGGGACGCCAGGTGGCGGCGGCCTTTGCCGACTGGGGCATTCCCACCGCCGAAAGCCTGCTGATGGCCCGGCGTGGAGCGCCCGGGCTGCCCCTGATCGCCAGCGGAGGCATCCGCGACGGCATCCAGATCGCCAAGGCGCTCGCGCTCGGCGCGACGGCCTGCGGCGTGGCCGGCCCGTTCCTGCGCGCCGCCGCCGAGTCCGCCGCCGCCGTGGCCGAAGTCATCGCTACGCTGGTGACCCAATTGCGGGTGGCGATGTTCGCGGCGGGGGCGGGGAATATTCAGGAACTCCAGCATACGCCTCTCTTCACATAGCACGTTTCACGTTTCACGCTTCACGTTTCACGCAATACGCGGAAGGAGGGGAGTTGGTGACCGGGCGGGCTTCATCCCTCAGTACGTTCTTTCACTACTTGACGGCACTCGAAGCAGAGATGCGGACGGTCGTGCGGACGGCCGATCCACGCCAGGCCGGGCTGTTCGGCATGTTGCATTATCACCTGGGCTGGGCCGACGCCGCGATGCGTCCCGGCCAGACCCAGGCCGGCAAGCGGATGCGGCCCATGCTGTGCCTGCTGGCCTGCGAGGCCTGCGGTGGCCAATGGGAGCAGGCGGTTCCCGCGGCGGCCGCCCTCGAACTGATGCACAACTTTACCCTCATCCACGACGACATCGAGGATGGGGACGAGACGCGCCGTGGCCGCCCCACCGTGTGGGCCTTGTGGGGGCAGGCGCAGGCGATCAACGCCGGGGATGCGCTGTTCGCGCTGGTCCAACTGGCGCTGGTGCGGCTGGAAGAGCGGGGAGTTCCCGCCACGACCGTCGTGGCGGCCATTGGGCTGCTCAACCGCACCTGCGTGGCGCTCACCGGCGGCCAATACCTCGACATCGGCTTCGAGAGCCGTGAGCAGGTCTCGATGCCGGAGTACATGGCGATGATCGAGGGCAAAACGGCCGCCCTGGCCGCCAGTGCCAGCGAGATGGGGGCGCTGCTGGCCGCAGCGCAGCCAGCGCGCCGCGAGCACCTGCGGGCGTTCGGCCACCACCTGGGGCTGGCCTTTCAAATGCACGACGACGTCCTGGGCATCTGGGGCGACTCGGCGCTCACCGGCAAGCCGGTGGGGGCCGACATCGCCAGGCGCAAGAAATCGCTGCCCCTCCTCCACGGCCTCGAACGAAGCGCAGAACTGCGCGCGCTCCTGGCGCAGGAAACGCTCTCGGCGGACGACGTGCGCCGCGCGACGCGGCTGCTGGAGGAGGTGGACAGCCGCGCATACGCCGAGCAACTGGAGCGGGAATATCACGCCCAGGCGCTGGACGCGCTGGCGAAAACGGGCCTGGAAGGCCCGGCCGTCCAGGCCCTCCAGGAACTGGCGCAAGTGCTCCTCCGCCGCGCCCAGTGACTTTTCACCACGGAGACACGGAGAAATCTCACGGGGACCTCCGTGACCTTCGTGTCTCCGTGGTGAGATCCATGATGAGATCAAACTGGGCAGGATAGCAGCCGCCGTAAGGCCACACCGTCGGCGGGGTCGGTCGGCTTCGCAGTCACCGTCCAGACTTCTCGGTGTACGACCTCCTCGTCCGGGTAAAAGGTCGCCAGCGGCCCCAGTGTCTCCAGCTCGATCAGCCGCCGGGACGTGTAGACCTGGAGCGGGCAGTCGTCGTCCGGGTAGCGCACACCGGGCATCCAGTGGTATGACTTGAGGAACGTGGCATCCTCCCGGCACAGGGCGACCCACCCTTCCGGGCAACTGGTGCCCACCTTGCCCTCCTCGCCGGTTGGGGCGACCCGGAACAGGTCCGGCCCGGGCTGCCACTGCTGGCTCGTCACGTCCGATCCATGGCCGATCCAGCGACTCCAGTAGATGATCTTCTTGAGGTCCCAGGCCCCACCCCGCCCCCACGGGAAGACGACGACCCCCTTGGGCTCGACACAGGTAAGTGCCCACGGGGCTCCCGTATAGAGCATGTCGCCGGTGTACCGCGCGCCGTGCTCCACCACGAAGCGGCCATCGCGCGCGGTGACGGTGAGCCGCTTTTGCAGTTTCGTCTGCGATGCGACGGGGGCGAGCACCGTCAGCCGGTCGGCAGCGACCTCCACCTCGCAGCGCGCATTGTCCGGCGCATACGTGTGCTCGGTCTCCGGCGCGATCCAGAAGCGGTGCCCGCCGTAGACGTACCAGGCCGCATCCTCCTGGCCCTGCCCGGCCGTCTCCTCGTCCACGAACAGCAGGTTCGGCCCGCCGCCGGCCGAGAGGGAGAGGATACGGGGGCCGATCTCGGTCACGATTACCATCTCGGCCTCTCCCAGGCGCAGCCGGTAGGCCTCGCGCCAACCACGAAATTCGGTCCGTTCGATTTTCATTGCACCCATACGGCACCTCCCCAAAAACAGTCCGCTTCAGCCCTGGCTGAGCGCTCGGGCCCGTTGGAAGAACTCTGCGGTCAAGGCCGGGACCACCTCGTCGCGCTTGACCGCCGCGATGTACTGCGCCAGGCTATCGGCCGCCAGGCGCACGAGGGTACGCCCCTTCTCCTCGGTAGCGGCCCGGGCATCGCCCGCATAGTGCTCAGGATAATTGCTGTACCACCAGATGCCGGTGAAGGTAGGCGGCAAGTCCTTCATACGGTTCAACGGCAGGGCCGGCTGCTCCGGCACCCGCTCCATCTTGACCAGGTCAGGGTAGGTACCCAGGACCGCGCTGGTCTCCACCTCGCAGGCGTGCCCGCCGAAGGACGTGGCGCGCAGGGCCTCCCATTCCTTTTCCCCTTCGGGCGTGAGGAACTGCATCGGCATGTATAGATGGTAGGGTTTCTCTTCCCACAGGCTGCACTGGGCCAGGAAGGCCAGGAGATGCTCGTTGCCTCCGTGGCCGTTGTAGACCACGATCTTCTTGAACCCATTGCGCCCGATCTCGTCAAACACGCCCTGGAGCAGCTCTATCAGCAACCCCGGCGCGATGGTCACGGTGCCAGGGAAGCAACGCGCCTCATAGATCTGGCCAAAGTAGAACGGCGGGAAGACCACGGCGGGTTCCTTTTCCGCCGCCAGGCTTGCGATGGCGTGGCAGGTGAGGTAATCGGTGCCCAATGGCAGATGGTCGCTATGTCGTTCGACGACTCCCATGGCGATCACGCACACGCTGCTCTCACGCACCGCCCTGGCAAAATCTGGAGCAGTCAACTGTTCCCACTGCATCGGCTTTCCCTCCTTAAACTCTAGTCTGGTAGAGACCAGGTTTCTCCCAGTTTCCCAAGAACCCGGTTTCTTGAACACTACTTGGACGGCCGTCGTCCGGGCAACAGCCGGACGGCAGCCACGCCGGCGATCCCGAAGACGCCAGCGGCGAACAAGAAGGGGGCGCGCAGCCCCAGCCACACCGCCAGCGCGCTCCCCATCAGCGGCCCGACGGCGTTGGCCACCGACGAGAAGGTGGCATCCATGCCATAGATGATACCCTCCTGGCCCTCCGGCGCCAGCCGGGCCAGCCAGGCACTGACGGAGGCCAGTATCCCTCCCATAGCCAGCCCTGTCCCGGCCTGCCAAAGCAGCAAGGCGGCGGGACTCCCGGCGAAGGCCTGAGGCACGTAGCACACGACCGAGATGGCCGCACAGGCCAGCAGGATCCAGCGGTAGCCCACGCGGTCGCCGAGCCAGCCCAGGCCCAGCGCCCCCACGGCGCCGGCAGCGGCGCTGCCTCCACTGACCAGCCCGGTGATCGAGGCCACGCGGGCGTCCGCCGGAACGATGGACTGGATGAAGAGCGGCAGCACCGGGCTCAGCAGGTTCGACCCCAGTTTCATCACCAGGCGCACTCCCAGGATGCCCAGCACGGCCGAGCCCAGCGCCGGCGCCAGCCGGTTCCATAGGCGCGCGCGGGAGGTCGCCCCGCCCACCCCGGCCCCACCCTGTGGCTCCCTGGATGGTGCTACGGGATGGAATTCCTCCCGCACGAAGAACAGCACCCCCATCCCGGCCAGGAACAGCAGCGCCCCGGTGACCCAGAAGGCGGCCTGGTAGCCCAGCGTGTCGGCCACCAGCCCTCCCAGGAGGGGGCCGACCGAGGAGCCCACGTAAACCGCCATCTGTAAGAGGCCCAGCGCGTAGCCGGCGCGCTCGCGGGGGGTGTTGGTGGCGACGAGAGCGGTGGCCGCCGTGACCGTGCCGGTCAACGCACCTTGCAGCATGCGCAGGATGGCCAATTGCTGCACCGTGCGGGCCAGGCCCATCAGGCCGATCACGATGGCTCCACTGAACATGGCCCGCTCGACCATCACCTTGCGGCCACGGCGATCGCTGATCGCCCCCCAGATCGGGCCAAAGATCGCCATGGTCACGGCGTGAGCGGTGTAGATCAGGCCGGACCAGAGCTTGACCTCCCGTTCGTCCTGCACGCCCAACCGGGGCACGTAGAGCGGCAGCAGGGGCAGCACGACCGAGAACCCGACGATGGCCACCAGTTCGGCGAACCAGATCGCGATCAGGTTGCGCCGCCAAGAGGGGAGGGCGTTGGCGGAAAATGTGTGGTGAGACATGATGCATGAAACGTGAAACGTGATGCGTGTTGCGTGGCTGGCACGGAATACGGAACACGGAACACGCACGACGCGATGTGCAGGGATGAGTGTGTAGGCTATTTGTGCCGCTGTTCGGCCTGGGCGATGATCTCTTTCAGGTTGGCTTCTACGTCTGCCGGGATGGGCATGGGCTGATGCTGTTCGAGGATGTCTATCACCTTCGCCCGCACCCGCTCGCCCATCGTTTTCTTGCCGCCGGCCTGCCAACTGCGGCGCTGCTGGCGGTCTATCAGGGTCGGGAGCCATAACTCTGTCCTAAAGTGCTTGCGCGTGTGTTCCTGGGTCAGGTAATGGCCCCCCGGCCCCACCCGCTCGATGACGTCCGCCGCCAGCGTCTCGGGCGTGACCACCACGCTATCCAGGATGCGCCTGGCCATGCCGATGACCTCGTCCGCCATGACGAGCATGTCGTAGGAGCCGACCAGGCCCCCCTCCAGGTAGCCCACGTCGTGGATCAGGTTGGCACCCGACAATGCGGCGATGACGACCGACAGGGTGGCCTCGATGGCCGCCTGCTGGTCGAGCACCTTGGAATCGGAGCAGCCGGCGGTGGAGAACATGGGCAGGTGCAACCACCTGGCGACGTCGGTCATGGCGGCGCTGACCAGGGCCAGTTCCGGCGCGCCGTAGGACAGGATGGAGGTTTGCATGTCCATGGCGGAATTCACGCCGCCGATGACGACCGCCGCCCCTGTGCGCTTGAGTTGAGCCAGCACGACGCCCACCAGGCACTCGGCCAGGGCCTGGGCCAACGTACCGGCCATGGTCACGGGGCCGGTGCCCCCGCACATGATGCAAGGGGTGTAGATGGCCGGGATACCCGTTTCGGCGGCGTACAGGACCTTGTCCACCGCTTCGACCGAGTTGCTCAGGGGGGAACTGGGCTCGATGTAGACGACGAAGAGGGGGGCAGCGGTGAACTCGTGCGCTCCGCCCAGCACCTCGCAGGCCATGTGGTACTGGTCGGCCAGCCCCTCTTTGTCCACGGCGGTGATGACGAGCGGCTTGGACGTGCCCTGCAGCATGGCCAGGAACTGGTGGCGATCGTAGACCTGGGGGAGCACGCCGGACGTCAGGCCCAACGACATGTGAAAATCAATGTGGGAGAGCGCGTCGCTGATGCGGGCCGCGTCGGTTACGTCCCGGTAGGTATACTTGCGCACCTCGTCCGTGTAGGGGTCTATCAACGAGGGGCAGTCGGAGCCAGTGCCAAAGTAAGCCTTGTCTTTTTCCAGGACGATGCGTTTGCGGCGGTCCCGCCCGGCGACGACGATCCGTTCGGCGGCGGTGTTCAGCGCTTGCTTGACCAGCCAGGAGGGAATGTACACCCGGCGGCCCGTGGCGGCCTCTCCAGTGCCCATCCGGCAGCCAGCGCCGTGCAATAGGGCCACCCCCTCTGCTCCATACACGCGCGTGCCCGTCCGCTCCAGGACGTCCAGGCTGGCGTGGAAGACCTCTTCGATCTGGTCGCCGGACAGCACGCGGAACTGGGGCGTAGCGTTCACCTGGTAGTTGGCTCTCATGGCGACTATCCTCCCAGCAGCCCTTTGACGGCTTCCACCGCGCGGGTGGCGTTTTCGGCGTAGCCGTCGGCGCCGATCTCCGCGGCCCACTCGGGGCTGGTGGGCACGCCGCCGATGAGCACCTTTACCCGCTCCCGCAAGCCGGCCTCCTCGAGCGCGTGGATGACGGCTTCCTGGTTGAGCATCGTCGTGGTGAGCAGCGCCGAGAGTCCCACCACGTCGGCGTTCGCCTGGCGCACGGCGTCCACGAAGCGCTGCGGCGACACGTCCACGCCCAGATCGTGCACCTCGAAGCCGTTGGCCGCCAGCATGGTGGCGACCAGCGTCTTGCCGATCTCGTGGATGTCTCCCTGCACGGTGCCGATGACGATCCTGCCCAGCACCTGGCGCTCCTGTTTGCGCTTGACCAGTTCGGGCTCCAGTGCGGCGATGGCCGCCTTCATGGCCTCGCCGCTCATCATCAGGTCGGGGATGAACAGGTCTCCGCGGGCAAAGCCCTCGCCGACCACGTCCATGCCTGGCTTGAAGCCCTGCTCGATGGCGGCCAGTGGATCCACGCCCGCGCGCAAGGCCTCGTGGGCCAGTTCGCGCGCCTTGTCCGGCAGGCCGGCGATGACCGCGTCGGTCATTTCCTTGAACAATCTCTCATCTGTCACCTAGTATCCTCCTCGGTTCGTTTTGAACCTCCCGCAGGTTCACAACCTGCGGGAGGTTAAGAATCTCGAGGGGCTCGCCCCTGGCCGGGTCACGCACCAGCGAGAGCGCCCCCTGTGTACACCTGGAGACACACACGCCGCAGCCCATGCAGGCGGCGGCGTCCACGATGGCGGCGCCGTCTTTCACGGAGAGCGCACCGAACTGGCAGAAACCGGTGCAAGTCGCACAGCCCACGCACGCGCCAGTGTCCACGCGGCTGACGTAGCCGGAGGAGGCCAGCATGGGGGTGCCGTGCCGGTGAGCCTGCATCGCTCCGCAGCAACAGGCGCAGCAGTTGCAGATGGCATAGAAGCGGCCCAACATGGCATCCTTGAAAAACGCGTGGTGGACGTGGCCGCGCTCGTGCTCGGCCTGCAGAATCTCCACCGCCTCGGCCTGCGTGGTCCAGCGCGACCGGCGCGGGTGGTGTTCGGCGATGAAACTGGCGAACGGCTCGCCGACGATCAGGCAGACGTCGAGCGGCAGGCAGGGCTCGGGACGCGCGGCCCGGCAGGGGCACTCGAGCGCCACGATGTGATCGGGAGAGCGCAGGACGATGTCGCGGGCGCGGGCGTAAGGAATCACCTGTTCCAGGTTGGACAGGTTGATCTCTTCGTTGACCGTGACCAGTTGCGTGGCGGCGGCCAGCGGCACGACCTTGCCGTGGTAGGTGTCGGCGAAGGTCACGCGGCCGGCGTCACCGGCCGGCCTGGGCGGGGACAGCCGGGCCAACCCGCGCACCAGCAGCCCAAAGAGGCGGGCCAGTCGGTGTTCTCCGGTCCCAATGCCAATGTACAGGTAGGGCCAGCGGGCATACACGTAGCCATGGAGCCAGTCGAAGAGCGAAAAGCCCGGGGTGCGCCGGGCTTCCCGCGCAAATGCCACCGTCGAAGGCTTGAGCCACTTTTTCCAAGCCATGTTCTCCTCACCCCGCGAAGCCGCAATGGCTACGCAACACTGCGGACAACTCGTGCAACAGCCCCAGCACCCGCTCGGCCAGCGGCTCGGTGAGCACGCCGCCAGCGCCACAACTGGGGGTCAGTAGTGCCCGCCGGAGCAGCAGGTCCCGCTCGAACCCCTTGCGCACCAACCGCTCGAGCCCCTCCTCCAAGCGCCCGAGCAGCGAAGCCACGCTCTCGATCGCCGCGGCCTCCCGGCTGAGCGTGGGGACGATGCCCCACCCCAGGCTCCCGCCCCGCTCCAGGAAGGCACGCAGTTCGGCGGGATAGAGCGTGATGGCCTGCAGGTGGTCGTAGGCGTCAAAGTCCAGGACGTCCAGGTCAGCCTCCATCAGCAACGACCAGTCGGTGTTGGCTTCGCAGTGCACGCCCGCGAGTGCGCCGTGGGCGTGGATCGCCGCGGCCACCTCCTTCAGGTCGCCGACGACGTCCTCCCGGCTGACGGTGATGAAAGTCTGCGACCCAAAGCCCAGCAGTGCCGGCTCGTCGAGAAAGATCATCACGGGTGCACCGAACGTCCCCAGCCGGGCGATCTGCCACACCGCCTTCAAGGCCACCGTCTTGACGATCACGTCGCGCAGTTGGTCGTCGTAGTACGAGCAGCGACGGTCCTGGTCGGGCAGGTTGGTGCCCAGCGTGAAGGGGCCGGTGACCTGCCCCTTGAGCATCACCGGTGGGGCCGGCTGTTCCGGCAGCCGGGCGACGAACTCGGCAAAGCCCGCCGCGTACTGCAGGGAGAGGCCGAAAGTGTCGAGCGCAGCGAGATCCCCACCCTCGCTCGCGGCCAGGTAGCGGGTATAAAAGTCGGTCAGTTGCTCGGTGAAAGCGGAGGCTCCGGTATCGAAATAGACCCTGTCGCCCTCCTCTACCAGCCCCGGCAGCCGCTCGGTGAACTGCACCATCATGTTCTCGTGGAAGACGCGCCGGGGGAACTGCACCCAGGTGGGGATCTCGGGGACGCTCTCGAACATGAGAGCGGTGCCGCGCGCCACGTCGGTGTGGGGCAGGCTCCCAATCGCCGTAGCCAGGCAGCATGGTTCGAACATGGGGCTATTCCTCCAACAGAAGGCTCATCCCCGGCCTCCTCGAGTCTGCTCATCCAGCAAACCCCGCAGGCGCGCGGTGACCATCTCGATGGCGACCTCGTTAAAGCCCCCCTCGGGGATGATGACGTCGGCGTAGCGTTTGCTGGGCTCGACGAACTCCAGGTGCATGGGACGCACCGTCGAAAGGTACTGCTCACAGACCGACTCGACGGTACGGCCCCGCTCCAAGATGTCACGCCGCAAACGGCGGATGAAGCGCACGTCGGCATCGCTATCCACGTAGAGTTTGACGTCGAACAGTTTACGCAGTTCCAGCTCGACGAAGACCAGGATGCCCTCGACCAGGATCACCGGGGCCAGTTCCACGCGCCGGGTGTGGGGCGTGCGCGTGTGCGTGGTAAAGTCGTAGATGGGGATTTCGACGGCCCGCCCATCGCGCAGTGCCCGCAGGTGTTCCACCAGCAGTTTCGTCTCCAGTGAATCCGGGTGGTCAAAGTTGACCTGAGACCGCTCGTCGGGCGAGAGGTGGCTGAGGTCGCGGTAGTAGGCATCGTGGGGGATGTAGGCGATGTGTTGCGCGCCCACGCGCTCCAGAATCTCTTTGGCCACCGTGGTCTTGCCCGACCCGGTCCCACCGGCCACGGCTATCACAATCGGCCGCATACTTGCCCTCCTCCAGTCTCCAGTGACCAGGGATCAGTGATCAGTATCCAGGATCAAGCATCGAGTGTCAAGCGGACGGCAGCGGCCATCGAGCCGCCAGGGCGATGAGAAAGGCCGCCGCCACGGCGGTCAGCGCTGTGCGCAGGCGGGCAGGCTGGCGCGGGCTCAGCCACGCCGCACTCCAGGCCAGCCAGACACCTGCCAACCCGGTCTCGGCCGGGGTTCCATCCCACACCGAGCCACGCTGGGCCAGGCTCGCCAGCGCCACGCCGCCCACCAACACCGTCAGCCAGGCATAGGCCGCCGCCGACGGCCACGCCACGCCGGGGGTCGAGGTGACGATCTCGCCGAACGCCTGCCCGAGGGCGCGCGCGCCCAGCCCGCCGCAGACGACGATGGCCAGTTCCAGTCCCTGGGCTGGCGGGCCCCCGCCTACTGGCGGGCCGCTCACTTCACCCCCCACCAGTGTAGCAGTGCAGAGAAGGCCAGCCCAGGCCAGGGCCAGGGGCGGCAGCAGGCGCAGGAAGTCATTCCAGGGAGCAGCAGAGCGACGGGGGCCCGGCAGGAACCGGGGGGCCGGAGGAGTCGCCAGCGCCGCCATCAGCAGCAGATGGGGGACGCACGGCGGGAAACCACCGCCACCCAGTCGTGCCGACAGCGCACCGCTCAACAACAAGGCTCCTGCCAGCCAGCCCAGCGCCCGTACGGCTTGCGAGAGCCCCGGCAGCGGGCGAAGCGCGTGCCACAGCGCAAACCCGGCCGTCGTCAGCAGCGCGCCACAGGCCAGCCCCGCGAGGATCGCCGTGCCCGGCACGTCAGGCCTCCCTGCTTTCCACCCAGGCGGGCAGGAGGTCACCCGTGCCTGCCACCAGACCTCCCTCTTCCCGCAGCCAGAACCGGCGCGCGGGCCACGCCACGCTGCCCAGCACTCCCACCCCCAGGAGCACCAGGCCCGCACCGGCAGGCCAGAGGCCGGGGTTGAAGGTCGCCGTCAGCCGGGCATACGGCGCGCTGACCAGTTCCAGCGTCACGTCGCCGACGGCCAGTTCCGTCGTGCCCTGCACTACCTGCTCCGCCGCCAGCCGTCCCGGAGGGCTGTAGTAGACCTGGACGAGCACCGGACTGTGGGCGGCGATGGGATGGCCGGGCTGCGGGGCCAGCCGGACGATCAGTTGGGCCTCCGGGATGGCAAAGTACTGGTCCTCGGTGAGGGAGACCGTCAGTTGGGCGACCGGGTCGGCCTCGGGGGTTCTCTGGAGTTGCAGGGGCTTCCCTGCGCGGTTGACGACGCTCGCCCGCACCCCAGGGCCGCACGCTTCGACGAAAGTCACGAGGCCAGGGCTGTGGGCGACCTCACAGCCATCACCATCCAGCGCCACCCACGTGGCAGTGCCGGGCAGCGCGACCTGCTGCCCGCTCTGGACGATCAACCCTCCCACCTGCCAGCCCCACAAGTGGGCCACCAGTGCTCCGATCAGGAATAGCAGCGCCCCACCCTGGGCCACCAGTGGGAAGAGGTCGGCCCACGGCCAGCGGTCGGCCTGGCAGAGTGGCGGCTCACGCAGCACCCGGTAGCGCTGGCGACGCAGGTACTCCGTTACGTCGGGAATGTGCACTTCCACCAGAGAGCGCCACGTTCCTGCCGGCTGCGCCATCTCCCGGTGCTGCCGGAGCCGGTCCCCACCTTCGATCAGCCGGGAGAGCAGGCAGCCAGCGAGGAGCGCCAGCAAAGCACGGAAGACGAGGGAGCGGGTGACCGTGAACAGGCCCAACGTCTGTAACGTGGGGGTGGTGTCTCCGAAGCGGGCCTGGACCTCGGAGAGCCAGCGCGCGTAGGCCACCGGGTCGGACGCGAGATTCTGGGGCAACCAGACCGTGACGGCCAGCCCGGCCGCCACGGCCAGGCACAGCCCAGCAAACAGGTAGTCGCTGTTCGCGATGTGCCAGATGGCCCGCCAGGGGTCACGCGAGGTCTGCTCCATCTACCAATCGCTCCATCAATGCTCCTGCCGGTACTCAGAGGGAAACAAGCACAATGAGAGCCACCCCTGGGAGTCGAACCCAAAACCGACCGCTTACGAAGCGGTTGCTCTACCGATTGAGCTAGGGTGGCACAGGCGGTATTATACCAGCATCGTAGATATTGGCAAATCGCCCAGTTTGTGGTAGGATGGAGCCAGAATGGACGAGCGTTTCGAGGAAGTGGAGCATACGGCCGACATCGCGATCCGGGTCTGGGGGCGCGACCTGGCCCAGTTGTTCGCCAACGCGGCCTACGGTATGGCCTGCCAACTGGCCGACGTCGCGACGGTGGAGCGGACCGTCGAGCACGAGATCCAATTGGAGGACTGGGACGCCGAAACGCTGCTGGTCTCCTGGCTGGACGAGTTCCTCTATGCGAACGAGCGGGATGGCCTCGTGTTCACCGATTTCGACATGCTCGAGGTGTCCCCGACCCGGTTGCGCGCGGTCGTCCGAGGCGGGCCAGCGCCGGTCCGCTGGCACTCGATCAAGGCGGTCACGTTTAACGACTTGAGGATCGTGCGCACCGCAGAAGGATACGAGACCACCATCGTGTTCGACGTGTGAAGGAGACAGGGATGGTGCAGAAAAGTGATTTCAAGCGGGTGGACGAGTACATCTGGGAACTGCCGAAGGAAACGCGGGACGACATGCGCGTGCCGGCACGGTTGTTTGGGGATGAAGAACTGTTCGAGGCGGCCTTTCGTGACCGCACGGTCGAGCAGTTGATGAACACCGCCACGTTGCCGGGCATCGTCAAGCACGCCCTGGCCATGCCAGACTTTCACCAGGGCTACGGCCTGCCCATCGGCGGCGTAGCGGCGACGCGGGCGGACACGGGCGTGATCTCCCCCGGCGGGGTGGGATACGACATCAACTGTGGCGTGCGGCTCTTGGGCACCCACCTGGAACGGGAAGCGGTAGCACCGTACGTGCGGGACCTCACTGCGGCTCTCTACCGGGAATGTCCCAGCGGCGTGGGCAAGAGCGGCCGCGTGCGCACCTCCGAGCGGGAACTCGACGAACTGGTGGTTCAGGGCGCGCGGTGGGCGCTGAAGCGGGGGCTGGCGCGCCAGGAAGACCTGGCCCACACCGAGGAGCAGGGCCTCCTGCCCGGCGCCGATCCCAGCCACGTGAGTGCCCGGGCTAAAGACCGGGGCCGGCCACAGGTCGGCTCGCTCGGCGCCGGCAACCACTTCCTGGAGATAGACGTGGTCGAGGAGGTCTACGATCCGCAAGTGGCCCAGGTCTTCGGGCTGTGGGAAGAGCAGGTGGTGGTACAGATCCACTGCGGCTCGCGCGCCTATGGCCACCAGGTCTGTGACGATTACGTCAGGGATTTGCAGTCGGCCGTGCTCAAGTACAACCTGAGCCTGCCCGATCGGGAACTCGTCTGCGCGCCCGTGGACTCCCCCGAAGGCCGCGCCTACTACAGCGCCATGGCCTGCGCCGTGAACTATGCTTTCGTCAACCGGCAGGTCCTGGCTATGGGTGTGCGCGAGGCGTTCGAGCAGGTGCTCGCCGGCAAGGTGAAGAATTTCGACCTGTTCCAGGTCTACGACGTGGCCCACAACATCGCCAAGTTCGAACAACACGAGGTAGACGGGCGGAAGACGAGGTTGTGCGTGCACCGCAAGGGAGCCACCCGTTCGGCCGGGCCGGGCTACGAGGGCTTGCCCGCCGACTACCGCGACGTAGGCCAGCCGGTGCTGGTGCCCGGTTCGATGGGCACCGCCTCCTACGTGCTGGTGGGCACCCAGGCGGCCATGGCGTTATCTTTCGGCTCCGCCTGCCACGGGGCCGGGCGTGTGATGAGCCGCCACCAGGCGCTCAAGCAGGTCCAGGGGAGCGAGTTGAGACAGGAACTGGAACAGCAGGGCATCGTCGTGCGCGCCGGGAGCAACAAGGGGTTGGCCGAAGAGGCGCCGATTGCCTACAAGGACGTCAGCCGGGTGGTCGAAGTGGTACACGGGGCGGGGCTGGCCCGCAAGGTGGCCCGCCTGCGGCCGCTGGCAGTCATCAAAGGATAGCAGCGTCCCCTGGATCGCATGTCACACGATAGCCAAGCCGCCCGCCGCGAACGCCTCCTGCTCCTCATCGCCGCCGGTTTCATCCTCACCGGCATCCTGACCCTACGCATTGCGGAATGCGGAATGCGGAATGCGGACTACGCCGGATTACGAATTGCGGATTACGCATTCGCTTTCTGTTCCTTCGCCGCCACGTTCGCCCTCGCCCACGTCTTGCTGAGCCGTTACCTGCCCGAGCACGACCCGTTCCTGCTGCCGGTGGCGGCCCTGTTGACCGGCTGGGGCCTCCTGCTCATCGGGCGGCTGGCCGCCAACTTCCTCGTGCGGCAGACGCTCTGGCTGTGGATCTCTACCGTGGCGCTGTTGGCCACCGTCCGGCAGGGCCGCGACCTGCGCTGGCTGCGGCGCTTTCGCTACACCTGGCTGTTCGGAGGGTTGGCGCTCCTGGCGGCCACGCTCGTCCTCGGCGTCAACCCCTCCGGCTACGGCCCGCGCCTGTGGCTGGGAGCCGGAGGCGTCTACTTCCAACCCTCGGAACTGCTGAAACTCCTGATGGTCGTCTACCTGGCCTCTTACCTGGCCGAGAAGGGAGAACTGCTCACCTCGGAGGGCCGGCGGGTAGGACACTGGCACCTGCCCCCCCTGGCCTACGCCGGCCCCTTACTGGCAATGTTCGGCCTGGCGGTGGTGCTGCTGGTCTGGCAACAGGACCTGGGCGCGGCGATGCTGTTTCTCTTCACCTTCCTGGCCATGCTCTACCTGGCGACCGGCCAGTGGGGATACGTCGCCGCCGGCCTGGCCCTCTTCCTCGTCGCCGGGCTGGCCGGCTACCGGCTGTCCGACCGCATCGCGCTGCGCGTGGACGGCTGGCTGAACCCGTGGCCCGAGGCCTCCGGCCGCGCTTTCCAGATCGTGCAGTCGCTGCTGGCCTTTGGCGCCGGGGCGGTCTTTGGACAGGGACTGGGCCTGGGCAGCCCGACCTACATCCCGGCCGTCCACACCGACTTTATCTTCGCCGCGATCGGCGAAGAATTCGGCCTGGCCGGCGTTCTGGCCGTCGTCGCCCTGTACGCGGCGTTGATGCTGTGCGGCTTCCGCGCCGCCGCCCGCGCGACGCGGCCGTTCGAGCGCTTCCTGGCCGCCGGACTGGCCGCCGGGTGGGCCATCCAGGCCTGGGTCATCATGGCCGGCAACGCCAAACTGGCCCCGATTGCTGGCGTCACCCTGCCCTTCGTCTCCTACGGCGGCAGTTCCCTGCTGACCTCGTTCATCGCGCTGGGCCTCCTCCTCCGCATCTCCAGCACAAGGGTGGTAAACTGGGAAACTGGTAGATTGGGAACTGGTAAATTGGGAACTGGTAAATTGGGAGATGGTCGCCAATCCACCAATCTACCAATTACCAATCTACCGGCTACCAGTCTACCAATCACCAATCTACCAACTACCAGTCTACCAATCACCAATCTACCAACTACCAGTCTACCAATCACCAATCTACCAACACTGGCCCTCGTGCTATCGCTGGCCCTGGCCCTGCTGGCTGCCGTGTGCGGCTACTGGGCCATCGTGCGCGCCGACGACCTGCGCGCGCGCGACGACAATCCGCGCCGCGTGCTCTACGAGCAGCGGATCGTGCGCGGACGCATCCTGGACCGGGAGGGGACCGTACTGGCCAGCGTGGAGGTCGGGGACGACGGCACGATCACGCGCCGTTACCCGGTTCCGGAGGCCGCGCCGGTCCTGGGTTACGCCAGCCTGCGCTATGGCACCGGCGGGATCGAGGCCGCCTTCGACCGTGAATTGCGCGGCGAGGCCGGCCGCAACGACTGGCAAATCGCGTGGGACGAACTGCTCCACCGACCCCCGCACGGCCGCGACGTGCAGTTGGCGCTCGACGCGGGGCTGCAGGTCCAGGCCCAACAGGGCCTGGACGGCCAGCGCGGGGCCCTGGTCTTGCTGGACGCTGCCACCGGCGAGGTTCTGGCCATGGCCTCCAGTCCCACCTACGACCCGCAACACCTGGACGAGGAGTGGGAAGCGCTGCGCGAGGACCCGGCCGCGCCGCTGGTCAACCGCGCCACCCAGGGCCGCTATCAACCCGGGGCCGCCTTGCAGACGGCCATCGTGGCCGAGGCGCTGAGCGAGGGACTGGCTACTCTCTCGATACCTGCGGCAGACGCGACGGCACGCCTCACGATCAACGGCTTCGAGTTAGGCTGTGGGGCGGTCCCCTCGCCGCCCTACACCCTGGCTACCGCCTACGCGGCGGCCTGCCCGGCCCCTTTCGCCGACCTGGGTGCCCAGTTGGGGGCGGCGGCCCTGGAAAAGATGGTGGAACGGTGGGCGCTCACCACCCCACCCCCGCTAGAGATGCCGGCCGAGGCAGCCGATTGGAGCGCGGAAACGCTTTCAGGCACGGCGACCCTGGCGGTCGAGGCCATCGGCCAGGGCATGCTGACCATGTCGCCACTGCAGGCCGCGTTGATGGCCGGCACGCTCGCCAACGAAGGAGAAATGCCCATCCCACGGCTCGTGTTGCGCGTGTGGGATGCAGAAAACGGCTGGTTGGAACGGGCTGAGGCCGGGGAGCCTCGCCAGGTCCTCACACCCGGCATCGTCTGGGCGCTGCTGGCGACCTGGCGGCGCTACGACGGGGAAAAGGTCGCTGCGCACTGGGGAGCCGCGGCGGCCGGTGCAGGGCAGCCGCCACACGCCTGGTTCATCGGCGTGGCACCGGCGACGGGCCAGCCGCGCTACGCCATCGCCGTGCTGGTCGAACACGCTGCCGACCCCGAGAGCGCGGCGCGCATCGGCGCGGCGCTCTTGCAGGCAGCGACGGCCCAATAAGCAGCCTCCCCTCCCCGCAGGGGACGTAAGCCGTCCGAACCTGCGCGAGGGTCATTCGCATAGCCTATGTGCCGGTCCGAGCACACACACCTGGAAAGACGGTAGGGTCTACCCTAATGACTATGCGAAGAATAGCCTGGGTGGATCAGCGGGATGAACGCCCCTCCGTTCGCCGTGCCTCCGAGGCCAGTTCCGCGTACTCGTGCTTCACCAGTTCCTTCTCCTGCACCTGGAATAATTCCAACAGTTCCCCGATCAGGTCCGCCTTCCGCTCGGCATCCTGTTTCGACCAGGTGCGGCTCTTGATCTCCAGGAACAGCCCCGGAAACTCCGGCTCCATCAGCCGGTCCAGGTTGACGGCAAAGTCCGTCCCGCCGTAGCGAATGTAATAGCGCCGCCGTTCCTTGCGCACTTCGACTTCGGCGGCCGGTTGAAAGTACTCCCGGTAAAAGCGCAGGCTGCGCGTGGCCGGCGCATCGAAGCGGGAGCGCGAGAGCAGCACCGACTTGGCATATTCCCGCTCCTTCGTCTCGCCGGTCAGCGTCAGCCGGTAGAACACGTCCTGCACCTGCCCGTCCTCACCCAGCACCTCATCCTCCCGGTAGCGGATGCGGCTGCGGTAGGGGTCGTCGAACAGAAAGTAGGTGTCGTATTGGTTGCGCAGCGATTGCCGGAGGATCGTGATCTCCGGCCGGTCGAGCAGGACTTCCAGTGCCACCTGGCCCGCCAGCAGTACCTTCACCTGCACTTCGAAGGTCTTCTCCTGGGCCACCTGGCCGACCGCCAACAGCTTGCTCAGCACACTCTCCTCGCGCTGGATCAGGAACACGTCAATCTTCCGTGCGACCTCAGCCGCCTCGGCTATCAACCCCTGTTCGTCGAGGGTGAGCAACGCCCGCTCACGCATCAACCACCGCCCCTGGCACATCGTATCCCTGACGTCGCTGCCCTTGGTGGCATAGACCAGTTGGGCGTACAGCGCGAGCGGATCGCGCGCGAACTTGGGGGTGTTGTGGACGCCGCGCAGGTCCACCACGACGAGGTCGGCCCGCTTGCCTGGCTCCAGCGAGCCGATGAACTCTCCCACGTGCAGCGCCCGCGCCCCGCCAATGGTGGCCATCGCCAGCGCCTGTCGCGCCGGCAGCACCGTCGGATCCGAGTTCACCCCCTTGGCCAGGAGCGCAGCCAGCCGCATCTCCTCCCACATGTCCAGGTCGTTGTTGCTGGCCGGGCCGTCGGTGCCGATGCCCACGTTGAGGCCCAGTTCCAGCATGTAGACGACCGGCGCAAAGCCGCTGGCCAGTTTGAGATTGCTGCTGGGGTTATGCGACACGCCAACCCCGTGGTGCAGCAGCGTGTGCATCTCTCCTTCGTCCAGGTGGACGCAATGCGCGGCGGTGACCTTGGCCTCAAAGACCCCCTGTTTCTTGACCCAGGGAACCATGGGCATCCCGTACTCGGCCCGGTGCTCCTCCACCTCCTGCGCCGTCTCGGCCATGTGGATGTGGAGCGGCACGTCGAACTCGAGCGCCATGCGGGTGCACGCCTGCAAGAGTTCCGGGGTCGTCGTGTAGGGCGCATGGGGCCCCACCGCCGGCATGATCAGCGGGTGTCCCTTCCAACGCTGGATAAAGTCGCGGGCGCGCTCCAGTCCCTCGTCGTAACTGAGCGCATCCGGCGTGGGGAAGCGCAGCACCGTCTCCGCACACACCGCACGCAGCCCGGCCTGGGCGGTGGCGTCGGCCACCGCCTCCTCGTAATAGTACATGTCGGCGAAACAGGTCGTGCCGGAACGGATCATCTCGGCGCAGGCCAACTGTGTGCCGAGCCAACAGAACGCCGGCCGCACAAACTCCTGCTCGACCGGCATCATGTAGCCCATCAGCCAGACGTCCAGCCGCAGGTCGTCTGCCACTCCTCGGAGCAGCGTCATTGGGGCGTGGGTATGGGCATTGATCAGGCCCGGAGTCACCGCACACTCGCTGCAGTCCACGACCTCGGCAGCCGTATACGCCGCCGCGATCTGATCCACCGGCCCCACGGCCTCGATGAGCCCTCTGCGGATCGCCACCGCCCCAGGAGTGAACAGGTCGAACCCCTCGTTCATCGTGACGACTTTGCCGCCGGTCAGGATTGCGTCAACTTCGATCATGGCCCATCCTCCTCCATCCCCACCCCGTGGTTGTTCGAGTTGGCTGATTATAGCCTGAATACCACCCCAACGCAATCCACTTCAAGTTCCGGAACTTTCGGGAAGGTGGCGTTTATGATATAATAAGCCGGTAATATCACAGGACTGAGGTGAAGCATGCACGCAACAGACGTGATCGCCAGGAAGCGCGACGGCGGCGAACTTTCGCGGGAAGAGATCGAATTCTTCATCCAGGGAGTGACGGGGGGCGACGTCCCCGACTACCAGGCAGCGGCCTGGCTGATGGCCGTATACCTGCGCGGCATGACCGACCGGGAGACCACCGACCTGACGCTGGCCATGGCCCACTCAGGCGACGTGCTCGATCTGAAGGACGTGGTCCCATTCGCCGTGGACAAGCACTCCACGGGCGGCGTCGGCGACAAGGTCAGCCTGGTGGTAGCGCCCCTGGTGGCGGCCTGCGACATACCGATCGCCAAGATGACCGGGCGGGGCCTGGGCTTTAGCGGCGGAACGCTGGACAAACTAGAGTCCATCCCTGGCTATCGGACCGACCTGACGGAAGCCGAGTTCAAAGCGCAACTGCGAGAGATCGGCATCGTGTTGACCGGGCAGAGCGCTGACCTGGCCCCCGCCGACCGCAAATTGTACGCGCTGCGCGACGTGACGGCCACCGTCGAATCCGTGCCCCTCATCGTCAGTTCCATCATGAGCAAGAAACTCGCTGCCGGCACCGATGCCATCGTGCTGGACGTCAAGATGGGCAACGGCGCGTTCATGAAGACGCTGGAGCAAGCGGAGACGCTGGCCGAGGCCTTGGTCCGCTTGGGTAAGCACGCCGGACGCCACGTCGTGGCCCTGATCTCCGACATGAACCAGCCGCTGGGCTGGGCGGTGGGAAACGCGCTGGAAGTACGGGAAGCGATCAACACCCTGCACGAAGGGGGCCCCGCCGACTTCCGCGAGCACTGCATGATCGTGGCGGCCGAGTTACTGATGCTGGGCGGCAAGGCCGCCGATGGCAGTGCTGCACTCACGCTGGCGCTGGACACCCTGACCTCTGGAGCCGCCTGGCACAAGTTCAGCCAGTTGGTGGAGGCCCAGGGAGGTGACGTGCGCTACATCGAGGACCCGGACCGCTTGCCGAAGGCCCGGCTGATCGAACCGGTGCCAGCGCCGCGCAGCGGTTACCTCTCGGGTGTGAATGCCGCCGAGATCGGGAGCGCCGTCGTGGAGCTGGGTGGCGGGCGGATGAAGAAGGGGGACTCGGTTGACCCCAGCGTGGGGGTCATACTACACTACAAGGTGGGCGACCTGGTACAGAGGAACACGCCGCTATTCACCATCCACGCCAGCGATGAGACGAAACTGGCCGCGGCCCGCACGCGCTTGCTGGCGGCGCACACGTTCAGCGATCGCCCCGTGCCACGGTTGCCGCTGTTCTACCGGCGCATCGCCGAATAGCCAGGGCTACGAGGATCACGAAAAGCGTAGGTCACGTTTGCAACGTGACTTTATCGCAGTTGTTCGGGCAGGCCGGAGGGCCTTGCCACACTGTCCGCGCCAATCCGATACCAGAATAACGGCGCGCTGCCCCAATTCCGCCCACCATCGAACTCGATCTGCCCCAGGAGGCCGGTTCGCTTCACGGTCGCCAGCGCCGCCGCTACTCCCTCTCGCGTCGGCGTTCCGTGGGCGACGACGTCCTGCTCCAACGCCTCCAATAATACCCACGTCGCCTCGTAGGCCGGCAACGCCAGCGGCCCGGGCGGCGGCACGTCGGGGGAGAGGGCACGGTAGGCGGCTATGAATTCGGCGCTCCCTGCTACGTCGGCCGGCAAGGGCCACGGCGTGACGAAGAGCGCCCCTGCAGCCGCCTCGCCCGCCACGGCAGCAAAGTCGGCCGCGGCCAGGTCCGGCCCGCCCAGGAAGGTCCCCTCCCAGCCGGTCCCGCGCAAGGCCGCCACCACCTCTCCCGCCCTCACCGGATCGGCGTCACAGACCACCGCGTTTGCTCCCGACGCGGAAACCGCCTGAAGCCAGGCCGGGTCGCTCGAAGAGGCGGCGGCCAGGAGTGGCGTCTGGCGCTGAGAAGCGGCTGCGGCCAAGGCCGCCCCCAGCGGGCCACCGTCGGTCACCAGGGCGAGCCTGACCGGCCCCGAGTGCGCCTCGACCCGCTCCAGCAGCGCTTCGGCCAGCGCCTCAACGGGGGGACCCAGGCGGTACACGGCGGCCTCGCCCTGGCCGAGGTCAGGAGCCAGCGCTGCCGGGGCGACGAGCGGGATGCCCGCCTGGGCGTAGATGCTCGCTGCCGCCGCGGTCGCCCCCTCGCGGAAGTGGCCGATGGCGGCGACGACGTCCGGGTCCACCGCCAGTTTGCGGGCCTGCTGGGTGGCCTGGTCCAGATCGGCCCCGTCGTCGTAGGCCACCAGCTCGACATTATAGCCCCCCACCCCGCCCGCACCGTTGGCCTCCCGCAACGCGAGCCTGGTGGCGTAGATGACGTCGTAGCCCACGTAGCGGTAGCGCCCCTCGAACGGAGCGACCAGCCCGATCTTCACCGTGGGGCGGACGGTGCCGGGGAAGCGGCAGGCAGCCAAAAGAAACACGCAACACACAATACAGAACACGTGTTGCGTATTGCGTGTACCGTGACTACTGCGCCCCGCCACACATCTGATAGTTGCTGAGATGTTCTTCCTCCGTCACGGCAAAGAGGTGGCTGCCGTCGTTCTTCTGGCAGTCAGCGAGGAAGAAGAAATAGTCCGTAGTGGCCGGATAGGCAGTGGCCTGGATCGAGGCCAGGCCGGGGCTACAGATCGGCCCCGGCGGCAGGCCCAGGTGGCGGTAGGTATTGTAGGGAGAATCCAGGTCGGTGGCTTCGGGCGTAAACTGGGGCCACCAATTGTCGGGGGTACCCAGCCCGTACTGCACGGTGGGACAGGCCCCCAGGTACCAGCCCGAGTCCAGGCGATTGTAGTAGACCCCCGCGATGAGCGGGCGCTCCTGCTCCAGCACTGCCTCCCGTTCAACGATGGAGGCCAGCGTAATCAGTTGGTGGGCGTTCAAGCCACGGTTCGCCGCGGCGGCCCGCATCTCCGGCGTCACACGAGCGGCGAAGGTCTCTAACATGCGGCTCACCAGGTCCATGGCCGTAGCCTGTTCGGGCAGCCGGTAAGTCTCGGGGAACAGGAACCCTTCCAGGGTCGCCCCCTGGGGTAGATCGGACAGGAAATCGAAGCCCAGGCCCGCGTCCCGCCACCCGCCGGCCACCAGGGCCAGGAACTCTTTCTGGGGGATGTTCGTCTGCGTCGCCACCACGGCCGCCACCTGCTCCAGCCGCAACCCCTCCTGAATCGTGACGGTCTGCTCGTGGCGCTGCCCTTCCTGCAACGCCTGCGCAATCTGGGGGATCGTCATCGTCTGGCGCAAGGTGAACTCACCGGCCTCGATACCGGCGTCCAGCCCATGATACTGCACGTAGCGGCGGAACAACTCGGCGTCGGAGACCAGCCCCGCCTGCTTCAGCCGGTCGGCGACCTGGGCGACTGTCTCCCCTGGCTCGATCACGAAGGCCACCGGCGTATCGTCGTTGCCGGCCGGCTGCTCCAACTCGTCCGCCCTGGCGTCCAGGTAGACGCCGATGAGCGACTTGTCCGGCGCGGACAGCGCACACAGGCTGAGCGAGAACCCCCCACCGCCGGGTGTAGAGCGGTTGAGAAACCGCCCGGCGATGACACCCGCGGCGACGATGACGAACAACGTCAGGACGAAAACGATCACCCTACCCACGTTCTTCAAATTCTGCCTCCATGCTACGATGGACGCCCCGCTTCAGCGGGGGTCTCCCGACTGCATTTCGCACCGGGAGCTGTCCAGGTAGCTCTGCAAGATCACAGCGGCCGCGACCGCGTCCACTTCGCCCTTCGCGCGTACTCGTTGCCGCTCTTTCCTCTTCCGGCCCTCGCGCAGGATCTCCTCTGCCTCCACCGTTGTGAAACGCTCGTCCCACGAGACCACGCGCACGGGCAGGCAAGCCGCCAGCGCCCGCGCGTAGCGGGCGATGCGCCGGGCCTGCGGCCCCTCCGTGCCATCCTCGCGCAGCGGCCGGCCCACCACCACCAGTTCGACGCTGTGCTGGGCAACGATGGCCGCCAGCGCGGCAAAATCCTCCTCGCGCGAGCCTCGCACCAGCGTCTGCACGGGGCGGGCCACGCTGCCCATAGGATCACTCACGGCAATGCCCACGCGCCGTTCTCCCACGTCTAACCCTAGCACGCGCACGCCCAACCTCAGCTCTGCGGGACCACTTGCACGCTGATGCGCAGCGGGAGCAACGGCATGCGCCCGATCCATTCCGGCCAGACGGTGATGCGAGGAGGCTCGGCCAATGGGAGTTCTTGCAGCAAGCGCTCGCGCGTATCGGTCACCGGTTGCCCTCGAATGAGCGCCACCGCCGCTTTGGTATCCAGGGCGGCAGCCGCGTAGCCGCGAGCCGTGACGAAGAGGGTAAACCGGCCCGGGCCAATGTCCTCTTCGGCCACTTCGCCCAATTCGAAACGGGCGTTCACCAACCCATAATCTGGCGGCAAGCGGCGCGATAGAACGACGTAGGCCACCGCCTCCGCATTGTCCACGTCCACCGCCAGCCCGCTCACCAGCAGCCCCATGTTCAGCCCGACCTTGTCAGCCTGCTCCGTGACAAAGTGGGTGTACCCCTCCTTGGGCACGGATTCGACGGTCAGCGACTGGCGCAGGATGATCTCCGTCGGCTCCAGCAGATCGCTGTTGCCCATCTCGACGTAGGCCTGGTCGAGCAATTGCCGGATCAACCGCTTGCGTACCCGCTCGTAATCGGCCTGGGTGACGACACGCACATCTTGGGGCTCCGCCCCGTGGGTTGGCTCCACGTTGATCACCCGGATGGCGTACGCGGCCACTCCTTCCATCTGGTTGATCTGGAAGGCCCCCACGTTGCCGACCCCATCCTCCAGCGCCTCGGCCCCCACGGTCGCCTGCCCTCCGGCCGGCACCGCCACGTCGGCCATGGTGCGGAAGCGGATAGGATAACTGGTGGAGGAAGTGCGCAGCACCGTGCCGGCGGGCACGACATAGTCCTGCGTCAGCAGATTGGTGAGCAGGACCTCACCCACCGCGCGCCCGGCGGAAACGCTCATGGTACCGGTCGTTTCGACCTCTGAAAACCCTTCGATCTCGACGCCGATCTGCCGCGCCGGGATGACGCGGTCGGCGTGATTGACCGTCTCGACGTTCGAGTCCGCCGACACCGGCACGATGGTCACAAACTCCTGGCCGGCCGGCACCAGCGTCACCGCCCCACTCGGCACGATGACGTAAGCACTGCCCACCAGGACCACGAGCGCCAATAGGAAAATGACGAGGCGGGTGCCCAGGCCAACCCAGTTCAACCAGCGGGCACGGGGACGCACCGGGCGTGGCCGGAGGGCGACTCGCTCCTCCCACCAGTGAACAGGGGGTGGCCCGGCCCGCTGCGGCGGGCGAGCGTGCCACACCTCGGTCCCTAACGCCTCCTCGACGCTGGGGAAGGCCGGGAAGCCACACCCGCGGGCCAGTTGCCGCCGCTCCGGGTCAGCCGAAACAATGGCGATCTCCAGCTGCCAGCCTTCGGCCTCCCGCCGCAGGACGTCGAAATCCAACTTGCGGGAGAGAAGGCGCAACTCCCAGGGAAGCACCAACGCCACCCGGCCCCGGTCCAGCCAACTGAGCCGCTGGCGGACCGAGGCGAGGTCGTCCTCAGATTGCAGTTCTACGACCGAACAGGTTCCAAGGCCCACGGTCTGCGCCCCACCTGGAGGGGCTTAGCCTCCGATCATCTCTTGCAGCAAACGCGGAGCCGCCTGCAGCGCCTCGTCGAGCCGGCTGGGGTCACGACCGCCCGCCTGCGCCATGGTCGGCTTGCCGCCTCCGCCCCCATCCACCACGCGCGCGATGCCGCGCACCAGGCGGGTCGCATCCACGCCACGCTCGACCAGGTCGGGAGTCACCGAAACCACCAGCGCGGGCCGCCCGTCGAGCACCATCCCCAGGACCACCACGCCGGAGCCCAGCCGCTCGCGGAACCAGTCGGTCATCTCGCGCAGCACCTCCACGCTGGGCGCGCTGACGCGGACGCTGAGCAACGACACCCCACCCACCAACTGCACCTGGCTCAGAATCATCTCGAACTCGCGGCGGGCCAGTTGTTCCTGGAGGCTGGTGATTTCCTTGCGGGCCGACTGCAACTCGTCGAGTTGCCCCAACACCCGGCGGTCCACTTCGTCGGGTGAGGCGCCCAGGTAGGCCGCCGTACGTCGCAAGACGTCCAGTTGGCGTTCCACCAGGTCCACCGCCATGCGGCCGGTCACGGCCTCGATGCGGCGCACTCCGGCTCCTACCCCCTCCTCCGACACGATGTGAAACAGGCCCATCTCCCCCGTCTCGTGCAGATGGGTGCCGCCGCACAGTTCCTGGCTGAAGGGTTCGCCCGGCCACCCGACGCGCACGACCCGCACGACGTCGCCGTACTTTTCGCCAAACAGGGCGATGACCCCTTCACTGATGGCCTGGCGATACTTTTCCTCGGCCACATCCACCGGGTAATTCGCCAGGATCGCATCGTTGACGGAGCGGGTCACCGCATCCAACTCGTCCTCGGTCAGCATGGTCGGGTGTGTGAAGTCGAAACGCAGCCGCTCAGGCGTGACCAGCGACCCGGCCTGCTGAACGTGGTCCCCCAGGATGTAGCGCAACTCGCTCTGTAAGAGGTGCGTGGCGGTATGATTGCGGGCGACGTCCATGCGCTGCTCATAGTTCACGATCACCCACGCCACGTCACCGACCCGCGGGCGGCCGCTCTTGACCGTACCGGCGTGGATGATCAGCCCTGGGACGGCCCGCCGCGCTTCCTGTACCTCGATCTCCCAGATCGGTTCGTCCCCTTCCGGTGGGTAGGCCGCCATGAAGCCGGTATCGGAGACCTGGCCACCGGACTCGACGTAGAAACAGGTCTCCGGCACCACGACCTCGACCCGCTCCCCGGCCTTGACCGACTTGAGCGGCTCGCCGTCCTGCAAGATGGCCACCACGGTGGTCTCCAGTTCGGTGGTCGCGTAGGGGTCGTGGAGCACGCCGTCCTCGTCCAGCAGATGCTGCGCCTGCAAGTCGGCCAGGACTTGCCTGTAGCGCTTCAGTGCCTCTTCGTCACGGGTCTCGAGCGTGTCGACCCGCCGGGCACGCTGGCGCTGTTCTTCCAGCGCCGCTTGATAGCCCGCCTCGTCCACGCTCAGGCCGCGTTCGCGGGCCACGTCCCGCGTGATCTCCAACGGCAGGCCAAAGGTATCGTAGAGCCGGAAGGCCACGTCGCCGGGTACAGCCTGGTCTCCCGCCTCCTTCAGCCCGGCCAGCACCTCATCCAGGCGCACCAGGCCCACGTCGAGGGTGCGCAGGAAACGGGCCTCTTCCTGGGTGATGGTGGTGAGAATGAACTGGCGCCGCGCGCGGAGTTCGGGGAAATGGGGGCCCATCGTATCAATCACGGCATCGGCAACCTCGGCCAGGAAGGACCGGTCAAAACCCAGTTCACGCCCAAAGCGAGCCGCCCGGCGCAGGACCATGCGCAGCACATAGTTGCGCCCCTCGTTGCCCGGCAGGACGCCGTCGCCGATGAGGAACGTGATCGCCCGTCCGTGGTCCGCGACAACGTGGTAGGCGACCATGTTCTCCTTCACCTGGGCGTCGGTATGGCCCGTCATCTCCTGCACGCGCCGCAAGATGGGCGTAAACAGGTCGGTGTCGTAGTTGGAATCCACCCCTTGCAGCAGGGCGGCCATGCGCTCGAACCCCATGCCGGTGTCCACGTGCCTGGCCGGCAACGGGTGCAAGGCTCCGCTCGCATCCTTGTTGTATTGAATGAAGACCAGGTTCCACAACTCGACGAAGCGGCCGCAATCGCCGTTCACCTGGCAAACGTGCCCTGGCTCTCCCTGCAAGCGGCAGGCCTCAGGACCGTAGTCGTAGTGGATCTCGCTACACGGCCCGCAGGGGCCGGTATCGGCCATCTCCCAGAAATTGTCCTTGGGGCCGAAATAGAGGATGTGCTCGGGGACGATGTCCGTCTCCGAGCGCCAGAGATTGGCCGCCTCCTCGTCCGTCTCCAGTTGGCCCGCCTCGTCCTTGAAGACGGTGGCCCACAAGCGCTCCTTCGACAACTCCCAGACGCCGGTCAGGAGTTCCCAGGCCCAGGTGATGGCCTCTTTCTTGTAATAGTCGCCGAAGGACCAGTTGCCCAGCATCTCGAAGAAGGTATGATGATAGCCATCGCGGCCCACGGCATCCAGGTCGTTGTGCTTGCCGGAGACACGCATGCACTTTTGGGTGTCCGCAACGCGGGTGTAGGGCCGGCTGCCCAGCCCCAGGAAGACGTCCTTGAACTGGTTCATGCCGGCGTTGGAGAACAGCAACGTAGGGTCGTCCACCGGCACCAGGCTGGCGCTGGGTACGATGGCGTGGCCACGGGCGGCAAAGAAATCGAGATAGGACTGGCGCACTTCTGCGCTGGTCATTTTCTGCATAGGTTCCTCTTACTTGTCCAGATTGGGTGGCTTGTGGGCCAGAATACGGGCGGTATTTTAGCCGGAAGGGAGGAAACTGTCAAACGGGGGAAGTTTGGACCACGAAAGGCGCGAAAAGGGCTTTCGCGCCTTTGTGATTCGATTCTTCGCGTTAGACGAACAACGTGATCTGCGAGTTCCGCGCCTCCTGGATGTACGTCCCCACCGCGCCGTACTCGTCAATCAGGTCCTCGCGCAGGTCCTGGCGCCGGATGCCCATGATCTCCATCGTCATCTCGCAAGCGATGATCTTGCCCCCCAGGTCCTTATAGTCCTGGAGCAACTTCTCCAGCGAGGCGGCGTTCGCCTTCTTCATGCGCTGCTTGACCATCCACTTGCCCAGACCCAGAAAGTTCATCTTGGACAGAGGCCCCTTGTCCAGGCCCCCCTTGGTCAACCGCTGGAGACCCCAGAAAGTACAGTAGATGGAGGCCTCCATCCCCATTGCCAGCGCACCGTTGCCGATGATCAGCGCACTGGACACCTTGTCCATGTCGCCGCTGTGCAAGACGATGGTCACCCGTTGATTCGTTTGCCCATGCTGCTCCATATCGTTACCCTCACCCCGAACCAATCTAGCGCCGGATGCGGATCGTCCAATCGTCGTCCGCGCCCTCGACGCTCAGCAACTCCAACCCCAGCGCCTTGACGGCCATGGGAATCTCTTTCTTGGAAGCCGGATGCGTGCCGACCACCTCGACCACGTCGCCCGGCGCGGCCTGGCGCAAGGCCTTGCGCATCTCCACCAGCGGCACCGGGCAGGTCTGTCCCTTGCAGTCTACCTTGATCGCCACCAGGGGCACCGGGCAGGTCTGCTCCTTGCAGTCTACCTTGATCTCCTTCATCTCTCTTCCTCCTTACTCCGTGAACTCCACGACCACCTCTTTGACGTCCCACAGCGGTTCGATCTTGTCCGTGATCTCCTCGCGCATGTTGGCGGCGAACTGGTGGTCGGCGGGCAGATCCACCACAATCCGCACCTTGCCGTCTGCCACCTCGATGTCCTGGACCAGTTTGGTGCGCACCAGGTCCAGCCCGGTCACCGGGTTCATGACGTGCTTGAGCCGCCTGCGTACCTCCTCGACCGTCGTCGGCACGCGCTCCTTGACCAGGCCGTGGCGCTCCTCATAGCTCTGAATGGCCGCCCGCAGCCCGTCCACCGCCAGCACGGAGCAGTGGGCCTTGATGGGCGGTAACCCACCCAGCGCATCCGAGGCCTCTTGCCAGGAAATGTGCTTCGCCTCCTCCAACGTCTTGCCCTTGGCCAGGTCGGTGATGATCGAGCCGGTGGCGATGTTGGAAGCGCAGCCGTAGGACTCGAAACTGACGTCGCTGATGCGCTGCGTCTCGGGGTCCACCTTCAGGTAGACCGCCACCATGTCGCCACAGGCCGGGCTGCCCTCCATGGCCTTGGCATCCGCATCTTCCATCCGTCCCACATTGTGTGGGTGGCGAAAGTGTTCCATGACCAACTCACTATACGGTAATGGCATTGCTCACCTCCAACTACTAGTGCTTCTCAGTCTTTCCCCAACGGGCTAATCTTGCGTAATTCCGTCACGACCTCTTCGAGTGCGCCCGCTACTGCCTCTACGTCCTCGTCCTGGTTAAAGCGCCCGAAGGTGAAGCGGACGGAGCCGTGGGCGCGCTCGTGGTCGCCCCCGATCCCCAGGATGACGTGGCTGGCCTCCAGCGAGCGGCTGAAGCAGGCCGAGCCGGTGCTGACGGCAAACCCGCGCATGTCCAGGTGCAATAGCAGCGACTCCCCTTCGACGAAGCGGAACGAAATGTTCGCGTTGTGTGGGAGGCGATAGAGCGGGTGGCCGTTGAGCCGGGTGTGCGGAACCTTCAGCAACCGCTCGATCAGCCGGTCCCTCATCCCTTGCAGGCGGGCCGTCTCGTCCGGCGTGACCAGTTCCACCGCCTCGGCGAAGCCGACGGCGCCGGGGATATTCTCGACGCCGGGGCGCAGGTCGAACTCCTGAAAGCCACCGTCCATCCACTTACGGATGGGTGTGCCCTCCCGCACGTATAGCCCCCCCACCCCCTTAGGCCCGTGAATTGTATGGGCCGAGACCGTCACCAGGTCCACTCCTACCTCCCGCACGTCCAACGGGACGCGGGTAAAAGCGTGCGTCGCGTCAGTGTGGAAGAGAACGCCCTTCTCCCGGGCAATCTCGCCGATCGCCTTCACGTCTTGCAGCGTGCCGATCTCCTGGTTGGCCGCCTGGACGGAGAGCAGGATCGTCTCCGGGGTGAGCGCATCGCGCAGTTGATCGAGGTCCACTCGGCCGGTCTCGTCCACCTTGAGATAGGTCACCCGAAAGCCCTGCTTCTCCAGCGCACGGGCGCTATAGAGCACGGGAAAGTCCTCCAGCGGACTGGTGACGATGTGGCGCCCCTTCTTTTCCCCCAGGGCCAGGGCGACCCCCTTGAGGGCCATGTTGCTGGCCTCGGTGTCGCCCGAGGTGAAGACGAATTCCTCCGGCTTGGCCCCCAGAGCCACCGCGACCCGCCCACGGGCGCTGTCCAGCGCGTCGCGCGCGTCCACTCCCAACGAGTAGCCAAACTGGGACGTGGCCACGGCGTAGAGGTCGAAGAAGTAGGGCCTCATGGCCTCCAGCACCCGCTCGTCCAGCCGCGTCGCCGCCGCATTGTCCAGGTACACTATCTTCTCAAACACAGCCCCCTCCCTCCCAGATACTCTTACGCTCTTGCCGGACCACAGTCCGGCTCGTTCAGGACATTTTCAGATAGATCCTTGGTGATATCTTACTCAATCTGATCGCATTATACCACGTTTCTATAATAAAGTCAATCACTATCTGTTATATCTGCATTAGAAATTCGCCTCTTAGTCACGCAACATGCGCAGCCCGCTGCCGATGACGACGAACTCGCTGATCTCGTGGCCCAGCACCGCTGCAGGCAACGTAAAGATGCCCGCCACGGCCGCCACGACGAGTCCACTGATAACCACGGCCGACAGAGTCAGGTTCTGCCCTATCACCGACTGGCAGCGCCGCGCCAGCCGCAGCGCGTAGGCCAGTTTCTCCAGGTCGTCGGCCATCAGTGCCAGGTCCGCCGTCTCCAACGCCACGTCGGTGCCGGCCGCCCCCATGGCCACGCCCACCGTGGCCTCGGCCAGCGCGGGGGCATCGTTCACCCCGTCGCCGACCATGGCCACGTGGCCATACCGGCGGGCCAGTTCCTGCACCCTGACCACCTTGTCCTCCGGCCTCAGGTTGGCATATACCTCGTCAATGCCGAGTTCCCGGGCGATCGCCGCCGCCGTGCGCTCGTTGTCGCCGGTCAACATCACGACCTTCTGCACCCCCGCCGCATGCAGCGCGCGGATCGCCGGCCGCGCGTTGGGGCGGATGCGGTCCCGTATGGCGATCAGGCCCAGCACCGCCACCGGCTGAAGAGGGTTCGCCTCTGCCACAGTCCCCACCAGGACCACCGTCTGACCCTCCCCCTGGAGCCGTTCGACCTGCCCGCCCAGGTCTTCGGCAGCCAGCACCGCAGGGGAGCCGGCGTTCTCTGCGGCTCTGCGTCTCTCCGTCTCTGCGTTAGTGCAGATTGGGTTGCCGTAAGAGACCGCTCTATGGGGTGGGCACGATGTAGACGACGTGCTTGTAGGGCCGCACTTGCTCCGCGACCTGGTCCCGCAGGATATTACCCGACACGTGCATGAGCGTGTCGCCAAAGTCGGGGTCTATGCCCATGCTGGCCAGGCAAGGGTAATGATGGTGGAGCATCCCCGCCTCCTGCTCCGCGTCGTCCGCGCCCACCCCCACCAACCCCTCCGCCACGTAACGGGCGCAGCCGCAGCAGGCATCCCGCACCACCTCCACTTCGGTGATCGTTCGTGTCATGGGATCCACCGCGATGCGGAAGCGCGGCTCACCAAAGTAGCGGGCGAACTCGCGTATCCGTGGATCGTCATACTCGATCCGGTGCCGGCGCACGTTGTAGTGGGTCTCGGTCAGCGAGCAGAAGGGCTTGGGGGTGACGCAGGCGACCCCCATCTCCGCCAACCACCCTCGCAGTTGGCGGGCCAACCCCCTGGGCAGCCACTCCTCCCGATCCACCGGGGCAATGACCGCCCGCGCGCGCGTCTCCCGCGCCACCTCCGGGATCAACTCCGCGATGCCCCGGTGCTCGCCAAAGGCCAGGACCAGGTCCGCTGGCGCGAGCGAGGCGGGCAGGTAGTCCTCCGGGTAGTCCATCACGGGCGGGAGGACCGCCGGTGCCCGCCATACCTCGACCTGCCAGCCGGCCGGGCCGTGGGCGCGGACGTTGTCCACGTGCCGTTGCCCGTATTCTCCTGAGATGATAGCCAGGATGCGCATGCGGCTTGTCCCTCTCAATCCCCGTCGTCAGAATCGGCCTGACAAATCTGTGACAATGTGCAATTCCTCAACGCAGAGACGCGGAGACGCAGAGAGGCGCACAGGAATCCACGAAAGTCTCTGCGACTCCTCGCCTCTGCGGCTCTGCGTTAAGGCAGACAGCGTTACGTCGGGCAGTAACGACGAGGTTGGGGCTGGCTTGCGGGTCGAAGGGCACGCCCCGCATATCCCCCCAACAGGCGATTTCTGCGAAGCCATTCGCACACAGCGCCTCCGTCAGATCTTTCTGCACCAGCGGCCGCAGCCGTGAGGACGTGACCCGCTGGCTCCAGCCCCCCACCCCTTCCCGCCGCAGCGTGACCAGGTTGAAAGTGAGCAGCCCGTCGGGCTCGAAATCGTAGAAACGCAGGAAGAGCCACTCCGCCTGGCCCTCGCAGCGAGACTGGGGCTCCATCCAACGTTCGTGACCGGCCACGATCGCGTCAAAGTTGCGGTTCTGGAGCAGGGCGAGGCCTCCCGGCGCGAGGCAGGCCGCAAAGTCGGCCAGCGCGGCCGCCAGGTCTCCTGGCGTCAGCAGGTGGGGCAGCGAATTGCCCAGGCACAACACGGCATCGAAGCCTCCCAGCGCACTGCGATCCTCCTCCCCTCTCCCTCCCAGGGAGAGGGCCGGGGTGAGGGTACTCAGCTCTCCAAACCCCGCCACCTCGAACCGCACCTCCACCCCCGCCGCAGCCGCATTCATCTGCGCCCGCTCGATCATCCCTGCGCTCAGATCGGCCCCCGCCACCTCGTATCCCCGCTGCGCCAACGCCACCGCGTGCATCCCCGTGCCGCACGCGGCGTCCAGTACGCGCCGCGCTCCGAGCGCCCGTAACTGCCGCTCGATGAAGGGCAGTTCTACCGCCAGCCGGGCCGGCCAGTCCACGAAACGGTCGTAGTCAGCACTGAAATCGTCGTACATCAGACCACCAGCATCATCATGTCGCGGGCGAACAGGCCCAGCCGGTCGCCGTCCTGCAGGACCATCTCCAGCCCTGAACCAGCACCCAGCCTACCGCTGGCAGCCTGTGGATACTCCAGCCAGGGAGCCATGCTGTTGTGGGTAGAAATGAGCGCTCCATTCAGGAAGACGTGACAGACGTCGGAGGTCAGGATGCCCACCCGCTCCAGCGCCGTCATCACCGTCTCCCCCCGCTGCAGTTCCAATCGCACGACGCTCTCCCGGTCGGGACAGGGGTCCGCTGCATAGCGGCGCAGTCGCCCATACAAGTGAATCTCTACCATCGTTCCCTCTTATGCGTGACCAAGCCCTATCCGTGAATCAACGCCGGCAGGCAGTGGGTACACACCCACAGGCTGCGCCCCTGGTACCGGACCGGCATGAGGGGCACCTGGTCTTCGCCGGCGGAACACCGGAAGCAGCGCTGGGCGATGGTGACCTGGCCCCGTTCGTGCATCAGCGCCTCGGCCTGCGCCTCGTCGAAGGCGGAAGCCTCGCGCGTTTCGACGCTCAAGGCCCCTGTGGGGCAGATCGGGATGCAAAAGCCGGCCCCATCGCAGAGCGCCTCGTTGGCCACCCGCGCCTTGCCGTCCACCAGCGTGATCGCCCCCTCGACACACGGCGTCACGCACACACCACACCCATTACACAGTTCCTCGTCAATCTGTACGATTTGTCGAACCGCCATACTACTCCTTTATTCGCGCTCCAAACGCCCTACCAAACACCACTGCCTGCACCCGTTCCTCCGGTGTGGGCCGCCAGGCCAGCGCCAGCCCATCCTGCACGACCTCAATCCCTGCTTCCTTAAGCCCCTTCTCCAGGACCGGCACCGCCCCACCACCCCAGCCGTGGGAGCCGAACGCAGCACCGATCTTGTTCACCGGCCGCAGGCCGATCATGTCCTCCACCAGCGCCGTGATGTTCAGGAGCGGGCGACGGTTGTGCGTGGCCGAACCCACGACAACGCCCTTCGCCTCCAGCAAGGCCCCTACCACCGTAGTGTGGTCCGTCTGCGGAACCGCGAACAGTTCCGCCTCCACCCCCGCCTCGGTGAGCCCCTCCAGGATGGCGCGGGCCATCTGGGCGGTGCTCCCCCACATGGTTTCGTACACCACCAGCGCCCGGGGTTGCGTCTCCCCACTCGACCAGCGCACGTACTGCTGCACGATCTGCAGCGGGTCCTTGCGCCAGATCAGGCCGTGACTGGGCGCGATGGTCTCGATCTGCAGCCCCATCTGCTGGACCTCCTCCACCTTGCGCACGATCAACTTGCTAAAGGGGACCAGGATGTTGCCAAAGTACTTGCGCGCCTCGTCCCACAGGATCGCCGGCTCTACCTCGTCGGTGAAACGGTGAGCGGAGGCCAGGTGCTGGCCAAACGCGTCGTTGGGCAGCAACAAACGGTCCTCGGGGATGTAGGTGAACATGCTGTCGGGCCAGTGCAACATCGGCGCTTCCAGGAAGGCCAGCGTCTTGTGGCCCAGCGCGAGCGTATCGCCGGTGCCGACCATCAGGCGCTTCCAGCCATTCGGAAAGTACTTGCCGAAAGAGTCCACTCCGCGCTTGGAGTGGACCAGGGTCGCCTGGGGCGCACGGGCCAGCACGGCCGGGATGGCGCCGGAGTGGTCCAGTTCGCCGTGGTTGGCGACCAGGTAGTCAATGCGGGCCGGGTCCACGATCTCCGCGATGCGGCGGAGCATCTCGTCCTCAAAGCCCGGCATGACCGTGTCCACCAATGTAATGTGGTCGTCCACGATGAGATAGGCGTTGTACGAAGTACCACGGTGAGTGTGGTAGGTGTGCCCGTGGAAATTGCGCACCTCCCAGTCCACCGCCCCAACCCAATACACGTTCTTGGCAATCTGGACAGTCATAGTTTACCTCCTTTACCTTGTGCTTCGGTAACCTTGCGAAGGTTCTCGACCTTCGCAAGGTTCCTCCCTATTCTCCATCCTCTTTCCCCCACACGATTTCGTAGGTACAGGTGATGGCACCCTGGGGGCAGAGCGCGTCGCAGAGGGCACAGTACGTGCAATCGGCCACCCGGGCGATGAACGGCCCATCCGTGCCCATCTCTACGGCGCTCGTAGGGCACTGCTCGACGCAGTTGCCGCATCGAGTACACAATTCCAGGTCAATCTCGGGTAACGCCCAGTCCTCCATAAAAGAACGACCGCCTTTCCGCCACTCAATATAGCAGAAAAGCGGCCGCCTGTCTACGACAAAAGTCGCACTTTTCGTCATGCTGAGGCGCGTCAGCGCCGAAGCATCTCGCATCAGCGCCGAAGCATCTCGCGTCAGCGCTCAAGCATCTCAGTATCCGCCACGCGGATCGGCCATATCCTGAACGACAATGCCCCCACCAACCAGAACACGCCACACCCAATCATCGTCGGTGCCAGGCCAAAACGATCGGCCAATGCCACCCCGATCAGGGGGCAGAGAAAAGCCCCCGCATTCATCAACGTCGTGTACAACCCGATGAACGACGGCCTGCGATCGGCCGGGCATATCTTCAAGAGCGTGTTTAAGTGGCTCAAATTGACGCCCGGCGTGATCAGCCCATTGAGGCCGGCGGCAAACAGAATGGGGGTCAACGCAGGCGACAGGCCCACCAGGAGCGGATAGAGCCCCGCCCCCATCACCGTGCGCTTGAGCGTTTTGGACTCACCCCACCGCTCGACGAGCCGCCGCCACAGCGCGTAGCCGGCGATGGCCGACACGTTGGCAACCGTGCCGTGGAGGCCGATCCAGGCGTCGGTGGCATCGAGCTCCCGCACAAAGTACAGAATATAGAGCGGCGCAGCCGTCCATGCCCCCAGGCCGTAGAGCAAGGTGTCCACCATGATGCGGACAAAATCGCCCTGGTCACGCGCGACCTGCCGCAGGGTCCGCCACTGCGCCCCCAGAGAGCGCGCCGCGCCAGCCACGTGTGGCCGAGAAGGGGCATCATGTACCTGAACCCTGACCAGGTAATACAGGCTGACCATGGAGGCCAGGAACCCGAGCAGGTACATCACCTGATAGTTGAGCGGGAAGACGATCCGGTTGAGCCACTGGCCGGCCAGCAGCATCCCTATGCTCATGATGGACGTGTTGACGATGTTGCGGGTGGCGAACACCGCCGCCCGGCGTCGCTCCGGGATCACGTCCGCCAGCATGGCGTTAAAGCCCACGCCGAAGAAACTGAGCGGCGCGCTCATCGCCACGAGCAACGCGACGAGCACCGCGCCTTGGTTGAGCACCCCCACCGGCAACCACGGCACCAGGGCCACCAACACGTAGCCTGTCCGGTGGATGGCCAGGCTCCCGAGCACCCAGGCCTTACGCCGGGCACGTCGCTCCAGAAAGCGGCCGGCCGGGACGCTCACCAGGATGGCCAGGAACGCTGGCAACGAACTCAGCAGGCCAATGTGCGCGTTCTCGGCCCCCAGGCGCACGGCAAACGCCGCGTTGAAGGCCGCCGCCATCCCCAGGATCGAGGCCCAGAAAACCTCCACGCACAAGTTCCACGCGTTCCGGTCGTCCACCGTCGCCAATGGCAGGCGCAGGGACAGGGCAACCCGCTGTTTGGTCACGTTCCAGGAGGGGAGAGTGGACAAGATTCGGCGAGGCTGGCAGCCTCGCCGGGTTCGGCTAGACAGTTTGCTCGGCATAGTTCCGCGTTGGGTTCAGTGGTGCGCCTCAACCTCCAGGCCCGGCCGGTTGAGAAGGACGATGCGCTGCCGCTCCATCCGTAACAGGCCGGCATCGGCGAAGGCCCGCAACGTGCGCCCCACCATGTCGCGGACCGTGCCCAGGTGGGCCGCCATCTCCTCCTGCGTCCAGCGTTGCGCCACCTGGTCTGGCTCGACGTGCTCCAGGAGAAAACGGGCCAGCCGTCCCCGCACGGTGCGCAGCGAAAGGTCCCCCACCAGGTCCGTCAGGTGCTCCAGCCGGTCGGCAAAGTCACGCAGGATCGCCAGCGCCAGTTCGGCACAATCGCCCACCAGGCGGCGAAAGTCTTCGCAGGCGATGGCGTAGAGGGTGACCGGCGTGAGAGCCTGGGCAGTGGCATGGTTGACGCCGCAGGCCTGGAAGGGGGGCACGGTGTTGAAAGCCTGGCCCGGCCCCAGCGCCGCCAACACCTGCTCGCGACCACCAGGCGAGAGAAGGTAGACGCGCACCTGTCCCTCCGCGACAAAGTAGGCCGCCTGGCAAGAGTCGCCCTGGAAGATAACCGTATCCCCCGCTGCATAGGTACGGGCCGAGGCCACGCGGGCGACACGCGCCAGCGCACTATCGGAGAGGCCGGCAAAGAGCGGAATACGGCGCAGGGCCTGGGCCGTAGACTCCATCCCTATTCCGCTTCCGTTATCGTGAACAGCCTCCCATCCGCCCGCCCGAACACCTCCGGGAAGTAGAACTCGTGGGCACTGGTGGGAATGACGCGGTACTCGCCCGGCAGCGTCGCGCGGAAGGTGTAGGTGTACTCGTAGGTGCCCGCGGCCAGGTAGTCGGCGAACAGCACGACCTTGTCGTCCCGCATCTCGCTGCGGCTATACCAGCGCCACCACCAGTAGTACCAGTCGTACCAGCGCTGCTCTTCCGTCTCACGCATCAGCCCCGGTTCCTGCGCCAGTTCGCTGGTCGTCGCCAACCCTGTGTCAATCGCTTCGGCCCCGGCCGGCAGCGGATCCTCGACCACCACGTAGTACAGGTCGTGCGGCGCAATCACCGTCAGCCGTACCTGCACCACGTCTCCCACCTGCGCCCCATCCACCTCCTCGCACCGCCCCGGCGTCGTTTGTTCATTGTTCATTGTCTCATCGTTCATTGGCGAGCAGTACTGCCGCGTGACAAAGACACCCCGATCCAGCGGCTCAATCTCCTCCACCGGCAAGTAGACTTTGAGGTGAGCCGTATAGTACAGGCGACCTTCACCCGGCCCACGTCCGATCGCCAGGCGGTTGCCCACGTCCCGTAGCAAGTCGGCGATCTTGACCTGCAGGTGGACCGGCTCGTCCACGGTATCGGGAGTGACGGCCCCCTCGGCCAGGACCTCGTCATTGAGCCACACACCATAGTCGTACTCACCCTTCAGTTCGCCGGTGACGGCCATCCAGTCGGTGAGAGCGATGAGCGCCCAGGAGGTCTCCTGGGTCGTCTCCCAGATGCCGTCCTGGCGGGCGACCATCAGCCAGCGTACCACCTGCTGGATGAGCGCATTCTGGGGGTCAAGCCGGGCCAGCGCATCCAGGATGACGGCGGTAGAGCGGGTGTCGGTGTTCATGGCCCACCAGTCATAGTCCGCCTCCTCCCAGTGCGCGCCGGTGGCGCTGAGGATGGCCGCGTTCTGAATGTCGGAGAGCAGCGTGCGGATGCGCTCATCGTTCTCCTCTATCAGCCCCAGCGTCAGCGCCAGGAAGGCCCGCCCGTAGTGGCTGAGTCTCCCGCGGTTGCGGTACAGATCGTCCACGTACTCGCTGGCGCGACCGGTCTTACCGGCCTCGGCCATGGCGTAGAGGATGAACGCCTGCCGGTTGGCCTCGCGGTAAGACTCGAGGTCCCGGGCGCGCACCAGCGCGCTCTCCAGGAAGCCCACCCCACTCTCGATCACGCCCCCGCGCACCTCGAACCCGGCCTCACGGGCCTTGGCCAGCGCGAAGACGACGTAAGCAGTCAGATAGGGGTTACTCTCCCCCTCGGCCCACCAGCCCCAGCCGCCATCGGCGTGTTGCTGCAGGTAGAGTTTGTTGAGCCCCTCTTCGACCAGCCCGGGCAACCTGGCCTCCAGTTCCGTATCTCGAATCTCCAATTCCTGTAATGCCCGGTAGGTCAACACGTTCGGCAGGAACCGGGACACGGTCTGCTCGGTGCACTCGTAGGGGAAATGCTCCAGGTAGGCCAGGCCGTCCCGCATCCCGGCCGCCAGCGAAGGATCGAGCCGCACGGAGAGCGCCCCCTGGCGATCGTCATATTTCGGCGGGAGCGCGATCACCTCCGTGCGCGTCTCCTCGCCCACCAGTTGCCCGCCGGTGCCGACGATCTCCGGCGCGGCGTACCGGTGTACCAGGAGCGTGCCCTCTGGGCCGGTGGTCAGGCGCGGGCGCGCAGCGTCCGAGTACGCGCCCGCCACAGCGCTCATCGCCACGTCCGCCGCCTCCACGTCCTCGACCGTGATCCACCAGGTGACTTTTTGCTCGCTGTGAGCAGGAATTGTGATGCGGGTCTCGTATTGCGTGGTGCGTGTGGCGTCGAGAGTGACGCCGGTGGCGTGCAGCGTGACGGTCACGGCGAGGGTCTCGCCGGTGTTGTTGCTGACCAGCGCCGCCAGTTGCGCCTCGTCGCCGACGACGAAGAAACGGGGTGCGACGGGCCGCACCAGCAGCGGCTTGGTGACCAGCAGATCCACGGCCGCCTCGCCCACCTTCGTATCGGCGGTGGCGCCGACTCCCCGCAAGACCCAGGTGGTCAGGTTGTCCGGCAGTTTGACCTCGACGGAGGCGTGGCCGCTCTGGTCAGTGACGATGGCGGCGTTCCAGAAGGCGGTGTCGGCAAACTCCTCCCGCAGTTGGACGCCCGCCGGGAGGGCGGGGGCTCGCAGGGCCACGTCTTCCGCCGCGAACTCCATCGGCGCGGCCGGGGCTGATGGCATAGCGGCAGGCACCTCAGCCCCTCCACCGCCACCCCGTCCCATACCTTGCAAGGCAGCGCGCTCGGCCACCTCTTTCATCTGCTCCTGCAACAACCGGTTGACGGAGATGGCCAGGCCGCTGGAGGTGGCAACGCCCAGGCCACGCTGCCCGTAGAACGCACTGAGGATGGCGTCCGGCGTGCGCGGCTTCAGGCTCAGCACTGCCTTGTCCACCAAATCGAGCGAGAAGGCGGCCCGTACCGGCTCCCCGCTGGCGTCACGGGCCTCGACGTCGAAGGAGACGGTGTCGCCCGGCTGCGCCTGCTCGACGCTGGGGGTGACCGCAATGGCCAACTCCTGCTCGGCCGGCTCGACCGCCAGCATCACGTAGCCCACCTTGTGGGTAGCCACCGGCTCGCCCGTGTCCGGTCCTTTGACGATGACGACGGAGACGTAGACGTTGGGCACGTGGCCGGTCGTGATGGGCAGCCGGTAGACGGTGGAGTTGCTCTCTAGCCGCACGATCTCCTGCTGCAAGATGCCACCCCGCTCGACCGTGATCCAGGCCCACTGCTCGCCCGCGAAGGGGCTGGGGATGAGGACCTCGGCGGTCTCACCGGGGACGTAGGTGGACTTGTCGCTGATGAGGGTGAGGCGGTCGTTGTTCTCGCGCCGCCAGGAGACATACTCGTCGCCGCTGACCCACACCCAGGTCGAACTGCGCACCCCCCCCTTATCCCCCCCTATAGGGGGGGTTGGGGGGGTACGCTCGCCGACGGCGACGCGGTAGGAGCCACCTTCCGCCGGGGTGAAGGTCACGATCCCCTCGGCATCCGCGCCGGTACTCAGCGTGCCGGTGTAGACCAGCGTGTCTACCGTCTCCCACTCCCAGGTGCCACCGCCGAGCTTGTCCTCGACGAAGGTGTTGACCCATTCGCGGCGGTAGACCTCGACCTCGAGGGCCTGGTCGGGCCACCGTTCGCCCGCCCAGTCCACGGTCACCACGTCCACCCCCAGTTCCTCGCCAGCCTTGCCGACGTACTGCTGCGGGGCCAGGCCGACGTAGAACTCCCCCTTGTGGACCACGACGTCGGCCCGGCCGGAAATGACCTGCCCGTCCCGGCCGTAGACGGTCGCTTCGACGGTCAAGCGCTTGCCGCCGGTCATCACTTCGGTCGGCAACCCGATGGTGATGCGCCCATCAGCGCCGGTGGTGCCGGAACCGCTGAGGACGACGTCGGGAGCAGGAGGCTCCTGCCACCAACACCAGCGGCAGAGCCACGGGTCGCCCTCGTCGGTAAAGTCGTAGCGGCCGAATTGGGCCGGCTCGAAACGATAGGGAGCGGAGAGAACGTTCCACTCGACGTTGGCGCCGGCCACGGGGCCGCCGAAGAAATAGCGCACCTCGACGTCGGCCTGCGTCGGTTGCCCGGCGGCCAGTTCCGCCTGCTCTGGGGTGACGACGACCTCGAATTCTGGCGGGCGGTAGGCAGCGACCAGGAAGTCGGCGTAGAAGGACTCGTCGCCGAGCATCGCGTTGATGCCGTACTGGCCCAAGGCTGCGCCGTCGGCCAGCCGCAACTCACCGTGGAAAGTACCATATCCGTCGAGCGGCAACGTTTCGCGGTAGATCTCCTCTCCGGCTACGTCGTAGATGGTGACCTGGATCGTCTCTGCGGCCGGCAGGCTATAGCGCACGTCGTCTTCGGCGCGCAGGATGCCACGGAAGTAGACAGCCTGGCCGGGCCGGTAGATGGGCCGGTCGGTGTACACGTGGGCACGGTGCGCGCCGTACGCGTACTCTTCCTGCAGTCCAAAGTCCCAGGGGCCGATGCCGGCACTCCACTCCCAGCCGGTCCCCCCTAGCACGAACGGCTCCTCAGATACGACGTACACCACGTCGTAGTAATAAGTGGCACCCAGTGAGAAACGGGCCAGGCCATCGGTGCCGGTGGTGGCTGTGCCGAGGGGATTACCACCGCTATCATCTGCCCCCAGCGCAAGCCCGCTGGCGGGCCGCCCGCTCGCCAGGTCGGTCACCCAGGCCCACAGTTCGTCCCGGCTCTTCTTGAGCGTCACGTTGTACTCGGAGACAGCCAGCAGTTTGCGATGGCTCCAGCGATCGTATTGCACGCCGGGCGCACGCGCGTCCAGCATATACAGGCCCGGCTCCAACGCGCCCCCACCCTCGGCCAGGTCCACCAGCGCATACCCGGTCTCGTTGAGCGGGGCCGACAGCCGTATAGACCATTGGCGGATCGGGGCAGCGCTAGGCTCATACTCCCACCAATTCTGCACGGCGGGAAAGAGTGCCGCCACGTCGAGCCGGTAGAGGCTCAGGTCGAGCCGCTCGGTGTTGACGTAGCCGGCGACGACCCGCGCCGGTTGGTGCGCGTCGTAGGTGCCAAGCGTGCCGGGCACGTGGATCTGAAACGATGGGGGAAGGTCGGCCGTGCGGAAGCGCACCGTCAGCTCCTGCCCAGTCTTGTTGCCGTATGGGTCGGCGATGTCCGCACCGATACGCACGACGTAGTCGGTCGAAGGCTGCGCCCCAAAGCCCAGCACGAAGGTGTTGTCCCAGGTGTTAAAGTAGGTATAGACCTGGGTTGGCGAAAGGGGCGGCCGTATGTCCAGGTTGGGCAGCACCGTGTCGGGGTTGATGGGCGCGTTGAAGATGATCTGAAAATCGGTGTAGGACCAGGCGTCCTGCTGGCCATCGTAGGGGCGGGTGCCGACGATGCGCGGCAGGGGCACGGTGGTGAAGCGCCACTCGTAGAGTTCCCGCATTCCGGCTCCGCCGCCGGCGCTCTGCACGCCCACGTCCACCCGCGCCGAGTAGGTTGTATCAAAGTCCAGGCGCACGTCGGGGGTTAAGACCAGCGTTTCGCGCAGACAGGCGGACGTGCCCGGGACGGAGGTCCGCACGGTGCTCAGGGTAAAGGCCTGGGCCGCCGTGCCACAGGTCACCGGCATGTTAAAGGTGGCCTGGACGGCGGTGTCCACGCTCACCAGCGTGGACTCTTCGCCCGGCGAGACCCACACCACCTGGGGGGGCTGGGTGGTGAACGACCAGGCATAGTCCTCGGCCAGGACACCGCCGCTGGTGTCGGCCAGGCCGGCCGCGACGCGGGCGGTGTAGGTGGTGCCGCCGGCCAGCGGTGCGGCCGGGGTAAAGACGTAGATGGAGGTGTTGAGCCACTCGCCATCTCCCTCGACGGGCGGGTCGAACGTCAGCGGGTCGGGCAGGCCGGCGTAATCTGGGTCGCTGACGGCGGTCAATGGGACGACAGGGCGGTTGAAGATGATGGTGACGGTGCCGGTGGCCTCCACGTCCTGCGTATCGGGGGCCGGGATAACTTGCGCTACCTGCAAGTAACCGACGGTGCGAAAGCGGAAGCGGTATTCTCCGTCGAGGGGATTACCGTCGGTCGCTTTCGCCTCGGGGCCGAGCGTGGCCTGGTACTCGGTGTCCCGCTTGAGGTCGCGGGCGGGCTTGAAGCGGACCGTGCGCCCGTCGGCCCACTCGAAATCGCCGCCCACCTCCGGGCTGAGGCGGAAGGCCGCCTCGACCGAGCCGCGGTCCATCGCCCGGTCGAAGACCAGTTCAATCGCCCCGCCGGGGGGCAGTTCCTCGCCCCGCTCCGGCGTGCGCTGGACGACGACGACCGGCACCGCGCCGGGGGGAGGAGGGGTGTAAGGAGAGAAGGTAGGAACAATCGTAGGAGTCGGCGTAGGCTTGGGCCCGCACGCCCCCAACAGCAAGCCAAGCGATACGACAAGCGCCATCGCTTTAGAAAGAGACCGTGTGCTCATGGGACATCCTCCTGTGGGCACAGACTGTCATGCCTTACGCATCACGCATTACGGATTACGCATTGCGTGTTCCGTATTCCGTGTTTCGTGCTCTACAAGTGTGCGATCAGTATACCACAGAGTGCACTGCCGGGGTAGCCGGCAGTCTATCGCTTAAGACGTTCCAAGAAGGAGAAAGGTTCCGTGGGGACCCGCCCGAAGTGGTAACGGGAGATTGACAAGCAGCGTGAGATTGTGATAACATGAGGTTGTGATAGAATGAGTCAAGATTGGCGAATGAGGGTTTCCCAGTCCCCCAACCTGTGGTAAAATAACAGGACGATGAGCAGTACAACGACGAAAGAACAATCGGCTGGTCCGCTGGGGATAGTCGGCAGCCTGGCGGCGGGATTCGAGATGGTAGGGCGGCACCTGGGACTGATCGCGTTGCCGGTGCTGGTGGACCTGTTCTTGTGGCTGGGACCGCGGGTTTCCATAGCCCCGCTCGTGAAGCAGTTCACTACCTTCTTGCTATCCCAGTCGCCGTCCGATCCGGCCACGGCTGGCCAGGTGGCGCAGGCGGCAGAAATGCTCCAGCAGCTCGGTGAGCGCTCCAACCTGTTTGCGCTACTCAGCGCATTCCCGCTGCTCAACGTACCCAGCCTGCTGGCCGGACACGCGCCGGGAATCGTGTCGCCGCTGGGCCAGCCCCACGTGATGTTGACCACGAGCATACTGGTGCTGATGGCCTGGGGGATCGTGCTGGTTCCCACCGGCCTGGTGTTGGGGTTTCTCTACCTCAACGGCCTGGCGCGCCAGGTCCGGGCGTTGCGGGATGCCGAGGAACCCAAACGGGTACTCAGACCAGGCCCCGCCCCCAACCCGGCGGCAGCGCCTGCTCCAGGCACCGCCGGCGGGGCAGCGCAGACGGTCGAAGTGAGCAGCGGTGTGGGGAGATTTGCCCGCATCTTCCTGTTTGCGGCCACGCTGCTGGTGCTCGGTATGGTCCTGGTCCCGTTGTGGATGCTGTTGGTCGGGACGATCATGGCCGTGATCCCCTTGTTGGGGTTCCTGATCTGGTCGGTGAGCATTGGGTTGGGGAGTTACCTCATCCTGCATTTATTGTTCGTGATCCCTGGCGTGTTGCTCGGTGGACGCGGCTTGCTGCGCGCCACCTGGGAAAGCATCTTACTGATCCACAAGCAGTTTTCCTCCGCGGTGGGACTGGTGCTGCTCGCAGTGCTGATCTATCAAGGGTTAGGATTCGTCTGGTCGCTCCCGGCCGGCGATTCCTGGGCCTTGTTGGTCGGCGTCCTGGGCAACGGCTGCATTGCCACGGGGGTGACCGCCGCCCTGTTCGTGTTCTACCAGGAGCGAGTGGGACTACTCGGGGCGACACGCCAGGCGAAGTAGTTTCTGGTGTGCAATTGGCGAAAGGAAGGGACAAATGGCCCGTATTGAGGAACATGTCGAAATCACCGCATCCCCCTCCGTCGTCTTCCAGTTCTGTCACGACCTCGCGCGTCGGGGCGAGTGGGACGAACGGATGGTCCGTGCAGAGTTGCTGACGGGCGAGCCGGTGCGCCGGGGCACGTTGCTCCGCATTGACGCCGGCCGGGCGGGCAAATACCTGTTCAGTTGGGACGCTGAATACACCGAGTACCAGTTCCCCTCCAACTCGACGCTGAAGGTGCTTGACGCTGCGCCTAGCAGCCCGTTCGGTGCTGGCGGCACAGAGGCCTGGCAGTTCAGCCGCACGGGTAGTGGCACTCAGTTTTCCGTATGCTGGGACTATAAGCCACGGGGATTCCTCAACCGCCTGGCCGACGCGCTGGGGCAGCGCGCCTCCAATCGCCGCGCCATCCGGCACAGCCTGGCGAACCTCAAGAAACTGATCGAGTCCGGCCGCCGCTAGGCTGGCACGTTCGTAGTGCGCCGCGCATCAGGCGCGCTTCATCGCGCCCTCAGGCGCACCCCGAGCGGCACTGAAGCGCCTGCTACGAACCTGCTGTCCCGGCAAACCAGACTTCCTTACTGCGCATCCGGGTCTGCTCCACGCGCACCTGGTCCTGGTGCACGTGTTTGAGCGCCCGCAGAGCGCGCATGGTGATCCATTTGCTGGGCTGCCCCTGTTCCTCCACCTGGAACACCCGTGTGCCGTAGCGCTTGATCCAGCGCCCGTCGTCGGTCTGGGCCGCCAGCACCAGGTCCAGCAGCCGCCTCGTGCGCGGGTCGGGACCGTACCCCAGGCGGGCCAGGGCGTCGCCCAGTTCGACCAGGTCGGACTGGTAGTTGAGCGGAAAGCCGAAATCGAGCCAGCGGGCGTCACGGCCCTCGAAGTCGAACCCGTGGTCGAGCACGGCATTGGCCAGCCGCTCCACCGCCTCCATCCGCTCGGCCGTGCGATCAGCGGCGGGCAGCGCGGCGAAGGCGGCCAGCCCCTTGGCGATGCCCCACTGGCACTCCTGGCCGTCGGCGTAGGGGCAGGCCAGGCCATCCGGCGCCAGGCTGCGGGCGACCAGGTATTCCAGCGCCTGTGCCAGCCGGGGGTCCTCCAGGTAGCCGAAGGCGATCAGCGTGCAAATAGCGCTGCCCGTGTAGCAGAGCAGAATGCGACCGGGCGTGCCTCGGGTGTACTCACCCGCATCGTAGGTGAAGCCGCCGCTCTTGTGCTGGCCATACTTGAGGAGGTTCTCGCAGGCTGCCTCCAGGGGCGGTATGCGCGCCAGGCCCAACTCGGCCAGCAGGCTGAGAGTAGCGTGGGTGCCCATCGCCCCGCCGTAAAAGGGCCGGTCGGCGCGCCCCCACAAATCCGCCGGGTCCATCATGTCCAGGATCTCGCGCACCGGCGGCCAGGCCGGTAAGCCAGCGCGCGTCTCCACGACCTGGGAATCCCACTCACCGCAGTCGAGCAGGTAACGCAACGTGAGGTAGCGGGCCGATGGATTGTCCCCTTCTAATAGCCAGGGAATGGCATCGGCCTTCAGGACGCCCTGCCATCCTTTCAGCACCGGCGTCACCCCCCTCCCGTACAGCGGTCCACAACCACCGGCGCACTGTCGTGAAAATAGCAGGTGAGGACGTAGCCGGTATCGAAGCGCACCGACGCGATGACCCAGCCCCCGCGCTGCGCGTCCCTGGAGATTACGTAGATGTCGCTCAGGTACTCCCGTTGCGATGCCAGCCACTCCATCGTGTTCTCCCCCACCAACACCTGCCCGGCCAGGGGATCCGGTGCCGCCCCTTGCTCCCCCTGCCGCGTCCGCTGGACCAGCGCGCCCATCCAGGCCTCGAATTGGGACGAGATCGAGGCACAGCCAACCAACTCGTCGCCGGAGGTCTGGCAGCGCACGACCGGGCCGCTGTCCCCACCCGCGGTGGACCCACTGGCCTCGTCAAAGGCCACGTCAACCGTCGCCTGCGCCGGTGTCTCTCGGTCGTAGCCCACCAGGTGCAGGATATAGCCGGCGGGGCCAGGGACCAGATCCTGGTATGGGCTCACGTTCCCAGGGCTACGATCGCCGCCCCGGCCGGCAGAGATGGCCGTAACCACCGCCTGCCGCCCGACGCGCAGAGGACGGTTGATGACCTCGTCGCCGAACAGCCCCGGCAGCAGCGCCAGCGGCAAACACAACAGGAGCACCGCCCATCCCCAGCGGCTCCTGCGCTCCGGCTGCGAGGCCAGGTGCAGCACTCTCTCTGCCAACACGTGGCCCACCAGGCCAACGGCGGCCCCCATGCAGGCCGTGGCGACGACGACGAAGGTCGTCCGCTGCGCGCCAGTCGGGTCCAGCGGGTAGACGTTCACCCCCCGCAAACGCGGCTCGGCAACCCAGGTGGCCAGGTTGGAGCCGGCGAAGGGCGCGTGGCCGGCGACCAACCCGGACAGAGCACCGCCCGCCATCCACACCCCCACCCACACGCCGGCCCGCTCGCTCCTCCCCGCCAGTGCGCCGGTAACCGCACCGACGAGCAGCAGGATGGGCAGCCCGATCTCCAACCTGGCCCACGGCAAATCGGCCTGGCTGCGGGCCAGCACCCATGCGTCGTAGGCCCAGGCAGCCAGCGCGTAACCCAGGCCGTACAGTAGGCCGCAACCCAGGCCCGCCCAGCGAAACAGCCGCCGCGCCCTCCGTCGGGTATGCTCACCCCCGGTGTACTCACCGACCTCGTCCAGCGCAGTCGAGGCGCTCACTCGGGTGTACTCACGCCCGGTGTACTCACCGACCTCGTCGTGTCCTTGCGTCCTGTCCAAGCCCACCCCACCCCAGCGATTTCGCATCCACAGCGGGGACAACCGCCCGTGGCTGTGACGTCGCAGCGCTCCAGCCGCAGGAACCCCCGCCGGGCCAGTATTGTACCACAATCCGGGCAAAAAGTGTGTTCGCCCGGGTGGCCCGGGACGTTGCCCAGGTAGACGTAGTGGAGCCCCGCCTGTTGGCCAATCTCGCGCGCCCGTTCGAGGGTCGTGATGGGAGTAGGTGGGGCGGTGAACCGGTAGGCCGGATAGTAGCGGGAGAGGTGCCAGGGGGTCTCCGGCCCCAGGTCGGCCACGATGCGGCGGGCGATGCCTTCCAGGGACGCCTCGTCGTCGTTCACGCCGGGGACGACGAGCGTGGTCAGCTCGACCCACACCCCCAGTTCCCGCGCCCGGCGGCAATTGCGCCACACGATCTCAACGTCCGCCCCACAATACTCATTTACTCCTTCCTCATTCCCTTTCACGTCCACGTTCATCCCATCCAGCCCGGCCTCGACCAGCAACTCCAGCGCGGATTTGGTCATGTAGCCGTTGGTGACGAAGGTGTTGTATAGCCCGGCTTCCCGGGCCAGGGGGAAGACCTCCAGCGCCCATTCCAGGCTCAGCGTGGGCTCGTTGAAACTGATGGAGGTGCCCTGGCAGCCACACTCCCGGGCGCGGGTGACAAATTCCTGGGGCGGCACGAATTCTCCACCGGAGGGCGGCTGTTTGGATACGTGCCAGTTCTGGCACCATGGGCAGGCAAAGTTACACAACCAGGAACCGGCAGTGAGGGCAGACGAGCCAGGGTAAAAGTGGTAGAGCGGCTTTTTCTCGATGGGGTTGCAAGAGAGGGAGGAGACCGCGCCATAGATGAGCGTGTAGAGCGTGCCGCCCTGGTTCTGGCGCGTACGGCACCAGCCGGTCTGCCCGTCAGCCAACAGGCAGCGCCGCTCGCAGGTCAGGCAGCGCGCTTTATCACCAACTACTTCCTGAAGCAGGGCTCTATGAACGAATGAGGAACGCATGGCCGGATGCTCCCATTCTACTCTGCTGAGCCTGTCTATGCAAATCACAGAGTCACATCTATGGTATAATGGCAGCGTTCCAAACCCGGAAGCAAAGCCTTCCTTACGCAGGATCACGCGTGGAGACGAATGGTGTGAAGCGGAACGCACGATCAAGGTGTGGCTGGCGCATCAGTCTGTCCGCCGGTCTGGCAACGCTGGGCGTATGGCTGCTGTTGGCTCCACTCGGCGCGCATCACCCGTTGGCAGATGCGCAGGATACGAGCAATCCGTGGCAGTTGACCGCTGATGGGCGCTCTCGCCTGGCCGGCTGGTCGCCTGACGGCCGCACGGTGCTCGTCAATCGCTGGGGCGCGGTGGCCGGCGACGGCATGACCCGCCAGACCCTCAGCGCACTGTGGGCCGTGAACGTCCGCGGCGGCCTGGCCACACTCCTCAGCGAGAACGCGATCCAGCCGACCTATAGTCCAGATGGGCGACGGCTGGCGGTCCTGGCCTTCGCCGCAGGCGGGCACTGGGAGACCCGCGTGCTCGACCTGGCCAGTGGACGGGTTGAGGCCCGAGCCAGCGCCGACTGGCGCACGCCTCCCGCCTGGGTGAACGGGGGATTGGCCTTTGCGCGGGCCGGGCAGGTGTGGCTGCAGAGCGCCGCCAGGATAGGCGCGCTGGCTGGCCTGCCTGTCCTACCTGCGGGGGCGCGGGTCCGCCTGAGTGCCGTTGAAGGGCGTCTTGCCTGGAGCGATAACACGCGCCTCTGGGTACTGCCGCAGCCAGGTAGAGATCCCCGGCTGTTGGCCGCAGATGTCCAGGCTGTCGAATTCGCCTGGTCGCGTGACGGGCGACGGCTGGCCTATGTGATCGCCGGCGCGGATCTCACACCCGCGCTGTGGGTGGCCGACGTGGCCAGCGAGGGTGCACCGGTGCTCCTGGCTGTGGGCCATCCGATGGAGGTTTTCAGCGTCCCCAGTTGGTCGCCGGACGGGCGGACGCTGGCCTTCTCGCGCGCGCCGCTGGGGGCGGCAACCGCGCCGGCCAGTGACATCTGGCTGGTGGGCGTTGACGGGGGGAGTCCATGGCCGCTCCTGCGCGACGACCTCGACGAGAGCAGCCCGGCCTGGTCGCCCGATGGCCGCTATCTGGCCTTCGACCGCGCGGGCGACGTGTGGGTGCTGGATCTGGCTCGCCCGCTGGCTGCCTCAGTCCCCCAGCGGGCTCAGGACGGCGCTAAAGCGACAGATGGCGAGGGTTCCCCCCACCTCGCTGCTTTACCAGGCGACTACCTGGCGCCCTCTGCCCAACAGACGCCCCCGGCTACCATCCGCGTCATCCACCGCGCGGAGAACTATTACCGCTCGGACGTGCCGGTTGGTCAGGTTGACGTTATCCCCTTCGAGACATACGTCAAGCGCGTGGTGCCGGTGGAGATGCCTGCCTCGTGGCCTGGCGAGGCCCTCAAGTCCCAGGCCGTGGCCGTGCGCACCTACGCCTGGCACTATACCGGTGAGCACGCCGGGTGGAACTGGGACGTCTCCGACTGGACCGATTACCAGGTCATGGGCCGGGAGGATCAACGCCATCCGCGCAGCGACAGCGCGACCGACGCCACCCAGGGCCAGTACGTGGCGTACCAGGGGAACGTGATCAAGGCGTTCTACAGTGCGGAGAACGGCTGCCCCACCCGCAGCGCAGCGGGGTACGCCTACATCCAGGCCGTGGACGACCCCGTCAGTTTCGGCAGGACGCGCCAGGGACACGGGTGGGGGTTGTCCCAGTGGGGAGCGCGGCGCTGGGCCGAGTGGCACGGCTGGGGCTATCAGCAGATTCTGGCGCACTATTACACCGGCGTCACCGTCGAACTGCCCAGCACTGGCGGGCCCACGCCTATCGGTGCGGTGACACTCCCCTGGTCGGGCTTTTTCGTCACCGGCAACCAGGTGACGATCGTTGCCAACGCCAGCGATGAGGCCAGCGTGGTGAGCGCGGTTGGCTTCTACGCCGTGACAGACACCACGGCCTTGCTCGTCACCGACACGATGGGCGGCGACGGCTGGAGCACGGTGTGGGACGTCACGGCGCTCGGCGATACCGCCTCCACCGGCATCACCCTCGCGCTGCGCGTCGCCGATGGCACGGGTAACGTGCAGTCGCAGGCCCAAGTGGCCCACATCGGCCTCGACCGCCAGCCGCCGACAAACACCACGGTCGCTATCAGCGGCGCATACACCGACACGCTCACCGTGACTCTCTCCTCGCTGTCCGCCAGCGACCCCAGCCCCGGCAGCGGCGTGCAGACGATGGCCTTTGCCAACGAGGGCTGGGCCTGGGAGGGCGAGGGGCTGTATCACGAGGCCGGGACAGGCGAGCCGGTTGACGATGGGGATGCGCTGAACGGAAGGGCTTGGTGTGGGTTGGCCAGTGTGCACAGCCCCGGAGCCTGGTACGGCCCGTACACCTACGGCCTGCCGCCCGGCCGCGCCTACCGCGCCTATTTCCGCCTAAAGACCAACGACACGACCACGAGCGCCGAGGTCGCCACGCTCGACGTGGTGGACAGTGCCGGCACGCGCCTGCTGGGCCTGCGGCGCCTGCACGGGACGGACTTTCGCGCCGCCGGTACCTACCAAGAGTTCCCGGTGGATTTCAACTACCCCGAGGCTGGGAGCGCCGGGCTAGAGTTCCGTACCGCCTTCCGTTCCGCCGCCGACCTGTACCTGGACCGCGTGCTCGTCGTCGGCTATCCCATCAGCGTTGCCGCGAGCGCACAGTGGCAGCTCACTGCGGGCGAGGGCCTCAAGACGGTCACCGTCAAGTTCATTGACGGCGCGGGCAACGTCTCTGGCGACTTGACCAGGACGGTCACGCTCTCCGATACCAGCCCGCCGACCGGCTGGGGGGACCTGGCAACCGATTGGTGGGGTGGACAAAGTACGCTCACCTGCACCGTGCGCGTCCTGGACGAGATGTCTGGCCTGAACGTGAACAGCGCCCGCTATCGCTTCTCGACGGATGGGGGAGAATCCTGGAGCGATTGGCTGGTGGCCGCGTGCACAGGCATCAGCGGCACCACTGAGGTACAGACCATCACCGCCTCCGCCGTGCCCTTCGGCCGACCGAGTGAGACGGCCAACCGTATCGAGTTCCAGATCGCAGACATGAAGGGCTACGCCAGCGCGGCGACGTACACCGTGCACAGCGGTCTTGTCTACCTCCCGCTGGTGATGAAGGACCTGGTTCCTGAGATGCAACGTTCTGGCGGCTATGCGCCTCAGGCCGGCATATTCGAGCCGCGCTAACCCTCTATGCGACTTTTTCCACAATCAGCAGAAAGATAACCTTGGATGTCGCGCCCATACCCTGGAATGTCGGGCTGACGTACGGCACGATCGCCAGGACTTCTCCTGCCAGTTGGTTCAAGAAATGCTCCAACTTCTCCTGAGCCGTATCTTGCCCAACTTCCAGACGATGAACCCGGTATTTCATTGCTCTTCTCCTTCGAGATGGTCCGTCCCACCCATAGTTTGCGGAAATCGGGATTATGCCATAGGGCCATGGAAGAACGGGATGATGAAATGGCTGCGGTCACGATAGGCCTCCCACTCCTCGCCGAACTTATCAGCCAGAGCGGCCTCCTCCAGCCTGGCACGATAGACCGTTGATGGAAGGAACACGACGATGGTCAGGGCGATACCCAGCCAACTTCTCAGCCCAACCGCGAGGCCCAAACACATCACGAGCATCGCCAGGTAGACAGGGTGCCGCATCACCCGATATGGGCCACCGGTAACCAGCCTTAGAGCGCCATCTGCTACTGGGTGGGCGTCAGGTGGCGCAGCCTGACAGTGTGGCGCTGCCAACCCACACGGTCAGCGACCGGTGGCGCTGCTGGACGCGCGGCGGGGGGACGTGACACTTGACGAGGGGACCGGTGCCCGTCTTGAGCAAGATGGAAAGGCTTGTCACAGGACAGCTACGATACCATCCCCGGCCAAATCCGAAACCCGGCCTGCTCGAAATGATGGTCGAAGGCAAATGCCTGCTGCAGGCCCATCTCGCGCATAATCGTAAAGCTGGTGCAGTCGGTAAAGGCCCAGACCTTGTCGTCGTACTGTTTGAACAGCCGCCACGCCCGTTCCGACGTGTCGGCGTCAATCCAAACCAACTTGACGTGGCGGCTACGTTGAACCATATCACCAAAAGTGAGCGCCTGCTCGTGACCAGCGTGGTAAAGCAACAAGGTGATCGTTTCGTCCAGAACGTAGTCTGTGGTGACGAACGTCACCCTCCCAGGCACTGGTGTCCACGAACAACTTCATCCAACGACCCCTTCTTGAGGCTGCTCCTGCCAGTCCTTGCGATAGAGATAGCGATCGTGGTTCGTGGACAGATCACCTACACCGCTATCCATCTCACCAGCGATGCGGAAAATGACGTCATCCGCCCGGAGGATAGGGTCTTCCTGGCTCTCCAGGTAGGCCCTCAATGCTTCCAGGATCTGCTGGGACATGGTGATGCCCTTCACCTTGCTCTGCTGTTTGAGCGACTCAACCATCTCGCAGGGCAAGTCAACCTGTGTGCGCAGCATCTCGCTCATCATACACCTCCGAGACCGTGAGGGCCTCTTGCCTCTCACTACTCCCATTGTACCACATTTGGCGAATTTGGCCCGCTCACGTAACAGTTGCGCAACCGTTACGATAATTCAGGATGCCCAACGGACCATCCGCAGTATCAGACTTGCCTGCTTTCTCATTGTACCAGCCACCTCCTCAGGTCAAGGGTTTTCAATTTGAGGCGGAGCCGCGCTATCATCCTAGCCCGTGGCTGTTCGCCACAAACCTTCCTTAAGACTGTTTCCGTGACCGTGGTACATCTCCCTGTGCTCCAGGCGGTGCTTCACCTCTCGCATGGCTACCTCCGCCGCTGCCTTCAAGGTCTCCTGGCCAAACGCCGCCGTCGCATCTTGCGGAGCCATCTTGCCCCCAGCGCCGATGAGCCTATCGCCTTTCGCCGGTAGGAGGCTCAGGTCTACGGTCTGGGGGTGCAGCGCCAAGACATGGGACGTTTCCCATCCTCCTGCATGGTCTCCTGCGCAGTCGTATTGATCTTGCACCAGAAGATAGTCTACAAAAGCCCACGCCAGCATGCCATAATGCCTGCTGTACTCCCTTTGGTTGAACTGCACGACCGCTGCACGGGCGTGGTCAATGAGCGGGTAGTGACCTGCTACCAGAACCCCTACCTGAAACCCGAGACTCTCGGCCTCCGCCAGGATGTGCAAGAGAAGTTTGTGATAATTCAGCGCCTGCCGTTTTCTTTCTTCTCTGGCATCATAAGGAGCTGTTCCAGGTCTTCACTCGTATGCAGCCAGAGGACTACAACCAGGGACGTTGATGTACCGAGCTCGTCGAACCGTGCGCCTACCTCAATCGTCTTACTCTGCCTATCGCCCGGCCTACGGCCTCGATCATGTACTCCACTTGATCTGAGGCTAGCGCGGGGTATATGGGCAGGTTGATGTGTTGCTCAAACCAGATCTTTTCCGCGACTGGACATTCCCCGAAGTAGTGCCCTGCCGCCCGCGCTTCGGGCAGCAGATGGATTGGGAAGTAGCGGTTAACGATCTGAATCCCGTCTTCCTCATCCAAAATGCGGATCACTTCCTCCTTCTCCCTGTTGCTCCCGTCTTCCAGAGGTTGGTAGAAAAAGACGTACAGGTGGTAGACGTGGTAGCGATCCGCCGGTTCCTCCTGCACCCGAACCCCCTCGATCTGTGAGAGTCCTTCACTCAGTCGGTGGGCAATTCGCCTCCGTGACTCGTTCAGACGATCCAGCTTGTGGAGTTGCGTGAGGCCCACGGCGGCTGCAGGTTCGCTCATTCTATAATTGTTGCCCAGCACGGCTGTCCCACTACAGTCGTAACTGTAGGCGCCCATTTCGTGGCTGGGGTAGCTGTAGGCAGGTTTCAGGTAAGGCCCGAACCGTTCCTCTGCGCGCGGACGGCGCTCGTAGAGCGCGCCTATGGAACTCAACGGCCGTATCAGTGGGTCCCACTCATCGCGATTGAACGTGATCATGCCCCCTTCACCTAGAGTGGACATGTTCTTGAGTGAGTGAAAGCTAAAACAGCCAATGTCGCCGATCGTGCCTGCCTTGCGACCTTTGTACGCCGCGCCGGGAGCGTGTGCGCAATCTTCCACCACGTAGAGATTATAGCGACGGGCGATGTCCATGATGGGATCCATATCCGCCATCAACCCACCCAGGTGCACCAGGTAGATGGCCTTCGTGCGCGGCGTGATCTTGTCCTCGATCGTCGCTGGATCAATGTTCAGGCTGTTGGGATCGATATCTGCGAAGCGGAGCTCGACTCCCGCCGCCTGAAGACCGCGAACTGTCGCCCAAAAGGTCTGCGGCGTAACGATGACCTCATCCGCGGACGTGAGGCCCAGAAGCTGTACTGCCAGGAACAATGCCGTCGTACAGTTGCAGGTGGTGTGGGCATACTTGGCGCCGATATACTCGGCGAATTCGGCCTCGAACTGGTCCCGCAGCGGGCCGTATGCCAGCGTGTCTTGCTGCAGTGCCCGAGCGACGGCCTCTATCTCCTCCAATCCCAGGATACTCCCTTGACCGGAGTATGGGACTTGGTACGATTTCTGCGCTGGCATACTTCCTCCTATGAGCGTGGGGTGTTCTCGCCCTTCGACCATGATCAGAGGGCGGTCCAACTCATGCGCCCACCACTGGGCATACCCAGCCGGGCCTTACCCAGGCTCTTGGGCCCTTGGTTGGCCTCTCCGCCGATCTCTACGGGCGCCAGGGCGCTGGGTTCCCTCCCCTCGGGCAGGAGCAGGTAGACGCCGCCCGGCTTCGTGGCAAAGGTCCACGCATCTCCTTCCAACATCTCGGTCTCCAACCATCCTTCACGCTGGCGGTAGAGAAAAGCGATCTCACCCGGCCACGGGTTCGCCATAAGGCACGGCTACCCTCCCTTGCTCTCGATCACCACGTACTCTGTGCCACCTTTGCTGCGCGCCGCGCTCACGACGAAACGGCCGACCGCGTGCAGACGGAACTGTCCTTCCCAGTCCTATTATGACGGCCCTCTCGCCGCCCACAGGCCGCCAGCCACGATCAGCACGCCGCCAATCAGGTGGCTGAGGCCGACCGGCTCGCCCAGGAACAGGTGGCCCAGCAAGGCCCCGTAAAGGGGCAGAGTGTTGTAAAAGACCATCGCGCCACTGGCACCCAGGCGGCGGACGCCCGCGTTCCACGAGAGAAAACCAATCACCCCCGGGCTGACGCCAATGTACAGGGCAGCCAGGATGAGCGTTGGACTGACACGGACAGGGAGGACCCGTATCTCCCAGGCGGCAGCGAGCAACAGGACGGGCAGCCCGAGCAAGGCCGAGAAAGCCGTGGCGGAAAGGGCCGAACGGTGACGCATGGCCTGACGGCCGAGCACCGAGTACAGGCTCCACAGCACGACGGCGGCCAACACCATGAGATTGCCGGCGGCGCCCTGCATCGTCTGCCAGGAGAAGGCGCTCCCCCAGGTCAGTACAATCACACCGATCAGGCCGGCGACGGCCCCCACCGCCTGCCGCCTGGACATGGGCTCCCGGACCAGCAGGGCCGCCAGGGCGCCGGTGAGGAGAGGCCCCAGGCCGTTGATCAGCGTGGCGTTGACCGCCGTGGTGAAGCGCAGGCCCAGGTATAGCATGGGCGTAAAGAGCGCCACGCCGCTCAGCGCCATCCCCACCAGCAGCCAGCGATCGCGCCCCAGGTGACGCTCCGCAGGGGGGCGGTGCTGCAAGAGACCGGCCAGCAGCAGTGAAGCAATGGCATAGCGGGCGGCGGAGAGCGCCAGCGGGCCGACGTCGTCCCGCAGCCAGCGCGCCAGGACCATGTTAGTGGCCCAGGTCAGGGTGGCCAGGTTCACCAGCGCGATCCCACCCAACCGCCCCAGCCGCTGGTGTGTGTGTCCCTCTGTGGAGCCCACTACCTGCGGCGAGCACGAGCCATGAGCGCAACGCCCGCGCCCAGGACGAGGAGCGCTGCGACCAGGTGCAGGCTCGGGACGCGCGCGGCACGGCCTGTCTCCGGCAGGAGCGGGGTCACCGAGATAGACACCGGGACCGGTGTGGGCTGCGGCACAGGTGTGGCGGTGGGGCCTGGCTTCGGCTTTGGCTGCGGCGCGGGAGTGGGCGCGGGACGGTCAATGATGGTGATGGGAACTTCGTCGGCCCCACCCCCCAGGTCGTTGCCGTACCAATCCACGCCGCCGGCGACCTCGGCCCGGTTCAACGCGCCCTCGGTGGCCGCCAGTGCAGTGAAGACAGTCGTGACCGAGATGGTGCAATCGGCCGGGATGTCGCCCGTCCAGCTGGTCAAGTCCGTCCATGTCAGCACCCCACCCGCCGTATCCACCAGGTCAGGCGGGGGCACAGCGTAACTGAACGCCAGCCAGGTCGGGTTGTAGGTGTCCACCAGTGGTGCGACCGTCATGGTGGTGAAGCCGTCGTTGGTGATCACAATGGTGAAGGTGAGCGGCTGGCCGACCTGGGGACTCAGTCCGGCCAGCAGTTCCTTGTGCACCGGGCTGCTGCCCCCCACGCTCTCAGTGTCGCCGGTGGTGCTGGTGGTGCCACTCAGCGTACCGCCAGCACCCAGGGCGTCGTGGACCTCGGCCGCGTTGACGACCGCAGCCTGGGGGTGTTCGGCGATGAAACCGACGACGACGACGATCTGTCCACCCGGGGGCTGGTCGCCAAAGAAGGTGGTCAGGTCGGTCCAGTCGAGACGGCCTGCGCCTTCATCGAGGCTATCGGGCGGGGGCACAGCGTCGGCGTAGGCCAGGACAGCAGAGTTGTAGGTGTCGGCCAGGGGCAGGGTAGTGATGGTGAAGGCGGTGTCGTTGCGGACCAGGATGGTAAAGGTCAGATACTCACCCACGTAGACGACCGGGCTGGGCCGGCCCAGTTGCTTGAGGACGTAGACTTCACCCCCTATCTGAGCGTGGGCGGATTGGATGGAGAGCACCAGGGCCAGCGCCGCCAGTGCGGCGGTGGCCAATGCCAGCGTGAGGGTCAACCTGGCAGCGCGTTTGACGTTCATGGCAACCTCCTGATGTTACGAAAAGCACTTGACTCGATTCTACCCCATCCCGTTCTCCCGCGCAAGCCGGTACGCGACTGCTGTTCCCGTCTGGTTGCCAGGCCCGGTAGTTCATGATATAATATAACGAAATGATATATATCGTCACGTACATGTAGTGAAACTGCGGATGGAGCCCTGTAGCGCAAGTGAGTATTAGAAGGGAGTGAAAGTGTTCAAAGCCGGTGATCCGATCATTCACCCCGCGCGCGGAGCCGGGATCGTGGTACGTATCGAAGAGAGGAATTGGCATGGAAGCAGCGTCATCTACTACAGAATCAAGCTGCTCGGCCACCAGGACGTCAGCCTGCTGATCCCCGTCAACGCTGCCGAGGCGCTCGGCCTGCGACCCGCCATCTTGCCGTCCAACCTGAACCGGGTATGGTGCGTACTGGATGCTGACCCCAACACGTTACCCGCCGACCACAAGGAACGCTACCAATTGCTGGAAGGCAAACTGCACACCGGAGACATCTTCCAGATTGCGGAGGCGGTGAGAGACATGGCCTGGCGCCAGTACGAGCAAGGCCGTCCGACTACGGTGGGAAAACAAATATACGAGCATGGGATAGCACTCCTGGCAGGGGAGATCGCAGCCTCCCAGGACACCGATGTGACCGATGCTGAGGGGCAGATCAAAGCGAGATTGGTGGAGAGCCTGTTGCCGGGCCGCCGCGACGCGCTCCTGGCGTCGCGTGCGCCTGACACAGTAGCAGCGTAGCAGTTCAAGTGGATACGCTGTGGCAGTACTGTGAGCATTCGTCAATTCGTCCTGGGCTTGCTCAACCGGCAGCCCATGTCCGGCTACGATATCAAGCGCTTCCTCAAGAGCCTCGGTTGGCTGGTGGATAGCCCGAGTTTCGGCAGCCTCTACCCTACCCTGCACACGCTGCTCGAAGATCACATGGTGACGGTAGAGGTAGTTCCCCGTCAGAACAAGCCACCCCGCAAGATCTATAGCATCACAGAAACGGGCAGGCAGGCACTACAAGAGTGGGTGGACAAGCCGGTTACACCAGGCGCTTCTTTGAAAGCCTTTCTGATGCGCCTGATCCTGGCTGGCAACCTCTCACAGGCCGGCCTGATCGCGTACCTGCAACAACGACGCACGCAGGTGGCCGCTCATCAACACGCCATAGAGCAGACTGCCCAAATGATGGATGCTGGTCTGGACCTGGGAGAGCGGCTGGCCCTCGATTACGGGCTGGCGGTGGCCGGCGCAGAGCTGGCCTGGCTGGACAGCACGCTGGAGCAGTTGTCTCAAATGAAACAATGAAACCAGAGGCCAGGCTAGACCTCCTGGCCGGTCTGAGGAGCGCGGAAGTCTGCCGCCGTGCGAAAGAACAGGCCAGGTTTGCCGGTGCGATCCGCACGAACCTGATCTCCATGCTCGATGGTGTCGGACTGCCTGGGTGCCTGGGGCTGAGTGGAAGTGAGGCGCTGTTCTCCACCCACGGATCACTGCTGCACACCACCTCCATGCTCTGCTCCTTGCGTCCGGCCCCTACCTGTACACCTCAACCCCTGGCTCCTACCTGTGCACCCCAACTCCCGGCCCCGACCCGTGCTGTCCAGCCCCTGGCCTCTACCCATATATCTCAGCCTCTGGGATCCCTGGTACAGTACAGCGACGATGGCCTGGGCTTCGCGGTCCAGGTTCCCAGCGGATGGGAGATTGCTCGCAGCCAGGAGCTTCAGGGTATAGCCGGGTTCAGGGGAGGAGTTGGGTTTCAGAGCAACCTGTACGCGCACGATTCACAGGTGTTTGGCCGCTACAGCGTGGGTGTCGCCGTAGGAGAAGCCAGATTCGGAGTGCTCACCGATACGGTGCAGTACAGACTCAGCTCGATCGTTCCAGAGGTGCGTGAGAGGATCAGGCAGCGGTGTTGTTTCGAGGTGGGCGGTGAGCCAGCGATAGAGTTGACGAATATGCCCGGGGAACGGTGGGGCAGCCGCGTACTGATAGTACTCCACGATGGGCAGATGTATTCATTCCGCTTCCACCCCTACGAGTTCAATCTCGATTTGCCATCGGACGCTGCGGCCTGGGAGGCATTCGACCTGTTTCTGCGCACCTTCACCTTCATCCCGGTCACCGTAAGCCCGAGAGCACCAGTCTCGCCTGTGCCTACTCCGCCTCCATAAGGCGGCAATGGAGGGAAGCGATGAGTCTTGTCACAAGAAAAGCAGTACTTGCCATGGCGGTCGGCCTGGCAGCGATAGTGCTCGTGTTCGTTTCATTGTCCAGGTCCAACATTGAGCCTCGTTGAGGCGGAGACGGCGGAGACGCGGAGTTGCAGAGAATTTGCCACCTCTGCGTCTCTACGCCTCTGCGCCTCTGCGTTAAAGCAGATTAGGTTGCAGCAAGAGGCCGCACTATGAAGGAGAAGATGCCTTTCGGCTGGGTGGGCAAGATCCTCGACGTAGATCTGACGAGCGGGGAGATCACCACCCGCGACACGCTGGCGTACGCCCCCGGTTGCATCGGCGGGCGGGCGCTGGCGGCGCGCATCGCCTGGGACGAGATCCCGCCCCGCACGGACCCCTACGACCCGCAGAACCGCGTCATCGTCGCCACCGGGCCGCTGACCGGGACCCTGGCCCCCACCTCGGGGCGCACCATGATGGGCAGCCTCTCCCCCCGCGTCTACCCCACCCCCTGGTACACCCACTCGACGCTGGGCGGCTGGTTCGGCGCGGAACTCAAGTACGCCGGCTTCGACGCCATCGTCGTCCACGGCCGGGCCGGCCACCCCGTCTACCTGGAGGTCCAGGATGGCCGGGCTCGACTGGTGGACGCCGCAGGACTGTGGGGCCTGGACGCCCGCGAGACACAGTTGGTGCTCAAAGAGCACCTGGGCTCCCAGGTGCAAATCCTGACCATCGGCCCGGCAGGCGAGCACCGCGTGCGCTTCGCCACCGTGCAACACGCCGAAGACAACGCGGCCGGCCACAGCGGCTTCGGAGCCGTGTGGGGCAGCAAGAACCTCAAGGCCATCGCCGTGCGCGGCACCGGCGGGGTGCCGGTGGCCGACCCGCAGGCGCTGCTCCGGGAGGTGCTCGGCCAGGGGACGTACAAGGTCGCTCCCTCCACCGGCATGCTGTACGAGGGGCTGTATCACAAGTCCGGGGAGCCCAGAAAACGGCGGCCGGTGTGCAGCCAGGCCTGTACCTTCGATTGCCAGGTGGGCACCTATGGCCGGCGGGAGGAGGGGCGGCGCACCCCCTCCCACTGTATCCCCGGCCTGGCCTGGATCGAGGGACTGATGGACCGCACGAAATACAGCGGCGGCGGGGTCGAGATTCCGTCGAGCGGTAATTTCGGGTTCACCCGCGAGAGCGCGCTCCAGGAAACCTGCAACAGCCTGGGGCTGGATGCCTGGTTCCGCCTGGTCATGCAGCCCTGGTTCATCCGCTGCCAGGAACTGGGCGTCCACCAGGTCCGGGGCTTTCCCCTGGCCCCCAACGACCCCGACTGGTTCGAGGAGTTCATGCACCAGTTGGCCTACCGGCAGGGGCTGGGCGCGCTGTTCGCCGATGACCTGCTGCGGGCCATGGACGAACTAGAGGGGGAACTGCCGGCCGAGTTGATCGCGCTGGGGCGGCGGCTGGAATTCGCCTTCGGCTTCCCCGCCCACCGCGAGGGGCGCTTCTGGGACGAGGAGCCGTTGCCATTCTGGGTCATCTCCGCCATGATGTACGCCAGCGAGAGTCGCGACCCCTCCATCGGGGCGCACAACAGTTCGCTGCAGCTGGCGGATTTCGTGACGGTTGACCCCGAGATGGGGCGGCGCATCCTCCGGCGGCTGTCGGAACAGGTGTGGGGCTACGCCGACGCGCTGGAGCCGACCTTCGAGCACAAGGCTCCGGTAGCGATCTGGAGCCAGCACCAGCACGTGCTGATTGACTCGCTGCCACTGTGTGACTTTGCCTTCCCGCAGGTGCTGCGGCCGCTGGCGAACCGGCAGGAACTGGAGCAGGCGGAGGACCTCGCCGGCGACCTGGACCTGGACCTACGGCTGTTCGCCGCCGTGACCGGGGTGGCGGCCACGCGCCAGGAGATGACGCGGGCGGCCGAGCGGGCCTTCACGCTGGAGCGAGCGATGCTGGCCCGCGCCGGGCGCACCCGCCAGATGGAGCAGGGACTGGCATCCCACTTCAAGTTGCCGTGCCGGGCCGACGGGACCTCGATTGACGAGGCCGGCTTCTCCCGCCTACTCGACGAATACTACACCGCTCGCGGTTGGGACCTCGAGTACGGCTGGCCGCAGGCCGAGGGGTTGAAGCGGCTGGGGCTGGACGAGGTCATCCCTGAACTGGACGAGTACCGGACGTGAAACGTGAAGCGTGAAGCGTGAAACGTGAAGCGTGAAACGTGAAGCGTGAAACGTGAAACGTGAAGCGTGAAACGTGAAGCGTGAAACGTGATGTGTGTTGCGTGATTTGCTATCTGCTATCCGCATTCCGCAATCCGCATTCCGCAATCCGCATTCCGCATTCCGCATTCCGCAATCCGCACGGAGGATTCTATGCTGCCCAAGAACGTGCTGTACTACGGCCGGGAGGACCCGCTGCCGCGGCAGGTTGAACTGCGCGCCGGGCCGCTCTCGCTGGTCTACGAAGAGGGGGACCTGCGCTACGTCAGGCTGGGCGAGCGGGAGGTCATCCGCCGCATCTACGTGGCCACCCGCGACCGCAACTGGGGCACGCTGCCCAACGTGCTCTCCAACGTGCAGATGGAAATCGCCGCCGACTCTTTCCGCATCTCCTACGAGGTGGAGAACAAGCAGGGAGAGATTGACTTTTTCTGGCGCGGGACCATCACGGGGGACGCCCAGGGCACGCTCACCTTCGCCATGGACGGGGAAGCCCGCTCGACCTTCATGCGCAACCGCATCGGCTTCTGCGTCCTGCACCCGGCCTCGTGCGCAGGGGCACAGGCGGTGGTCGAGCACACAGACGGTTCCACCGAGGAGGGGGACTTGCCGATTTACCTGGTACCCGCTCAGCCAGTGCAGCCCTTCGCAGACGTGCGGGCGATACGGCACCAGGTGACGCCGGGGGTGTGGGCAGAACTGCGCTTCAGCGGCGACGTCTTCGAGATGGAGGACCAGCGCAACTGGACGGACGCCTCCTACAAGACGTTCTGCACGCCGTTGCGGCTGCCCTACCCGGTGGAGGTCAGGGCCGGCACGAAGGTGGCACAATCCGTGACGTTGGGGGTCAGGGAGCAGGGAGCAGGGAGCAGGAGGCAAGGAGACAAGGAGACAAGGAGACAAGGAGACCGGGGGCAGAAGACAGGAGGCAGGGCAGAGGGGAGAGGGGTGACGGTGGGGGTGAATCTGGCTGCGCCTGCCCCGCTGCCGCCGCTTGGGTTGGGGGTGGCCAGCCACGGGGGGGCGCTGTCCGAGCGGGAAGTGGCGCGGCTCAGGGTGCTGAGGCTGCACCACCTGCGCGTGGACCTGCCGCTGGCGGACGCGGACTGGGCAGAGAGGCTGCACCGCGCGGCGGCCGAGGCGCAAGCGTTGGGGGTCGTGCTGGAGGTGGCGCTGTTCATTTCTGAGAATGGCGAGGAGGAGTTGCGGCAGTTGAGGGCCGTGCTGGCCGAGGCCAGGCCGCGGGTGGACGCGTGGCTGGTCTATCCGGCGCAGGAACTGCCCAGGGGCGGCTCGCCGGTCGCCGAGGTGGTGACGTTGGCGCGCCACTACCTGGCCGGCTACGACCCGGCGGCGCGCTTCGCCGCCGGTACCAACACCGACGTCATCTTTATGCAACGCTCGCAGCCCCCCCTGCCACTGGTGGACTTGATGTGCTTTGCCATCAACCCGCAGGTGCACGCCTTCGACAACGCTTCGCTCATGGAGACGCTCGAAGCACAGGGACTGGCCGTGACGAGCGCGCGCCGGTTGGCCCTGGGTAAGCCGGTGATGGTGAGCCCGGTGACGCTCAAGCCCCGCTTCAACCCCTACGCCACCGGCGCCATCCCCCCCACCCCGCCCGGCCAACTGCCCCCGCAGGTGGACGTGCGGCAGATGTCGCTGTTCGGCGCGGCCTGGACGGCCGGTAGCATCAAGTACCTGGCCGAGAACGAGGCCAGCCGCCTGACCTATTACGAGACCACCGGCTGGCGTGGGGTGATGGAAACGGAGGCGGGGTCGCCAGTGCCCGACCAGTTCCGCTCGCTGCCCGGCGGGGTTTTCCCGCTCTACCACGTGCTGGCCGACGTAGGCGAGTTCGCCGGCGGGGAGATCGTCCGCACCTGGTCGAGCGACGCGCTCAAGGTGGACGGGCTGGCGCTGCGCCAGGCTGGGCGCATGCGCATCATCGTGGCGAATACAAGCCCTGCGCCACAGCACGTCAAAGTGAAGGGGCTAAGCGGGCGCGTGCGGGTGCGCCTGCTCGACGAGACGAGCGCTGAGGAGGCCATGGGCGCGCCGGAGGAGTTCCGTGCCCGGCCCGGCCAGGTCCAGAAGGCCAGGTCGAGGGCCCTCGAACTCGACCTGCTGCCCTACGCCGTGGCCCGTATAGATACAGAGTGACAGAATGGCTCTACAGCATTTGCATCAATCGCGTAATCTATCAACGCAGAGACGCAGAGAGGCGGAGACGCAGAGAAATTCATAGAAACCTCTGCCCCTCTGCCCCTCTGCGTTAATGCAGGAGGGTATCATGAACCCACGAGAACGTGTGAACATAGCACTCAACCACGAGGAGCCGGACCGCGTGCCGCTCGACCTGGGCGCTTCCGCGACCACCGGCATGCACGTCAGTTCCGTCTACCTGCTGCGCCAGGCGCTGCACCTGGACCCACCGGGTACGCCGGTCAAGGTGATCGAGCCGTACCAGATGCTCGGCGAGATCGGGCCGGACCTCATGGAAGCGCTGGGCGTGGACGTGGTGGGGCTGGGATCGCCCAGGACACTGTTTGGCTTCCGCAACGAGGATTGGAAGCCCTGGACGCTGTTCGACGGCACGCCGGTGCTGGTGCCGGGCGCTTTCAACACCGAGCCGCAGCCGGACGGCAGCATCCTGATGTACCCGGAGGGGGACCGCTCCGCCCCACCCAGCGGGCGCATGCCCCAGGGCGGCTTCTACTTCGACACCATCGTCCGCCAGCCGCCGGTTGACGAGGAACACCTGGATCCCCAGGACAACCTGGAAGAGTTCGGGCCGCTCTCCGACCAGGACCTGGCCTACTTTGCGCGGGAAGCGGAACGCCTATACACAGAAACGGATAAGGCGATCCTGGCCAACTTTGGCGGCACCGCCTTCGGCGACATCGCGCTGGTGCCCGCGCCGTGGCTCAAACACCCGCGCGGCATCCGGGACGTGGAAGAGTGGTACGTCAGCACGGTCGCCCGGCGCGATTACGTCTACCGCGTGTTCGAGCGCCAGTGCGAGATCGGGCTGGACAACCTGGAGAAGATCTATGCCGCTGTCGGCGAGCGAGTCGCGGCGGTTTTCCTCACCGGCACCGATTTCGGCACGCAGGCGGGATTGTTCATCTCGCCCAGGACCTACCGCGACCTCTACCAGCCCTTCCACTGGCGGATCAACGAGTGGGTCCACCGGCATACCGGCTGGAAGTGCTTCATCCACTCGTGCGGCTCCATCCACGCGCTGATGCCCGATTTGATCGAAGCCGGGTTCGATATCTTCAACCCGCTCCAGACCTCGGCCGCCGGTATGGACCCGCAAACGCTCAAGGAGCGCTTCGGGGAACGGGTCACCTTCTGGGGTGGCGGAGTGGACACCCAGCGCACCCTGCCCTTTGGCCGCCCGGAGGAGGTCCGCCAGCAGGTCCAGGAACGCATGCGGGTCTTCGGAAAGGGCGGCGGGTTCGTGTTCAACACGATCCACAACGTGCAGGCGCGCGTGCCGGTCGAGAACCTGCTGGCGCTGTACGAAGCCGTGCGAGAGTACCGGCAGTACCCATCAGAGAAGCCCCCGTCGTAGACGGGGGTACGGTCACTGCTGACCCAGGCAGCCTATCTGCTATTCACCCGTTCTGATGGGAAGAGGGCGTATACGAACTCGACTCTTAGTCACACTCGCGATGGCGCCTTCTTCCAGTAATTCACAATGCTCTGTGATGATCTTTTGAAGACAGCCATTCACGTTCACAGGACGCATATCACGCAGGCGGAAGATGATCACACTGGGTAACGCCGCTCGACTAGCCGCCATCAACTCGCCAAAGTCAAGATCGTGCGTAAGGAGTATCCGGCCTTCGTCACGGGCCTTTTCAAGAATGACTGAATCCGGCAACCGATCAAGCCCCTGGTCATGTAGATGCACAGCATCGTGCTTCATGCCCCGCAAGAAGGTCACTGTCTTGGGAGAAATGCCCATGTCGGCCAGGAACTTCATGCCGTGGCTAACTCCAGTGAATAAACGCTTTCCTCGGCTAGCCAGGCAACATATTGGAGTGCTTGCTGGATATCATCTGGCTCCAGGTATGGATATGCCTCAATGATTTCCTCGACGCTCATCCCGTTAGCGACCAGGTTCACGATTAAAGACACAGTGATGCGCATCCCGCGAATGCAAGCACGTCCCCCCATAACATCTGGATCGAAAGTGATGCGGTCAAAGTCTACCATTGGATCTGCTCCATTCGTGTACGTAACCACTCTTGCACCAAACTCGGAGCCCATTATACCACACTTTCGGTCTTCAGTACGAGTGTTGACTTCTCTGTGGGGTCAGGTATACTGATCCTATACCGTCGAGTTTAAGGAGAATGGTTCCAATGTCTGATACAGGTACAACGAGCAACATCACGCTGCCCAAGGTCGCGCTGGGAGCGACGGGGTTCACGGTCAGCCGCCTGGGGCTGGGTGGGTTTCACCAGGTCGAGATCTCCTCGGAGATCGTCGAACAGGTGGTGGATGCGTTCCTGGAAGTCGGCGGCAACTACGTCGAGACGGCGCGGGGCTACGGGGACGGCGCCTCGGAGGAGAAACTGGGCCGCATACTGGAGGGTCGGCGTGAGCAGGTGGTCCTGGCCAGTAAGAGCGCTGCGCGGGATGGCAGCGGCATACGCCGGGAATTGGAGACGTCGCTGCGCCTGCTGCGCACGGACCACGTCGAGTTCTACTTCCTGCACTGCATCAACACGCTGGAGGAGATGGAAACCATCACCGGCCCCGGTGGTGCCCTGCCGGCCCTCCTGAAGGCCAAAGGGGAAGGGCTCATCCGCGGCATCGGCTTCAGCAGCCACCGCCCACCCGAGTTGTACCGGGAAGCGCTCCTGCACCTCCCCCTGTCCGTCATCCTGATCTGGGACAACTACCTGGAGGAGTTGTACGTGCCCGAGATCCAGCGCGAGATCTACCCGCTGGCGCGGGAGCACGGCGTCGGCATCACCGCCATGAAACCGCTGGCCGACGGCTTCCTCTATCGCTCGGTGGAACAGGCCATCCGCTACGCGCTCGGCTCTGGGTCAGAGGTGCTGATCTGCGGCGCCAACAGCCCGGAGCACGTCTACCAGGTGGCGGCGGCCATCGCCAGGGGACCGGCCAGCCCAGAGGAGCGGCAGGCCATCCTGCGCGATGCGCCCGAACTGGGCCGCTACGTGTGCCGCCAGTGCGGCGTGTGCTCCGCCGGCCTGATGCGACTGTTCCGGCTGGAGGGCTGCGTGGATCGCCAGATGATTGACTATCTGCCCCACGACCCCGCCGATTACGCCCTGCGGGTGCGCCTGTCCGGCTGGTTCGAGTGGGCGGAGGTCGCCCGCCAACGCTTCGCGGAGGCGGGGTGGGACGCGGACGCGCTCCTGGCCGAGGCGGCTGAGGTTCAGTGCCCCTATGGGATAGACGTGCCAAGGAAGGCCCGCCTGGCGTTGAGCAAACTACGCGGGGAGCAGACGGACACCCTGTGAACCGATAACCGTACTACAGGCTTTTCATCCCGCTGTCTTTCCAAGCCGGTAGTGGAAAACACCCATAACTCTGGCGAACAGTGGAATATGGCGCATCCATCGCACGTGAGCCAGGCGCGGCTCAGGGCGGTCAAAGGGAAACCACTCGCCCAGCAGGCAGATGCCCTCGCCCCAGCCTTCGAGGTCTGTGCCGCGTTTCAGTCCCCAGTGGTAACGGACGCTCTTTTTGGAAAGGGCCATCCTGAGGTTGTTCGCCCGGACGATGTACGGCGAAAATGCATCGCAGACCAGTTCCGCGCCCGGGAAATGGTCCCGCAACGTCAGCACCAACGACTTGACCTGTGCTTCTTCCAGGTACTGGAAAACGCCCTCGGCCACAAAGAGAAACGGGCGCGGGCCGTGAACGCTCACCGTGTCCAGCCACGCATGCTCGAGCACCGAACAAGCCAGGAGCTGATAGCGCGCCCCTTCTCCGCCGATGAACTTGCGGCGCAGTGAAATCACCTCCGGCAGATCGAGGTCATACCACTCGACCTGGCCATTGTCTACGCGCTCAAAGCGCGAATCGAGGCCGCAGCCAATGTGGACCACGACCGCCTCCGGATAGCGGGCCAGAAAATCCCGCGTGTAGCGGTCAACCTCTCGGTTACGCAGGATGATGCCTACCTTGTCATCCTCGTCCATCTTGATCTGCTTGATCCACGCCAGATCAGAGTCCATCTGCCTGACGAACGCCACGGCCTTCTCGTCTTTGAGCAGGGCATCGGGACGCTGGCTTTCCATGGCTCGAATGTAGAGCGTAATGAGCAACGTTTCAGCCACGTCGCCCAGCTTCTGGTCAGTAGTCTCGGACATGTTCATCCTCCTTCTCTTGCCCCCATAGAAGTTAGTGCTATAACTCAGTCGTTAGTCCTATCACTACGTCTGATTATGACATAGACTTCGATTCTCTGCAAGTGCCGCCGAACTCTACGACCGCCTGGCGGTAGAAATCGGGGGCTTCGCGCCGCAAGCGCTGGAAATCGGCGGCGATGCGCCCATCCGTGGCCAGCCAGGCCAGCGCTCCCAGGTGACTGATGCCGCTGATGCAGGAGCCTTTCAGATCGCCGGCCGGGTCAAACAGGTGCAGTGGGTAATCCGGGTCCGCGATGATAAAGCCACCGGGCAGATCAAAGTGAGTGACCTCCAGGTAGATGCGCACCCACTCGGAGGGCGGGGCAGCGGGGTCCACCAGGGGAGCCGGGTCGAAGCCGATCGCCTCCAACAGCGACGGCAGGCAGGCCAGTCCCCAGCGACGCACCGCGTAGATGCAGCCCTTTTCCCCCCACTCCACCGGGGAGCAAGCGCCGGCGTAGCCCGCGGGCAGTTGGACGGTGACGTACTGCTCGTGCGGGCTGCCATCATCCGCCACTGCCCAATAATAGGCACGCCAATCCTCGACCGGGTAGCGGCCGGGAAGGTTGTTGGCTGCCTTCAGGCCTGGCGCGGCCTGGCTGCAACGGAACGCATTCCCTCCCTTTCTGGGCATCCACTCCACCTCCACCCGGAATTGTAATACACAGGATAGGCAACGTCAAATGGAGAGCGTCAGACCTGGCAGGTTGCGGGCGAGTACGCCCGGGCGCAACCTGCCAGGTCTGCGGAAGTGGATTGACTTTCACCGGCGATTACAGTACACTGTACCTGACCTGCTTCCTTCGGAAAGGACAAGCGCCAGTGGTTTTCAAGGACCTCTTCCGCCGCAAAGCACGCACCATCCTCACGCTGCTGGGCATCGCTATCGGCGTGGCGGCCATCGTCGCCCTGGGAGCGCTGGCCCAGGGGCTTAAGACCGGCTTCGTCGCCATGACCCGGGGCAGCCAGGCCGACCTGGTGCTTAGCCAGGCCCAATCGCTGAGCGCCCTGGTTAGCAGCGTCGAGGAAACGGTAGCCGGCGAGGTGCGCGCTCTGCCCGAGGTGGCCGGCGTAGATGGCATGCTGTACACCAATGCCCTGATTGACGATAGCAGTTACCTCATCGTCTTTGGCTACGATCCCGAGGGTTTTGCCATTGACCATTTCCGCATTGTGGAAGGACAGGCCCTGGCGGAGGCACGTACTCTGCGGGGCAAGCCCCTCATCCTGGGCCGGCGGGCGGCTCAAAGCATGGATGTGCAGGTAGGCGATACCTTCCGCATCACCGGTAGCGCCTTCCGCGTCGTCGGCATCTACGAGACAGGTAGCGGACTCGAAGACGGCGCGGCGGTCTTGCCGCTGCAGGAGGCCCAAACGTTGGCCTTGCAGCCGCACCGTGTCTCGGTGCTGTACGTCAAACTCAAGGATCCAAGCAAGGCTGGCCCATTGCAGGTGCGCCTGGAGCGCCGTTTCCCTGACTTGAGCGTCTCGACGTCGGCGGGATTCGCCAGCCAAGAGCCGTTGTTCGAGTTGCTGGATGGCATAGCGATGGCGGTGGCGGGCCTGGCCGTCGTCATCGGCGGCATCGGCATGACCAACACCCTCTTCATGTCGGTCTTTGAGCGCACGCGCGAGATCGGCGTCCTGCGCAGCCTGGGCTGGCGACGGCGCCAGGTGCTGGGCCTGATCCTGGGGGAAGCCCTCGTCCTCGCCTTGTTAGGGGGAGTAGCAGGCAGTGGCCTGGGCGTATTCGCTCTCGTCGCCGTCAGCCGGTCGGGTTCCTTGCTCGGCCTGTTCGGGAGCCAACTTACACCGGGCCTCTTCGGTCGCGCTCTGGTCACCGTGCTGGCGCTGGGACTGGTGGGGGGAGCATACCCGGCCTGGTGGGCCAGCCGCCTGCTGCCGGTCGAGGCGCTGCAATACGAGGGCGGAGTGAGATCGAGGGCCAATCGCCGATCCGCAATCCGCAATCCGCATTCCGCATTCCGTATTCCGCATTCCGCAATCCGCAATCTCCCCGCCACCCTGCGCTCCCTGTGGCGGCGGCGCACGCGCACGGCATTGACCCTCTTGAGCATCGGCGTGAGTATTGCTGCCGTCATCGCTTTGGGTGGGGTCGCTCGAGGGATGTTGAACGCGTTTACCACGATGATGACGGACAGCCAGACTGACCTGTTTGCTGCCGAAGCGGACATTGACATGGACTTTAGCGCCATCAGCGAGCGGGTGGGAGCGCGCCTGGCCGCCCGTTCTGACGTGGACGGGGTCTCGGGTATGTTCTGGACCGGTGCCAGTACCCCCAAGATGCCCATGCTGATCGTGTATGGGTACCACCCGCGCGAGTTTGCCATCCGTCGCTATCGGATCGTCGAAGGAGATCCACTGGCCGGCCGTCGCGAAATCATCATTGGCCGCCTGGCGGCGGACAAGATGGGGGTGCAAGTAGGCGATACGTTCCGCCTCTTGGAGAGCAACTTTCGCGTGGCCGGCATCTACGAGACCGGCCTGGCCTTCGAGGACGCTGGGGTGGTCATTGGCCTGCGCGAGGCCCAGTCCATCACCGGAAAGCCGCGCCAGGTGCAGTTCTACCTCATCAGCCTGCGTGATCCAGGGCAGGCCGAGCGGGTAAGGGGTGAGTTGGAAGCCACCTTCCCGGACATTGACTTCTCCCTCACCTCTGAACTTGGCGAGAGCACCAGCGACTTCCGGGTGATCGCTGACATGGCAGACCAGATCTCCTTTCTGGCGGTGTTCATCGGCGCGCTGGGGATGCTGAACACGATGCTGATGAGCGTGCTGGAGCGCACGCGCGAGATCGGCGTGCTGCGCAGCCTGGGCTGGCGACAGCGCCAGGTGCTGGGCATGATCTTGAGGGAGTCGTTGGTACTGGGAGTGGTAGGCGGCGTGTGCGGCGTGCCCCTGGGGCTGGGGTTGGGTAGCCTGATCGGCCTGGCAGGCATCTGGGGCGGCGCGATAGAGCCATCCTACACGCCCCTGTTGTTCGCTCAGGCCATCGTCGTGGCGGCAGTGGCCGGGGTGCTCGGCGGGCTTTACCCGGCCTGGCGCGCCACGCGCATGCGGCCTGTAGAGGCGCTGCGGTATGAGTAGAGCTGGCTGATCTCTGTGAGGTGCGACCGTGCGAGCTCCACCATACCTGACCTACTTTTTTCGGGAAGGGCAAACACCGTTTGAGGTTCTCAGCGACCCGGATGAGCGTATCCTCGTACACGTCAGCCGCATGGGCCTAACAGCCTGGGGCTGCTCAGTCAAGTGGTGAAGCCCTCCCAGTCGCCCTGACTACAGTTTACAAGGACGTTATGATGACTGAATTACCCTACTCAATCAACCTGGACACACGGTACGCTCCCCTTGAACTCGTTGACGTTCAGGCACTACCCAACCCCGTCTTCCTGGTTACGACGCGGAAGGCTAACGGCGCGCCTAGGAGAGCTCTGAAAAAGTCCCTCCCCAACCAAGGAGTGGGGCGAGTAGCGCAGAAATCGTACAGTTCTTGAGGCCATCCAAGGATCGCCAGCACCCAGACCACCCACTGGGGCCATACGCAAACACCCCACCCTATCTGGGTGGGGGTGTTTGCGTTGGTATATGGAAAGGGGTATAATTCCACCC
>Ga0307377_10000192_pt1 | contig 85015 bp, 72 predicted proteins | sample TR3MG_FD_202535 | JGI IMG/M metagenome (GOLD analysis project Ga0307377, IMG submission 202535) | Soil microbial communities from Risofladan, Vaasa, Finland - TR-3 | ecosystem: Environmental > Terrestrial > Soil > Coastal area > Acid sulfate soil | place: Finland: Risofladan, Vaasa | collected...
CCTGTAACCAAACCTCCCATAAGAAGTTGAGTTCGGAGTACATTAGATTGTCCCCAAACGGAGGGTCGGTAAAAATGTAATCAACAGAGCTATCAGACAAAGGAATATCAGTGGTGGAGTCTGTTGTAATCAAAGCGCAGCCCTCTCTAGCGAATTTCGAGGTTCGCGCTATTCGAGAGATCTTTCCAGTAAGAGCGTACCATGGACTGACCTCGGACATAGTCGAACCGATATACAAGGTTCCACTGAGCATTCGATTCACCTGCGAATATGCATTTCTGAGGTAGCGATTCAGCTTTGAGAATCCGACAGTTACCGACTGAAGCCAGAACATTAGATGGTGTCGCAGCCTAACATCGTTAACCTGACTTACTCGCTCCCAGAGAAATGCAGTTGTCCACAGATTCCTTTTTGAGTATATCTCTTGAATATATAGAAAATTCGAAGTCCCAGCACGCCACTTGTCCCCCCATACCTTGACACCCTCTGGTACATTCATCATCCGGTTCGTCGGATACCAATACGGGATCTCGCTCGCTTCGATCTTTTGAATCAGCGCCAGGTCGGCGTCGTCGGGCTTCTTCTCGTAGCGCTGCTTGTCCACGGAGTAGTTGATGAGCACCGGCACCTGCCGGGCGCGCTCGATCTCCCGGCCTAAGGCGCTATCCCAGACACGCTCGGTGGCGCGGGTCAAGGCGCGCTTGGTCACGGCGGCAGCGCAGCCAGGGCAGGGGAATGTGTCGCGCACCTTGCCCGCCGCCTGGTCCACCGCCGCGTCCCAGAAAACAATCTCGCGGTGGCAATAGGGGCAGAGGAAGACGTCGCTCCAGACAGTATAGTTGATGCGGCCCTCCGTTTCGCGCCCTTTCGCGTCCCCTTTCGTGTGTTTCGTGGTGTACATCCAGCCGCACTCGGCCTCCACCTCTTGCAGAATGCGTTTCGCCTCCCGCTCAAAGGCCGCCACGTCCACCGGCGTGTTGTAGTTGTAGGCGATGAAGGTCGCGGCGGGGGAGAGGTCGCACAGAATCACCCGCCGCCCCACCATCTGCGCCGCCACACCCGTCATCCCCGTCCCGCAGAAGCCGTCGAAGACCACGTCGCCCGGTTCGGTATAGTGCTCGATGAAGGGGATGATGGCCTTGTAGGGCACCTTGGTGTGGTAGGAGTGGGCGTTGTAGATGGGGTCGTTCTTGCCCTCGGAGACGTCGCTCACGTAGGGCTCGCGGTGGTAGTCGTCGGTGGCCTCGTCGTAGGGCGTGCCCCACTGCTCGATGAACCCGGCGATGTGGGGGTTGGGATAGGCGGTGTAGTGAGGCGGGTGGGAGAGCGCGTGCAGGTCCTCGTCCTCCCCGATGGGGAAGCCCTCAATGTGGCGCAGGTCGTCCAGGTTGTCGGGCATTGACATTACTGCCTCCTGGCAAAGTCGTGTTCTTGAGGATTGCGCGAGAGAAAAGAGAAATAGGCGCTCAATAACTGCACAGAAAGGGGAGCGCGACATCTACTCACACGTTGTATGCCAAACTCGAAAGCGCCACTAGCGTCGTAACCGAGATCAATGTCCTTATCGGAACAAAGCAACAGATGCTTCAGCGCTTTCTTTTGGTAGTTTGAAGCGCGAAGGTACGGTATCTTTTGAAATTCCTGGTGCGTTGCTTGATAATATCGTTGAAGCACCTCAAACCGTCTGTGCCACGGTTTGTGGAGCGTTGGAAATCTATCAACATCAGTATCTGACAAAGATATTCGACATTGTCCATCGTGATTGAAGGCGGCTAGGTCCAAAACGTTCAAGGAAATCTGGAAAGAATTCCTGAATTTTACAAACGTTTTCTTCTCCGGTTGATTTTCAAAGTAATTCAGCCGAAAACTTGAAATTCCCTTGGGGTCATCTGTTGTAGCCGCATACGTCTGGATTTGCACCAATGTGACCATATCAATCCTGCCGCTCCTGCGAACCATAAGGTCACAGGGTTGAGCAAGCAAAATGTAGTATTGCTCCCCGCCAACTTCGAATATATCCCCCAAATCTATAGGCTGATGGGCGGGGTTGAGTAGTTCAGCCGCGTCAAACAACTCGTCGTGCTGGATCTGACGGACTCGATCTGAGGGGCAATCTTGTTGCAAATCCGATGTTCTTATGTCACGAATTGCGCGCATGCGCTCGATGTCGCCATATAAAGACACACGTCGCTCAGGATCGAGAACCATTGCCCTGAAAGCGTTGTAGCGGAAAAGGTCAAACAGTCTGAACAGGGTATCGGGTTCCCAAACACCTTCTCCTTCGGAAGAACGAATGACGATGTGCTCGAAGTCGTAAACGCCGATATCGTTCACTTGCTGTTGTGCTTTTTCACTTGCTTCCTTGGTCACATCTGTGACCTGCCTGGACAACCGCTCGCGCGTGTAATTCAAGACAGTCATTTTCAAACCATCGGCAAACTCCATCGGGTCGCCGCGAAGTCTATCCTTGGAGAGGGGTAGGAATTGGTCCAATCTCAACCCCATCTTAGATGCAAATTCCCTCGCTGTCGGCAACTCTGCATCCTTGCTGATCGTTTGAGTGAGTAACCCACAAATTATGTGACCCTCACCACAAGTCCGCAATGTTTCCTGTAGAAGGGTCATACCGGCGTCCTCCGGCCGACCGGCAAGGCGTAAATCCTGGTCGAACAAGCACAATACCCCGTGGTCATCCCGAGCCTCCGCCAGAATAGCGTCTCGATCCCGGTCCCAGTCGTCAGGACCCAGGGCAACAAACACCTCTTCGGGAATGAGACCTTTCAGAAGCGAGAGGTCCCTCACGTCGCTGGGCAAGCTCTCATACCCTGTCGCTGCCACAAGCTCGCTCAATATCGCCGACCTCGCATCCGGCACTGCTTCAGACCAAAAGGTCTTCAACCGGCGAGTCCAGATATTCTCCGGCGCATCAAGAATGTCCCGTGGGATCAACTCACTATATTCGGCATCACGGTTCGAACGCGCTATCTGAAACAGAGTAATTGCGTCCTCGTAATGCGTATTAGCAGCGGTATAAAAATCATCCACGGACACTACTTTTCGGATTCCCATGCCAGACAGGATTTGTCTGATGGTTTCTTGGACTGTGATGCTTTCTTCATCCATTATGTAACGCTCCCGTAAAGTCAATGCGGAAGATGTAGCGGCGATCGAATTGGTTCCTGTCGGGCAGTAGGGATATCTGGCAATTGCTCGCTTCAAGCAGTTGACGGTTGATGAAAAGGCCTAACCCGCGCCCCGTTCCTTTGGGTTTCGTGGTGACAAATGGCTGAAACAGTTGATGCTCGACGGAAGGGGAAACACCGCGCCCGGTATCGTACACCTCTACGAAAGGTTCTTGAATCCTCACGACGATCTTGGCTTCCTCAATGGTCGCTTTGCGCAAGTCTTCCTGGAGCCAGTACTCGGAATTCAGGAGGAGATTGTCAATGACTTGCGTGAGTTTCCCTCTGTTCAGCAGGATCGTGAAATCCTTGTGCGGTTCCTCGATCACCAGGCTGATGTTATTCCGCCCAAAGCGTTCCCTGTAAAACTCCTGAACCTCCCTGAAAAAGGCCACCATCGAGATCTCTTCCCGCTGTTCCCGCACATAGCGCAAAGAAGGGTCGAGGTGGCTCAACTGCTTTCTGAATCCGGCTATCGTGGTGTGAACGAATTCAGTGTATGCCAGCACTTGAGGATCAACGGATTGTTTGGCTCTAAGCTTTGTCACGAGATTCGTGGTTCTCGCCGCCAATCCGTCGGCGATGATCTTCATCTCGTGAGAGAGAGCCTCCGCCGTGATCCCCAATCCGGCCAATTCTGAGAACTGCACAAGTTGATCGCGCAGATACTCGAGGTCCGGTTGAAGGACATCGGCGATGCTGCCGAGTTTTCGGGTCTGAGAAAGGATTGCTCCGACCTGCTTCAGAATGGATTTTGCTTCCAATAGAGTTTGGTTGATCTCTTGAAGCAACGGCGCGCCCCGCCGTTCCTCCTCGGTATGGAACAAGGGAGAAGAAACTACTTCCTCTGTAATTTTTCCCACGTGCAGGGAGGTTTCTTCGAGTTTCCGATGCGTGGCGATGACCTGGTGGGCCAAATCCTGAGATTGGGCTCCTGCGCTTCTCATTTGCTCAAAGATCGTGTCAACCTCTTGAGATGTGATACCCGAGTCTTGTTCTGCTCTCAGTTTCCAGTATTCGATGTACCCGCGTCGCAATGTTTCGTTGATACCATTTACAGTATCAACCACTTGTTGCATCAACAAATTGAAATTGCGTGAATAGGCGTTTTCTACGAAATACTCTCTACTTGTGGTCTCTTCCAACTGGCTATTGTGTGCAGCAGTTAAAGCCACATACCCAATGATATTCTGAGGTCTCAACCCATACCACGAAGCTCCGCTCGTCCAGGTTTTGCCCAAACCAAGCCAATCATCACCTTCTAATCCAAAGGGCCGAATGCCAAAACCATCTCGAAACACACGAACACCTGCAAGCCTGTTCAAGTACCTGCGGTATTCACTCATTGAGCTAAAAACATCGGTGACATCAAGATCAGCACCCCGCCTAGGGAATACATATATTTCACCCTCAAAAGGTCCGGGATTTGCTACGGTTCCTTTTTCATCTTCAGGGCTATGAGCGCTGAATGCAGATTCTCCCACTAACTCTACTTTCCCGAGATCGGCCAGTTCAATTTGATGCCTTAAAGACAAAAACCAACCTGGCTCGTCTTCCCACGCGAGAGCCGGAGACGCCGTTTGTTTCTTTGAAGACAAGAAGGCATAAAAACCGGCCCCTTTGTCAACTGCAATCAATTCTTGATATTGCCGGATTTTGTCTGGCCCTTGACCTTCGGGTCGCAAAAACGTCGGCCGGTACTTGCCGCTTACACACAGGTTTTGTCCATCGAAAAGGAACTCTACTTGCAAATCTGCAACGTCCAGAACTGATTGCGAGATCTTGTCCAGGTCTACCCTTTTGCCATCAATTTCCAGGAAAACCTCGAACGGACGAAGCGACTCAAAGGGCGAAATAAGCTGTGAAAGCCGGTTCACCAACTCATTTTGAGCGCCTCCGCTCCACACTTCAGGCGCTCTCAAGCCCGAAATCAACAATCTGGTACCTTGACCGGAACCTTCGGATTTGGCAATGTAAGCGGGCACCTGTGAAAGCAGCTTGTCTCTGAAATCTCCCCAATCCACGCCGACGTAGAATTCAACACCGGTTTCCTTTGTTTTGCTCCAAAACTCTAAATAACGTCCAAGACGTTGTGTACCTAGACGTCCTAGTCCTTTATGACCAATTGGTGTTCTACCTTTGGCGGTCGTCTGACCTTTCCGCTTCATCTCGCGCTTGGGAGAGCGGGAAATGGTCAGCCAGCCAGTCTTGATCTCGTCCCAGCCCATACCTATGCCATCGTCTTCGACAAGGACATACCCTTTCGCACCTGAGAACATGGGACTTTGGTCACTAACTACTGCTCCCGTCTGTACAACAATGTTGGCGTAGGTAGCGTCCGCGTCATACGAATTCTTCACAAGCTCGACCAACGCTTGCACCTCGTCAGAAATCAGCATCTCACCTAACTGATAAACTACCGAGGCGTCAATTTCAAATCTGTATTGGGCTTCAGGCTTTTTGCTCGCCACCATTATGATCCACCCTGTTTTCTGAAAACTAGAATGTGCTCTTTGCGCATCATGCCGGCGCGCTGGTTGCGAGCCGCCATACGACGATAGAGAATTTGGCGACTGAACCGCTTGATTAGCTTAACATCTCGTAGTTTCAGGAGTTCCTCCAAAACTTTGTCCGTTGGGATCTCCTCGCCCCCAACGTGGCGATTACCAACAATCCAGATGAGATAGGCGTTAGGTCGCATTATTTCGACAATTGGGGCAAGGGTTTTATCTAGATCCAATAAGAACGACGTTACACGTGCTGGACGATCTTTTGGTAAATCCCCAAGTTTTTCAATCGTTGTTTCGTAGGTGGGTGAGCGTTCTGCCAGGTACGTTATCGCTGGTTCTAGTTCTATCCGAGTTCCCCCACCCAAGCTCCTGCGATCAATCTCCTGAGTCGTTCGCAACCAATCACCCTCAGCAGCTCCCAAGTCAATATCGGCAAGATCAACCCATTGAAGCGGAAGATAAGAGAACTGTCCATAAGTGACAGTACTTAGATTATCACCATAAGGAGGAGAAGTAATCAGCAAATCGTACTGACTTGCGCCATGGGGCTGGAATATCTCTTCCGACGAATCGCGTAAATGAATAGCCAGCCGGCCTCTATAGGTATTCCCATCCAGATGCTCTTGCAAGGCGCATTTGAACCTCTTCAAGTCCTCGAGGTTTTGTAAGACAACTTCTTGGAATACTTCAACCGCCGATAGACTTCTGGATTTAAGCTCATCGGCCGGTCGAATATGCAGCTTGTAGGTCGAGGTGCGAGAATTGCTTGTCAATCGCACAGTTTCAGCTAACGCCACCCAGAAAAAGCGCCGTACCCATAGTTGGTCTTGCGCTCTGATTGCCCGGCGAATCTTGCTCAGTCCAATCTTTACATGCGGCTGGAACCACTTATCAATGTTGGGGAAATCGGCTTCAACGCCCGTCAAGGTATCCGCAGTGATTGCGGCGAAAACCCACTTCTTGCTCTCCTCAAGCATCATCTCATCGAATGGTCCCGCTTTTGTGCGTGAGACCAACACGGCCAAAGGGTTGATGTCCTGTCCCGTGAAGTCAAGGCCAAACGACATACAGCTTGTCATAGTCGTCGCCGCTCCCACGAAGGGGTCAAGCACATTCTTGATGCCAGCCTGTGACTCGTAAACTACTTTGACGAGTTCACGTTGTATCTCGGGCACCGTCATTGCAGGATACTGCATGTAGGCGTGCATATCCTCTCGTGGATCCCGATCCACTGAGGCCCAGAACCCGTCAGAGTAGCTGTCAATGCGTTTCTCTATTTCTCTGTCTACTGCCTGTAGTCGCCTATCTTCCATAGAAACACTCGGTTGAGAAAACCTTGTAGAAATGGAACCTGTACCTCAATCACAAGAACCTAGTTTGATCTCACGGTAGTGTCAAAGACATCACTCCGTCTCCACGAAGCGCCAGGGGCAGGTAAACCTTGAGTGAGTTGACCAACTCATAGTAGCCCACAGCCTGGTCGCTCCACTGCTGCCGGTAGGTGAACGTGACCTTTCGCCCGTCCATCCAAAAGCCCGCCTGGCCCAGGTAGTTCCCCGCGCGGTCGAAAGCCCGCACGTGAAGCGCCTCGCCCGGCTGCCAGTCGTCGGGCGCATCCACAGCCAGCGACGTGTCGGCCCCCACGGGCTGACGCACGGTGACGACGTGCGGCGTGCGCTCAATGACCAGGTAGTGCTCGCCGGCCGATAGCCCGTTGGCATTGAAGAAATTGACAAAGACGCCGGCCAGGACGTCGCCGCCGTCGGTGCGGGCCAGGAAGCCGCCGGGGGCGACGTGGTGGCCGTCCACCTGGTACGTCAGCGTTGGATGCCAGTTGGCGATCACCGCCAGGTCGCCAAAGGTACTCTGCGTCACGTCGGCGTTGATCTCGGCGTAATCGTCCAGCGTCCGGCCGGCGGCACGGGAGAGGACCGCTCGCTGCAGCGCGCCCACCAGGTCCAGCCAGGGGTTGTTCAGCGGGTCGTTGTCGGCCCACTGCCAGTTGTAGGAAAGCATCGTGCCGAAGGCCAGGTTCCAGGTGAGCACCCCCTTGTCCTCGCTCATCGTGTGGTGCGAAAGGTCGTGCTGGTATAATAGCACCTTGTCGTGGAAAAGCCAGAGGGCCAGGGGGTAGGGCTGCCAATTGCCGGTCCCCCAGTCCTGGTTGGCATAGTCGAATTCGCGCGCCCCGGTCAGCAGGCTGCCGTGGAATCCCACCTCGGTCTCGGCCAGCCGGTCCCAGCCCATCTCGGTCATCAGGCAGCGGTCGGCATAGGTGCGGGTGTGAGCCAGCCAGCCGTCGCTGTAAGCCTGGGGGCTGGGCGCCGCCGGGTTAGAATCTCGCCGCCAGGCACGCGCGCCGATCTGGTCCTCGAAGACGCAATCCACCGGCACCTCGACCTGCCACTGGGTCATCAGTTGGTCCAGCCGCTGGGCGACGAAAGCGGCGTGGGGAGAGACGACGTATCCGCCGCGTCCGCCGTAGGTTTCATAGACCGGCTGCCCGGCCTCGTCCAGCACGGCGATGTCCGTGATCGTGAGTGGCGAGAGGTTCTGTATCGTGGGTGACTCCTCGTCCCACCAGGTCGGGTTGGTGTAGGGCATCACCAGGATTCCCCGCGCGTGCGCGGCCTGGACGAGGGCAAGAAAATCGGCCGTCGTGCCCCACTGCGGGTCAGGCGGCAAAAAGTCGGGATAGTTCTCGTCGTGGCCGCGCGGCTGAAAGGCGACGGGATGGAGCAGTGCCGGGGAGGGCAGGCGGTCCAGGTCGGCGATCCAGTCCCGGAACGGCTTGGCGATGATGTGTGCGTCGGCCTTGATCAACGGCGCGCGGGCCAGGGCCTCCAGGTCTGCGCCCAACTTGTCGGTCAGCGAGGGGTAATCGGCCATGCCATTCTCCTGGCGGTAGGCCAGGATGGTCGTCTCTGGCGCCTGACCCACGCGCACCCGCACGCGCGGGCTGGTCCACGTCTCCCCGCTGGTGACCCAGGTGTGCAGGCTGTGGTAGGCAAAGAACGTATGGGCGTGATAGGTGTCGTCGTCAACAAAACCCAACGCCGCCGGCTGGATCGGATTGGGCGACGGGTTGATCGCGTAAAACGCCAGATGACCGCCCTCCACATCCAGGGCCAGATAGTCGGCAAAAGCGGCGTTGCTGGGATAAGAGGGAACGTACGTGCGGTCCTGGGCGAAAAAGCTGGATTTCAGGCGCACACCCGGCATCAGAAAAGGGCCATACCCGGCCTGCACTGCGTCATCGGCGAACATCAGGTCGCAGGGCAAGAGGGCGTTTTGCATCGTCGTGCTCCAACCTTGGTTCACCGTCAATTGCAGATCAAAAAAGGCATCCGCGCTGGCGGTCACCGTCACGACCGCGTCCAGGTGCGGAGAGACACCGGATTCCCAGTTGTAGACCAACGTGAGCCTGGACTGCGCCGCGTTCCACGAGTAGCTGAAGCGATTAGAGCCGCTATTGTTGTAGCTGCATCCCCCGATGAAATCTGGGCTGCTGCCCGGGAAGACGGCTCCCCACAGACAGCCATAGCGGGAGCCAAGCGTGAGATTGTTGCCGGTGTTCTGATCCACCAGGGCCAGGATCGCGCCGTTGATCTTGCTGAAGGTCAGTTCATAGTGATCGTTGGTCAACCGCATGGAGTCGGGCGCGCTGTCATCGAAGGCAGGCGGTGTTTGGGCACGCATAAACTGCTGGCCCCATGCCAACACCCAGGCCATAGCAGAGAGCAGGAGCACAGAACCGAACTTCCCGATAAAAGAACTTCCTGGTGCCACCTTCTCCCGAGGGCAGAAGTGTCCTTTTGCGATCAGGCTAATCTTCACCCTCATAATGTACCCTTTGGACCTTATCGGGAGCAATCTCCTCCAAGAAACGTGAGGCGTTCTGCTGGCAGCAGACCAAGTAAAGGCGCCGCGCCGCTCGGGTCATGCCCACATAGAGCAAACGCCTTTCGTGACGTAATTCTGCCGCTAACTCATCCTCATCGTCTCCATAGAGTCGGCGCGGCAGTTCCCCCTCGTGGAGGTCGACGAGGAACACGACCGGAAATTCCAGGCCTTTGGCGGAGTTGATCGTTACTACCTTCGTGTTGTTCTCGAATATGTCGAAGGACCTGTCGCGGAAGTGCACTGTGGGCAACTTGGCAAGATCCAGAACCGTTTTCAAGTGCTCGACGCTGTCCTTTTTCCGGGCCAGGACGGCGATGTCGCCCGGCCGGCAGTCCATTTCACTACACAGGTGTTCGATGGTCTTCACGATGAAGCGGTTGTGGTAATCGCTGTTCTGGCAGAGAATGACTTTGGGACGAGGTCCGTAGCGATCTGTGGCTTCTGGGGGAATCGGCCCTTCATCCAGGTCGTCGGAAAGTCCGTTCTCGGCTAACGACCAGGCGGCCTCCAGGATCTGCCGGGTATTGCGGTAGTTCCGGCTCAACGAGAGACTGCGAGCGGGTGCGATGTAGATGTTGCCATCTTTCCAGGGGACACCCTTGTAATAGACGCTCTGCGACGGGTCTGCCAGCAACACCAGGTTCCGAGCCTGAGCCCCACCTGCCAGCATACTCAGCACCTGCAGCTCAACTGGGCGTAGGTCCTGCGCTTCGTCCACCACCACCGTGTCGTAGGGCCTGAAATCAGGGTCGTTCCTCAGACACTCAATTGCATGCAACGAGAGATCGAGATGGTCGAACTTGCCTATCTTGTCAAGCTGTCGTTGGTACTCTTCGTACACTATCCATACAAACTGCCTCGGTTGCTCGTGAAGTTGTTTCCTACGCCCTCTACGTTCCGCCTTGGCATACGCTTCCCAAGTTCGAAGGTTGCGCCCCTTGATAACGTCCGCAATCTCCGATATAAAGAACTCGTTGCCTCGCGCCCTCCCGCCCTCGCCACGATTTTTGCTCCAAGAGCTGTCTGGGAAACGAATCCTGGCCTTGAAGATGCCCTGCCCAATGGCATTGGTGATCTCAGGATCGGAAGCCAACGGTCGTGCGCCGGGCTTATCTCCCAAGTACGCCTGCAGCCAGTCCCGCAGCACCCACATTTCTACACGCTTCGCCTTAGCCTGGCCATAAAGTTCTCGAAACATCTGCTCGACCACTCGGGCAAGCGTTTCAGTGTATGTAACAAACAGAACCCTGGGCTCTCTACCCTGGTTGAACAAATCGTGCACGTAACTCTGGCCCATCGCCCGATAGATGCCCACCGTGGTCTTCCCAGAGCCGGCTACGCCCTTGATGAGCGTAGGGCCGGTCGTCTGCATATTGACGTACCGGTCCTGTTCAGGTGACAAATTCAGCAAGAGTTGCTTGATCTCGCCCTTGCAGTAACCCTCGAGTTGATCGGCGTTGGTCCTGTAGAAGATGTACGAGCTGTCAAAGAGACAGTCGACCTTCCACTCGTCTTCAAGGATATACACGTCTACCAGGTTCTTCTCGGCGTAATCCGGCAGTCCCAGGTCATACACCTGTTCAATGTCAGTGATCAGCTTTACTTCGCGCACCTTTTCGGTCGGCACTCCTAGTAGCTGCAAATGCACAGACGGCCATAGTGCAAAAACGCGTTGTTCGGGTGTTGCTGGCACTGTATCATTGTCGCCAGGTTGGTTGACGATAGCTGCTTGAGTTACTCCCGGTCGTCGTGCAAAAACTGACCCAATGGTATCATCATTGAAGGAAGCGAACTTGTCAATGAAATCATGATCTCCTACACGCAACAGTAGAATGCCTTCCGAACCTTCGTATCGCCACGCGATGCGATACGACTGATCAATTCGAGAGTGTTGAATGTCCCATCCCAACTTCCCAAGACGCCTAAGAGGCTCGCTTTGCAGGCTGCCCTGATGGCATCGTGGATCATCTTGCAGGTATTCACACGTCTTCGGCAGTTTTTTCCGGACTACATGCTGGATATCGAACTGTTCAAGGTCATCCTTAAATTGACGGGTCTCGTACAATGTGAATGTCATGATGTACCTCTGTCTACAGTGTGCGTTTCCGGCGGCTAGATCAAGAGCGCAGTCGCAACCAGCTGGAGTTCCGGCACCAGCGTCAGCCGGCGATCCAGTGCAGCCAGGTCATTGTAACGACGTTCCAGCAACTCGCGCTGCTTGGCCTGGCGGATGTTCTCGATGGCGATCTGGGCTACGGCGCTCTCCTGCTGGCGATAGTAGCGCTCCAGCTTCTTCCGCTCGGATGCCAGCCGCTCGACGTGGGCCAGTTGGGTCTCGCTGAACCTGTCGGCAGCCTGGGCCTCTGCCAGCTGGCGTGCCCTATCTCGCAGAGCGGACAGGTCCACATCGTCCACCGGCAAGAAGATAGACTCTACCTGGCCCGGCGCCAGGTCCAGCAGGGCGCGGGCCAGGCGTGGACAGGGCCGGCCTTCCTGGCCCATAAACACCGAGACCAGCTCCTGGCGGTCCACGTCGTCGTGGTTGGTCATGCTCAACTGGTAGATGGCCCACAGGCCGGGGCCGTCCGGGAGCGGCAGGCCGGGGGGCAGGACGCCGGGACGCAGGCGGAGTTGCGCGGCCGCGGGCGTCCGATCGTCTCCCAATTCGCCCAGCACGCGCCGGACGAGCGGGTGATTGAGCTGCAGGTAGGTCAGGCCATCGTCGGCCACGGCCTGCTCCTGGTCGAAGACGACGTCCGAGTACCGCGTTTGGCTGGTCCTCATCCCCGCCCCGCCTGCGGCCTTGCTCAGGCCAGGCTCTCTCGCAGGCGGAGGAGGGGAGTCGCCCGGTAGATCGAAGTAGTACACGCCGGGGCGGCGGCTGTATTCGCGCAAACTCTCTCCGCGCGCCGCCAGATACCCTTCCAGCATGGCCTTGACCCGCTCCTGGGAGACCTCTACCAGCCGTTCCCGATACCCCTCCACCTGGGCCTGGACCTGCGGCAGCAGCAGCTCGTCCTGTTCCAATACCTGGCGTGCCCGTTCATAGATCTGCTGGGCCACCCGCTCCAGTGCGGCGGCCTCGGCCTGGCGCTGGAGTAGGGCGTCCATGTAGAGCCGGTCAAAGTGGAACTCGTCCTGCAGCGTCGAGAGAATGTCGGCCAGTTTGTCCTCCCCATACTGCTCGCGGATCAGGCCCAATTTGGCCTCCAGGATCTGGCGCACCCGCTGCTCGACTGTGTCCTGGATGAGCAGGTTCAGCACCAACACGTTATGCTCCTGGCCGATGCGGTCCAGGCGGCCGATGCGCTGCTCCAGCTTCATCGGGTTCCAGGGCAGGTCATAGTTGACCATCACGTGACAGAACTGCAGGTTGATACCCTCGCCACCGGCATCGGTCGAGACCAGGAACTGGGCGCTGCCGGCGAAGGACTGGCGGGCAGCGATGCGCTCGTCCAGTCTCTGCCGGCCGCTGATGACCACCACCGGGTAACCCATGCCCTCCAGGGTCTGGCGGATGGCCTGTTGGGTGGCCACGAACTCGGTAAAGATGAGGAACTTGATGTTCGGGTTCCCTTCGCGCCGGCACACCTCGTCAATGATGTTGAGCAATGCGACCATCTTGGCGTCGTGCTGCAGCCGCGCCCGGCGGGCCAGGTCGAGCAACTGCTGGACGGCGTTGATCTCCTGAGCCAGCCCTGCCTCGTCCACCACGCCAGAGACCGCCAGCAGCTCGTCGAGCACCGCCTGGGCGTCGTCGTCCTCGGCAGCCTCTTCGTCGAACGTTTCCGGTTGTTCACCGCCCTTGGTCTGTGCCAGGGCGACCTGCAGCGCTGACAGGACCTCCAACCGCCTGGCCAGCGATTCATAGATGGCCTGCGTGCTGCTGGTGACCAGGCGTTGGAAGAGGATCATCAGAAACCCAAACGCCCGGTCGCCTCGGCCCATCGCCCGGCCATAGTTCTCACGCACGTAATCGGTGACCACGTCGTAGAGCTCCCGCTCCAGCGCGTGTTCGGAGCCGGAACGATCCACCGGGTAGACGTCGGTGACGCGCTGCTTGAAAAGACGACGGCCTTGGGTGTCCACGGCCGCCCGCTTGCGCGTGCGCCAGACCACGGTGCCCACCCGCTCAGGCTGGAGGTCGCTCACCTGGTTGAAGGCGTACGGATCAACCAGGTTGAGCAGGTGCAGGAAGCGAGCGGCGTCCCCCTGGTGAGGCGTGGCCGTCAGCAGCAGAAACACCGGCACGGCCTGGGCCAGCGCCTCGCCCACCCGGTAACGGGCGGTCTCGCTGCCGTCGGCGTGCTTGCTCAGCTTGTGGGCTTCGTCAAAGATGGCGACGTCCCAGCCCGCCTCCACGATGTCCTGGAAGACGCGCCGGTTGTGTGCCTCTCGACGCCGTCGCTCCCGCTCCGCGAGGCCAGGCCGCATGCGCTTGGGCTTCACAAAGTCCAGGCTGGTGATGACCTGATCGTGCAGCGTCCATAAATTGGTTTCCTGGCCGTGGATCTCGCGCAACGCTTCGACCAGTGTACGGTCGTAGACCACGAATTGCTCGCCGAACTTTTGGGCGAGTTCGTCCTGCCATTGACGGGTGAGGCCGGCGGGTACGATCACCAGCGCGCGCCGGACCTGGTGCCGGAGCTTGAGTTCCTCGTACACCATCGCCGCCTCGATGGTCTTGCCCAGGCCCACCTCGTCGGCCAGCATCGCCCGCGGGTGAAACTGGCCCAGCACAAAGTCCACGGCCAGCACCTGGTGTGGAAGCTGTGTCACGCGGAAATTCGCCGCCGAGAGGACGCCCTGTTGGGTGAGCATGGCCTGCAGTTGGTGTGCTGCCAGCCGGGCCACGAAGAGCTGGGCCGGCATCGTCTGACCGCCGCCCAGCGCAAGCAACGGATCGGCCAGGGGGCGCAGGTCTGCCACGGGAACGCGTCGCAGCGGGCCATCCGGTTCGATGAACACGTCGGCGTACTGCTGGCCAAAGAGATCGGTCAGGCCGATGATGCGGGCCGTTTGGCCGGCGTTCAGTTGAACGGTATCCCCCAGATTAAAAGACATCCCACTTGACCTTGGTCAACCACGCAGGCATAGTCTTCCTCTGTGTTCTCCGTGGTTATACATTTCACCACAGAGACACGGAGAACACGGAGAAAAGAACTCACAGTACACGCCTTGTGATGCCATCTTTGAGCACGGGCACGTTAAAGTTGATCAGCAGCCCAACCCGACACCTGGCCAGCTTGAGATAGGTGAGAAGCTGCGCCTCATGCACCGGAAGCACACTCTCCACTGCCTTGAGTTCGACAACCACCTTGTCCTCGACCAAGAAATCAAGCCTGTAGCCGCAGTCCAGTTGGACGCCTTTATACTTGACCGGCAAAGATCTCTCACATTCAAAAGACAGCTTGCGCAGTCCAAGTTCGTGCGCCAGACAAGCCTGATAGGCCGATTCCAGCAGTCCGGGACCAAGTGACCGATGCACCTCGATTGCTGCTCCAATGATCTGCTCGGTCAGTTCTTTCTCATACAGCACAGCTTTCTCCCCCTCCGTATCCTCCTCCGTGCCCTCTGTGCCTCCGTGGTTGTTTCACCACAGAGACACAGAGAACACCGAGTCTTTCTCCGTGCTCTCCGTGTCTCCGTGGTTTACTCTTTCACCATCACGATCTTGATCCGCACCAGGTCGTGGTTGTACCCCTTGAGCAGCGCGGCCAGGTACGCCTCCAGGCCCTCGCGCAGTTCGTCCACCGTCAAGGCGCTGCCCCGCTCCAGCAGCGCATCGGCCAGGTCGGCCAGGTTCAACTCCACCGGCTGCAAGTCGCTGGTCAATTCGTGCAGCGCGGCCAGCAGCTCATCCGAGATCGGCTCTGGCAACGTTCCTCGCTGGCCCAACTCCTTGATCAGCGCACGGTGCTCCGGCGACAAAAGTGACAGCCGGTCGGCCAGGCCGGGCAGTTCGTTGAACAATTGCCCCTGCCAACGCCGCCACAGGTCGTCCAGTCGCGCCTGCACCTGCGCCAGGCAGGCCGGAAGGTTGGCCACCTCGGCGCTGTGCTCGGGAAAGCCGCAGTACGGGCAGACCACAAAACTCTCCAACACCTGGGCGTTGAACTGCCAGCAGCGGCGGCGCTCTAACGCCTGCATCTCCAGGGCCGCCTGGTTGAACTCGGACGGGGAGACAAAGGGCAGCCCTTTGAGCCGGTTGAGTGCGGCGTAGCGCGGGCCGGCGCGCACGGCCTCGAGCTGCGCCCACGGCGCGTCGTCGCCCACCACCCGGCGGTGCAGGCCGTAGTAAAGCTGGTCGTACTTGGCGTGGAACTGCTCCAGCTTGCCCCTGAGTGGACGGCGTTGATCAGGCCGCAGCAACTGCTGCTCATCGGTGTAGATGGCCCGGCTGTCCTCGGCCATGCGCCGCAGCTCGGTCACTGTAGCCAGGGGCTCCGCATCCGCCAGCGGTTCCAACTGGGGTAGCACCTTTAGCGCATCCTGCATGCGCTTCAGGCCAGCCCCCAGTCCCTCCTCACGCCAATCGCTCAATAAACCGCTCAGGATTTCCAGATCTGCCAGGCGTACCCGGAGCGTCTCACGGAACGCCGGTGAGGTGTCCAACCTGCCCAGATCGGCCACCTTGCTGGCATTGCCAAATGCAGTCAAGGGCTCGTCCAGCCAGGCCAGGCGGCCCAGTCGCTCTTGAATCGCCAGCCAGGGCACGTCGGGGAAGTTGATCGCCTCGGCGACCACGCCTTGCATGCCCTGGCGCAAGCCGCTCAGTTGCTCGCGGAGTTCCTGACCGCGCAGGTGAAGCGCCTTGACCGCCTCGGTGCGGCTGTCTCGATCGCGCACCAACCCCGCTTGCAGGCCCAGCATGGTGAACAAGGCGGCCACGCCCTCGGCATCAATGTCCTTGTCACGCTCCAGGTAACGGATGTCGTCAAAAAAGGCCAGGCCCTGCTTGAGCAGCGGTCCGACGTCGCCGGCGTGCAGGCGAGCGCCGCCGTGCCGCACGAAGATGAGGTAGCCGTTGAAAAGAAGCGTGCCCAACAGCAGGTAGACCATCTCCTTGGGCAGGCCCCACGGGGGTTGAGCAAACTCGCGCACCAGGTCATCGAGAGGCGTCACCTTGTTTGCCGCTTCGTTGGCCTCGACCCGCTCCAGAATCAGGCGGCAGGCGGGGGAGTTGCTGGCGCTGAAACCGCCATCCTTGATTGCCCTCAGGCTCTCCAGGTATCCCCGGCTGTTGAGGTCCAGTTGTTGGGTCGTGATGCGCTCCAGGGACTGCAGGGCGCGCGTCATCTCTCCTTCCAGGTTGGCCGCCGTGACCAGTGTGCGGAAGACGGGATAGTTCGGGTACTTGTCGGCAAAGACCGCGTCCAGCATCTCCCCCTTGACGTGATCAATCACGTCGGGCAGCGCGTTGAGCGGCCGGCGAGCAGGCAGGCTGGCCAACTCGGTTCGATGGCCACCTTGAATGACGTACCCGTGGGCCAGCAGGTGGGCCAGGTACCTGGCCAGGAACTCGTCGGCGGCGTCCTTGGACAGCCTGGTCATCACCTTTCTGTGGACCCCTTCTTGGGCCAACAGCTCGGCCGCCCGAGCGCGGATGAGCAGGGCGACCAGTTCATCGGCCAGGTCCACAGCCAGTACCACCTCATCCTGGCGCTGCCCATCCTTGCCCGGCACCGGCCCCTGGAGCACGAAGCGATAGTCGCCGCGCACGACGTTGGCGCCATCCCCCCGCTTCCCAATCACCAGTACACCGGGGCGGAAGGCCTTTCGAGAGGGCCAGGGAGCGCTGTCGTCGTAGACGCTCAGACCAGCGATGAGCGGGTCGGATGTACCCCATCCGCGCTGTCCCTTCAAGCCCAGCTCCGCTTCAGCGATGGTGCGGAAGGCCCGTTCTATCTCGCCATCGTTCCCGATCACAGCGGCCTGGGCTTTCCTCTCGATCATCGCGTCGTAGTCGTCAATCTTGGTCAGGTCCAGGTAGTAGCGTCCTTCGCCGTACTCGATGTACTGCCCGACGGTCACGTCCCGGATGTTTTTCATAATCCGTTCGATGTTGTCGCGGGCCATCTGGGGCTCCACGAGCAACTGACCGGGGGGCGTGATCAAGAGCGTGTTGGCCAGTTCCTGTGACGTTGCGCCCTGCACGTGTTCTCCGCCCAGTAGCTTCAAGACCGCCAACGCCTTGATGAGCTTTCTGGCATCCTCGCGGTAGCGGGCATCCAGCAGATCCACCTTGCCCTGAAGTGTGTGTACGACGTGCACGACCTTGGCCACGTCCGGCTGGTTGCGGATCTCGTGGGTGGCGTCAATCAGGTCGAACACCCGGTCGTAGGTGATGAAGAGAGGAGCAGGTTGGTCCAGAATCGGCTTGACGTTGCCCACAGCAAAGCCGATGATCCCCCGGTTCTCAAAGTAGGGCAGTCGCTCAAAGACGTCAATCACGTACGGATGAATCGGGAAAAGATCCACGTATCGCTCGAACTGCTGAGCCAGGTTGGGGAAGTATTGACGATGATCAGCCAGCACCCCCTGCAACTGCAGCCGCTGGTCACTGTCCTTGCGCACCACGCGCTCGGTCAGCACCCGCGCCACGTCCTCCTTGGTGATGGTCACCGTCACGAAGCGCTGGTTGATGCGGGCAATGCTTTCGGCCTGGTCCACGTACCTGGGATTGGTGAACACGTGTTCCTGCATGGCCCCCACGTACAGAAAGTCGCTGTCCTGGCTGACCTCGCCAAGTTCCCGCAGCAGCGCCAGGTCGTAGGCCATGACGTCCCTGGGCTTCTGCTTGAGGAAGTCGGAGAGCTCATCCACGATGACCACCAACCCCGCTTCAGGCTCCTCTGCCTTGACGTCGGCCAGGATGTCGAGGACGTTCTGCTTGTTGTCATAGTCGGCGACCGTGTCAATTCCCCTGACCTCGACGTCATACCGATCGAGCAACTGCTGGCGGACCTGGTCGAAGAAGATGTGGCGCAGGGGTGTCTCGGCAGCGGCGCCTAGCTCGAATTTGACGACGAGATAGCGGCGTTCCAATCCCTGCGCAGCGGCCCCGACCGCTTCATCCCGGATCAAGCCACGCAGCTCTGGATGTTCCAGCAGGGCAGCCACGAAGGCCAGGAAGTGACTCTTGCCTGTGCCATAGTTGCCCACCACGTTGAAGGACTTGTGGGTTGGCCCGGAGAGCAGTGCCAGCATGTGGAGCAGGTTGCGCCGCAGGCTATCTGAAATGACGTACTTTTCGACGTACTCGCGGGCCTTCTCTTCCTGGCGTAGCTTGATGACTTCTTCGACTTCCTCGAAATGAATCAGGTCACGGATCAATGGGCTCATACCTGGACTTCCTCTTCCAACTCGATCACGGGATAGGTCTCTAGCGGGATGGACATGTAGTCTTCACGGCCGAGGGTGCTGTATACCGCGTTGTTGCCCTGTCGTTTGGCAGGCAAGGCCAGCACGATTTGCCGCTGCCGGGCGATGCGCTTGAAGGTATCCACAGGGTTGATCTTGCCTACTTCCGGCGAGAACAGCAATTCAACGTTGTCTATGAACAGGGGGCGGCCGTCCGGGGAAAGGGCGTCGCAAAGCTCGTCAACCAAGCGGTGCACGGTGACGCCGTCACGGTAGCGGCTCTGGGGCACTGCCAGCAGCCGTTCCGCCAACTGAAGATTGAGGTTCACATACTCAGCCCCGATTTCTGGCGCCAGCCCTTTGAGCAGTCTGGTCTTTCCTGCGCTGAAACCGCCGAGCAGAATCACCAACTTGTGGCGATCGTTGGCTGTGATGCGGAGGGCCTGAATCAGTTTGTCACGCATAGAATCCTCCTCCAGCGGCTCGCGTCTGCCGTGGAACACCCCTGGCCATCTGATCCTACCCAGTATAGTTCACATTGGCCGTCAAGTCAAACTCTACAAGTGGCACTCGCAGCATCAGCATCCTGGGTGGAAAGGCCCCAGAAGAAGGTGGCCGTGGCAAAGGAGAAGTAGTAAGAGGTAACCAACGCGCTGCCGATGAACAGAGAGTTGGTATCGGGGAAGGCGTGTTCGCCCCGGTCGGCGGGGATTAACTCACATCGGCCAGGTTCTTACCACATACCGAATCGAACGGCCCATCCATTGCGCAGAATGGAATTCATAACCGGATTCTTTATCTCCTGAGGCGAAAACTGGTAGTCGTAGATACTGCCCAACGCAAAGTTTTCTTTGATGCCCCAGCCTTTCCCGATTTCGTAGGCAAAACTGATGCCCCTGAAAAAACCGCCATAGACTTGCACCTGCGACGGCCCCGCTCTCCACGAAACAGACTTGTGTACATCAATAAGGGTGGCTTCCTTCTGCGCCTCGTTGAACTTGATGTGGAGTTCATAGACTTTCTTCAACCCTGCTCGCGCCAAAATCTCCCACCATTTTGCATCTACGTACCTCCACGTCACCACGAGAGTATTACCCCGCTCCTGAACTGCGACCGGCACGTCGAAACGATTGATCTCCCTGATCATCGTGCGCAGCGCTTCCCCCGCGATGGGTTCTCCTTCCCCTGCCAAGTAAAACACCCTCTTGGCGACCAGGTTCAAGTAGGGGATGAACCCGATCATGCAAACCACCATCTCGACCATCACTCCCACAGCAATGGCGGCATCATTGTCCCCCCAGATGGCAATCCAGAGGCAGAGGGGCGGAACCCAGGCGATCATATAGAGCACGATCAGCCCAAAAGCAGCGGTAAACCTTGTTACCATACCCCTTTGATTTCCCATAGGGATCTCCTGATTGTCGTTACTGAAATACCCCCACGATCCGTGAAACGTGAAACGTGATCGGTTGACCCGACGTGGCTGAGCCTGAATGACAAGTACCACCAGTTGGTCGCCTGCGAGCCGGTGGCTCTCCAGATCAAGGTCAACCTGGAACTGAGTTATGCCTGAGTTGGGCCTGCTCATCGAGGGAGGGCGGAGGGAGTCTCCGCTAATGCAGAAGGGTGGATATCACGCTGAGAATAGGCGGTGACCGCTCATTGCACCGTAGGACAGCTATTGGCGCATATTGTCCGGGTCTATGCCCTGGATGCGGTCAAGTCCTGTAGCGTACCGCGAATGCGATCGAGCACGGCCGAGTTGACCCGTCCGAAGGTCTTCACGACGATAGACTGGGACAATGTATAGATCTTGTCTACTCTAACTCTGCTGGGGCGATTCAGCGTGCCTTGCGCCAGGTCAGACGACGCAATCGTGAAACTATAGTTCGTCAGAATTGGATTGGAGGGCATGGCCACGACGACGATGTCGGCAGTGCTGCGATTGTAGGCGTCGTTGGAGATTACGATGACCGGCCGCCGTTTCTGGGAAGAGAGATCGGTGAATGGGATCGGGATGAGAAGGATGTCACCCTGTTCAGGCATTGTTCCAGTCCTCGTCGTCATAGGGATTGTCCCAGAAGCCCAGGCTGCTTTCAGCTGCCACCAGCAAGTCGTTGAAAGTATCGGTGGACTCTGGGATGACTACGACGGTGACATACGCACCAGCAGGAATAGGAACGTATAGTTCTACACGTCCCTCTTCCATGACCTGGACGTCGTACTTGAATGCGGTCTGAGGCAGACCTTGGGTTTCCATCGCTTGCCACTCCCTTCTGATACTGTCGTCCGCATCGCACACCAGTATACCACAAAAGACGGTGGCAAACAATCCACTCGTCTCCTGGTTGCCTATTGCCTCTATTGGTGGTATGCTTTCGCCCATGGGGGGGGAACAGAACCCAATCGCATCGTTGTTTAGGGCTTGCATTTCGTGTTTTTTCGCGAGTTTTCGTCCCTTTCGTGATCCAAATACCCCCGCCCCTCACCGTGCCTCCGCATACTCCCCCAGGTTCTGCCAGAACCGGAGCGGCTCGACCCACTGAGCCCCCAAGAGGCCCACGTCGGCCAGCACCAGCACCTGCCCACCCTCGTCCCCATAATCCACCAGCCCGACGACCGCTTTCCCGTTGGCCTGGGCCAGTACCTGCCTTTCCTCCATGGTGAAGGCCACGCCGTTGCCCTCCGTGAACTTGAGCGTCGCGACCCCTGCCATTAGCGGGCTCTCCCCTGCGGCCCGCGCCTGCGCGCCCGGCAGCGTCCCCCCGTACGAGATGCCAAAGCGCTCCGCCAGCGCGTTGGCGTCGCCCACGTCCTCGTTGGGGTCGTATAGCGTGTTGCCGAGTTTCAGGCGATACGCGCTGTTCGTCAACACCAGCAAGCCTCCTCTCGCTACGTACCCCTCCAGCGCCGCCACCTCCTCCGCACTCCACGCTTCGTCGTACAGAGTCGGGTCCCCCTCCGGGCTCGCATAGTCCAACACCGGGAGCACCACCACCAGGTCCGTATTCTCCAGGTCCGCCGGCGTCACCGCCTGGCCGTAAGGCAGCATGTCCACGTCCAGGCCCGCCATCCCCAGCACCTTGCCCAGTTCGATGAACCCCGTAGGGGCCATGTGTACTGCCTCGGTGTGGCTGGCCACGAACAGCGCGCGCCCCTGCGGCTGGGGAACCACGCGCAGGTCGGGGGCCTCCCGTCCGGTGTCCAGCGCCGCCGCCAGCGCCACCTGCGCCATCTGCTCCAGCACCTGCCCCTCCTCGCGGGCCAGGTCCACGGTGTCGTAAGGGTCGTGGACGTGGGCCGCGTAATGGAGCGGGCCCACCTTCTCCATTGCCTCGCTGACGTAGATCAGGTTGGCGTTGGGCACGTTGAAGCCCATGAACATGCCGTTGTCCGACTCAGGCCCTGTTCGATCCACAGGCTGCATCTCGATGCCTCGCCGGGCTGCCGCCTGCGCCAGATAGTCGAGCCAGGGCAGCCGGCCGTCGCCCGACAGGGCGTAGGACCAGGTGGTCAGGGTCAGTTCGGCCGGCAGGCCGTCCAGCGGGCGGCTCAACATGTCCATCTGCAGCATTGCCAGCGTCCGGTCCAGCAACTCCTGGTGCGTGGCGGCAAAGTGGCTGGAGCCGTAAAGCCCGATTTCTTCGCTGCCGAACCACACCAGGTACAGGTCCGTCGCCGGCTGGGCCCTCGCCGCGTCGAGCACGCGGGCCACCTCCAGCAACACGGCTGAGCCGCTGCCGTCGTCCAGCGCGCCCGGGCTGTTGGGGCTATCCACGTGGGCGCTCAGAATGACCGCCTGCATGCCCCCCCCGTCCCCCCCCGCTTGCGGGGGGGAGAGGGGGGGGATGCGGGCGACCACGTTGCCCGAACGGGCCGGAGAAAGCACGTCGGCATCCCAGGTCAGGCGAGCCGTGCTCACCCGCCCCAGGTCCTCCCATTGGTTGATCCCGGCCGGGGCCAGGTCTTCCAGGCGCACGTACAGGATGGGCAGGGCCGTCCCTATCTCCACGAAGTTGAAGGCGCTGACGTCCCCCACGAAGGTGCCGTGGCTTGCGCCGGGCTCGTTCGAGAAACGGGTCACCAGCACCAGCCCGGCCGGTCCTTTACCCAGCAGGTCCGAGGCGGCCTTCATGGCTTCCTGGTCGAGCACCGAGCGGTCCACGGCAGCGTAATCTACAAACACCACCTTGCCCTGCAGCTCCTGTGCGGTGAGGCCCGAGACGTCGGCAGACGATGCGACCAGCACGACCGGGCCTTCTACCACGACCGGGTTGCGTTCCGTGTCGTTCAGTTTCCCGTCAGAGTCGAACCGGAGCGTCTGGGCGATGCCGTCGCGCGGGCCACGCAACCCGCTGGCAGGCACCTCTACCTCTTGCCCATCCACGGCCAGGTGCAGCCGCGTCTCCCACAGTTCCGTGGCCATGAAGACGCGGAAGGTCTGGCGCTCCAGCTCCAGCCCCAGTCCGCGCAGGTACGGCAACTCGCCCAGTTTCCCCTCCACGTAGTCCAGGGCCTCCTGTTCCCCCTCGCTGCCGGAGTTGCGCCAGCCGGAGTAGGGTTGGATGCTGGTCAGGTCTTCCAGGTAGGAAAACATGCTCTCCTGGGAGACGAGGGCGAAGGGGTCGCCGGCCGGCGGCCCGCCAGGCTCGACCGGCAATGGGGTGGGGGGGGCCGGCTCCACCGGCGCCGAGGTAGGTTGAGACACAGGGGTGGGGGAGGGGACAGGCGCGGGTGTGGGGGTGGGGAACGCACAACAGCCCACCAGTGTGGCCAGAGCGATCGCCATCAGCGTGCGCAGCCATTTGGATTCCATGGGACCATCCTTTCACTGCGGTGTTTCACACATACATACCGCCGAGGATCAGGTTGGGTTCAATGGTGATCCGTCCATTGATGACCAGATTTCAACGCAGATTGCTTGACCAATCTGTGAATTTGTAGTAACATATAAGCAGGAGGATAAAATGAACGCAAAGCATGTGTTCCACACGTTCCTCGTTCGACGGAACCCTCGGAAACCCCTCGTTGGCAGCAAACGGATTGCGCTGGGGAGAGTGTTCGTCGCCGCGCTCTTGCTCGCGCTCACTGTGCCCCTTGCGCTGCCCGCGCGCCCCGCGCACGCCCAATCCCCTGACGACGGCTTCGACCCAGACGCGAACGGCACTGTCGCCGCCCTGGCGGTACAGTCCGATGGCAAGATCGTGGTGGGGGGCGATTTCACCACGCTGGGCGGGCAGACGCGCCACTACATCGGGCGGCTCGACGCCGACGGCACGCTCGACACCACCTTCAACCCAGGGGCGGACCACGGTGTCGTCGCTCTCGCGGTGCAGTCCGATGGCAAGATCGTGGTGGGGGGCAATTTCACCACACTGGGCGGGCAGACGCGCAACCGTATCGGGCGGCTCAACGCCGACGGCACGCTCGACACCACCTTCAACCCAGGGGCGAACGACTGGGTTTACGCTCTCGCGGTGCAGTCTGATGGCAAGATCGTGGTGGGGGGCTGGTTCAGCACGCTGGGCGGGCAGACGCGCAACCGTATCGGGCGGCTCAACGCCGACGGCACGCTCGACACCACCTTCAACCCAGGGGCGAACGACTGGGTCGAGGCTCTCGCGGTGCAGCCTGATGGCAAGATCGTGGTGGGGGGCAGGTTCAGCACGCTGGGCGGGCAGACGCGCAATTACATCGGGCGGCTCAACGCCGACGGCACGCTCGACACCACCTTCAACCCAAACGCGAACGACAATGTCTTCGCTCTCGCGGTGCAGGCGGATGGCAAGATCGTGGTGGGGGGCTGGTTCACCACGCTGGGCGGGCAGACGCGCAATAACATCGGGCGGCTCAACGCCGACGGCACGCTCGACGCCACCTTCAACCCAGGGGCGGACAACGCTGTCTACGCTCTCGCGGTACAGCCCGATGGCAAGCTCGTGGTGGGGGGCAATTTCACCACGCTGGGCGGGCAGACGCGCAACCGTATCGCGCGGCTCAACGCCGACGGCACGCTCGACACCACCTTCAACCCAGGGGCGAACGAACCTGTCTTCGCCCTCGCGGTGCAGTCCGATGGCAAGACTGTGGTGGGGGGCGATTTCACCACGCTGGGCGGGCAGGCGCGCAACCGTATCGCGCGCCTCAACGCCGACGGCACGCTCGATACTACCTTCAACCCAGACGCGAACGGCAGTGTCTACGCTCTCGCGGTACAGCCCGATGGCAAGCTCGTGGTGGGGGGCTATTTCACCACGCTGGGCGGGCAGACGCGCAACTACATCGCGCGGCTCAACGCCGACGGCACGCTCGACGCCACCTTCAACCCAAACGCGAACGGCTGGGTCAACGCTCTCGCGGTGCAGCCCGATGGCAAGCTCGTGGTGGGGGGCGGGTTTACCACGCTGGGCGGGCAGACGCGCAACCGTATCGCGTGGCTCGACGCCGACGGCACGCTCGACACCACCTTCAACCCAAACGCGGACGGCATTGTCTACGCTCTGGCGGTACAGCCCGATGGCAAGCTCGTGGTGGGGGGCGAGTTCACCACGCTGGGCGGGCAGACGCGCAACCGTATCGGGCGGCTCGACGCCGACGGCACTCTCGACACCACCTTCAACCCAGACGCGAGCGGCTTAGTCTACGCTCTGGCGGTGCAGTCCGATGGCAGGATCGTGGAGGGGGGTGATTTCACCACGCTGGGCGGGCAGACACGCAACCGTATTGCGCGGCTCGACGCCGACGGCACGCTCGACACCACCTTCGACCCAGGGGCGAACAACGCTGTCTACGCTCTGGCGGTGCAGTCCGACGGCAAGATTGTGGTGGGGGGCTGGTTCACCGCGCTGGGCGGGCAGACGCGCAGCTACATCGCGCGGCTCAACGCCGACGGCACACTCGACACCACCTTCAACCCAGGGGCGAGCGGCGGTGTCCGCGCCCTGGCGGTACAGTCCGATGGCAAGATCGTGGTGGGGGGCACTTTCACCACGCTGGGCGGGCAGGCGCGCAACCGTATCGCGCGGCTCAACGCCAATGGCACGCTCGACGCCACCTTCAACCCGGACGCGAACAGCAGTGTCTACGCTCTTGCGGTGCAGTCCGATGGCAAGCTCGTGGTGGGGGGCGGGTTCACTGCGCTGGGCGGGCAGACGCGCTCCCATATCGGGCGACTGTCGAATGACGCAGCGGCATTGCAGAACCTGACCGCCGACACGAGCGGCACGACGGTCACCTGGACGCGCAGCGGCGCAGGTCCCGAAGTATGGCGCGTCACTTTCGAGTCGTCCACCGACGGTGTGACCTATACCTTTCTCGGCGCGGGGACGCGCATCGCCGGCGGCTGGCAGTTGACCGGGCTGACCCTGCCGCGTGGTCGAAATCTGTTCATCCGCGCCCGCGGCTATTATGCGACAGGAATGTATAACGGCTCGGCTTCCGTGGTGGAGTCGGTGCGGAATGTGTATTTCCCGGGGGGCACAATCTACCTGCCGTTGGTGTTGCGGCAGTGAGAGAAGGGGAATAAAATGAACGCAAAGCATGTGTTCCACACGCTCCTCGTTCGACGGGGCCCTCGAAAAAAGCGCGTTGGCAGCAAACGGATTGCGCTGGGGAGAGTGTTCCTCGCCACGCTCTTGCTCGCGCTCACCTGGTCCCTTGGGCTGCCCGCGCGCTCCGCGCTCGCCCAATCCCCTGACGACGGCTTCAACCCAGACGCGAACGACACTGTCTCCGCTCTCGCGGTACAGTCCGATGGCAAGATCGTGGTGGGGGGTGAGTTCACCACGCTGGGCGGGCAGGCGCGCAACCATATCGCGCGGCTCAACGCCGACGGCACGCTCGACACCACCTTCAACCCAGGGGCGAACGGCGGTGTCTACGCTCTGGCGGTACAGCCCGATGGCAAGATCGTGGTGGGGGGCTGGTTCACCACGTTGGGCGGGCAGACGCGCCACTACATCGCGCGGCTCAACGCCGACGGCACGCTCGACACCACCTTCAACCCAAACGCGAACGGTACTGTCCGCGCCCTGGCGGTGCAGTCCGATGGCAGGATCGTGGTGGGGGGCGCGTTCACCACGTTGGGCGGGCAGACGCGCAACTACATCGCGCGCCTCAACGCCGGCGGCACACTCGACGCCACCTTCAACCCAAACGCGAACAACACTGTCCGCGCCCTGGCGGTGCAGTCCGATGGCAGGATCGTGGTGGGGGGCAGTTTCACCACGCTGGGGGGGCAGACGCGCCACTACATCGCGCGGCTCAACGCCGACGGCACGCTCGACACCACCTTCGACCCAGGGGCGAACAGCGGTGTCTACGCTCTGGCGGTACAGCCCGATGGCATGCTCGTGGTGGGGGGCTGGTTCACCACGCTGGGCGGGCAGACGCGCAACTACATCGCGCGGCTCAACGCCGACGGCACGCTCGACGCCACCTTCAATCCAAACGCGAACAGCGGTGTCCGCGCCCTGGCGGTGCAGTCCGATGGCAAGATCGTGGTGGGGGGCGCGTTCAGCACGCTGGGCGGGCAGACGCGTAATTACATCGGGCGCCTCAACGCCGATGGCACACTCGACGCCACCTTCAACCCAAACGCGAACTGGACTGTCATCGCCCTGGCGGTACAGTCCGATGGCAGGATCGTGGTGGGGGGCGAGTTCACCACGCTGGGGGGGCAGACGCGCCACTACATCGCGCGGCTCAACGCCGACGGCACGCTCGACACCACCCTCAACCCAGGGGGGAACAACACTGTCCGCGCCCTGGCGGTGCAGTCCGATGGCAAGCTCGTGGTGGGGGGCTCTTTCACCACGCTGGGCGGGCAGACGCGCAACCGTATCGGGCGGCTCAACGCCGACGGCACGCTCGACACCACCTTCAACCCAAACGCGAACAGCAGTGTCTACGCTCTGGCGGTGCAGCCCGATGGCAAGCTCGTGGTGGGGGGCTGGTTCACCACGCTGGGCGGGCAGGCGCGCAACCGTATCGGGCGGCTCAACGCCGACGGCACGCTCGACGCCGCCTTCAACCCGGACGCGAACAGCGCTGTCTACGCTCTCGCGGTACAGCCTGATGGCAAGCTCGTGGTGGGGGGCGAGTTCACCACGCTGGGCGGGCAGACGCGCGACCGTATCGCGCGGCTCAACGCCGACGGCACGCTCGACGCCACCTTCAACCCAGGGGCGAACGACGCTGTCTACGCTCTCGCGGTACAGCCCGATGGCAAGCTCGTGGTGGGGGGCGCGTTCACCGCGCTGGGCGGGCAGACGCGCAACCGTATCGGGCGGCTCAACGCCGGCGGCACGCTCGATACCACCTTCGACCCAGGGGCGAACAACACTGTCTACGCTCTCGCGGTACAGTCCGATGACAAGCTCGTGGTGGGGGGCATTTTCACCACGCTGGGCGGGCAGACGCGCAACCGTATCGCGCGGCTCAACGCCGACGGCACGCTCGACGCCACCTTCAACCCAAACACGAACAATGAGGTCTACACTCTCGCGGTACAGTCCGATGGCAAGCTCGTGGTGGGGGGCTGGTTCACTGCGCTGGGGTGGCAGGCGCGCAACCATATCGCGCGGCTCAACGCCAGCGGCACGCTCGACGCCACCTTCAACCCAGGGGCGAACAGCACTGTCTACGCTCTCGCGGTGCAGTCCGATGGCAAGCTCGTGGTGGGGGGCGGGTTCACTGCGCTGGGCGGGCAGACGCGCGACTATATCGGGCGACTGTCGAATGACGCAGCGGCATTGCAGAACCTGGCCGCCAACACGGGCGGCACGACGATCACCTGGACGCGCAGCGGCGCAGGTCCCGAAGTGTGGCGCGTCACCTTCGAGACGTCCACCGACGGTGTGACCTATACCTTTCTCGGCGCGGGGACGCGCATCGCCGGCGGCTGGCAGTTGACCCGGCTGACCCTGCCGCGTGGTCAAAATCTGTTCATCCGCGCCCGCGGCTATTATGCGACAGGAGTATATGACGGCTCGGCTTCCGTGGTGGAGTCGGTGCGGAATGTGTATTTCCCGGGGGGCACAATCTACCTGCCGTTGGTGTTGCGGCAGTGAGAGAAAGCTGTGCGCATTATCGCCGGTAGACCCGGATGGCCGCCTCGCCCCCCATCGGGCACTGGTACTCGCAGATGCCGCAGCCGATGCACAGGTCCAGCAACACGTAGGGCCGCTGCACCACCACCGGGTCCCCCTGCGCGCCTATCATCGTCGCCTCCTCCAGCCGGATCGCCTTCTGCGGCGTGGGGCACATCTCTTCGCACACGATGCACGGCACGCCGCTGGCCCAGGGCAGGCAGCGGTTGCGATCCACCACCGCCATGCCCAATACCGCCTGGCGCTTGGCGTCCAGGTCCAGCGGCGGGATGGCGCCGGACGGGCAGACCTGCCCGCAGGCGTTGCAGCCATAGTCGCACTGCCCGAGGCGCGGCACGAGCCGCGGCGTCCACACTCCCTCCAGCCCGGCCTCGGCTAGCACCGGCTGCAAGCCGGAGGTCGGGCAGACCTTCATACACTGGCTGCAGCGCAGGCAGTGGGCCAGGAATTCCTGCTCGTCTGCGACGCCGGGCGGCCGCACCAGCAGCGCATGGGGCTGCTTGTTGCGGATGCCGGTCCGCAGCAGGGCCACCCCCACCGCGCCGGCCACCAAGCCCCCCACTACCTGCCGCCGGGTCGGATCGGTTTCGCGCGCCGGGGCGGGCCGCCACTGCCAGCGAAAGCCAATGCGGGTGAGTACACCCGTGCCACTTTCCGGGCAGGCCGCCAGGCAGTCCAGGCACACGGTACACTCGGAGGGCACGATCTCGTAATTCTGGCGCGTGTCAATCGCGTCCACCCGGCAGGCCCCCACGCACTGGCCGCACCGGTTGCAGGCCGGGCGGATCACCGGCCGCAGGAACGAGACCTTCGAGACCAGCCCCAGCAGCGCGCCGAGCGGGCACAGGTAGCGGCACCAGAAGCGGTCGGCCAGCACGTTGAGCGCCAGGATCGCCAGGAACAGTAGGGCGATGAGAGCATTTCTGGCAAACACCGGCTGGATGACCGGCAGGACCGGCCCGCGCAGCAGTGCCTCCATCCCCCCGATCAGCGGGCGCAGGAAGCCGACGGGATATAGCGCGTGCTCGACGGCGGTGACCACGTAGTTGAGGGCGGGCAGGATGGCCGTCGTCATCGTGCGCGTGAACACCGTCAGGGGGTCAAAGACCAGCAGCGTCAGGTTGCCGAACAGCGCCGCCGCCAGGACCACGAACAGGAGGAGAAACCTGGCTTTTCCCAGAAACCAGGTTTTTCGAATGGTGAGAAACCAGGTTTTTCCCAAAAACCTGGTTTCTTGGGCTTCTGGAAACCGCACCCACTCCAACAACGTGCCCAGCGGGCACAGCCAGCCGCACCAGGCCCGCCCCACCACCAACGTCAGCCCCAGCGTGGCCAGCGCCAGCGCCAGGCGAGGGATCCAGGCCCGCCCGGCCAGCATCGCGCCGAAGGCGGCCAGCGGGTCGAGCCGGAAGAAGAGATCGGCCAGCGGAAAGGCCGCCCGCCGCTGGAGCGCGGCGAACAGCAGGTAGACGTACAGCGCAAGAGCCAGGGCCTGCACCGCCTGCCGTACCCGTCGCCAACGTGACCAGGTCATCGCCGTGCCCCCATCGTGACAAAGACCTCCGAGCCTCACGGGCTCGGAGGTCGCAGGCCCGTCCTCACCTACCCCTGAAAGAGTTTGGTCGCCCCACGCAGGAGCGAGCCCTCGTCGGCGGCCTTGCCACCCGCCGAAGGGGCGAACTTGAGGATGCGGTCGGCCAGCCGGGAGAACGGCAGCGACTGGAGCCACACGCGGCCGCTCCCCTGTAGTGTAGCCAGGAACAGCCCCTCGCCGCCAAAGATCATGGACTTTAAGTTGCCTGCCCGCTGGATGTCGTAACTGATGGTGTTCTCGAAGGCCACGATGCAGCCGGTGTCCACCATAATTTTCTCGTTGTTGAGCCGCTTCTCGACGATGGTGCCGCCCGCGTGGATGAAGACCATGCCATCGCCGCGCATCCGTTGCAGGATAAAGCCCTCGCCGCCGAACAGCCCGGCCCCCAACTTTTTGTTGAACGCGATGCTCAGTTCGGTGCCCAGCGCCGCGCACAGGAACGAGTCCTTCTGGCAGATCAGTTCGCCGCGCGCCTCGTCCAGGTCAATGGCAATGATCTTGCCCGGGTAGGGCGCGCCGAAGGCCACGTGCCGCTTCCCCGCGGACGCGCGGTTGCTAAAGTGCGTCATGAACAGCGACTCGCCGGTGAGCGCTCGCGCCCCGGCACTCACCAACTTGTCCAGGAAGCCGGCCTGCGGCTTGGAGCCATCCCCCATCTTGGTCTCGAAGCCGATGCCGTCCTCCATGTACATCATCATCCCGGCCTCTGCGATCACCGTCTCGCCGGGGTCCAGCTCAATCTCCACGAACTGGAGGTCGTCGCCGAATACTGCGTAATCAATCTCGTGACTTTTCATCGTGTATACTCCTGTAAGTGTTAGAATGCACGTCACCAATTGTACTATGGAATGCGGGAAACGTGAAACGTGAAACGTGAAGCGTGAAACGTGAAGCGTGATCCGTGTTGCGTGTTTCGTGCTGCGTGTTCCGCGGTCGGCGGTCGGCGGTCCGTGTTTCGTGCAGCGTGTTCCGTGGTCGGCGGTCGGCGGTCGGCGGTCGGCGGCCCGTGTTTCGTGTTCCGCGGTCGGTAGTCGGCGGTCGGCGGTCTGCGGTCGGCCGTCCGTGTCGCGCTACGAACCGCCCAGCGCCTTTGCCAACAGTGCGCTGGCTGTCCCCTCGTCCACCTCGCCGAAGACTGCGCCCAGCAGGTTGTCGCGCGCGTTGGCAGTGACCAGGCCGCTGACCTCGCTGCCGTTCAACGCGGCCAGCCCGGCGGACGCCCCCCCCGTGTCCGGGTATTCGATCAGCAGCAGCCGCGCTGGCGTGCCACCGACATCGTAGCGCGTCAGGAGGCCGTTGGTCTGGGGGCTCAACCCCAGGATGTTTTCGCCCCCCAGCCACACTTCGCTCTGGATCGAGATCTCTTCGTGGAAGAAAATAAAGCCACGCTCCACCAGCCCCTCGGCCGGCAGCCGGCTCACGAGTCCCGGCCGCTCCCCACCGGCTGGCAGTGCCGCCGCCACGGCCCTGGCCAGGCCTTGCAGGTCAGCGTCAGGCAGTTCCTGGCGGGTGTACACCTGCACGTAATAGCGGTCCTGCCAGAAGATGATCCTCCACCCAGGGTCGCCGTCCCCGTCGTTGCCGATGGCGACCGGCGTACCGGCGATGCCGGAGGTAAACAGGCCGTAGGCGTCGGCCGGCGTCGCCAGTTGCCACACTTCGACGCTCAAGCCCGCCCCTTGAGCATTCTGGTACTTCTGCACCGCCACCTGCTCGAAGCCGTAGACGAAGAATGCGTCGGCCTGGCCGTCCACCAGGTCGAAGATAGTGTCGCGATTGAAGGTCACCGCGTCACCGGCCGGGGCCCAGCCTGGAACCGCGTCCGCGCCGGGGAACACGTCTGCCAGCGAGGGCGACTTGTCCCCGCACCCCGCCAACAGCAGAGCAAGCAGCAAGGTTACAGATACCTCAACAAGTTGAGGACTCCGGACCTTCGAACTTGATGTCCGGACTCCCGAACTTGTTCGGGTTGTCTTCACATCACGCACTGACTTCCTCCACCTTGACACTACCCAACTCCATCGTCCCCAGCCCCATCTCCGCCGCCGCTTTCACGTAAGGGATGTCCGCCCCGGCCAGGCCGAACAGGGTAGCCGCCCAGGCGTCCGCCGCCACCGTGTCGTGGCTGGCGATGATCGTGTCCATCTGCTTCACGTCGTTCAGACTGCCGCCGGTCGGGCCGTGCGCAGTCAAAATGCGCACCGCGTCCACCACCGTTAGCGTTGGACGGACCAGGCTCACCAGGTCGGCCACGCGCTGGCCCAGGTTGCGGTGGAACTGGTTGGGCCCGGCGATCACCCCCATCAGGTTCTTGCACCCCAGGCTCAGCCGGGCCAGCGAGTGGTGCTTGGCGATCGGCACGTTGATCAACACGCTCGCCTCGACCACGTCCCGGTACACGTCCCATTCGGTGATATCCCGGCCATCAGGAATGGGGAACGTGGCGAACTTGACCGGGCCCATCACCTCCATCTCCCCCCCGGCGGCCCGCACCGCGTCCCCGATGCCGCTCACCTGGTAGGCCGCCTCGGCCGTGCTCCCGCCCAGTGGTGTGTCCATCACCCGTACCCGTTTCGCCCCGGCTCCCAGGCAGAGCGAGACCAGCGTCGCCACGACCAGGGGGTTGGTCGTCGCCGCGTACTCCGGCGGATGATAGTCCACGCAGATGTTGGGCTTGATAATCACGTCGTCGCCGGACTTGACGAAGCGTTCGATGCCGCCCAGCGCGGCGATGGCTGCCGTGGTGATCGCTGCCGGATCAGCACCTCGGGCCACGGCCAGGTAGGCCTGGTCGCCGGTGGGGGCGGGCGCTTGCCGGCGTCCGGAGGGTTGCGCTGCGCAACCGGCGCCCAAGAGCGCGACGCTCGCCGCCGTGACGCCCGCCAATCTGAGAAAATCCCGTCGGGTCAGTGTGGATGAGACCATCCTTGTCATCCTGCGGTTACCTCTACCAGTTCGATGTGGCTCATATCGTCAGTGCCCAGGCCCACCTCGGCCCCGCTGGCCAGCCAGGGAGTGGTCCTCTCTGCGGCGGTCTCCGGGTTACCGCCTTCGGCGGTCAACAGTTCCCGGAACCTCTGCAAGCCCACCGTGTCGTGGGCGACCGGATCGAAACTCACCAGGATCGCATCTCCCGTCACGGCCTCGCGCCAATACGGCCACGAGCTCGTGTACCTGAGGTTGGCCGTCAGCACGTCGCCGATGATCAAGCGGGTGCGCTCCTTGATCGGCGGCAACGCGTTCAACTCCGCCATGCCACGGTCCATGTACTCGCCATAGTGCAGGGCCGCCGGATTCTCCAGCGTGCCATAGTGGTTCTTCATGGCGAAAGAAGTTCCCGCCATCATGTGGGATTTGAGGATCGGCATGTTGATCAGGGCATCGCTCTCCAGCAGGATGTTGCTGAGTTTGACGTTGGTCTCCATCACCTGGAAGCCGCCCGTATAACTGACGTCGGTCCCGTAGCAGCGCACGCCCGGCCCGTCCTTGTTGACCGGAAAGCCCGCCTCCTCCAATTCACTGGTGTAGTAGTCGAAAATGACGATCTGCTCGGCCGGCACCCCCGCTTCCTGCAGGCATTCGGTCACCGCCATCACCAGCGGGACGTGGGTCCAGATGATGCTGTTGCGGAAGGCGTTGACCTTGATGGCGATCCGCTCGGTGGAGTCAAACAGTACTGCCCAGGCCTGGCGGGCGTCGCTCAGCCCGGTCAGTTCCGTGATGGAAGCGTCGAGCATCTGGCGGATGGCCTCCGGCACCAACGCATCGCCGTTCCATACACCGGCGTGGCGGGCGCGCACGACCTTGCTCGGCACGTCAGGATAGATCTTCATGATCCCGGCCCGGCGGTCAGCCGGCGACACGGTGGGGCGGCATCCGGCCAGGAGGCCCGCCGCCGCCGCCAACTTGAGGAACTCTCGCCTGGAGATGCCCCGTGGGCGGAGACTATGGTATGCATTTCCTTCTCTCATACGTCTTCCCTTTCATCCTGCACTCTGTAGATCCTGGCAGAAAACGGCCAGCAGGCCCTGGTAGGGCCTGCCGTAGTTCGTCGAACAGCGATGCTGGTGGAACGTACAGGGCCAGCCTGTAGGGAGATTCTACGCAAAGCGCTTGCTTTGTCAACTGCTCGGGGCCATGAGACGCGCCGCCGTGGAACAGGCGGCGCTGGGATGAAACGGCGCTCCAGCACCGGCTCTTCCAGGCCGGTGCACTCCCCAACGAGGGCCGCGCCGCCGTAGAACAGGCGGCGCTGGAGCACGCCCCAGCACCGGCTCTTCCAGGCCGGTGCGCTCTCACCCTCGTATGATCTCGCCGCCGTGCAGGACCAGCCGGACGTTCGCCAGGGCGTGCATGTCTTCCAGCGGGTCGCCATCCACCACCAGCACGTCGGCGATTTTGCCCACTTCCAGCGTCCCCAATTCGCGTTCCAGGTTACAGACGTGAGCGGCGTGCCGGGTCCCACTCACGATGACCTGCATCGGCGTCATCCCGGCCTCCTGCATCCACCCAATCTCCTTCATGGGCATGCCCAGTTGGAATTCGGTGGTGTATCCGGCGTAGTCGGTGCCCAGGGCGACCTTACCGCCCGCCGCCACGAAGCGCCGCAGGTTGTCTATCGCCTGCCGGTCATAGTCCACCGGATTGACGCTGCTCACCCCCTGCCACAGTTCCAGGGTCGGCTCCCAGTACACGCCCGCTTCCACCATCCGCTTGATCAGGTCATCCGGCAATTCGTCAGGGCCTGCTCCAGGCACGACCATGTGGGCCACGTCGTCCACACCCGCATCCAGTGCCTGCTCCAGGTCTGATGAGATGGTCACGTGTACCGAGACCAGGGTCCCCCGCCGGTGCGCCTCTTCGACGATGGCCGCCGCTTCCTGGGGCGAAAGCATCGGTATCTGTCGCCGGAAGATGACGCCCGATTCCAGCGCGATCTTGATCACGTCGGCCCCGTCTTCGAGCAGCCTCGCGACTTCCTGGCGCGCCTCGTCGGGCGAAGTGACGGTCAGCCCGTCACCTCCCCACGGCACGATTGGGTATCCACCGGGTACCGTCACCATCGGCCCCGCGGCGACCAGCCGCGCGCACTGGGGGTTGCGGAGCGCTTCGTCGCGGAGGGCGAACAGTTCAGCGCGGGCGCTCCCATTCCCCAGGTCGCGCACCGTCGTCACCCCACCCTGCGCCCAGGCCTTGAGTTTAGATTCGTCGTAGGCCTGGTGGACGTGCGCGTTGATGAAGCCGGGTAGGATGGTCGCCCCCTGCACGTCCACGATTTGCGCGTGGCCGGGGACGTCTATGCGCGCACGCGGCCCCACGGCCACGATGCGCCCGTCTTGGATGACCAGGGCAGCGTCCGGCACCGGCTCGACGCCGGTGCCGTCAATCAGCGTGCCGTTCACCAGGGCCAGCGCATTCGTCGTTTGTGGAGTGGAGCGACACCCGGCCAACAGGCCGGCCGCGGCCAGGATGAGGAACTCGCGCCTGGAGACGGCGCGCACTAGGCCTGTCCCTACAATTCCTGCCTTATCTCCTCGATCTGTCTCCTCAGCATCGGGAACTTGTTCCATTCCTCCGCTTCGCACGTCGCGTACTCGTCACAGTGGGCACACGTGATGACTACTCTCTCGCCCGCACATGCCCTGATCGCGCACCGTTCACAATAGGACCCCAGTTTTCCCCCTTCCGACTTGCACCCATCACAGAGTGTTGGATATGCATGTTCTGGACATGCCTCCTGACACCGGATGCCGCAGTAAGCCACCTGGCTAAAGTCTTCTGCCGGTGGGGGTACGGCGGTCGGTGCAGTGGTGGGTGCCGTGACTTTGCAGCCGCTCAAGAGGGCTGCCGCGGCTGCCAGTTTGAGGAAATGCCTCCTATCCATTCCGTGTGAAAGCACGTCGTCGTGGGGCTTGCTTTCCTTCGTCGTTCATCCCTCCTCTCGCACCGTAGACTATGCCGCGAGTGATTCTATCGTCAGGCGCGCGAGTACCAGAGCCACAGCGGTCAAACCGGACGTCACCGAACCCAGACGCCTGGCCCTCAAATGGGATTCCCCCTGCCTGATCCCATTCACCAGGAACGGCGGCCGCCACCTCTCCTATCGCGATCCCGACTTCCCTGCCCCTCCGTGCGAGGGCGTGCCTCGTTCACGGTGAGACTCCGTCCCTGGAGTTCCTTGCCGTTGAGGCCAGCGATAGCAGATCGGGCTTCGGCCTGCGAGGGCATCTCCACGAATCCAAATCCCCTGGGTTCACCACTGAACTTGTCCTTGATGATGCTGACAGAGGTGACCTGTCCGAAGGCTTTGAAGGCCTCCCGCACATCCTCTTCGGTGGCTTCGCGCGCTAGATTGCCGACGTAAATATTCACAGAGTTCTCCTTTTTTTGTGTCAGATACTATCGTTCTCGACCAAGTCGCTGTACCCACCCTCGGCTGTCATTTCTCCGCATGCCGAGCGCTATCATTGTACTCGTATCTGGAATTTGAGGCAAGCCGCCGTTCTAGATGATCCACGTGCCTAGCAACAGCAGGGCAGCCGACAACACCAATAGGTAAAGAGCCAACTGACTCACGATGGGTATAGAGACATACGTCCCCACAACTCCCAGAATGAACAAGAGCAATGCCACCGTCCACAAGCCCCTGCCGGGCTTATGAAGTCTGATTCTCACGAGATGCCTCCTTCTTGGACGCCCTTATCATCCCTGTGCACGTACAACCGTTGACTCTCTGAGCCTCGTGCACAGAAGCAGACAGAGAACCATCAGCCCGATCAGGACCACCAGCGAGGGGGTCATCGCCCCCGTCCCCGGCGACCTGAAACTGTCCATCCCAAAGATCAACGCGATGCCCGAGATCTGCCCCATCAGCAGCAGCAGACCGTTGGACGTCCCTTCCGGCGCCGGGTACGTAATCTCGGCCCCATACTGGAACCCGATCGGCCCCGCACTGAGCAGGAAGAAACCCATCACGAAGGCCGAGGCGATCAGGAGCCCATAACTCGGGGCAAACGTGACGCCCACCAGCCCCAGCGTCGCACCCGCCACCGCCGCAACTATGAAGGGGGTCCGCTTGCGATAGCGGTCCGATAGCGAGGGCAGGATCAGGGCACCGATCACCCCGCCCATCACCATCAAGCCGCCGATGAGGCCGGCCTGCGTGGTCGAGAAGCCCCGCGGCCTCACGATGTCCTCGATCCACGTCGTCACGCCGTTGAACACCCCCAGGCCCACGAAGAAAACCACCATCAGGAGCACAAAGTCGCGCCTGCGCACGATCTGCTTGAGGCCGTCGAAGACCATAGACCGCGCCTCCTGGTCCGGCGGGCAGGGCGGCGTCGGGGGGCGCTCCCGGACGAGGACGAAAAAGACCACGGCCAGAGCCACCGCCGCGATCCCGTACGCCACGAGCGTGCCGGCGATGCCGAATTGGATCGCCAGGTAGGGAGTCAGCACCATGCCGCCAATGATGCCCAGGTACATGGCCAGCGACCCCAGGCCCGCGGCAGTCGCTCGCTCCTGGATCGGGAACCAGCGGGCCGCCACCTTGGTCACCGCGTTGAGGATGAACGGTTGCCCGATGGCAATCCCGATCTGCGAGAGCAGCACCAGCGTGTAGTTTGGCGCCACCAGTCCCCGCGCCAGGCCAAAGAGGCCTGTCAGCGCAGCGCCGATGCCCACGGCGACACGGATGCCATAGGTGTCTATGGCCCACGAGGCGGGGATCGAGACGACGATATAGACGATCATGAAGCTCATGGACAAGAGACCGATGCTGAGGTCCGAGACGCCGTAGTAGCCGGCGGCGCTGCTCGTGATCGGAGCAAAGGTGATCCACAAGAGCTGATTGATGGCCACGACGAGCATGAAGGCCAGGAGCACGATCCAACGGTAGCCATACACCTTGAAGCCTGTTTGTTCCATGGGTCAAAACCTCCTGTCAGATTGATATATGAAAAGATCAACGCTTTCGCAAGTAGCATTCTGCGCTACTCCCTATTATAGCCGATTTTGCCTCCAGGCGCACACCTGCCCGCGCCGGAGGCAGCCGGGTGGCCGGGTACGCCTTTATACAGCTTGGTCAAGCCCTCGGTGCGGATGACGACCTCTGTGACTTCCATCTATGTCCGTCCCCTTAACCACGATCCTAATGGCTCATCAACCTCAATCCCATTCAGCGTATCAGGGTAGCGGAAAGTCTCCTCATACACCGGGCAGACCAGGCTGTTCAGTGTCTGTGGACGGCGAGTTTGGGGTACTCGCTGATGAAAGTGCAGGGGATAACTGTACTCGGGCGGCAATACGCGAATGCGCTCCCAATCCAGCAATTTGGCTACCAACGTGCTCACGATCGCCTGATGCAGGAAAATCTGGTGACCCTCATCCCGGCCGGGGCCTGCCTGAAACTCCCGGTCGGAAACCATCGTCTTGAAGCATTCCAACCAGGTTCGGAGCACACCTCTGGCTGGATTGATCGAAAAGGCGTGCGTATTTAAGTAGGGCCGCAGCACTTGTGAGTCCACAAAGGACTCAACCGTGAATGGAACATCGTCTACCCCTACCGCCCGGTAGACCCCCTTCCAGAAATCGTCGAGGGGTTCTGCAGCAAGCGAACCAACGTTCTTGACGTGGACTGGCCTGAATGCCGCGTCGCAGGATGGGATCAGATCGAACAGGACGGGGGGATTGACGATGAAGCATTGTGGGCTCAGCCAGACGAGGGAGCGAACGCCCCGACCTGCCATCTCCTCTGCCCGAGCACAGGCAGCCACCTTACTGGCAAAGAAGTAATGGCTGAGTTCATCTTCGACGGCGAGAGGCACGAGATGAATGTCTTCGAGGTCCGCATAGGTGCGAGAGACACTGGCAGGGTCCGGCAGGAATACCCATACCGGGCAATGGCTCCACTGCCCCCCGAAAGCGCGCAGGCTCTCAATCAAGAGGCGCGCGTTCCATTCCTCCTCAACGGACTTGACCAGGGTGAAAAAGCAGGTTTCACTCAATCCAGTTCTCCTTCGAGGATTCTGTAAAACTCGTCCCTCGCCTGGCGTTCGATCCACGGCGTGTGCCCGCAGTTCTTGATTAGAATGAAGCAAAAGTTCTGTAGAACGACGGACAGGGGCTCCTGGACCCCTTCAGCCGGATGGGGGTCGTAGTCACCGTGGATCGCAATCACCGGGCACCGGATGTGTGTCCCGAGTTTCAGAAGGTCTCCGCTCCGCCTCAGTTCCGCGGCATCCTTCCACACGCTCTGAAAGACGTCACCCCGGCTACCGGCCGGGTCGGATTCATCGGGCCCGTCCATGATTGGATCATATTCGTCGGTTTTTGAGGCCAATGTTCCGAGCCGCGCCAGTAGCGTGTCTTTGTCTTCGGTCGCTGAATCACCCAGAGCCTCGACGATGGCTTCAAACTCTGCCCTTTCTTGCTCGCCGAGACGGCTGGACCTGGTCTCCTGGAGTTTCGCCACGTACTTCTCTTCGTAAGGGCCGCTTCCGACGAGGATCAGTTTCCTGACCTGTGCGGGATACTGAGCAGCGACGATGAAACTGAGCCAGGCTCCCCAGGAAAAACCAATCAGGGTAACCGGAAGGTCGCCATAGTTTTCCAGGACCGTTCTTAACTCCTCGACCTGCCCTTCGAGCGACGTCGCTGTCTGAATCGGTTCCAATACCCCCCAGCCGGAGGCAAGTTTGCGTGCTACCGGCGCCATCTCTCCGCCCGCACCCGGACCGCCGTGAACGACCGCCACGTTTAAGGGGGCCTTGCCGTACGTTCTCAGGTTCTCCAGGTATTCCCCCTCATTCAGCCTGCACAAGGTATCCTATGATCAACGTCCGGGCTCACTTCCGCCAGGAGCGCTGCCAGCGGCTCTGGCAGCAGCCCAAGTGTGCCCGTCTGGCGCACGATCGCCGCCAGGTTGTGCCAGGCCAGGCGCCGCACTTCCTTCACGTCCAGCCCCAACTGTTGGGCGACCAGGTACTCTACCCACTCGACCCGGCACGGGATGGCGGCGGGTGGATCGGCATAGCTATGATCGCTCTCGACCAGCACGCGCTCAGGTGGGACTGCCGTACGAAACTTGGAATGTCGAGCGACGGCTGAATGAATCGAAAAATAACACCCCAGGGCCACCGCCTCCTGCGTTTCCTGTGCGCTCCCGGTCCACCAGTGCAGCACGGGCACGGCGACTGGCCTGCGTCCTAGTTCCTCGATCACCAGCCCGGTGGCGCGGTAACTATGGATGCTGACCAGCCGGGGGAGGTCGGCGACGACTTCCAGCGCCTGCCGGAACGTGCGGAGTTGGACCTCCAGCGGGACACGCGAACCGGTATCCAGACCGATCTCGCCGACCACCGCAGTCCGCTGCGCCAACTCGCGCAAGCGCCCGGCATCGAATGATTCTTGTGACCTGGGCTTGCGCGGATGGCATCCCACGCCCCACGCGACGTGGGGTTCACGGCGCCCGACGGCCACAGCGGCCTCGTCGAGCGAGAGCGTCATGGCGAGGACCGCGCCCGAGCCGGCCAATTCGTCCGCAGATCGGGCGGGGTCGAGATGAGCGTGAGCATCGAGGGATGGAAGCGTTTCCATTGGAAACGTACCCTACATCTCCTCAAGCAACTCCCTCAAATCCCCATAGTCGTAAGGTGGGCGTTTTCTTACCGCCAGTACATCCACCCACTTCTCATCCTCAGTGATCGCGTAGACTATGCGCCACCTGTCCAGGCGCAAACGGCGGAGCTCGTACTCGACCTCCGGCGCGTCAAGGACTTTGCTCTTCGGAGGCCGAGGATTCTGCCCTAGATTATCCACAGCTCGTTTCACCTGCTGCCGCATATGCCCAGGAAGCGCTTTCACCTCTTCCCAAGCTGTGGGGATGACATAGACAGTGTACTTGCTCAATTCAATCCTTCTTTTATGTCATCCCATCGCAACCATCCTGCCCGCTCTCGATCTCCGCCTGCAGCCTTGAGCGCCGCAAATGCTTCCTTGGCGATCTCAACGTCCTCTAGCGTTTCAAGCCACTCGATCATGGCTTCCCAGTCGTCAGCCTCAACAACGGCTAATCGTTTGTCTTTCACGGTCACATACTGAACAGACTGTAACATCTCCAGTCCAGTCATCGCACACCTCCACTGCTATCGAGCGCCTTCGACCAAGTATACCTCACGATATGCCCTTGTAAAGCAGATTCAGTCTCTTGGGGCTTGGCGCCTACTATGCCGGGCGTACCTCAACCCTCGTATATCGCCTGGTATCCAGGTTCGCCCCGGATCACATCCAGGTCTGGATCTTCCTTTGACCAACCTGTGAGCCCAGGATTCAGCGCGAGCGACTCCCGCAATTCCTGAACCGCCTTCGCCGCCACTCCTAGCAAGGAATAATGACACGCCAGGGTGTACTTGACTTCTCCTTGCCAGACCGAACCGTCATCCAGGCCCACCATTGACCTGGCCATCTCCCCCATCATCTTCCCCGCCTGCTCTCGGTTCCCCTGGTTTCGATGAAACTCGGCTAGATGCGCAACCTGATGAATGCAGGCAGTCCCGACGATGAGCCGCCACAATGGCCATTTCGCTTGCCAGGGGAATCTCCCAACACTCGCCAGCTCTTGCTCTCCCAGGGAATCTACCTGTGCCACGACTCTCTGAAAAGCGCCCATTGCCATCCTCAGCACTTCATCCCAGGTCTTGTCACGATGCTCTTCGAACAGGCGCGCGTTTTCGCCATCAATGTCTTCGGGTCTGGTCGGGGCTCTTCCCTCGGAAACCGCGAGCAGGTTGTCGGCCATACGAGCGTTCCAGGCCGCATTGTGGGAGATGACATCTCTGGCAGACCAGTTCTCGAGTGTGCCGATCCGGGTATGTTCTTGATCGGACAATGCGTCCACAAAGTTCATTTCCATTTCATGGGCCTGCTTGAGCAGATCCAACAAGACCGTTTTCCTCTCCACTTCAGCCTCCTATGGATTGAAATCAGAGATGCGCTGCCCAGCAGTTCAGGGTGAAGAGTGTCTTGAACCCCATGGCCAGGTAGAATGGGTTGTCCGTGCCCACGTAGGCCACGCTTGCTCCCAGCACGCCGCAGCGCCTGATACCCTCCAGCACTGCCGCACGGCCAAGCCCCATGCGGCGGTAGTCGGGGTCGGTGGCGACCGGTTCTACGTAACCAAGCCTGTTGGCCGGGTCAAACCACAAGCCGCCGAATGCCACGAAAGCACCGTCGGGGGCCTCGACCACAATCGCCAGGTCCTTGCGGAAATGGGGCCCCGACTGCATCTTCTTCCGGCCCTCGGGGCCGTCCTCAGGCGGCTCACCGGGATGATTGAACCCGCGCCAGAGCACGCGGTCTATTTTGTAAAGGTCATTATCGTCGGCCAGGCTCTTGAGCTGGAACCCATCAGGAAGACGGATGGGCGGGAAGGGATTCGGAATCACAAACTGCGACATGGGACGGTGCGAGTCTGCATCCTTCTCATAGCCCCGTGACCGCACCACGTGTTCGAACGCCGTGTCAAAATCGTTCACGTAGGCCTTGAGGTATCGCCTCCCGTCGCCGGTTGTGCCCGTGAGGTGTTGCTCGGCATACGCCAGCATCTCTGGTTTCAGATGCGCGTAGGCCGGGTGGTTCTGAAAGAACGCTTCACCCAGGCGCGACTCGTACAGGGTCACGCCCACCATGGTCCCGTTGTCTTCCCATATCCCGATACGTTGCACGGATTGCTCGTCAAACCATGGATGTGTGGTTGCGTATTCCCATATCGGCTGAAACCAGTTGCCGTCGCGGTTGTCCGGCTGATAGAGGCCGTACAGAAAGTCGCTGATGGCCGGGAAATCTACTGGCCCGGCACAGGGGCGCATGCGGATTGTCATAGGTGAGATGATACACCCAAAAGAGTGAAACATCAACTCCGCCCGCCCCAGGTGGACGAACTACCTGTCACCCAACCAAGCATCTGCCCGGCGCGCTGCCTCAAGTTCGTTACCGGGCATGAAATTCGAGGCCACGTTGCTCACGATCTGATCACAAGCCTCCGCCGTAACGCCAGGGCTTTCCCATACCTCCTGGCAATACAGCGCCACGTCAGTGACGATCCGTTCATACCGGTAATACGTGAGAGCCACAGGGTCAACCCCGGCCTCACCATAGCCTCGATAGAAACTCGCCTCCTCGGCCACGTCGCCCCTATAGCCGCCAATGTTTCCCCCGATATACATCAAGTCACACTCTTTGGGAGCGAGTTTGAGGCTGTCCCAGTCCAGGACAAGCAACTCCCCCCCGGGTTCTACCTGGATGTTCCACTTGTGAAGATCGGCGTGGCAAACCACAAACGGCCGCTCGCCGTCACTTGCCAGTGCACCGGCCAGTTCCTCTGCCCGGCTGATCATGTGCTCTATTTCGCCCTTACGCGACCGCAGCAATTCCGCCCACTCTCTGCCAGCCCCGTGGTCGTACACGCCTGCCAGAACTCGCCGCAGGAAGCCCGCGGCTAGCACCCGAAACTCGGGCGAATACGCTTCTCGCTCCATCAGTTGCGACAGGTTGTCTGGTAATCTCAGCGAGTGAATCGCCTTCAGGGCAACCCCCAACTCAGTCCACTCCTCAGCAGTCAGGCCAACCTCCATGGCGACGTGCCCTGCCAGAAACGGATAGAGGACCAGTTGGTAGCCTCGGCAAGTGGAGGCAAGCCCGCCACCCTTTGTCGGAATTGCTGCCAGCACCTGGCGAATGCCTCGCGAATACAGGAAATGAGGTATGGCGACGCTCGCTTCATTCGCCGCGGTATTACGGACTTTCAGGAAATACGACTGGCTGCCGTTCTTCACCACAACCTGAAAAACGCGTGCATTTAAGTCCGCTCCAAGGGCCAGCGCCTGGATTGACGTCACGTTCAGTCCATAGGCCGCCCGAATGCACGCGATGAGCTCTCGCTCTGACAACTCAACACTGTTCATCCTGTTTCCACCAATCAGGGCCGGTATTCTCCTCCCCAGTACTCAAAAGCCCTCCTCGATCGCCGATACTGCGGTTGTGATCCCATCTGGTTCGGCGCGGATGTGATTCCCCAATGCAGCGGCTTTCTCCTGCATCGGCCCATCGCTCAGCGCCCGTAAGATGGCCTGCTGCAATTCGGGGACGTTCATCTTGCCGCGTGAGATTGGCTTGGGGCCGATGCCCAACTGAAACACCCGCTGTCCCCAATAGAACTGGTCAATGACGTGGGGGATGACAATCCCCGCCACACCGGCTTGGAAAACTGCGGCCGTGGTGCCAAAGCCACCGTGGTGTACCACCGCCCTCACCTGATTGAAAAGCCAACTGTGAGGCATGGATCCAGCATAGTAAATTGTCCTGGAGGGCGCAATCTCTTGCAGTGCCTCGTCCCATCCTTGCACGATGGCGCGTACGCCAGCCTGACGGATTGCCTGCAGCACAATCCTTGCGCTTTCCCGGGCCCCCTTCCCCGATGTGCTCATCACGCCCAGGCTTACGGCAATTGGCTTCTCACCTGCCTGAAGGAAGTCAAGTAAATCCTGCGGTGGGGACCAATCCTTCAGTGGCCGGGCATACCAGTAGTTGGTCTGACAAACGTACGCAGGCCAGCGCGGATCGGGTGGGGCGACGTGGCGGTTGACTGGCAGGAGAAGCATACGCTTGGATTGCATATCGGTGATATCTGTCACCGGCGGGGCCCCGACGCGCTTGCGGGAGCGGTTGACTGGCAGGATCATCAATTTCCCAACTAGTCCCCAGATTACGCGTGCCAGGAGTGACGGACTGGGGTTTTCTACCGGTACGCGCCCTGGTTGCAGGGTGACGCTGATCCATGGGATCCCCAGTTTCTCTGCTTCGGCGATCCCACTCCCGGTGTCTGATACGACCACCAGGTCGGCTCCCTCGCAGGCCCTCAAAACGTCGGGGTAGGCTTCCTCGACCAACCGTGCACCGAGCTGCATGACGCGAATCAGGCCTATATACATATTGTTGAATGATTGCTCCATGAGCCGTGCCCCCTCCGCACCCATATCAACGGGTGGACCAACTGGTACGCTCTTTACGCTGTGCGTGTCAGCCAGGGGACATAACGTTGGATTGGTGGCCAGTGTCACGTCGTGACTGGCCTCTTGCAAGCCTTGGCAGAGATTGATATATGGCTGCACATCTCCCCGTGACCCGATTGTGGCGACCACTATTTTCATCGTATGAAACCTCACACCGTAAGCCCGTCGTACGCGATTTCGTAGCCGTGCTGCGCCGCCCAGTCCACCAGTTCCGGGTGCACCGGGTTGCCTTCGTGGGCGATGTCTTCCAACTCATAGTTCATCCCATATTGCTCTTTACACAGTTGGACAATCTCAGCCCTCATTCTTGCTTGTTCTTCCTTGTTCTCCTGCCTCGTTGCCAAATAGATTGGACATGTTTGGCAGGTTAAACCGCAGTAAGCGACGATCTCAGTCATGGGTTTTCGTCTCCTCTGACACGGATTACCAACCGCCGCACCCACCTCTACTGAAGGATCAACCAGCCTACGCGAGACAGAACTTGAAAAACCGCAGTACCTCGAAATAGTCGTCCGCCTCGAACTGCACCGTGTGTGGCCCTATCTGGCTGACACCGGGGAAAAAGCTCGCGTGATAGGCGTCGGCATGCCGCTGGTAGCGCATTTCGACGGGAAAGTGGTCTGGTCTGGGCACGCGGCATTTCGACACGTCGGCCTTCAGCGCCGCCTCCACCCCGGCACGGATGCCCTCGACCGCCAGGTGCGGATGGATATTGACCGTCGTGTTGCCCACGCCGTGCTTGACGGCGACGGTCGCCAGGTCAGGGATGAACGCCTGCGCCTCCTGGCAAATCGCGGCGTCGCCGGAGAGGAACACCACCGGCACACCCACCAGCCCCGCCGTATACGCGGAGACCATATCGTAAACGCACCTTTACCCCTCTCCCGCGATCAGATGATCATTAGAATGCCGCCGGGCCGAACACGATCATCATCCATCCCAAACCATGAGCCAAGTATGGAGCGACAAGGCTCCCATCACGACCTCGCAACCACCCATAGATTAGCCCCGAAACAAATAACCAAACAAACTGCAGCCCGTCACTGGCATATCCCAGGTGGGACGCAGAGAAGAGCGCTGCTTGAATCACAATCGCCATCCACAAAGTAACTCGTTTTGCCAAAAGCGTCTGCAAGAAGCCTCGGAACAGGTTTTCCTCTACCCACGCCGGAATTCCAAAGGCAAAGAATGTAGCGAGCAACAGCCGTATGATGCCAGGGCTAACGTATTCAGGTTGAGCCGGTACCCCTCGTATGAACATTAGTGGGAGCAGGGCGATGGAATTTAGTGCAAAGCCCAGCAGGCCCAAGCCCACTGCCTTTACGAGACCTTCGCGGCGCCAGCCCAATGCCCTCCATGAGGTTCCCGTCAGCCAAACTATGCCCCCACTAACTAACACCACTGAGAACAGGGCAAACCAACCCAATAGCAGTAGAGCGAAAGGGAGTGTCTCGTGGATATCAAACGGGTTGAACCACTGAGGGAAGATAAGAACCAGAATGACTCGTGACAGCCATATGATCATAACAAGCAGTAATCCCCATGCGAGTGGATGCTCTCGAAACCAGTTCCCAGTAACAGTCGCGTTCGCCATAAGGCTCAGATCTCCTAATCTGATGAAGGCATGTCAATTGTTGCCCATTTGTCGGGTGAAAAATGGTACTGCGCGGGCATACCGCCGGGAGTCGGCTTGATGCAATCATCGTCGAGATCATTTGGCCAGGGGATTTTCGCATTTGGATTCGAGCCTCTGATAAAGCTCACCGCCGTGCGCAGGGATACATTCGTTACTTCAATCTGATACTCCAGCTCATTTGGTGTGCCCATCCGAGAATTGGCTGCCACCCAGTGCTCCTCCTGGAGAAATGCAGCGCGCTCCGCTTGTGCAGCCTCGCTGTCGAATGCGCCCCTCACCAAATGCCGGGAACGAGGCGGTAACGGCAAGTCCCGCTAGACAGGCAGATCGCAAACCTAAGGGTTCACTGCAACAGCTTGACCAGTATCAAACAACGCCATAACAGGTTTTACCAGTTTCTCCAACTCTCTTGGAGGTTCCAATCCGTATCTGAGCATGGCTTGATACGGGATAAATGCGATTATTCCTGCATAGTCCAACCCAAGCGAATATGCGGATGCTGTTAGATAGCTGTTGAACCTGCTCTTACCCGGATCAACATTCACTTCAATGTAGTACAAACCAGTGGAGTCACCTCTCATATCAACTCTGGTCATGTCTTTGCACCCAATCTCTTTGATGATTCTTCCAACATCGGAATGTATCCTTCTGATGATTTCTGGTGGAAGCTCCGCAGGTATCTTTAGATGGTATTCTTCGGCTTTTATGGCGTGAGTTAGGAACCTAAACCTTCCCTGCGCAACAGCGATCCGGGATAAATCAATCTCTGTGATTGGCAGTTCGGCTACTCTTCCATCGTGAGAAATAAGCATCGGCGCTGTGAACTCTCTTGTGCCCTCCCCTCCGATGTACCTTTCTACGAGAACAGGCTCATCGAATTCGTGGTGTATTCGTTCAACCCTTTCTCGTATTCACCCAAAATCATCGGCACCAACGACAGAGAACTCATCTATCCCTATGCTGTCTCCGTGAAGCAATGGCTTTATTATGACATAGCCATCCCAATGACCATGTTGGCAGATTGGCGAATGATCGCCAGGATAGACCACATAGGATTCAGGGGTTGGCAACCCAAGCCTCCTGAAAATGTCTTTTGTTGCCTCTTTATTGAGACCTATACCCAATGCTTCAGAGCCTGGTCCGGTGTGCATCATCCCAACCTTTTCGATAACACTAACCGTGAACGGGCGCCCAGCAGTCAACTTCTTGCCAGGATCTGTTGGCATAAACTCGTTAAGCCAGAACACCAAAGGCTCCGAGTGTCTGTTCATGATTTCTGTGAGTCTGAACTCGAACGCGTCGTCCGCTTTGACAGGCAAAACGGTGTTGCCTGTTTCTTCTAACAATCCAGTCACGTACTCCACAGTGTCCAGACATTCCCAGTCAGAAATATGACCTTCAGGTGTGTATCCCCAACGTGGGTCATAAGTCAAGACTATTTCCATCTCAGATCCCTCCTCAACACTCTTTATGATTTCTTTGCCCCACGGTCAGTAACCTCCAGTGCACCGGTATGCAGGTCCTGGCGACCAGGGATGGTTCCCTGTTCCGAGGCAAAAAAACGACGAGCCCCGGAACGCCTTCTCGACGTCATAAGGGTCGTTGAACTTGAGGCAATGATAGATGTGTCTGGCCAACGCTGCACATACAAACTGAGACGACGCGCTGGCAAGTCGCCCCGCGTTAACCCGCGCGCAGCGCGGCCGGCTTCATTCGCTGCGTAAGCGCACCTTTACCCCTCTCCCGCGATCAGATGAGCCTCCATGACCTCGAATCGCTCGCCGATCTTCACTTAAGCATCCGCGCGACGGTTACTCTGTAGCCCTTGACCCGTAACCCTCGGTCTTTGTCGAACTCCACAGCCGGAATGCGCTCACCACGTGCAAGGCCACCCCGCTCAGCGCCACGACCACATTTGTTCCCAGTTGCCCGCCTCGACAAGTTGCATCACCGCCAGCGCGGTGAACCCCTTGCTGACCGAGCCGAGCAGCATCGGCGTCTGCGACGTGACAGCCCGCCCAGAAGCATCGGCCACGCCGTAGCCCTGGGCGTAGACGACCCGATCGCCGGACACGATGACCACCTCCAGCCCCGGGATCCGCAGGTCGTGCATCTCCGTGCGGAGGTACTCGTCCACCGCGTCAAAATCAACCGGGCCTGCCTCCCGGCTGGCTCCCAAGCCGCCCACCGGCAGTGAGAGTATCATCACAGAGGTCAGGGCAATGAGGATAGACCGGGCAAGCCAGACTTTCATCTTTCTGTCCATTCTGTGGATGGGTTTTCTTTCGTGCTCCAAGAGAGCCTTCAATTCCAGGTTGCCCTGGTTGACGCGAGCAGTTTATCCTGGGAGGAAGGCGTTTATGAGAAGGCCGATCCCTGCCAGGACAATCAGGACTGGAGCGAGTATTCCCCAATTGAGGTCAAACAGGAACGCTGCCGTGATCATGGTCAAGACCAGCCCGCCGATCAACGAGCCACGCGCGGTAGCCGTCAGATGCCCGCCGGCACTCTGATAGGTTCTCCAGGCCGCCCCAAATGCGCCCAGCGCAGGGAGCAGGATGAAGAGCGCCCACCAGTTATTCAGAGACAGAGATCCCAGGTTTTGCAGCAGGAAGACGATCCCCAACAGGATCAGAATCGCCCCGCCGACCCAGGCACCCCCGTACCGGGTACCGCGTGCTGTGCGGCGTTCCTCCCGGCGTCGTCGTCTCCTTTCATATCGATCGAGGGTTTCGGGTTGGGTCTGGTTATTGGTCGAGTCGCGATCTGGTGTGTTGTCGTTCATTGTTTCCCCCTGCAAGGTTATGCTGCCCTTGCTTCAGCACGTCCGGTCACCCAGATGTAAGGGTGGAAAGAGCATATTCCTGCGCAAGTCGGTATTCTTCAAATAGCCATTATACAGCGCGATAGCCCCAGGTCAAGCATCTCACCCTCTGAGTGTTTCTCTCAATCCGTTTTCACGTAATCGAGATGTTTGTTCACTATCTTGAAGCCAAGCGATTCATAGAGTCGTAACGCAGGCGTATTCGATACGCCGGTAGAGACACACACGCGGTCCATCCCACGCGCCTGCATCCGGCGCAAACATTCGAGCAGCACGGCGCGCGTCAATCCTTGCCGGCGGTAAGCCGGACGCGCGCCGACCGGACCAAAATCGCCGATCCGGTTGACCGGGTCAATCCAGCCATTCACGTACGCGGCGATGACGCCATCCGGCGTGACTGCAACCACATCGAGATCGCGATGGTAGCCGGGCAGCCGCATAAAGCGTGCGTAATCGTCGTCGCTGACATTGCCGACGGTCCAAGGATGCCACACCTCGCGCTGGGCTGCGGCACGGTTTGAAATTTCGCCCGCTTCAGCAACTGCGCGGACCTGGCAACCAGCGGGCAACACGGATTCGGGAATCGGCTCATCCAACGAGCGCAGCATATTCACCTCGGCAAACTCGCCGCTGTACCGGAACCCGTGCTGCTCCAGAAACGCAGTCCGTTTTGCATTGTCTTGCCGGGCGCCGGAAACAATATTGCCGCTCCATCGTTGCGCGTCGCACTTGCGGAGTTCGGTCAGGCGCGTTTCCGCCCAGGCCATCGCCTCAGTCTCGATTCCGGACCATTCATACTCCGGCAACACCTGGCAGTCGAAAGACGGATCTTCGCCCAAAACCGCGTAGCCGACTAACTTGCCCTCATCATTGTGCCAGAGGCGAATGTGTTCTTGTGGATTCAAGTGGCAAGCCACCATAAAGAATCCGAACATCAATTCGCCGACGTGCCAATAGTGCCAGTCATCGGTACGCGAACGCGCCTCCATCAGCAACCCCTGCATCTGCTGTAAGTCACGTTCGGTCTCGTAGAACCGGGATGTCAACGAGCGTACGGGTGCGGTGTGATCGAGATTCGAATTCATTGGTTGTCTCCAACACTCGTTTCTTCACAGCGTCTTGTTTCGATGCAATACGTCTATTTCCATTTTAGCAGAGGATAGAGTACATCCTACGGGCCTGCTCGGAAAGAATCGATGGTATCGGCGGATTCTCATTCCCACTTGCCTATCGCAAATTAGAGATAGCCTATGCCACAGCGTGACTGCGTTCAATTGCTAATGACTGGCGCTTCTTGGATAAGCTTTCTACTATCAACCTATTCCAGCATAAACCATGCCAGATCTGCACGTGAAAGGGAAGTTTTTACAATTCTTTGTCCCAAAAATCCCATTCGAATCTTCTTCGTTAAGGCCTTTTCGTTAAGCAACGGGACCCTGACCAATGTCCACTCCAATTTGGAGGCTCTGACGGCTTGCCCAATACGGACAATTTCTGCATAGCTGCCTGGGACGCTGCGTTTGACAAGAGCTACCATCAGACCGAAAATGAAATCCTTTCCATCCTTGCTATCCGCCACACTGGGTGTGGATATTTGGATCAGTCTCCTCACTCCGCAGGTTTCCATAATGGATATGATTCTTCTCACTCCATCGCTGAGGGCCGTATCCTGCACTTTGCCGCTGGGACCAAGCAAGCTGATGACACAATCCGCCCCCCGAATCGCCGTTTCTAGAGATGCCAGATCTGTGAGCTCACCGTGAATCACAGTGAGGTTTGGGTGTGCCAAGCCCATCTTTTGTGGGCTTCGAGCGAATGCAGCTATTGAGAATCCGCGTTCAAGTGCTTGTTTGATGACTTCCTTGCCTGCTTTGCCTGTTGAACCGAACACTGTGATTCTCATATCTTTCACCTCCGATGCAGAAACACCGTTCGCCAAAGCATTTACATCATACCCTCGCAACACGAACCGAGAAGATCGTTGGCCATTTAACGGTATGGCTCAGCGGCAGCGACGTGACCGGCGAGACTCCTTCTCATCATCGCGCCATTTCTGGCAAACCGTGCTGCGGTCGCGAGCGGCGTGCCGCTGCCCGCTGGAGCCGGTGTTAGGCCGCTCTAAGGCATGTCCTTCGCAAGCAACTCCATTGCGAAAGGCTCGCCGTGCCCGGGATAGACCGTTCTTATCTTCAGTCCTTCTAGGTTCGCGACACTGGTATTCGCGGCTGCGGAATCATCAATAAGGGAATTGAGAGTCGGCCCTCTCGTGTTCTCAAAGAGATCGCCGCAGAACAATTCGCCACTGGCGGTCAAGATGCCTATGGACCCCCTGGAATGCCCAGGCAGACAGATCACTTTGGCCTCAAGGCCATGTTGAGAGAGGTCGTATCCATCATCGAGGAGAACGTCGGGTATGAATCGGTTGGATGTCCCAAGCCCCATGAAGATAGGGACGAGGGCTCTGATGAGGATGTTCGGTTTCTTTCTGTTCACGAACATGTCTCCGCGTTCGGCCATGCCCGAATCGTCACGGTGCATGGCTATCCTGGCTCCGAAAGCAGCGCGGAGGTAAGCCGCGTTCCCGATATGGTCAAAGTCCCCATGCGTGAGAAGGACGAGCTTGAGAGAGCCTGGCATGCAGCCGGCGCTTTCGAGTTCTCTGTGCAGCTGTTTGCGTGCGTTCGAGCCTCCCGTGTCAATCAGGACATGGCCGGCAGCGGCCTGGATCAGGTAGCAGTTGACCCTCCCCATGCGAAGGGGCAGCGGGAGAGTGATGATAATGATGTGTTGCGGCATGTTAGACTCCTTCGGATTCGGGCCATGGCCAGGGCGGCCCAACGGACCAGTTCACCCGCCACGCGGCTCTAGTGTACGAGCTTCCACCAAAAGATACCGCCGCTGACCACGGAGCCGTCGATTTCGCGCGCGATAGTGTGGTCGGGTGCAGCGACAGGTTGGGCCGCCATTGCTGTAAACCTCAGACCGCTTTCTTGTCGCTGTCAGTTCACTCGCGTCGCGATGCCGCAGAAAATGCCCCGATCACTTCGGGCTGGGATAGGATCATCTGCAAGCATCTGGGCGAATGGATACTGACCCAGTCTCTCTGACCTAGGGCCTATTCGCTAGTGCCAAACTCGACATCCGTAAACATTTGGCCGTCTCGGTTGATAATCATTGTCTGTACAAAGCGGACGCGCAATTCTATTTTTGTGCCGTCCGGGGGAGAGGGCAGTTTCGTTTCCATCGCCGCCACTTGTGTGGCAGAAGGCGAAGCCGGGCCGCGCATGACCGCGCGCACGATGGTTGTATCCGAGGCGGTTTCAAACCGCACTTCTACCAGATAACTTCCAGCCGAAGCCCCAATTTCCTGCTGTAAAATGCCGCGCGTGGTTGACTCAAATAGCTGTCGTGAAACAACGTGCTGTAGGTTAGCAGTCAAGATGACGCTCAGTGCCAGCAAAATGACAATGCTGACAGCATTCCGCACTACAAATTCGCGCAGTCCAAGCCCCGTCCTCCGGGTGACTTTTCGAAAGCCGGTAAACCATAGGACAACTGAGGATGCAAACTGGATGGCGACCATGTTGGTAAAGGCGAGCAAAAAAGCGCCAAAAGCCAATTGGGTTTCGCCACGCGCCAGCAGGATGCTGCCGGAAGCCAACGGTGGAACCAAAGCGGTGGCAATGGCGACACCGACAAAGGCCACACTGAGGCGCGGCGAAACCGTGGCATAAGCACCCGCCGCTCCGCCCGCCAGTGCGATCATCAAGTCCAGCAAGTTGGGCGCAGTGCGGGCCATGATCTCATTGGTTATGGGAATGTCTTTGTGAATTGTACCCAAGATAAAGGCGGTGACTACTACCCCAACAGCCCCACCGAGCAGAGTGGACAGGCCCTTCCATAAAAGCGCCACATCGCTTTCTACCAGAGCCAGCCCGATTCCTGTAATCGGTCCCAAAAGCATGGCAACGATCATGGCACCGATTACGACGGCGGGGCTGTTGGCAAGCAAACCATAGCAAGCGATAGTCGCCGCAAGGATGTTCATGAGCAAGTAAGACCAGGAGAAAGTCGATCCATTGCGAATGTTTTCCTGCACAGTTTCCAGGTCTTGTGAAGTGCCAGTGTTCATTGGATCTCCCAATAGGACATGGTTCGCTGGTTTCAGCGGCCTCACGGTTGGCACAACCCGCTTGGCGGCTGCGTGGTGAGCACTTCCGCCAGACAGCTAACTGCAATGCGCGTGGAGCTTTTGTTTTGGCGCGAGATTAGCCAAGTCGGGTTCATGCGGTGTTAGCGCGCCCACTCAAAACGATGTAGGGTTTCTGTATTTACTCTCCTTCACATCGCTAGGGCATCGCGGTTAGTCGCCAACCAATACAACAAACTCTCGCTCGTCCTCGCTGCATCTTTATTATGCCTGTCCATCCAGAAGGCTATGAAGAGGAGTTCGATGGTCACAAACATACCATACATAGCCAGGCACTCCGAGGCTGTCAGCGGGCAGAACTCCCCGTATCCTCTCACCAGCGAATGGAATAAGCTGGGCCACTTTTGCCCTTTCTCGGAATTCTCAAAACCTTCGACCAGTATGCTACTCCCACAGTAGCACACATCGAATACCCTTGGGCCTCGCCTAACCATCTCGAAATCAAGAAAGCCCGTCAATCGACCTGCCGAGAAGATCATATTCGAAGGATGTGCATCTCGGTGGATCAATTGTTGGGGGAGTTCTTTGTAGAGCGGTTTGAGTTCAGACTCCGCATCCTGCCAAATCTGCTCAATTGTGCAAGCATCGACTGTTGTCCCATCTTCTCGAATACGCTGGATGGCCCACTCCTCAATCTGCTCAACCAACTCCATTTCTTGATACCCGTTTGCGCTGTCACGTTCCTGGAAACACCTATGCAGAAGCCCAATTGCCTGGCCAAACGTCAGGGCTCTTTTCTCGGCATCACCGGCATAGTGCTCAGTAACAACATGTCCTGGAAGCTTAGGGTAAAGACAGTAGACCTTCCCATTATGGTTTTTGGCATACCAGTCTCCTTCTACCGTCGTGACGGGCAATGCAACAGGGATCTGTGTCTTCGACAAACAAGTAGAACACTATACTCTCGCTCAGATCGCATCAGATCAGACTCTTTTAGAACAAAGTCCATCTTGGTCATCGTCCTGACAAACCAAGTCCTCCCTCCACCCGAAGGTGTACGTGTAATTGTATCAATGCTTCCAATACCCCACTTCTTGAGTAGTTCTTTCACCGGGCATTTCCCTTGATGTGCATCCCGAGGTTCTGTCGCCTATTGGGTTGGCCTGTCTCTATTGGCATGAGGCGCGCTAACGTCGCGGTTCACCCGCTGCCCACACTTTCCACAGCACCTACTGCTACGGCTGCCATCCCTACTCTACCACACTTCTCACATTAGTACTCCAAAAGGCGACACCTTTTAGTTTAACACAGCGCATGTGTGACGGATGGTGCGCCTAACGGTCGGCATAACCCGCGCGCGGAGCGATAGCGGAGCGCGCCGGGTTCATGCCGGTATTAGCCGGCACCCTTCTTGCTTTGAACTTCAATCCAACATCAATCGCGCTCGTTGGAATCGAGCCATTGCAATAGCGAGTAGGCCAGCGTCCAATACCAGGAGAACTACCGCCACCACAACAACGATCTGCGTTGTGCTTGCCATTGCTATTGCTCTCGCTAATTGCACTCTCCAATCATCCGGCAATGCTCGAAAACCAAAGACAGGTAAGACCGTTAGTAGTACAATCGCAAGACTCAATTGTTGATACGCCTGCCGAACAGTCGAAGCCCGAAGCGAGACGAGAATGCCACTGCCTGCTGCGAGACCTGCTCCTAGCAGACTCAACACCACAATTCCCAGACCAATCATAGGCGAGTAAAGTAGCAGTTGGTCACGCCCATGAGCCACGTTTACTGCAATGAGTGCTACAGATGCGCTGACTAGAGTTAGCCCCCATCCATAACCTATGGCCGCGCTGATTTTGCCGAATAAGATTGCGCGGTCCGATAGACGACTGGCGAGTAGTGTTTCCAGTGTTTTTCTTTCGCGCTCACCCGCAAAGGAGTCAGCAACCGTAGCGCTTACCAAGAAGAGCGGTAGCCACGCTCCATAGATCAGTGCTAATCGGGACTCTACCCATCCAGGGCCTTCCTGCAAAGGAAAGACAATCCCAAAGACGCCAACGATAACGACAAGAAGTGACAGGCCTCCGCGGAGGTTGCCCCGTTGGACAAGCAGTTCCTTCCACTCTTTCCATATCATTGTCCAGATGTCGGTTGTCATTCCTCCTCCTGCACTAGAGTCAAAAAGACTTCCTCCAAACTGGCCTTGTCCTTGTGTATCTCTTCCACCTCCGCGCCCGCGCTCACAAGCAGGCCTATCAACGGCGCGATGTCTGTTTCTCCTCGCAGTTCAAGTACCAAGCGGTTATCCTGACATTCAGCGGTGGCAACTTCAGGCCGACTTTGTAGCATAATCAGCAGGCCGCTACCAAATCCGCGCCCTACAATCTCCACCCGCGACACACCACCTTTGCCGCGCAGTTCGTCGGGATGGCCTATCGCCAGTAGTCTCCCCTGTCGGATGATGCCTACCAGCTGACACAGTTTCTCTGCTTCGGCAAGGTTGTGCGTGGTCAGGAAGACAGTCACGCCTTCATGCCTAACCAGAGCGGCCAAGTCATCCCGCAACGCCGCAGACATTATTGGGTCAAGTCCTGCCGTTGGCTCATCCAAGAAGATGAGACGCGGGCGATGGAGGAGAGCGCGAGCGATGGCTAGTTTTTGCTTCATGCCCCGACTCCATGTTTCCACGCGCTCTTTTCGCCGCTCCCACAGACCCAAATGGGTGAGCAACTCCATGATGCGGGCTTTGCGCTCGGCAGAGGACAAATGCCAAATGCGCGCGTAGAACTCCAAGTTATCTTCGGCGCTTAATCGTTCATACAGACCTGGATGCTCCAGTAAAGCGCCCGTTGTCTGGCGAATTTCGCTGGCCTGTTTCCGAGTGTCAAAACCCAAGACTTCTGCTTGTCCATTGGTGGGATCAAGTAACCCCAACAGCAAGCGTATGGTTGTCGTTTTCCCTGCGCCGTTTGGTCCCAAGAAACCAAAGACAACACCTGCTGGAACTTCCAAGGATAGGCTATCCACAGCAAGTACTGTAGCGAAACTACGGGTCAAGTTCTCAGTGCGTATTGCTAATTCAGTCATTGGTATATCCCGTGTTCAGACTGCCGGGGCTTTGGTTTGTAACGAGCAGGCTGACGGTCTGCATCACCCGCGCGGCGGCTTACCCCTCAGTCCCTACTATACTCCAAAAGCCGCAAAGAAACGAGTCTCCTATGCAACACGCGGCGACGGCCGCGTCGGGTGCATGCGGTGTTAGCGGGCATTTGGCTCATAGAGTACATCGCCGACATCAAACGTGTTTTATGAAGACGTATTGCGTAGAGCAATTGGGGAACCCTTGATCGTACTTTCGCTGTAAGCCCTTGTCAATTCCTGGCGTTCTCAGCATTAACCTTGACCAGCCCTCTTGTTCCGCCTTCCAGATGACGTCATACTCCTCATTCATCGCCTCAAGCCGTTCCACAGCACCTGGTTCAGGCAGTTGAATGAACAGATTTGGTTGGAACCCACAACTCAAGTAGAAAGGCTCCGCCTCTTCCGCTGCACCAAGAACAAGCGTGTTCTGACCAATCTCCTTGGCTCGCGTTTCTACTTCCCGCATCATCGCTGAACCGATTCCCATTCTGCGCCAATCCTCTGCCACTGCTACTGGCCCAACCAGGACGTGGTCGTCTTCGATACTCGCAAGAACACATCCACATATCCTGTCGTCCTGTTCGGCGAAAACCAGGAGGGTGGGCGTCTTGGGAAGTTGTTCTGTGTAATACTGCAGCGTATGCTTGCCCGTTGGTAAGTCCAGAATTGAGATGGCAAAAGACCACACTTGCTTCAATTGATCCAGCGTTTGTATAGTCTGTACAGAGAAACTCGATGTCGGTCTTTCCATTCTCGTACTCTCCAAAGGCATCTCGTAGCTCTGATACGTTTGTTCGAAATGCCAGCTAATGTCACGCTTGCACCGTACGGCGCACCTTGCGCGCCGTACGGTGCAAGCGATTGTTCGATGTTATGTTTCTTGTGCTCTCCCCGTGCTCCCAATCATCCATAACGTAGCCATAATTGGCAATCCAATCAAAAGGGCGATGAGGGGCATTCCCCCTTCTGGTAACGCTAGCCAAAGGATAAGGCTGGAAAGAGCGAGCGTTAGCGAACTCAATATGTGCCGTCGTTTTGAGATATTCGCCGCGAAGAAGTGATAGATAAGGCTCATAATAAGAAACCCGCCACATAGAATAAGGGCGATAATGAGAGCGATGTGCATCGCGAAGCGATAGGTGCCCCACGGCCCGCCCCATTCCACGTCGTGATGTCCATTGATAAAGACGAACCAGCCCGACCAAATGGCCCATACCGATATTGTTGCGATCAGCGTGGCAATAGAGTGTAGAAACGCTCGGAGTAGGGCAAGCCAGAATCTCATATGGGTGTGTTTCAGATGAGTTGAGGGCTTCTTGATCAGTATGCTGTCAACGGATTCAGGGAGCGGATTAAACGGATTAAAGCGCCGCACGAGGGGGTCAACTCCGTTCAATCCGTTCCAGAAATCCGTTGACAGCACCCTGCCACCACGAGCACAATTGAGATGAAACACACCCATCTCATATTCATTCTTTCATCGAACGGACCCGAACTCAGCCGCCGTGCGGCTGAAACGATGTGCCCAACAACACAAGACGCACTTCAAACCCCACGCGAACCTCAAAAAGAGACTCGATAGCACGGTCGGCTGGGTTACAGTAGGCAAGGGAATCCCTTCCCCCACCTCTGCTTCAGAACCGGACATGAGACTTTCGATCTCATCCGGCTCCTCAGTACACGAGCCTCTGTCATAGGCACTCCATTGAGGGCGATTACTCACCCACAGAGCTTGGCACATGCACGCTCAGAGTTGGACTTTCGTCCGGTCTTCAGTACACTTGCGTGCCTGCCATAAGACCCAGACTCATCCTGCTCCTGTGCCTTCTCGCGTACCGGCCCTACGTCTGCTTATCCCAAGCATTACCCTGGGCCTTCGCTTCTTAGGGCATCCTACTCCGTCAAGGCTTGCGGCCTGGTCGCCTTCTCCAGCCTTACCTGAGAGAGCACTTGACGGGTTCCCCCGTTCCGTAGACCGATTCGTTCGTGACCGTAGGCTGCTGCTGTACGCCGGTATCCTTTCGGATGGTTACCACGCACCCGGTGATGGCGTGGCCTAGATACCTTCCCTTTTGGGCCTGCCTATTCCAGCGTTGGCAGGTTCTGCTTTACGGCGCTTCGACCACAGCTTCACTCATCGTTAGCCATAGCCACCTGCTAGACGGGATAGCCGCGTCTGGTTCGCGACTTTCCGCCGTTTCATCCCGCTTCTACCCTTTGATGACCAGTCGCCAAGCAGGGGATGATGCTTTTACCTGAACCACCTCAGGAGTTGGACTTGATGACTTTGGCTCACCGCCTTGTCATCTCACCAACATCGGTCTACAGTTGTCAAAGAACCTCTTTGCTGTCCGTCCTCCAACCTCAGAAGGTTGGTTTCGGACAAACGGGTCGCACCACCGGTTAGCAGACGATGACTTTGCAGGGCACACCAGCGCGGTGTTGGGCCGCCGACCGCTGAACACATGCAGTGCTTGGACCTCGCCCAAACACCAAATGCTTTGGAGCAAGACACAAAGCGCTGCATCACCATCAAACACCCTTAATCTTGGATTCCTCCGCCACGCTCACCCGCTTGAAGATCATATGCAACCCCAGTGATAATAGTCAAGAGAAGAGACAAGATAGCAAAGAAAAAACTATTGACAAACAAATCTGGGTTGCTTATTCCAAAGAAATACACGAGGATGACTGAGCCGACCACCAAAAACACACCGTTTATTACGCAAGCTCCCAAAAGCCACGGCCACAATTGGGCGAGGAAGCGCCGAATGTTAACTGGAAAGTGTGTGCGCCACCAAGCGTACGGCGCATTGATCCCGAGTCCTGCCACGCCTGCCAGAACGCCAATTATTGGAGGTGCAAAACCTCCCCCCACCAGGAGCATTGCTATTGAAAGAAGAATCAGGATTAGGCCGCCATTCTTTCTCTGAACAAATATGGCCGACCATACTATGGCTACTAGAGAAACGATGATGGTCAATAGTCCGGCGACCAGAAGGTTGGGAACGATGGTCATTGCAGGTTCCCCACCCATTTTGGTGGCGATTGGCCCTTGAGTCCAGGAATTTACTACGATTCCTTCTGGAGTTACGTTCCCCTGGAGTGTTTCGCCGACACCATGGGTTATACTGCCCAATCCACTAAGAATGCCAAAGATTGAAGCCACTACTCTTGCCGCGCTGAGGTTGTTAAAAGGATTTTTGCCTTCCATGCTGTTCTCCTTGAGGCTACCCAGACCCTCGCCGATAAGCTTGGACCGCCCGTGGTCTGTGGCGAAGCTCTGGATAATGCAAGACCCTCCCCCGGTTTCGTGGGCAGGGAGTTAAGCGAAGGTTCGCCCTTGCTGATAGTAGAGTTGCTCACGTCATCTGGTCCGCCATGCCCCAGCCCACGATGCGCCGGGCGTGCAGGTCCGGGATGGCGGCCAGGTACAGCCATCCTTCCTGGGTCGGGATGTAGGTGCTGTCTGACAACCACTTCTGGTTCGGTCGGTCGGCGCTGAAGTCCCGTCCTAACAGGTTCGGGGCCACCGCATGGGCCTGGTTGCGTTTCGTGGTGACCTTGTAGTGCTTCGTCTGCTTGGCTCGCAGGCCGCGTAGGCGCATCAGACGCGCAATGCGGTTCTCACTACAGGCCACGCCCTGCTCATCCAGCTCACGGTAGATGCGTGGGCTGCCGTAGACGCCGTGGTTGTCATGGTACACGACCTCGATCTGCTTGACCAGCTCTTGGTTTGCCATCTCTCGCGCACTGGGAGGCCGTTGACGCCAAGCGTAGTAGCCGCTGGGCGACACCCGCAGCACCCCGCACATGCGAATCACCGGGAACTCATCCCGCTGGTCGGCGATGAACTGGAATCTCATGGGCTTAGGTGCGAGAAGATGGCGACTGCTTTTTTTAGAATGTCCCGCTCCTGGCGCAGGATCTCGTTCTCCCGCTCCAGTTGGCGCACCCGTTCTTGGTCCGGCATCAGGCGACCCTGGCCGGGGAAGGCCTGTGCACCTTCCTCGGCGAACTCCCGCTTCCAGCGGGACAGGCAGCCCGTGCCGATGCCTGGCTCACGTTCGAGCTGGGCCGCGCTCTTGCCGCTCGTCTCTAACAGCCGCACGGCTTCGAGCTTGAACTCACGTGCATAGGATCGTCTGGTCTCTTTCATCATATTCCAACCGAGAGTGGTATTATACACGAACTTGGCCTATCTTCGTGCCCACTCTCTCGGAGGAAGGTCAAGCCGCGTGGGGAACCGCAGAGCGAAGCTGCGCGGTTTTTGCACGTCGGCTGGACGCTCTTGTTAGCCCTCCCCTCCTTCGTTTCCGGGCAGTGCCCTCGCCAGACTGTCTTTCAGTTCGTATGCGTTTCGGTAAGCAACATACTCAAACCCTGCTAGGTCCGTAGGGACGGAATGCTTGTGGTTCTTGATGAGCACGACCCTTTTTTCCAGAGCTGCCGCCATGCCGAGTTCAAACATCACGTTGGGATTGGATGCTGATATGTCGATCACGGCAAGGCCACACTTGTGGATGGCACCGCAGACCTTGCAGAAGATCGGAGCGGAAGATAGCACCTCATCGGCTCGCCAAGCACGATATCCCCTGCTTTCGACCGCTGGCTTAATAGCGAACCTGTAGACATCGGCGAAATCCTCCGAGAAGGGCATCCCCACAAAGACCATGCTTTTGTCTGTGTCCTGTATCGTGTTACAGCCAGCTCCCGTAAACGGACAGAGCTTGACTGCTGATTCTGCCGTCCCCTTGGCCGTTGCGTCTGCCTGTGTCCGCTTCTTCTCCGTCTGCGTCTCTTTCTCGATTTCACGGAGATATGTATCATCGACCACATGGTCTATCCTTCGGTACAGCAATCGGAGCTTACGTAGCTCGGCCCGAATCGCGTCCAAAGCTTCGTTTGCCCACGAGAGCGATCTCTTCACGTCCTCCAGTGCCTCGAAGGATTTCGGCGTCGAGTACACGATGAGATCCCAGACAGAGTTGTTGATCTCAAGGCCGTCGATACTTTCTCTGACAGACCACTTCGGACTGTTGGGTATTCCGGACAGTCTCTTCACAATGTCCGGCACGCGGCGGTAGTCCATGTCCAACTCGTCTGCCAGCCTCAAGAGGGCAGCCAAAGGACGAATAGAAACAGCCTCACCGATGCCCAGCCCCTTCTTCTCGGGCAGCTCGCTCAAGTCCGCCAGGGTGTGCCCCTTCACGATGTAAGCGATAATGAGGGCTTCCTTCTCATCCAGTCCGAGCCTCTCGTTGATGCGGATAACGAACTGATAACTCCGCTCCGCGTGGCGTGCTCGAATCTGCTTGTAGGATTCTGTTGAGTCGAAATCATCGAGCTTGCCAAGGTCATGCAACCAAACTGAAGAGAGAAAGAGGAATATCTCGACCACTGACCATTGCGCTTTCAGGTCCTCGGGGACGAGCATATCGGCATTGCGAAGCACCTGGAGGATATGATGCTCAGCCGCGTGCGTGTCGAAGTGGTCTTGCTGGTAGGGCAAGGTTGATCTGACCAACTCGACCAACTGGCGGTATTGCGCCCAGCGAGGTTCCGAGCGTCCCCTGAGAAGCGTCTCAAATCCGGTCATGTCATTCGCTTTATTTCCCATCACTGGCTATCCCTCGATGGGCGTTGCGGTAGAGAGGGCAGTTGCCCGCCCTCCCCCCGCACGGATCCCGGCGCGCGATATTACCGCACCGGGCTCTTCAGGCATACTCGCTTCCGCATCACGTGCTGCTATCGCCTTCAGTGACGTTAGCACTGATACTCCGGCCCACCATGTCCGGTCAGTGTTTCCTATGCAGGCTGCGTATGCCTGTCAGTCCTTTCCCCCTGTGACCGGCGCTACCGTCTCCGAGTACTATGGACTGATCCGACTCCCTGCCACCTTCGGCTTCCCTACTTGATCTTTCGGTTCGGCCTACCTGGCTACTACTCCCAGGAGTGATTAGGGCCTCCCAAGTTCCTGGCGTTTCTCTCCCCTGCGCTCCACGCAGGCCGCATCACCACGCTCTTCGTGGACCCCGGCAGACCCTCGGAGCGCTCACCCTGACGCGCTCTCTGTATTGGCTTCTGGCCCGTTAACACCATCGCCGTCTGCTCTTGAGACTTGCGTCCCCTATCCGCTATTTCGAGGCTGTATCAAGCTTCAGGGAGTGCGGTCTCCCTTACGGGCTACGTGGTTCCCTGTGTACGCTTCAACTATTTCGTTCGGCATTCCTTCCGTGTCTGTGGCTCATAGTTCGGTTTCTGGCCAGGTTTCCCTCTCGCACTATTGCTCGCTTCGTGCGGTGTGCCCTCTGTAACCGCCCCTTCTATGTCCATCAGACCCCTCTCCCTCCTCCATAGTTGCAACACTCGGTATGGGTGGGTGGTTAGCCCTTTCCCAGAGGGGACTTTCACCCCTCAAGAAACGCCAAGCTTCGCTTGGCGCACCAACGGTCGGGTTCAGCCGCGCGGGTCGGGCAAGGTATCCCACGACAACCAGAACGACAAACAGGCCAAGTGCCACTCGTGAGGGCGCGCGAAGCGCGTCGGCTGGAACCTGTTGTTAGGTTCGCTCTCTGAATACGATACGTTCAATTGTCTCTTTCAGAATGGACTTGAAGTCAGCGAGGCAGGTGACGCCAAATTCTTTGAATGCCTCATCGCTGGTCATTTTCAGTTTGTGGGCCGCAAGGTTTCGCGCCTTGTTCAGATGCTTGCAGGTTTGAAACCACTCGTCGTCGAGGGCACTCATTTGCCGATACCACCACTCTGGAACGAATCTACTTCGCTCGAAGTCACTACGCATCAACGCCAGCGCTTCTTTCGGGCATCTATCTTCCTCAAAACGACAAGCCAACTGCAAAAGTTTCCTATGGAACTCTTTGTCCTTCATCACCTCGGTGTGGAAATCCGGGTGCAGCTCGAATGCAGAATAGCTCTTTTGATTCGGAAGCTTTTTTGCTTCTATATCCCTAAGTCTTTTGATTAGGTCTATCTTTTTTTCAAACTGGAACGGTATCAGTCTTAGCTCGCTGTCTATGCACTCGGGTATGTGGAGGGCGTCTCTGAGCAAGTACGTAACTATGTAGTCAATTACTAACCACGCTTCCAAAAGAAGCTCTCTAGGATTCTGCGATAACTCAATCCTCTCAAAGACAGCATCAATGTGCTCACAAAACTCAAGCTGATCAAACAGAGTGGGACCAGGTGCATGAACTCGCATCTGGTCTAGTCGAGCAAACATTTGCTCGACATCTTTGTCTGCCCATCGGTCAAAGTTCATCGACTTCTCACCGCGTCTGCTATAGACGTTCAGATAATGTTTTGGGGGTTCATGTGCCCCTGCAAACGTGAAAATCGCATCAAAAGCACAGATCTTTATCTGAACATCTATATATATTGCTCAAGAACCTAACGATATCGAGCCCAGGCGCAGCGCTGGCTTTGCACGCCAGCCCCACTATACCCTCAACCACACAGATGCAAAAGCCGCCCGATCCAACTCAGCGCCAAAGACACTGTCGCCTGCAGCCAGGGGTTGGGATGCCCACTGCAAGTGCAGGATGGGATGCAGATGTATGGGAAGATTTCGCGAACAAGGTCTCAGCGCTGATGGCTTCGGTTGGCAGATAGCCTTCGATGAAACAGCGGTCAGTCATTGTTTACCCAACTTCGGAAGTGTCCCGTCCATCCAGGTTTGGTTAAGAGTTTCCTTTGTGTGTTGCCTTTTCGCTCGGAGGATTACCTTCTTGATGAATTCTGGCTGTCTGACCAAGGTGGTCAATTCCTGTTTGGCGATTTCGGCCTCGTCTCGAAATGCCTGGATATATAGCATCGCCGAGTAATCCCCATATTTCTTCAAACGATCTCGCATTTTGGGGCTACCAATTTGCTCTTCGGTAAGGGTGGTAAGAAAGGTGGCCCCATTCCGTGCTCTGAGTACTTCGGCCATGACCGCAAGTGTAAACAAGGTACCACCCTTTTTTAGGATCCGACCGTCACCATCAGGGTCCTGCTTTATCATTTCTGCAATTACAGGCTTGCAGAGCTCTCCGCAAATCCAGCAAAAGAGAACTTCTTCTACCCTGACGTCGGGCGGGAAGGCCGAATCGTGATAACGGGAAAAGATGAGAGCCTTATGCTTGTAAGCAAGCACTGGATCTCCGTGGCTCTTTGGGATTTCGCGGGGTAGGGCCACATATAGGGGTGCTCCGATTAGGCAAACCGGCGATAGCCCTCGAGGTCAAGGTGCAAACGCTGGAATAGAGTTGTGACTCGCGGGATGCCGTAGCAGCGCCGCTTAGTCGTCTTGACCTTGTTGTTCAGGCCCTCCACGAAACTGCTGCTGAGACGATCGACAAAGTAGTTGGCTATCTTGTCCAGCCAGTTTTCGAGCGTTGTCAGGAACTTGTCGAAACAGGTTAGCACACTGCGCCTGACCTTGTCCCGCCACTTCACCAGTCGCCTTTTGGCTTCTTCTCTGGTTAACTGCATCTCGAAGATAGCCGTGAGTTCTTCACGAAACGTGTAAGCCAGCTTCAACTCAGGCGAATAGTCAAACGAGCGATTGAGCTTCTTCCTTTCGTCAGGGGTCAAATCCTTGTTATTCTTGCGGAGAATCCACATCACACCTTTGATCTCTTCATACTCTTCCTGAGACAACCCCTTCTTCAAGCGGCGGCATTCTCGCTTGCGCACTTTATCAACACAATCACGATAGTTCTTGGCCACGTGAAAACGATCGATCACAACCTCGACAGAGACTTCAGGGTGTGCTTCAGCGAACTCTTCCACCGCATTGACGTACCCATCCCACATATCTGTGCACACCGTTTTCATCGTGGGCCACAAGCGCTTCGGGATGGTCTCCAGGAATTGCCTGACGGTTTCCTTTTTCCGGTCCGGTAACACGGCCAAGAGGGCAACATGACCATCTGCTTGCTGGGTGGTGATAATGGCGACAAAGTTGTCCCGCCCCTTGATCAGGGCAATCTCATCAATGCCTATGGTATTCAACTCGTCAAACTCGTCCCAGTTGACTTGGACCTGAATACAGCGTGCAATGGCTCCTTCAACAGCATCGTAACCCACGTCTTCCTTGCGGCTAACATCTTCTACCGTGCTGTTTACCAATTGCAGCATCAAGTAACGGTCGTAAGCTTTGGTGTGTGGGCTCTTAGTCTCATACCAGTCTAGTCTCTGAACGGTGGTCTTCCCACCGCAGGAGTCACATTCGTATCGTTTCGGCCGCAAACGGATGTAGGTGCGCCGGCCCAGAACAGGCAAGTGCCGTAACTCGATCCACCGTTCGTGACCGTGAAACTTTGTGATCTTGCGCCCGCAATGCTGGCAGTGAGTATCCCCCTGCGTGCTTTCGACTGTGATGATGACATCACCACGCTCATTTAGATCGACGCCTAACACCTTGACGTCAGGAATGCCCAAGGGCACGGTGATGAGGTTGCGCGGTTTGAGACCTTGGATGTTCGGCATGCCCATACCTCAGTTTTTCGCTGATTATACCATACCCCCAGATCTAGGGGGTACCCCGCAAAATCCTGGAGAGCCAGTAAAGCTTACGCAATTCCGGAACTACACGTCAGGATTTCTATGCTCGCCAAGGCCTATGCTTCTATGAAAGAAGGGGGGGGAAGAGTTCCCAAGAGCGCTCTTGACGAACTAGCAGCCTTGGTTGAGAGTCTTGATCTCGAAAACCTCGACCGGGAAATGGTTCAAGAACTCGCGGTGGATCTCCTTCCCGTTCTTCCAGATGTGTCCATTTCCCTGCTTGAGAAGATAATTGAGGAGAGCGAAAAGCGAAGCGTCGTGGAGATCGCGATCGAGGCTCTAGAGGGAAGCTCAGAAGGTAGAAAACAGAAGACTTTATCTTCAACCTCCAAAGGGCGGGAGGAATTGGGGTATATTGCTAAACTGTTGTCCGCATGGTTGAACGGTCTGCCTCTACCCAGACTGCTTGAGGAACTAGAGCTTGTGGAAAACACTAAGGCAAGAGAGTATATCCTCCGGCAATGGTGCAGGCAGAATGCTGAAAGTGCGGAAGTGACAAGAGCCATAGACCTATGGCTAGATACTGTTGTCAGTGACATGGATTTTGTTCTTCTACTGAGGAGCCTTCGGCACATAAGCGAGGTGGTCGTCAGAGTGCCTGTCGCCGAACGAACGAGATTGATCGACAGGCTCAAAGTTCCAGGATTTACCGCGCTTGACTCCCCAAAGGAAGAGTGGGTGAGGTTTCATCTGAATTTGGCAGAAGGCCTGTTTGAAGTCAATGAGCAAGGCGCTAAGAGAGAAATTGAGGACGTTCATAAGGCTGTCCTAGAAAGTGTACTGGACCTCGACGTAAGAACGTTCTGCCTCGCTCGTCTCTGGGGCACAATTGGTAAGCTCTTTCCCAATGATTGTACCTGGATTTCCGACGTTGAGGCCCAGTTCGATGAGTCCTTCCGTCCCCTGCTGAATGACTCAGCCGATCAACTGGAGCCTCTTGTTGGGACCATTCAAGCGTTAGTAGAAGTAGATCCCGTTTGCGCTCTTACAGCAGCTTCAGAGTTGAACACATACATGCGAAGAACGGAAGCAACTATCGTAGTTCTGAAGACTGCGTTGCGCAAGCGCGGAGGTCAAGAGATTGCTGATTTTGTAGGGTATGCTCTGGAGCAGCTCGATAAAACGCAGAGAAGCTCTGCCCTGGAAGAGATCGTCTCTGAACTCAACGCTCGTGAAGTCATGCTAACCTTATCCAATCTCGAACTGCTTCTCAAGTATTCACAGGGAATAACGGATCCGTTCCTTAAAGCGCGGACTCTGAGTAATTTGGCGAGCCTTTTTCATAACACTTCTCCCGGTAACGCTCCTGCAATTATGGAACAAGCAGTTGAGGCTTGGAGAAAGGAAGATGATTTGAAGGTTAGGCTGTTGCTGGGGTTTGAGATCGTGAAGGATATGGCCGAACTGAACCTTGATCGAGCCAAGGAGCTCTATACTGAGGTTCAAGCTCTGAAACTCCAGCCTGGTTCGCAGCTCGCGATTGGCCAATTGGGTGCTACATTCAAGGAAAGCCTGGACCTTGCCATACGGGCAGTCATTCCCAAGGATCTGGTCGAGTCGGGTGACACAATTCGGTCTTTGGAGAGTCTCATTCTGAGAATCCCATCCCAAGTAATCCAAGTACAACTCTTTGCCAAACTTGCAGCGAGTGCCTATCGAGTTGGACATGGGCAATATGCAGATGAGTTGGTTCGGACTAAAGTCATCCAAACCATAGAGCGGATGCAGTCAGACTCTGAACAAGTGGGGGTTGAGCTTGATCGTAACATTGCCCTTGAATTCAGTCTGCCTGTCATTCTTGAGTATGATTTTTCAACTGCCAAGGATCTAGCGGACAAGCTACCATACCCCGTAAGAGATGGGGCTTGGTACTCTGCAGTACTCTGGTCGTTATGTCGTAGCTATTTGGGAGATCACCGATTCGAGCCAGATGAGCTGCGTGCCAAGAGTGATTACCCGAGGCTCCAGAAGGTTGTGGGGGCTACAAGGGAAATCGACTACGATGAGCTGCTTTGCGGAACCATTAAGGCTATTACCAATTCGGTGGAATCATCATTTGACTCAATGCTCAATTTGACACAGGCTCTCGACATTCTTCGGGCATTGGATGATCTGGTTTCGTCAAAACTGCCAGAGCGGACTGGCAAGAACATCAAGCATGAAGGCTTTCGAGTGCTCTCGGAAGCTCATATACACGGCGCGAGGTCTTTTGTCTATCACAAAGCATCGAATAAACGAGGGTTGACTTCCAAGTACATGGGAGAACGTTGGCAGGATATCTGCAACAGGGCAAAGGATATCCGTAACACAGCGGATCGCGTGTTCGTAATGGCTTCAATTGTGCCCGAAATGATCCAGTATTACCGACGAGACCTTAGCCCTGCACGTGCTCTGCTTGAAGAGGCTGAATCTCAGGTTGTGAACATCCCTACGCTCGTAGACCGTGCGGACCGCCTCGAGACCATAGCGGACTCGTGGAGTTCGCTAGGAGATAAGACACAGGCAGAGGTTATACTTGAAAATGCATTTGAGCTAGCCAGTCAACTGGAAAGTGCGACTGCCGATGAACGACTAAGTATGCTGGTTCAGGTCGCCTATGCAGTGAATCCTGACTTCGCAGATGATTTGGTCTCCAGACTAGATCGAAAGCTGCCCGGCGAGGTCATACGCTCTACTGACTTGGTTCTCTGGGCTGAGAAGCTGAGAAGCAATCCCTCGAAGATCGATCAACTATCCAGCCCCTACCACGCACGGGGTGCTGTTATGAACAGGACCACCCGAAAGCTTCTTCAAGACTTCGCGGCTGGTAGAGGAAATGCTGTCCACACCTCTACCCTAGAGGACTGGCTCATGGAAGCCAGGTCGTATCATCCACGGGTCAGCACAGATGTCACTCACTGGGCTATTGAGAATCTGTGCCGCAAGATATCCGGGACTTCTCAACAAAGCAGGTTGAGCATTTTCCTTGATACTGCCTGGCTTGCCAACGAGCTCGCCAATTGGATTTCGATTGTAAAGGGTGAAGGCATTCCCCAGGTAGTACATGACAGCTTCCCAGGCTTAAGTGCCAGAGTAGAGCTTTTTCGCGCAGGCGAAACCGACCGGGCGAAGATGTGGATGCAAAATTGGTTAAGCAATCACGCGGAGGTTTATCTCAAGATCTGTGATCCCTATTTTGGGCCAGAGGAACTTGAGTATCTTATGCATGTACCCATAGACTGTAGGGTGCTGGTTGTAACTACTGACCGCTATCTTTCAGTCGACGATGACCCTGAGAGGGTCAAGCATAGTTTGGAGCTGCACTGGAAAGAACTAACATCTCGAGCGTACCCCAAGGTTCAATTCCTGATAGTACCCAGACAGCTCGAAGACAGATTCCATGACAGGGCCATTATCACTCTGCATGCTGGACTTGATATTGGACAATCGCTCAATGGTCTCGGGAAATCACACGGGAAGATAACCGTGCTATCTGAAGAAGAAGCAAAGGAGCTAGGGAAAACCTACGTGGACGAGATGCTCAACAATGCCACGTGGTTCTTGCATGGAGTACATCCATCCATCCTATTCTTGGGTGTATGATCCGTCTGACTCCTAGACTCCGCGGCGATCCTGCCGTGCCCATCGAGAACCAGGAGGACACGTCTCATGAGTCGGGTTAAGATCAATACCCGTGAACGAAATTTGTTGCCGGAAAAGCAGGGCGTTTCAACGCCCTGCTGGTACTCAAAACCGGTTAAAACCGGTTCTGGACTAATTCCCCAGTGCGTTTTAACGCACTTTGCAGTATCAGACGACGATTTCAATCGTCGGCGGGCCGTGAGCGAGCACATTTTGCTGTTGAGCCAACACTCATTCACGGGTATTGGGGTTAAGATATACTACTAGTTTTGAGACTGCGTAATTGACGTTTGTGGGTTGGACTAGAGACAACACAACACAGTGTTCAGGAACATCGCGGAAAATAGGTATATACGAGGGAGACCAAAATGACCGCCTTTCATACCATCGCCGTCCCGCACGAAGACATCCTGGCCGGGCGGCTGACGCTCGACGTCTTCGCCGCCGACCTGTGGGAAGTCTACAAGCGCCGCGCGCCGGACGAATACAAGGACGCTGCGCGTTTCTTCCAGAAAACCTACCTCACCGAGGGGCTGGAAAACCTCCTGGCCGTGGTCGAAAGGCGGTTGCAGGGCACAGGCGGCGACCCGGTCATCCAGATTCAGACCCCCTTCGGCGGCGGCAAGACCCACTCGCTCATCGCAATGTACCACCAGGCTGCCGGGTGGGGCGCGCAGCGGGCCGTCATCGTCGGCACGCCGCTGGCCGCCGAAGAGACGCTGTGGGGCCTCTTGGCCGAGCAACTCACCGGCAGCCGGGTTGGCTTCGATGGGCAGGCTGCACCGGGGCGCGAGAAACTGCGCGACCTGTTGGCGGCGCACCAGCCGCTGCTCATCTTGATGGACGAGGTGTTGGAATACGCCACCAAGGCCACCACCGTCCGCGTCGGCGCGAGCACGCTGGCCGCGCAGACCGTGGCCTTCCTCCAAGAACTGACCGAGGCCGCGGCCACACTCGACCGTACCTGCCTGGTGGTCACGCTGCCCTCCAGCCTGCTGGAGCACTATGACGAGGGGGCCGAAAAACTCTTCCGCCAACTGCAAAAGGTGGCCGGGCGGGTGGAAAAGATCTACACCCCCGTGCAGGAGCACGAAATCACCCACGTCATCCGCCGCCGCCTCTTTTCCACGCTCGACGAAAGCCGCCTGCGCCAGGTGGTGGCCGACTTTCTGGACTATGCCGTGCGCGAGTCGCTCCTGCCGCCGGGGATGGAGCCGTCGGAGTACCGGCAGCGCTGCGAGACGTCGTACCCATTCCTGCCGGAAGTGGTGGACGTGCTCTACCAGCGCTGGGGCAGTTTCACCAGTTTCCAGCGCACGCGCGGTGTGTTGCGGCTCCTGTCGCTGGTCGTCCATGCGCTCAAAGAGAGCCAGATGCCCTATATCACTCTGGCGGATTTTGACCTGGCGAATCAGGAGATTCGCCGCGAACTGCTCAAGCACATCGGCGCGGAGTACGACAGCGTCATCGCCGCCGACGTCACCGGGCGGGAGGCCGGGGCGCGCAAGGTGGACGGCGAACTTGGCGCGGCCTACCAGGGCCTGCGCCTGGGGACGCGCGTGGCGACCACGATCTTTATGTACTCCTTCTCCGGCGGCATCGAGCGCGGGGCCACGCCAGGCGAGATCAAGCGCAGCGCCACGACCACCGGCAATCCCGCCAGCGTCGTGGCCGAAGCCGGGGAACTGCTCAAGGGGCGCCTGTTCTACCTCCAGTGGGAAGGCGGCAAGGCCTACTTTGCCAACCAGCCTAACCTCAACCGCATCCTGCTCACCAGGATGGAGAGTGTGGAGCGCGCCGAGATCGTCGCCGACGAAGAAGAGTTGCTCAAAACGCGCATCGGCGGCCGCCGGCTCAAGGTTTATCTGTGGGAAGGGCCAGATGCCCGCATCCCTGAAATTCCCGAGACCCCCGATCTCAAACTGGTGGCACTGCGCGAGCGCGACGACGGGCTGATGGCAGCGACGTTGAAGCAGAAAGGCACAACGCCGCGCGTCCACTGTAACACGATCTTTTTCCTGACCGCGTTGGAGAGCGAGCGGACGGCCTTCGAAGCGTTGCTCCGGCGGCGGCTGGCCTACGAACGTGTCGAGGGGGACAAGATGCTGCGCCTGACCCCGGAGCAGCAGAAGGAGGTCAAAGACGGGCTCAAGCGAGCCCGGGGCGACCTGGCCGAGGGGGTGCGGCGGCTCTACCGGCAATTGTTCATCCCCACCCGCGAGGGCGTCAAGGAACTCGACCTGGGCATCCCGACCTACGGCGAGCAGCGCGCCATAGACGAGGAGGTGTACGACAAACTGCGCCTGGACGGGGAAATCCTGGAGCGCATCGTCCCGCTGGTCATCAAAGAGCGCTACCTGCGCGAGCGCGAGTGGGTGGCCACTGAGCAACTGGCCCAGGCGGGCTTGCGCACGCCGGGCGAGGCGCGCGTCGTCAGCCGCGAAGCGTGGGAAGCGGGCATCGCCGAGGGGGTAGATAAAGGGCTCTTTGGCCTGGGCGAGTTGGAGGGGGAGCGGGCCATCTGCCATTACTTCAGGACGCGGCCCTCGGTGGGGTTGGTGAGCGGCGAAGTGTTGATCCGGGCGGACCTGTGCCAGGCGCAGCAGGAAGCCGAAACGCGGGTGACACAGGAAGACACCATCCCGCCGGGCGGCCCGCAGGTGCGCGAGGGTGCCGAGGCAGCGGGTACCACCGTCGCCGGAGGACCGGGCGCTAGTGCCGCCTGGACGGGAGGCATCGGGCGGCGGCACGTCCACCTGCGGTTGACCGTGCCCAGGGGCAAGGTCTCCGGGCTGATGGGCGTGATGAACCTCTTGCAGCACAAATTCAACCGGCTGGAGATCACGCTGCTTGCCGACGAAGGCAGCATCTCCGAGCAGGAGTACGAGGACAAGATCCGCGAGGCGTTCCGGCAGTTGGGGATCGAGGTGGGGGAGGAGTAGGGCGGGTTCCGTGTTTCGTGTTTCGTGTCCCGTCACGTAACGCGCAACACGCTACAGGTTTGGAGAAACCTGCCAGCTCTTCCATTTCGCCTCTCCGCCGCTTGATCCGGAGTCCAACTCCAGTTTCATCACAGACAGGACCACGCCTCGCTCCTGGCGCTCCCGGACGACCCTGAAGCCGCGTTTAAGATACAGCCCCTGGGCATGTGTTGTCTCCAGGATGATGGTGGTGCAGTTGTGATGCCGGGCAATGCCGATCAGGTGATCCAGAATCGCCAGTCCGTAGCCGCGCTCGCGGTACGTCTGCCGGACGGCCATTCCGGTGATGCAAAATATGCGCCCATCCGGCCAGTGGATCGTCCGGGCATCCTCGCCCAGGGCAGGCTCGCGCTCGGTCAGCCATTTCTCGGAAGTCCCGTAGCCTACGATCATGCTGTCTTGTTCCATGACGACGAACCCTTCGGGGAAGGTGGCTAGCCTGGTTGCGAACACCTCCAGGTCTTCAGCAGTGCCGTAGGGCGCGAAAGCCTCGTAGTCCAGGTCCACCACTAGCGGCAGGTCTGCCGGGACGGCCTGATGGATTCGATAAGGGTGAGTCTGGACCATCTCAAGTTAGAAAATAAGTTCCAGCGTGCCCAGATTGATGGGTGAGCCGCATAGCGCCTCCGCAGTCCCAGCCAGTATCGCTCTCGGATGTCGAGTTCTTCGCGAGCCGTGTGAACGAAGTAGAACTCCCGTTGGGGGTGCTGCCGATGCAACTCCTGGTAATGACTGAGTGCCGTCGCTCCATCCGGGCAGACCTCGACTACGGTCATCTGGTCCAGTTTGCGGCGATCTCCCTCGGTATGGGCCTCCAGCGCATCTACGATGAGCCACTGATTGGGATATTGCTCACGGATCTCTGCCCAACGCATCTCACCCTCCTGATGATTGTGGCTATCTTGCAGCCAGTATATCACTTCTGCACTCACAGGTCAACCAACGAATGCCCCGGGCTGCTATGTTTTCCACCACGGAGGCGCGGAGAGAACGGGGTCCAACTACTGCGCAATCTCTCAACGCAGAGTCGCAGAGCAGCAGAGAATCGAGTAGATGGTCCCGGAGATCAAGCGCGACATGTTCAGCCAACGACCACTCAAGCGTAAGTCGCTCCTGGGCCTGTGTGCCGACCTTGGGCCGGCCATGTTGGTAACTGGTCGCAAAGCGAGGGCCTTCTGTGACACCCGAAAACGGTGATATACCAGACTGGGCGCTGCGAGAGCGCCCGGCCGATCTCGGCTGGCTCGCGGAGAACCTGGACGCGTTCTGGACGGCTGCCACAACCGTATTCGAGAATGCCGGACGAGGCGCGATCGTCGTGGATACCACGCTGGAGCCGATCCCCGGCAAGGGCAACCCCTTCGCACACTTCTCCCAGGAGCAGGTCGAGGAACACGGCAACCAGGACACCAGTCGCCTGGTGGCCGAGTACGACCCCGCGCAGGAGCTCGTCGTCGTGCTGCTGAAATTCGGCGACCGCACCAGCACCTACCGGGTGCGCAACCTGTGGCCAAGGCTTCAAGAGGATATGGCAAACGAAGTAACGTCCGGCCACACCGCTGAACAGGCAAAGTCGAATCAGAGTCTGCCCCTGCCACACCCCAGGCAGGCTCTGGGCTAATGGGCGACCGTGCGCTTGTCACGCGGCCAACCGGTCCCCGGCTCTTTCACTGCCGCGCCACTAACGGCAAATGGATCTTGTAATTGCGGAAAGTGGTGACGACCCCATATCCCGTACCCTTGAAGCTGATCCAGCCCACGTTCTCTCCCCAGGCATAGCCGTCGAATACCCCGGTCTGCGGGTCAATCATCACCCCGCCGTGGGCAGGGTTAAAGTTGATCCAGCCCACGTTCGTGCCCCAGGCATAGCCGGACAGGTTGCCGGATCCGTCGTTGTTCACGCCGTAGGTACCGGCAGCGTCGTTGGTATAAGTGTGCGCGCCGCCGCCGGTGTGCGTGCCCAGGCGGATCCAGCCGACGTTCTCCCCCCAGGCGTAGCCCTCCAGATGGTCGGCATACACCGTCACGCCGCCGTGGGTGGGGTTGAAGTTGATCCAGCCGACGTTGGTGCCCCAGGCCCACCTGGCGCTGGCATCAATGTTGCCGCTTTGCGTGGTGATTCCCCAGGCATGCTTGTCCGTCGGATCAATGCTACTGTCGGCGATCGCCCCGGTCACACCCAGCAGTGCCAGGATGGTCCCTACCAGCAGAGCGGGATACAAGGGGTGCGTTCGTGTTCTGTTCTTCATCCCACAACCTCCACCTTGGTAGGTAGGCGTTCATTCTCCGCCGCGCACTGGCCACACATAGTGGGTGTACGTGTTGACCTGGGTGAGCACGCCGCCGTAACGCAGGTACACGATCTGGGCGTAGGACGCGTCGTCAACCAGCGTGGTACTCGTCCAGTAATAGTCCGACTGGACACCGGTGAAGGGGTGACCGCTGGGCAGCGCAGGATAGTAACGGCCATAGTCAATCAGGCTCTGCATCTCCCGCACGTTGGGCAGCCGCCAGTCGCCTTCGACAGAACCATCGCTCAGGCCGCACTCTCCACTGTTCAGCGTGTTGGCGGACGACAAAGCATTGGCCCACGTTTGCGATCCAAAGCAGTTGGTGCCCTTGAGCCAGATTAGACCGGTCAGGTTGTCGGTCACGGTGCCATTCAGATTGTCCGTAAAGCGCGGGTCCGGCCAGGCCACGCCCTCCTCCAGGTCGCCGTCGTCACCGGTGGCGTAGGGCGTGGTCTGCCCGGTTTTGGGCACCCCGGCGTTGTAAGTGCCGCCACCGGTCAGCGTGCCGACCACCCCAAACAGGTTCACTCCCTGCTTGATGTTGCCGGCTACGAGATCGGCGTCACCCTGTACCACGCCGCTGCCGTTGTGGTAGCCGGCAGCGATGCTCTGGTCGGTCGTCGTCGGCACTACCGTCACCGCGCCGTTGTTGGGCATCGTGCCGGTGAATACGCCCCACTGGTCCGAGGTCAGTCCCCAGGCCGTTTTGCCGCTGAGGACATAGCCAGGGGTGGCCCCGTTCGTGTTGTCCAGCGCCGGCGCTTTGGCCATGATGTCATTGAGGGTGTGCATAGTCCCGGTGCCCGGCGCAGTAGCCGGTTCGGTAAAGGTACTCTGCGTCCCGGCTGTGCCAGCATTCAGGCGGTTGTAGATGTCTTCCAGCGTGTAGGATTCGGTGGATGCCGGCGGATTGGAGGGGTCCGGGTTCCCGGCCAGCACGATCGCCGCCGATGAAAGCAATATGCCCATCACGATCCCAATGAGTATGTACTTGCTACGCATTTTGAACCTCCTATGTACATTTTCGCAACAGCGCGAAAGTCGCTATGAGCTGTCCGTCTCACGGTCATTGTTGGTGCGCGACAGCCCCGGCACGTCATAAAGGCTGGCGAAACAAAGCAGCCGACCACTCCAACAGGGCAATCCCCTGGAAGAGATCGGCTGCCAGTCGTTCACACCACTCTCCTCAGTGAACTATGATCACGACGAGGGCTGCAGCGATGGATATTCCGGTCTACATAGTGATCTGCTGGACGTGAACAGGTGCCTCAAGCGGTGACATTGTCGGCGGTTGCCAGTTGTTCGATCTTGTCCGTGAGCGCTGCGCGCTCCTCGTCTGTCAACGCTACGGCTCCCGTGCGCGCGTCTCGTCGGCCACCGCCGCCTCCACCTGGCGGAAGGCCGCCTCCAGCGCGGGCGGGTCAATCCCATCGGTCTCCTTCTTGACCACGAACCAGGCCACCGGGTTGAGGTCCACGCCCGCCACGTCGGCCCCCAGCCGCAGCGCCTCGATGATCGTCGTGCCGCCGCCCATGAAAGGGTCGAGCACCAGGTGGCCGCGGAAGGCCTTGTCAATCACCGCGTTGGCCTCGTCGTCCAGCCGGTAATAGAGCCGCTCCCAGGCGGTGGGGGCGCGCTCCAGCAGGCCGTTCGTCCTGCGGTACCAGTCGGGGCTGGGGCGGGCGTCGCGCACCCACTTGTTGTAGTCGCGCTCGCGGGCAGTCTTGCGCCCCTGTGCGTCTATAAAGTCCCCCTCGGCGTCCCGCTTCCAGGGCTCCAGTGCATCCCAGTAGGTCCAATCCACGGCGGAGGCCAGGAGGACGGTGCGGAAGACGCAGGAGAGCCTACGCGCCCACCACTTGTGCATGGTGTAGATGGGCTTTTTGGCGTTGGCTTCCTTCTGCGCCAGCCGGTTGACCTCGCGCAAGGGGAAGTCGTACTCGATGTGCTTGCCGGGGCGGAGGGTGTAGGGGAAGTGGGGTTCAGGCATCTAGCGCTGACCGCTTTCCTCTAGAATGAGAGCGATCATTTCTCGTATGGCGCCCAGCGCCTTCTCCAGTTCATGTCGTGCGGGGGGAGGTGAGCCGATAAAAGGGTAACGCTCCTCGGTATAGAATTCCCTGGCCACGATACAGGCGTCAAGGTAATCCTGAAAGCGGCTGTCGTGGGCTATGGCCTCGTTTAAGAGTACTTCGAGGTCGTGGATGCGCTTGAGAGGCCACCCCTTGCCAAGAAGGTAGCCTTTCAGGTATTTTTCGGCCGCTTGCTGCAGGTGGAGGCCAGCGCCCTCTATGTCGCCGTCAGCGAGCAGGACTTGGACCCGCCGCAGGTCTTTTCTGGCTTTCTCGAACCAGTCATCGGGCAGCCTGGATTCTTTCCGCATCGTATACGATCTCCCCCTTCTCCACAATCTCGGTCAGGAAAGGGTCACCACTCCGAATTCGCTCATCGAGTTCCCTCGGGGTGATCACCAAGGGTTGAATGGGCGTGTACCGATTCCTGTCCTGCACGATGCGCCCCACTTCTACCCGGCGCTGAAAGGGACTCTTGTCCGTCTCCTTGACGATCAACAGGTCGAGGTCACTGTGGCGGTCTGGCTTGCCATAGGCGTAGGATCCAAACAGGAGCACCCGCCGTGGGGCGTAGCCTGCGATCAATTTATCCAATAGTCTCTCTAGATCTCGTCTGGCTTGGGTGGTTCCTCTCATCTTGTTCCCTCGTGCCCAATGGTTGAGTATCTCCTCATGAGGATTATATCCCAATGGTAGTGCTTCTACAAACGCTACCCGTCAGTACCTCATACAGTGTCTGGAGCGGATTGTCGTCCCAGATCAACCGCTTGATCAGCGCCAGATCCATAGTCCAACCTACCTCCGGCTCAGGAATGCGGTGACATTGCCGGCGGTTACCAGACGCTCGATCCTATCCATGAGCGCCACGCGCTCCTCGTCTGTCAGCGCTACGGCCCCCGTGCGCGCGTCTACGTCCACCACAATCAAGACCGTTCCGTCGAAACTCCGGTAGGGTATACTCCAGTGCGGCTCGGGCGTGGGGAGCCACAGCGGGTCGCCGCTACTGAGTGCGCAGCCGACCAGGTCACCGAACACCGCCCGGTCGGCTGCGCGACGTGCTTCGCCGGCGGACAGCCACTGGTGTTCTCTCAGATTACGATCACGCATCGCACCTTCGCCTTACACTTGCGTGTTTCGTGTTTCGTGTTCCGTCACGCACCACGCACCACGCGACACGGAACACGTTTCACGCACCACGCTTCATCGCCCCTTCTCCCGCCGTCAGTATACTCCTATCCCAATTATCCGCAAGTCATTTCGCAGAGTGATCGAGATGTCCACTGCTCTCATCGGTACGCTCTGAGTCATGATCAAATCCCAGTTTCTCAGGATTGCCTCTTGACTGTGGGCCAGACTTGTGGTAGAATATGAGTGAATCGGTTCACTATAACGATTCACCTTAGCGTTATACCCGCGCCAGACTCAGCCATGTATGGACAAGATGGAGGCAGCGACTTATGTGGACAGAAGATCTACCTATCAAAGAAATAGCACAGCTTTTCGGACGGGATGCTGAAGAAGTCGAAGGCGCGTATGAAGAGTGGTTGGCTTCCAGGCAGGGCCGCCGTCAGCCAGTAAAACCGGACAACAGACTGTTGGCTCTTCTTTCTGGGCTCTCCACTACTTCCATCTCCAACTTTGTGCAGAATAAGCCTGGAAGTTTGTCGGGAGAGAACTGGCAACGGCTATCGAAACTGGTAGACATCGTGGGATACGTTCCTAGCCAGGCGGCGCAGAGCTTACGTAGCCGCAGGCACAATACAGTGGGAGTGGTCTTACCACTCTCCAGCGTCAGCCCTGTTTTCTACCTGGAAGTGCTCAAAGGTATCAAGGAAAGGGCGAGCTTTTTTGGCTTCCGACGACTCATCTACGACGTGACTATGCCAGAGGAACGAGATGACTTTTTCAGCGATATGCCCTTCCTGGACGTTGTGGATGGCCTCGTTGTCGTGGGGTTGTTCATCAGCGAATCTCAGCTTCGCATCATGGAGCGCCATCAGCTACCGCTAGTAGTCGTCCACAACCGGTTGTCTCGTAATCCTGTTGTCGCGAATATCATTGATCTCGATGAGTCAGAGCTGCGATCCCTCATTGACCAACATCTCATAAAGCATCATGGATATCGACGCCTGGCGTTGGTTACGCTGGACACCTCTAGCCCGTTGAAAATGGGGGAAAACACCCAAGGCGATTGGAACCGAGTCGCCCGCAAGAAGGCATATCAAGATGCGCTGCGGATGAACGGCCTGGATCCGGATGAACTGGTGTTCACGGTGGAGGAACACAGTTTTGAGGCCGGATGCAGCGTTTTTGAGCAGATTTGCCAAAAGAACACTTTACTTGCCCCAGATGAAAGAATTCAGGCTGTGGTCTGTCTGTCCGATACACTGGCAGCAGCGATACTCACCTGTGCTCGCCAGGCAGGTACAGAGATCGCAGTGACTGGCTACGACAATCTTTCTATAGCCGATCTACATGGCATTACCACTATAGATCAGAAAGCAAGGCTGGTCGGGGCTTTAGCGTTTCAACACCTGTTCAACGCTTTAGAATACCGGGGACGGACGGGCACACTGCCGTGGCCGCTAGTGGAAGAAGCCATCGCTATGGAGGCGGTGATTCGCACTTCATGCGGCTGCTTGTTGGCTGCGTTGGAGGAGTACAACGACAGGTTACTTGAACGACGTATTCCCACGTGGATCCCACCGGAAGATATACCAGGCCCAAAGTTTTACCCCAATGGGGACACCAAGCCATTCTATGGCTTGACGTGTATAGCCTGGATCGATCAAGAGTCTGAGCTTTTCCGAAAACTTTGTGCTTTGCAGAAGGTGTTTAGAGAAGAATTCGAGCAAGCTGGATTAGGGGGCGCTTTTGCCTTTCTTGAACCCGAATCATTTCACATGACAGTTTGTGATATTGTTGACGGCTCTGATCCGATTCAGCCTCGACGCGCCAATACCTTGATACAGCAGGTTCAGAGAGCCTTCGAACAGAGCGAGAGATCAGGGAAAGTGACCTCCCTCATTAAAGGCATTGGCCTGAAACAGACAATAACAGCTCTAGTGAGATTCGACAGCAAACCTCAAGAGCTGGGGAAAGTACTGGCCCTGGAGCGCAAGATCAAACAAGCAACCGGAGAGAGTGTCAGAGAATTTACTGGACACATTAGCCTGGCCTACCTTGTCCGGCATCCAGGCAACGACGCTGACAAGATCAAACAGATTCTGCTTCCATACGAGGAGAGAGTCTTTGGGGAATTTGCTTTCTCTCAGTTCGATCTTACCTATTTCACTGACATGAATACATACATGCCGATACTGACAATCGATCTACAAGATGGCGCCGTAACCTGTCACGATAGATTGAAGGAGCGCCAGAGCAGGATATAACGGGTGCGTTCGTGTCTGGTAGTTGTCTGAAGCGATGACCTTGCAGGGTTACCCTGACCGGCAACTGCTACCCTCCCGCAGGTTGTCATCTGAGATGCTGGCAAACCTCAGCCCGTGTTCCTATGCCTTCTCGACGTCCCAAAGCGGGCCAAACCTGCGGGAGGAGGGGAAACTCGGTTCAGGCCAATCTCAGGCGCGGCTCTTCGGCTGGCCGCTTCCTGGGCCTCATGCCAAAGAGGAAGCGCGCCGCAGGGTGACTACTGTTCCTGGAGTCTATCGCTTTCTGCACTGGACCATCAAGAAGCCCGGCACCACCGCATATCCTGGGATGCGATCCACGACATGGCCTGTCGCTCGCGGCTCAACCATATGTTCGATGGTGAACCCTGCTCGGATCGTCGTGTTGATATACGTGCACAGGGTGCGGTGATATGCGCCCACCTTTCCGCGCAGACCTTCCACGTTCTTGGAGCGCCAATAGACTTGATCAAAGTATCCGTGAATTTCTCTGCTCGTGCTGCCATCGGCTCGAGTTAGCCACGTGGAATGCGGTGCTTCAAAACATGAAGGACGAAATGATCGGGCACCGATTCGGAGCGCACGTAAGCGTCGTACCACACTGCAATGCTATCATACTGTGCCCTGGTCATACTCTCCTCTGCCGTGTTTCGTGTTTCGTGTTCCGTCACGCAACACGCAAGACGTACCACGCACCACGCTTTATCGCTCCTTCTCCCGCTGTCAGTATACTCCTGTCCCAATGATAGGCAAGTCATTTCGCAGAGTGGAGGGCGCTCCCTGGGTCTGGGCTACTGCCTGGCGTCTTGCCCCTACAGGTCTTCGACAGCGTCGGCTACGGCTGCCTGCCGGCAGAGACCAACGTCGGGGTAGTCCACGTCTGCCACGCGGCGGACAGCGACGTCGAGGGCTTTGCGGGCAAATTAGAGTATATAAACCCGCAACCTTTTTCTGGGACAGGTGTTTTAATATATGATGTACATCACCGTCTTTCAAGACGGTTCGCATCAGTATTCACCTATAGTTCTTTCAGCCACAGGAGGGCAAAATGAATCTTGCAACAGTTGGTAAATGGGCTTTCATTGTCGGCCTGGTACTTGCTGCGGTAGCGGGGATTTTCTTTCAGGCTGCGTGGGTGGTCTGGGTGCTGGCGATCCTGGGCGTGATCGTCGGCCTTCTCAACGTCACCGGGGCAGACACGCAAAGTTTTTTGATGGCTGCGATTGCGCTAACTCTTTCCGCAACGGCGCTGAGTAGTATACCCTTTGTCGGCGGAGTTCTAGCGGCCATCCTGGGGTACGTGGCAGCCTTCGTCGCGGGAGCGATGATCGTGGTCGCATTGAAGGCACTGTTCGGGACCGCTCGGTCTCGGTAATAGTCCTCGCTAACAGCCCAAAAACTCGCTAACAGCTGCAGCGGAGCGACGCGGAGCCACTCCGGCTCCGCGTCGCCGCCGGACCCTGGCGCTGCGCTGTGGCCGCTCCCGTTCGCTCGCCGGCTTCAAAAGCCTGCCTGGAGGCTGCGCTGGTGACACCAGTCTCTATGCGTCGGCCAGCGGAGCCGCGGCGATGTGGTCACCTGGCGGGGCCACATTGCCGCGGCTGCGCTTCCAGGCCCGGTCATCATCACTTCACCTTGCCCCACACCTCGATCTCGGCCAAACAGGTGTCGTCGTAGCGGGTACCGGGGTAGACCTCGTCTATGACCACCTGCACGTAGGTGGTCTCGATGTTCGGGCCGGGGGCGCGCACCAGGGGGATCTCCTGCAGGCCCCGCACGTCTGAGAAATCCAACTGCACCTGCTTGCCGCTGGAGAAGATCAAGGTGGCCCGCTTGATGCGGTTGTTCTTGTTGAAGACGTCAGTGTCCCGGTCGTAGCCGACGTCCAGCCTGACGCTGTGCAGCTCGATCGTGCTGGGGAAGGTGAGCATCAGCCACTCGCCTGTCCCTGGCCCCGCCACGCCCTCCACCCACGCGGTCTCCAGCAGGCCATCCACCGCCATCCAGGGCTGATATTGGCCTCCCTGGTCCGTGGGCAGGGACGAGGACCCGCCTGCCGTGGCGAAGGGGGTCAGGTTTCTGGCTTCCTCCGCCGGCCCGGAGATGACCTCGAGCCGCTCGACTTCGACGTGCCGTGCCTCGATGGCCGGGACGCCGGTGAACAGCCGGCCCCACACCCGGATGTGGGCGCCCGTCCAGCGCACCTCGGCGATCTGCTGGTTGATCGCCTCGTCGGTTGACCCGATGTCGAAGCGCGCGCCGTCCTCCCGCTCAAAGTAGTGGCCGAACTGGTTGCCCGGCGGGAGCTTGACGATCCGGCCGGTCCAGCCGTCCACCGCCTCCGTAGCCTCCTCTGTCGCCGGTGTGGGCGCCAGGGGGTCCCCTACACCCTCGACCCGCGTCACCTCGATCTGCGAGCCGTAGGCGTCGGGAACGCCGGTCCTGAGCTGCCCCCACACGCGGGCAGTGATCCCTGTGTCGCGCAGGCTCTCCAACTGCGTGGCAAGCGCCGGATCCAGGCTACTGAGGCCGAACCCCACGGGAAAATCGCCCGACAGGATCAAGTAGTCGTCGAACTGGGCAGCGGGTGGATTGCCGACGATGACGCCTTCCCAGGCCTCCACCGGCTCGGGGCCGGTAAAGGTCTGGCCGGCGCGCAGGCGAGTGACGAGCAGTTGGCAGCCGCCGTAGTCGGGCACGTCGCAGGTGAGCGTGCCCCAGAAGTGGGCGTACTTGCCGGGCTCTGCGTGATCGCGCAGGGCCACGATTTCGGCCTCGAGGCCCTCGTCGGCGCCTGCGATGCCAATCTCACCGGCCCCCTCGGGCATCAAGACCACGTAGTCGTCAAACTGAGCACCGCCTGGTGTGCTGGCGACGTAGCCCAGCCAGCCCACGACGGGCAGCCCACCGGCAGGGCCTGGTTGTTCCGTCGCCGGGACCTCTTCAGCGGTCGTGTCGGGGCTGCACTCCCCCCGGTAGTAGGCCCATTCATCGCACTCGTTCCCGCCGGGGAAGATGCACACGCCGTACTGGCCGCCGCTGGCATCCGTGCGCATCTCGACGGTGTACCCCTGCTCTTCGCAGTAAGCAGACGCCGGGTTGGGCAGCCCCACCGGCGTGGGGGCGGGTATCTTGGTGGGCTGGGCGGTGGGTGCCCCACAGCCACTGATGATCAGTGCGCTCAGAACGAGCGTCAGGCCCAGAACGTGTTGGTTGCGTTTCATGTTTGCCTCTTTCTGTGAGATAGTTGGTTGGTTTCACCAAGTGATAGACGTCATGTGGGTCAAACGGGTTCCACGTTGGCACAAGTGTACCAAACGAAACTCCCCGGCGCATCGGCCAACCGGGGAGTCTGGGGACTGGTCAGGAGACCGGTATTTTCCCTGGTCAGGTGACCACAGCTATTCCTCTGCCTGCTGCTCGACCTTCTCGACGACGACGGTGCAATGCGTGACGAGGGCGGCGATCGCGCCGATGGCGGCCAGCTGGGGGGCCAGGACGGCGCCGACCACGCCCAGGGTGAGGGGGAACTCGACCAGGATCTTGCCCTCCTCGTTCTTGAGGACGACGCGACGGACGTTGCCCTCTTG
>Ga0307377_10000193_pt1 | contig 84654 bp, 73 predicted proteins | sample TR3MG_FD_202535 | JGI IMG/M metagenome (GOLD analysis project Ga0307377, IMG submission 202535) | Soil microbial communities from Risofladan, Vaasa, Finland - TR-3 | ecosystem: Environmental > Terrestrial > Soil > Coastal area > Acid sulfate soil | place: Finland: Risofladan, Vaasa | collected...
TGCCCTGGTCGCAAAAGCTACCGGACTACTGCCGCAACATAAAGCATTGAATAGGATGGACCTAAACCCCGGCACGCTGATTGCTGGGGTTTTATTTGTCTATGCACCAGTATATTAAGCGCTTACACTTTTCTTGTGTATATCCCATAATCTTTTTCCACCTTAAAACTACATTCTGACAAAAACTCCATCACCCAAATTATTCCACTGCTAACATTTCTACATTTTTCCCCAATATCCTTCCACGATAGCAAAAATAATCCAAGTTAATATTTTAGCAGTTAGTAAAATGAGTTGGCATAAATTACATATAAGATTATTTATACGAGGAGGATTTTTGTGATTATCACCCAAACTAAATTTGAAACACATTTCGACAGGTATCTTGAACTCGTATCTAAGGAAAAAATCATCATTACAAAGAATGGTAAGCGTTTAGCGGTACTTACTGGAACAAACGAGGTTATGCTTGAAGAAGCAAAATTCTTAGTTGTTTCAGAAGAAGAAATTGATTAGTTAAAATCAACACTACTCTTTAACTGAGCCAACAAAATACGTGCGACTTTGAAATATCGCACGTTAGATATATTGTTTGTTTGGAGTCCCAAACTTTATGAATATTAGTCTCAAACTTTATGAACGCAGTCTCAAACTATTTGAGTGTTGTTTCATAATAATGTTTGTTGTGAATAACTTAGAATTTCGCATTCATTTTAATAATAAAGTTTGTCGATTTGCTCAATCGAGTATCAACATTTTTGATAATAAAGTTTGTGGTTAATTTAATATTGCAGTGCGATCTGTTCATCGACAAAAAAGGTGATGTATAATATTCCCAAGATTGTAACCATTTAAATGGGAACATCATAAATTAGTTTTTGCCAAAAATACAATTATACAGTTTAATGATTAAGAATTATGTAAGTCAAACAATAATTAAAAAGTTGTACAAGAATACACCGCACCTTGTATAACTATACGTTACTAGAAATATCTTCTTCATCGATTTTACATAAAAACCTGGAAAAATCATTTAATTTAATGTCAAATGCTTCTTCTAATACTATCTTTGAAGCTTCATAAACGGTTTCCCTGTACTCTGGTCTTGTGAAAACATACCCACTCCATTTGACTTGTGAAAACGCCTGTACCCAATCATCAACTGGTAGCACTTCATGAAGTTTAATAAAATTTTGCTTTTCGCCCATGCTTTTTATCGGGCATAAAGTAGCCTCTTTGAAATTTGGCCCAGGCTGAAGATCTATCCAAATTTCCTCTTCTGGAACATCTTTGCCAAGTTTTTCTTTAGCTGCAGCCGAAATAGCCTTTTTAAGTATATCTAAACCACCATTTCTATCAAGTGTAATAACTGCTTTTAAAATACTTTTCGGATCTGTCCCGGTGGTTTTTCTTGATAAAACTAATGCTCTCATAGGAAGTCTTCGATTTCTTAAATTGGTGGCTAAATATCTGATCACTTTATTTTCATGACCAGCTAGCGTATAAATATCATCATCTGTGAGATGTAGAAAATCTGCTGTAGAACTAAAAGATACACCATTTAATTTTATAGTTTCACTTTTTAACTTCATAATTAAATCTTTAAATATACTTTCGGCTGCTCTTACTTTATGGTGATGATAAACTGTAGTAAACAACATCATTTTATTGAAAATTATTTGCTCAAGTGTAGACACACCACTAATATCTACACTCAATCGTAGTTTTTCACTTGCATCATAAACCAAATCAACTGTATAGAACAATCTTTGTAAGTCGAGAACCATTTTTATCCCCGTGAAATGGGAATCTCTTTGTATATAATCAAGTTTATCTGCGTCAAAAACTCCATTTATTATATCAACTATAAACGCAAATCTCTGATCTTTTACGTAGCCTACAATCATCTGAGCAACTAAATTTAAATCTACTTTTACTCCATATTCGTGAGAAATATTTTTCTCAAAAAATAATTTAAATGAATTACTAGAAACAATGAGATACGATAATATTTCATGAGCAGAAGCCTTTGATAATGCTGGGTCTTCTTTTTTAACCTTTAATAAATCGTCAAACTTCTCATATATTTTTTCTGATAAATGAGAAAAAGGTCCATGACCACAATCGTGCATTATAGCAGCGATTCGGACATGCGTTAAGACGAAGTCTTTGTTTACTTGCACATCCGTGAATGGCTTTAAACCTTTCTTTTGACCTTCTTCTATTTTTTGAAATAAGGCGTTAACTAGCTGTTCGCCAATAACTGCTACACCTAACGAATGTTCAAACCTATTATGATTACCTGATGGATAAACTAGTGAAGCCACCGCTACCTGACTAATTCTTCTTAGACGCTGTACCAAAGGCAGATCTAGTAGGGCTACTTCATGAGGCATAAATAAATTGGACCCCCAAACAGTATCGTGTATAACCTTAGGGGCCCTGATATGTAAAAGCTTATAATCGGGTAATTGATTAGTTACATACTTTTCTACTTCTTCTTTTAGATCTAACAATTCTTTCCACCACCGAAACGCAATTACTTAAGCAATTAAGCTTTCTAATTCTTGGCCCATTCTCGCTAATAAATCTTTTTTATTGGTATCAAATTTTTCATAAGCATTTAGTAAATAATCTTTATCAAGTTTATACATATCATAACTTGGATTTAACGTCCCAAAAACGCTAAATGTCTCTAGCCTGTTAATTACTTTTTCTAATAATTTAGAGTAAGGAGTAATCCCAGATGTATCAAATATGAAGTCCTCTAAAAATGATTTATAGCCAGGTGTTTCCCTTAGTTTAAACATAGCTTCTTGAATCGCCCCATGGTCTTTACGAATGATATCACTTTTCATTTGTGAAAACAGAGCCATAATAATATCCTCTGGAGCAACTTCTTGTCTCAAAAGTTTTAGTTGTTTAATGTAAGTTTCTAACACGATTAAATGCACCTCCATAATAATAGTTCTATATAAATATGGGAAATCCTTCTCATATTTATTAAAATAATCATTCTACATATATTATGCCAGAAATTCGGAATAGAACACTGACCGGTTTGGTTCGGTAAAGTTGTGTTGGTTTTGAATTTCTTTAACCACAGTTGCTTGAAACAAAAGTTAAACAATCTTTTGGCTAAGATGCATGCGATACGTGCGAAAACCCAGACTATGGAGACTATAGCATTTATTTAAATTTGCAACTTTTCCATGGTTATACCGGAAGCTATTATTTGATCCTAAAACTTTGCAAAAAGCATAATCTCATGTTCAAGGAACGATTCCATGCCAAAGGTATTACTAAGCCGATCCCATAGCACAAGCGAGTGAAAACCTGATTCAACAGAATTTTAGTGCCACATCACCCGATCAAAAATGGCTGCGGGACATCACCGAAATTCCAACAGTTGACGGGAAGCTTTATGAAGCCACTATATTAGGCTGTTATGACGGAAGCATCGTAGGTTCCAGAATGGCTAACAATATGAAAGCAGAGATTTGCGTAGATGCGTTCATATCAGCCACGAAAAAGTACCAGGCCGCTGGAATGATCTTTTATAGTGATTAGAGGAAGCCAGTATACGAGTAAGCTTTACCGAGAAACATTAGCCAGATATGGTACCTTACTAAGTTCATCACCAATTTTAACGATTTTGTATCAGATACACGCGCTTTGCTGATAAGTGCAAGAAAATCCTCTCGCCCTCTAACATTTAATGCATTCGTGAATATAACCTTTCATTGATTTCCAAGTATCTAAAATTAAATCGACATCCACAGGCGTCACATTATGAATATATAAATTCAACTTCTCGGTAAGATTTCTTTTGTTAACTAAGTCTCTCCATAAACCAAGATTTGATTTGAATTCTTTTGAAGTATTCGGTTTAATACTCCATTTGTTTAATACATTACTTATTGAAGCTGGAAGAGCTATCTCCTGATATACGGAGTTTACTTTCTTTGAAGCATACTGTGTCGCAGATTCAATCAGGGTCCTGTAAAGGCATACCGTTGCATAGGGGTAAAATAATACATTTAGCTTGCTTAACTCAAAAACTGTTTGGTATATTTTATTTCCTAAATCATCTGTGTTTTTCAATGTATCAATTAATTGGCCTTCTGAAGTTGTAAAGGTAAGATTGTTCCTTTTTTTATGTGGAGGCTTAAAAACAGTTTCCGGTTCGTAGTTCTCTTCTTGTTCGTCTTCCATGTCATCACCGTCAGACTGATTATTTGTTTCTTCTTGATTAACATCACTTTCGTTTACGGCGCCATGCTTATCTTTCTTGTCCTGATCTAATGTTCCATCTTGTTCAGAATCTCCATTCTCATTACTGGAATCATCTTGAACCTGATTTCCTTTTGTATCTGTGCTTGCTTCTTGTTCCCCTTTTGTTGCCGTGTTTGTTTCGTGAGCATTGTTAGTACTACGATCAGTTGTGTGGCTTGAAACTGTTCCTTGATATTTTGGTATTCTTTTTGCAACATCAATATTTAGAATCATAAACATAATTACACCTTTGATAAGGAACATTAATTTTACAAATACCGCGTCTTGGATAAAATCTGCTCTTTCATTAGATATCTTGAGCTGTTCTTCAGTTTCATCAAAATGTGGCATGTTAACAAAACCAAAAACATTATGTGGCTTAAGCCGAGTAGATTTTCTCCTTTGCGAAAAATCAGCTAAGTCCAGCCAGTCAAGTTCTTCCGATAAATAATTATAAATAGCCAAATCATTAACATAGACTTTCACACCTGCTCCATGGTCTTTAAGCATGCCACCCGCTTTTTTATTCTCGTAAACCACTAAACGTCCTTCAAAAGAGGGGACCCCCTCAATACTCTCCAGTTCATTTAAACTAATATTGTTATTGCTTCGAGTTTTTATAGTCTTTTTTATGCTATAGTGCTTATCTAGTATGAGTTCAATCTCTGTGGTATCAAAAGAGTTAATGACAATTTTAGATCTATTGATCTGAGGGTTATCCGAAAAACACTGAAATGATAATGTTTCTGTCTTACTATCGAAATTAAAGATGACGTCAAAAAGCATATCCTTGAATTCGGTAGTAAACAACAAGGAGGTAGGTGTACTTTCATCAATTGAAAGAGTAACATCTGGAAACGTAAGTTTATCATGTTTATATAAGTAAGTAGATAAATGGCGAAGCTTCTTTATTTCCGGTTGTGAAGTTAATAATGTCATTACCTGAGGGGATATATTGTTCAAAATAATTATCGTCCCCCGCTGCATATGAGAATCAACGATTTGCTCATAAGAATAACTTCCAGCTTCTTTTGACCAATTAATCAAATATTCGCCATCAGTATCACTTTTTGTTTGAATCGTTAAATAGTCGCATAGTGAAAACACTGACAAAAGGCCTAAACCCTTACTCCCTGTATAAAAAGAGCCCTTAGAATTGGTTAGATTTCCACTATTCTTTTTTCTGGAGAATCCGGGTTGTGAAAGCTGCTGAATATCATCCAGAGAGAATCCCGAGCCATCGTCAGCGACTGTAATTGACTGCGACTCTCTGCTGTATGAAAGTCCAACGTTATCTGCAGTTGCATCTATCGCGTTCTTTATCAATTCAGATATAACAACTAAAGGACTTCCTACAGTTCCCAAAATCCTTGCGATAGATGAAGAATCAATATGTAAAGTTTCGTCCAACTATAGTTCCCCCTTCTTCAGGATTTTCTGTATATTTTCACATACTCTTTGCTCATTGATTTTACTGAACCAAGATTAGGGATGTTCGATACTTTTGCAGGCATTCTTTTCCCTTGAATATTTCTAGTTAGCACCGTTTCCTCTTCCAGACCATACTTTGCTGCGAGCCTATCATTCAGAATATCAAAAGGAAACTCGTAATTATCCACTCTACGGTTTCCTAATGTTAAAACCAATCTTTTTTCCGTCTTCAGAACCCTCGCTAATTCAGCAAAAACTTTGCAATAATCATTAATAAAATACTTAACCTTCTTTGATTTTGGGGCACTGATATTTGCAATTAAATCCTCGTATTTGACGTCCACTTCGAATTGATCCATGTTATAATGTCCACCTAAGCTCACTCTATCAATAGCTGAAAACTTTTCAAGCATAGACACATCAAATCTATCCATGTCATCTAGATCTATCCATAGTAGGGGCAATATAGAATATTGTCCATATGTTACAGTAGTATGATTATCACCATATGGTGGGGAAGTACAAATTAAATCAATACTATTGTCACCAAAATCGCTTAGGATATCAATACAATTACCCGTATATAGATTAATTTCAGTATTATTCTGTTTTATATAATCAATGTATAAAGAAGACACCTTATTTACGAAATGTTGTATACAATCATTATCCATTGTTTTTATTTTGTCTTTTTCTTTTATATGCAACTTAAACGTTGTTGAACGAGTATTACTGTATTTTTTTATGGTATCAGCAAAACAAACCCAAAAGAAACGTCTTATTTGTATGTCCTTCTCATATCTTATAGCCTTTCTTATAGTACTTAGATCAGCTATTACATCATCTCGGAACCATTTATTTATATTCATAAACTCGAAAGATTCTGTATTTCCTAAAAATAGTGTTATGTAGGTTTTAAGTTGAGCAATGCTCTCGCGAATATTTTCTGGCGAAACTCCTTCTAACGTTACACGCGAAATAAGAATAGCGAGAGGGTTAATGTCAACACCATAAGTGTTTAAATTAAGCTTTGCTCCTGCTGCTAAAACCGTGCCTGACCCAACGAAAGGATCAAGAATATTTTCTATTTGCGGATCAAATTCTAAAATATCCTGCAATAATTTTTCCTGCATGGGAGCTACCATCATAGCAGGGTATTTTATCAGTGCCTTTTTATCTCTATAATCTGTAAAATCCCAATAATCATTTGAGTAACTATTTAGTTTCTCCACTAAGGTATTCATTTTCATTGATCATTACTCCCATCGATTTGTTACAATGCTCGAACGTTTGAAATAGATCTAAATAATGATCATGAACGGTCTATATATGCAATCCAATATCCTCAACATCTTGTCAAACGAACTAATAAGCATACTGTGGTGGTCTTCCAATAAATTCGCATAGCCGAAGATGATGTGTGCTTAGAATCATGCGACCCTATTTTCAGAGACAAGAGGACGTTTCGTATTTGTTTATTGGCTCAGATGTGAGTGAGATGTTTTTTACTTCTAGAAGATCGCCATTTACATAATCTAATTCTTCATAAACACTATTTAAGAAACTCGTTACTGACATCAACCTCACCACACCTTACAAATACATTTAAAGCAATTATATGACAATAATCTTTGGGCTTCATTACGTTGCTCAATGCATTTTTAAATGCGAAAATCCTCTTTCAAAAGAGAATCAATATATTTTTTAGAAAATAGCCATCCTTTTGGTATTTTTATTCCTTTAAGCTTTTTAGCTTTTCTTGTTATGCTAGTTTGATGTACATTTAACAATTGCGCAAGTTCTAAGGTTGTATAATATTGATCTTCAATGCTTGAAAGACTAGGCTCATCAGATAAATTCTGCTTTAAAAGTTCTAATTCTTTAATTGTGGCTCGATATAATAATGCGGATTGGGTATCATTGGAATCCAAAGCATTATATATTTTTTCCCTAAAATATTCAATCCGTTGATTTATGAGTTCACGCATTTATATCTCTCACTAATCATATTAATTATGCAATTATTCGTTAATAAATGCATAATATACCATATATGACATATAGTCAACTCTTTTCGCATTTTATAATGCGCAGATTTTGCACATCCATTAATCCATAACCATTCTAGAGAACAGAAGTTGATATATACCATGTTAATCAAAATAATTCTCTTCGGCCATTAAATTTAAATTTTCCCAAATGACTCTAGCCCAGTCGATTATCCTCCACTCACTTAAATGTTTAACTTTAACAATTCTTAGCACTGGATGACTAAGTATTTGGCTTTTTCGCCAACTCCCGTAATTGTTAACAAGGCCATACAACAGCCCCTTGACTTCACTAAAAAGCTCAACCTCAGATAACTTTCTCTTTTCACGAGGCTCAATTATTAGAGTTGAAAGTTGTCCCTTTTCTTGTCGCTCTACTTCTAGAATGTACTTGGTTCTGTTCCTGAGCTCAATAATCACCAACGCATATTTTCTCGGTCCACCATCTTCATTTTGCGAAAACTGCCTTCCTGATGGTAACACATCTATTTTGGGTGGAGAAACCGTGATCCATGGACTAAACTTGGAAATCTCCTCTACCATATTACAGAATTCCTCAAGGCAATTCTCATTAAAACTAGACGCTACGTTTGGTCCCTTAAAATCCAAGGGACTTACTTTGCTGTCACCAGTAAACAATACCTCTCCACCCGAGAAGCTTTCTTCTTTAATCTTTCCAGATTCAATTTCTATGAGGGCAAGTCGTTCCTTTTCGAGAGCTCCCATTCTTACCTTATCTTCGATTTCATGTCTTTCCCGTTTACTTATTTGTCTACGATTCTCTGATTCATTCTTTTCTCTAAAAGCATTAATTTCACGGTTTTGTCTAACTATCTTAGGAAGCTCGATAAATGATAAGACATTATTAGAAACCATACGGGTCACTGTCTTCGAGATACTTGTAGGGTTATCAATCACTATCGATTTATCTATGTTAATTCTAGGTCGTTTCTTACGGTTAACAGTTGGTCTACTACCGATAATTTCAACGTTCTTTCTATTAGTAAAGGACTTATGCGCGTACTCAATCTTTTTGAAGGGCAATTCTAGGCCCTGTACTGAAACTATTTCTAAGACAATAATTGCTTGACCACGTTGAATAGACCTTACTTGCCAATTGCAAGAATGATCCATCGGAGGCACTACCGTAATTTTATTGGGGCCAATTTTATCTTCAGTCAAACCAAAAAGGACCAAAGGCGGTTTAAAGTCACCGCGTGGATAAACTCCGTTATAAACTGAATTCCACACTTTTTTTGCCAAAGGATCAGTAATGAGCCATGCAACATGATTTACAGAAGAATCCTTGATAATCTTCCTTGGTACACTCGGATCAAAGTTAAGTTTCAAAAATCCTTCTCTTGGTTCAACATACGTGACAACAAAGTCGATCTCATTTGGTTCAAGTAGCGCTCTAGCAAAAGTTGCGTTTGGAGTCAAAAAGCTCCTGATAATTTCAATACATGGAATGACTATATAAAATCCCTTGGATTTACAGACCCAGACAAATTCTTCATTTACCTCAAATTTCTTAAGCTCAATCCACCCTAGCGGTAAATCTTTAACCCTAAATAAATAACCTTCTGATGGATTTGAAAGTGATAGACTAACTAATGTCCCCGATCTGTGGAGCTCGTTCGGGAGACCATTCATATAGAATTGTCCTATCCGGAAATACGGAAGTAAGCCCCATGAAATATTAAGTAGTTTAGTTATTCCATTCTCACCTTCAAGAACTAACGGAACCTCCCATTCCTTGTTCTGCTTTTTGAAAGGGGATTTAATCCAATGCAGTTGTACTGACTCATCCGGGCTAAACGGCCACCCTTTAATAAACAAAACTCACGCCGCCCCCAACTCCTCATATATTTGCTTCGAGAATAGCCTAATTCAAATAATTACTATCTCCGAATTCCTTTGTGTTTTGTAGAATGCTATTACTTTCTATTAAAAGTTGAATCCGTTCAATATCTTCTTGAATAAGGCTTTCCACATTATACTGGTACTCCGGTCTAATTCCTGCTTCCCTTATAACTTCCCACTTCTTTATAGACCCTTTACGCAGGAATATTTCCTTTGTCACGCCACCTATACGCCGACGCTGAAATTCGATCACCGATTCTGAAACTTCTTTCAAAAAAGCCGTTGTCTTTGGTAATTTATTAATATGGCGCTGAATCACAGCCCGTTGACCAACTGTTTTTGCTAAACGAGAAGATGTAATTTGCACCAGTTTGGGTGACTTTAACAATTCATGATAGGCACCTTTAAGTTGGAATAGTATTTCCGTGTCGCGTGCCTTCCAGTCTACTCTTATCCGTTTGCCTTTTACCAGGCCTTTCGTTAGTGGTGGGGGGAGATGCTCTTCTGACCAGCCGGGATTATTCCGATAAAACCAAGCAAATTGTTTCGGTAAAGCATGACGAATCTCGGTTCTACAACATTCTGGATTTTCCTTTATAAAGACCGTAATATCTTGAGCATAACGCTCATAGAAATCATTCTTACTCTTCAAGTGTACTGGAGCAAGTGACTGTTGTACCATCATTTTACTTTGGAGTTGGTCAGCAAGCCCTAATTTGTTAGTATATTTGACTATAGTTTTCGGATCACAATTCATCATTCGTCCTATTTCCCTGAGACCGAAATGACCTTTTTTCAGTAAGCTATGTAATTTTTCCTCCCATACTGGGCCAAAGTTTTTAATCCGACCAATTTTGAATTTATCCTCCGGCAAAAAATCTGGACCTTTTCGAGAATAGACAAACCCACAATGACAGGTAAATGTACCCACGGGTTCGCGCGTTTTATAATCTGCAGAAATCTTACAATCAACGACTACCCGTTCCCTAAAGTGACCGGCAGCGGGATTTAAGCAATACCACGGAGGTTCACCAAAGACTGAGACTGGTCTAAAGTCATTCCAGAAAAAGTCTTCAGCGCTTCCGCTTAAGAAGATTATAAGCAAAATATGGCGGATTGGATGTACAACTCTTTTGGGTTTTCTAGTAATAACTTTAAGCCAATTATACTCATTTCCCTTATCTAACCCTGATTCCATCATGGACAAAAGAATATCATCATAAAAACCATGTATTTCAAAGGCCAGATCTTGTTGTGAAATGTGACCTTTACTGGTCAAAAAGCCTTTGGTGTTTAACAAATTTAAATACTTTTGATGAACTCGTATCTGGTTATAATCAAACTGATGCTGATTAAGTAAATAATGTACTGACTTTGCAACCCTGTAAAGTTTTTGCTGTGTATTCTCCGCTAGCAAAAACTCGGGTTTTAAATCTGCTATTCGATGATCAAATCTAATAAATTCAATTCGGCTGACTGAACGGTATGATTCACGATAAACCTTTAAAAAGCACCCATGTTTATAACAAACACTGACACCTTGAACATTATGGCTTCTTCGGAAATACATTTCACCGTTGTCCTTGAAATCATTATCGGCACAAATTGGGCAATATAATAGGCCTTCAGTTGAACAAACACTACCTGCCATCATACCAATCATAGCTTGAACATTACTTTTAGTGTCAGAGATTATTAAATTTAAAATGCGTACCGCACGTTCCTTCGGTAGGAATGGACTATATAAGGGAAACAGAGTGTGGTTAAAAACTAACTGTTCTGGAGTACAGTCGGCTTCCCTATAAAATTGGGTACAGAGATATCCGATGTTAGTAGGGAAATGGATAGAAGGGATCTTGCTACGCGAACCGAAAACCTCCACTAAGGTATCTTTATAATCCGAATTCCCGGTTAGAAAATGATATCGTGCGATTAAACTGTATAATAATTCATCTTCGTAGGGAGTGGGGAAAAAGGGTCTCATAGTTTAAGCAAATTCCTCCACGTTCTTAATATACCCCGACTCATTCAGCAACTCATAAACGTGCTTCTTTTTACCGATAGCTTGATGAAATAGATGAATCAAGCCCTCACGCTCGACTGTCTTTTTGATCTTTTTGGTACCTGTACTTGCTTTAGCTGCTTTTGCGTCATTTTCTTCCATAGCAGTTTTAATAGCAAGTTGCTTTATCTTTAAGTAATCTTCGTTTACTCCAAGTTCATTAACTATTCGTGTAGCGATTTCTTCTAGATCACGTTGATTCAAATTACCTAAAAAACCTAATCCAGTTAGATCCAACATTAAAGCCTGCACTTTGCTTTTATGTTCTATTTTATCTAGCTTCTCAAGGCTTTGAGAAATCGATGTGATTTTACCATTCAAATACAATTTGTCCCGTTTAGAAGTTATAATCTTATCCATGTCTATAGCAACATCTTCGAGCTGTGCTAATCTTGCCCGATCATTATCTCGAAGTGCCCTTATGATGTCACTGACCATATAAAGATCTTCATTTGCCGTATTAATAATTATCTTTTCTGTTATTCTTTCATCATCTGTAAATAAGGCTCGCTCTTGGGCCAGCAAAAACAGACTGACGGCGATAGCAGTAATACCCTGAGACTGTTCATACATCAGTTCAGCCAATTCGTTAGATAAAGGAGTATGGATTTTAAGCCATTGAAATTTCCACATGGTCTTTAAAAATAAATCCCATTCCTCATCAGGCGCCATCCTGTCCCAATAAATACTTTTTTGACTTGCAGCTCGTCTACTTTGCCTAAGTTCTTTAGTTAGTACCTTTAACGCTTTAAAAGTTCCAATAAGGATAATTGGGACACCGATTTTATTCTCTAACGTGACTAGAAAGTTCAGAAGTTCGTCTGGATCAGTCTTTTTACTGATAAGATGCTGCATTTCATCAATTGCGATTACACCGACCGAATGAATAGTAGCAAGGCGCTCCATGTCTATCATCATTTTCCCTCTGGAATTTCTCACATTACCGAATTTATCAAAATAATTTGTATCTAGAACATCATCAACGGCCTTAAAAAAAATCTGGCAGAAAGTTTTCAAAGAACCATCAAACGGACAATCAAGTTTGAGCCAGACAATCTGGGTTCGGTTCAAATCCATACCCTCATATTTCTTCCTATGTCGAATTACTTGAGGATACATTTTAAGCAGTTTTTCAATAGCTGTTGTTTTTCCGATTCCACTAATACCAATGATACTTAAAGTAAGACACTCGACTTAATATCTTTAAACCCATGAAAGGTAACAGATTCTATTAGTTTTTCATCCTGCTCGGATATTGAATGTATACGTTGGTTAAAGTCCTTCTGGTTAATAGGATTTCTAGCAATATAACCTCTTCTTAACATACTAGAGATGTTTCTTGCTAAGTCAAAGTGAATATTCCAAGGCATAGTAAAATGTTTAAGCCTCTGAATAACATCAAATCTTATCTCCTTCTGAAGTTCGAGATCCGAAGACGAATGTAGGGGTCTTGAAAACATGTATTCGAATAACTCTTCCTCAGTATAAACGTCTGGCAACGCTTCAACGAGCGGATTATTGTTATATTCCCGGAGCGGGTGTTTACTGTAAATCGCATCTACTTCGAAACAGTTTTGCAAGTTGTACTTCATTTTATTCAATATCCTTCCCAAGTTTTTCTTCAATTCTCTTTGCCATCATCTCCAACTTCGATCTTTTAGCCGAAGTTTCGGGATCAATTCCGCGCGAGGATTGATGGCTACTTGTTTCATTACCATTAACTAAGAATGGAAGAACTTCGCCGGGTTTAGGTGGTTGTGATACCCCAAGGTTGAATTGTTCATTGTCTCTTCTTTGTGCCTTCTCATCCAACCTATTTGAAGATATATTTTTAGTCTTTTGGGCCTTACTGGTTTTAGGTTTCGCCTTTTTTTGTTTATCTGTTTCTATTTTTGCGCTCTTCAAGATCGCTCTGGTTGCCATATCGTGATCAGCATTGTTTTGGGATTCTTCATCTTTGGCGTCTTCCAAACGCTCTGCCAGCAGCTCGCTGTGAAATCGAGCTTCTTCCCAGTAAAGGTTGGTATAATCCTCACTCTTCTCCAACAAGTTAGCTATACTAAAGGATTTTCCGTCTTTGGTGGGTAAATAAACTACACTAATGTCCCTTGGGTCATACGCAATTACCTCACTACGCCGTTTGGGATTAATAAACCAACCTTCCGCTAATGCTTTACCAAAACTATAATAACGCCCTTCAAATTTAATTCCTTGTCTTAAAATACTTGCTTTGGCCCTTGGTAATAGATTTAATCTCACAATTTCACGAGGAAAGCTGTGAAAACAGCCTTTTTTATTTTCCATTCCCCAACGCCATATCACGATTGGCTTAGGTATTACTCCAGAAGCGTGCAATTCAGTAGACAATGGATACTTAGTCATGACGTGTTTGTTATGCCATAATACATCCCTGATCATTAACGCTGTGAATTCTTTAACAGTTAGCTCTGCTTTTAAACGATAGTCTTCTTCACAACGTTGTCTATACTCACGTTCGATGGCACCAGGTAGCATATGTTTTATTCTGTCATTGACTGTTCGAAAATGCCTCTCCACGATTCCCTTTAAATCCCCGCGGTATGGGGGAGTAATATCCACCTCGACATTTAAATTATTTATTAGATTGTCAGCATTTAAGCCCTCCATTTCTCCACCATCAGCAATAATTTTTTCCGGCAGACCTTGGCAGGGCCACTCATCTTCTGAAATATTAATGTCGTACTTACGGCAGAACCCAACCTTATCATCAACAATATTATCGATAAGCATCATGGCTCCGACCCAAGAAGGTCCTTCTAAACCGACATATATCCCCGTAACCATTCTTGAATACGTATCGATAGCTACATATACGATTGGTCTTCCAATGATTTTGGTTCTATCAAGACTACTCACCAAATAAACATCAGCAATTGTAGCGTCTACTTGATATTCAGATCCCGGCCCCGATACCTTTGATGTTGAATCTCCAAGCAACTCACGGAGTTTAAGGTTAAATTCTCTTTCACTATGGCGGTCAATGTAGTCCTGTTTTTCATTTTTTTCCTTCAAGTACCAGTACCGGAATTGTGTGTATGTAGGTCTCCGATCCTTGCTCCATCTCTTTACCTTTTTCTCCCCGTTTTCTGTATAAGGAGTAGAGAAGTATGTATCGAGGAGATAGTTATAAGCATCTGTTAGTGTTGGCTTTTGTTTAGTTCGATACTTTGTATCGATGACTAGCCTGAATAAGTTAAGCTCAGTTTCGCCAATATTAATTCCAACTTTATCAGGATCACGGTATTGTGGTGGTCTACCTCTCTTTTTTTCCGTGCTCAGACGGTTTTTACCTGGATGACCACAATTGTTATAATCAAGTAACAACGCATTTTTTGTCATTCCTCGTTGCCAAAAACGCTTGATTATACGATCAACCTTATATTTAGGTAGTTGAAACTTATCACACGCTTGTCGTACTAATTTAGATCTCGTACTTCTAGTTAACATCGCTATCGGCTCTTTAGCCCAAAGGCATTGAACTAAATCCCAGTCTTTGTCTCTAGCTACTCTTAATGAAGAAGGAATATCTTCATCTCTCCAAGTTCTTGCGAAAGGGTCAGGAATAATAACCAATTTACCAGTATCCAAACCCATTTCAAGTTCATCTACTGTTGTCATATAAGGGAGAGACCCTTCGTCAGATAGATCGACGAGAAATGCGTATTCCTCATCTTTCCAGATAACTCTTTGGCGCTCGATCTGTTCATTATCTTGAATCTTTACTCTTTGTAGGACTGTATTAACTTGTATCACCCTGCAAACACCCCAATATCGCCCGATTTGACCACACTAATTTCTTGGGGAGTATCAAATTTTAGTTTAACTGTATCGATATCCATGTTTATTTGTTTAGTATAGAGCAAGTGTTTAAATATAGAGAGACTTGTCCCGATTTCTAGTGTCATTTTGCTGTCGAAGTCATGGGCAATATCACGGATCACAACCCTATTGCCAGAAACGGTTTGCTTAAAGGCACTTACAAGAGCGTCTTGATTTTTGACCGAAATACTTTTAAACCCATCTAAGTTGGATAGATCGTGACAACTCCGTAAATCATTTAAGTTTTTTGCTAATACCTGGTTTATCTCTAGTTCCGTAACAATGCCCCAATCAAGGCCTTTGGACTTCCAATAACGTTTTTCAATCTCAAATTTCTGAATAATTCGCTCGTCCATAAGGTCGCCTTTGGGTTTAACGGTTCTGACCACATCAACAGTACCGTTTCCTGCTTTTATCGTAATTCTAAAATCGCTCGACATGACAATTGGGCAATTACTTATTGGATCGGTTGGAGGTTCAATACCACATTCTTTTGCAATAGCAAGAGTCTCAGTCAATTCAAAGAGAGGAAACTGTTCACGAATATCAATCACCGAATCCCGATATTCCAATATAAGAAAATAATCTCTTTCGAGATTTGACAGTAGATGGTGTTCTCTTTTGATTTTAGTTCCGGCAATTCGGGATCTTCCGCCTTTTGACGGAACATCATGAATAGTCAACCACGGTTTATAGTTTTCACCATATCCAGAACCCCTGCCTTCTTTAATCCACTTAGCCTGCTTTTCAGGTGTTTCAACCCTATTTCTTTTTGCCAAAAAAATCACCCCTTTCGATGTTATTCTACACCAAAAGGGGGCTATTCAAACATTCTTTATTATAAAAATACAAACTATTTTATAAAAGTACAAACTTTATTATGAATCAACAAACATTATTATAAACCCACATTGAGATGTATGCCGAGAATAAAGTTGTTAAATATTGATTCTCCAAAGCTAGTAATTTCAAGCCAATATTAATTAGTTATCTAAAATAAGTTATTAAATCTATATAGGATCATAATACTCATAGTGTATTACCATGCAATAAAGTTGTTAAATCCCGCGTAGAAGATATCATTGAACGTTCTAGGTATTGAAAGACTTTTCCAGTCTGTAATTATTAATATTATTTTTGTCGAATACCTTACTCTTGTCATTGTTTCGATCTATAAAGTCTACGGCCCAGAACCCAAACCTTATCAGTGATTTGCCCGGCAGAAGTTTCGTCTAAAACAGTTTTCATATCGTACATATGGGCATCAATAATATCAAGGTAATGTAGAATCTCGCCTTCTGGTATCATCGGACTTTTCGGACTTCCCCACTCGACTGTATAGTGATGGCTAGCTATTAAATGCTGAAGTAGTAACGATACTTCAGCATCTGAACCCAGTTCCCTTGCTACCCGATCCACTAATTTAACGCCTTGTAAAATATGTCCTAATAATTGGCCTTCGACAGTGTAGGCCGTAACAAACCCCAGTTCATTCGCATCCATTTCATCCAGCTTGGAAATATCATGTAATATTATTCCCGCAAACAATAGGTCGCGGTTTAGGAAAGAGTATACCTCTGTTATCTTTTCTCCGGTTTGTAGCATGGTAACAACGTGATAAAGCCAACCAGATCGAACGGAATGGTGGTTTTTTTGTGCCGCAGGGTAATACTGGATCTTCTCTTTATAAAGCTCTATTATTCTACTAACAATTGTTCGAAGATCTTCAAGGTCAATTTTCTCGATATAACTTTGCAATTGGTCAAATAGGGTAACTGAATCATAAGGAGCGGTAGGTACAAAATCCTCAATCTTTACATTGTCTTCATCAGAAGCTGGTCTTGCACGTTCAATATTAAATTGCTTTTTTCCATTCCATTCTTTTATTGTCCCTCTAACTTTGATAATGGTGTTTGATTTAAACGGATTATCGGCTTGATCATAATCCCAAAGCTTAGCATTTATTTCCCCACTGGAGTCACATAGAAAGAAGTCCAGATATTTTTTATTTGAGGTTGTCGATTTAATTTCTACAGATTTGACTAAGTAATAACCATCTGTGATTTCGCCAACCTTAATTTGATCAATTCTCTTATAACTCATATGGTTTTTCTCCTTAGATAATTGATACTCCTGTTTGACTCAGTTTTTTTGATTATAATGTATACTGATTAAAGAAAAAAAGGGTTATACTACCATCGTTAATATACAATCTCGTTTGTAACCCCTGATTCCCTTAATACCTCATAGAATTTACTTATCTTCAGATTAGACTGTTTAGGGGCCTTCTCTCCGATGGGTCTATTATCGCAGTAAGTAAATATAACACGTCTTTTGGCTCTTGATAAGGCTACAAAGAAAGCGCAAGTATTCTCCTCTATTTCGTTTTGATAATTCCAAAAAGCGCTATCTTCAAGTCCAATGAATATTACAGTATCGTATTCCAATCCTTTACTCTTATGAATCGTCATTATAGGGACTGAATCGCTCCCTTCGAAGTTATTTATGCTTTTTAACCAATCCTTTGTCTCGAGATATTCATCCCAGAGCAAAGGACACAGTTTATCAATGGTATTCGAAAGATAAGAACCCCTTGTATACTGGGGAAACGCAAGACGTAATTGTTTCGCTCCAAAAAATCGGATGACATCTCTCAAGAGTTTAAGAAAATCATTTTCACCTTTAACAACTTGTAGTTTCATTTTTAAATTACTCAAAAATGATTTAAACTCTTTTTGAAGTAGGAAAATATTTTTGGGATCTGTTGATTCGTTGTAACCACGCAGATTAGTTAAAATTTGCAGAACGCAAATCCAAGCATCCGAGGATTTTGACAGAGCTAAACGAATTGAGTCAATACATAATCTAACACAGACTTCCTTTAATAGATCCATGTGCGTGCCTTCATTGCGTGCTTTAATATCTAATAATCTTAAACTGTCGATTAACGGTTTTGAATAATCGTCTGGAAGCTGTTTAACTATAATACATATTTCATTTGCCTTAATAGAACTATTTAAAATCCGGGCAATTTCATTGGACAAAATCTCAGCTTCTTGTTGTGAGTTCTTGAAACTCCACAAATCGGCAATGCCATCATCCGAATTCCACTTGTTGCTTGGAGTGATCTCATTATAACTGTCGTTTAATGCCTCATATAATTGCTTTTGAATTTGTATCAGTCTTGGAGCCGAACGATGGTTCATTAACAATGTTTGTACTTGCGCATCGAACTCTGATTTAAAGTCTTCAAAAATGGTTTTTTGAGCCCCCGCCCACACCATTATTCTCTGCTTGTTATCACCGACTGCAGTTATCATTGAAAGAGAGTCATAGAAACACGTTTTAAATAGCTCATATTGAATACTCGTCGTGTCTTGAAATTCGTCTAAAAATACATGGCTGTACGTTTGCCTTAGAGATTCTTTGATGATGGGATTTTCTCTAATAAGAAACTCTGCCAATCTAGAAATCATTTGAAACGTTAGACCAGGTCCCCGCCCATTAGTTCCTCGTAGCATAATGCCCCAGACCATTTTAACTAGGTTAGCATTTGGTTCGCTTGACCTTATCGGTAGCCTTTCGTTAATAAGCCAGTCGTTAAGTACTTTGTCAAGTTGGCTCAGTCTATACCCGCGGGTATTAGAATAACCTGCAAGAAAAAAGGCCTGCTTCACATTTTTTGGGTCTTCGATTTCATACTGCTCATAAGGCCTGTAATCTTCCGGGATTGCTTGAATAAATCGGTCTATTAAATTCTTAGCAAATGCATCATAAGTTTTCGAAACGAAGCGATGTGCAAGATCTTTACCGCAACGTTTTTCCACTCGTTCTGCTAAATTTTCGGCAGCATCTTTTTTAAAACTGATCGCGAGAATCTTTCTCGGGTTTCTACATGTATTACTTTGTAATAAAAAGCACGCACGTTGAGCAAGTAACTCTGTCTTTCCTGCTCCTGGGCCAGCAATGATAAGTAAATTATGGTTACTTTTAACGGCACTTTGCGCGTTATTTTCGAGAATAATACCATCAGCCGGTATCCAGTTCTCGGGCTTTGTAAACTCAACCATCTTTTCCACCAAGCGTCAAGGAAGAATATGGATCAGACATAAGTTTATGTAAAATTGCACTTTGCAACTTGAGCAAAGTATTAGGTAATTTATCCTTAAAAAGGATATCAGTGATATTTGCCATAGCTAAGAAGTGAGTAGTGGGCTTACCTCTGTTCAAGAAGAAATAGTTATACCAAATCATCAATTCCCGCTGTTCTAGGGAATACGTGCTACCGTCCTCACCTTCTAGCTTTAATGTGGCTCTAACGTCATGTTCCACTCGCTTTATATATTCACTTGTCTGTTTATCTGCCTCCGACAGATCAGATATTTTACAGAGACCTTTAATATATGGCCCCTCGTTGCTGGCTAGGATCGATTGATATTCTACTAAAAACGACTCAATCATAGAAAAATCAAGGTCTAAAGGCGTGGAAAAATACACGCCATACTGTTCCAATACAGAAAGCCACCCATTCATTGTCACAACTTTTGTTGTGTCCCACTCATGCATTCCTTCGAATCGTTCTTCAGTAAGAACACCTTCCTCGGAGTTTAAAAGAGTTTCCCTGTCGTATCCGATCTTCAGCAATTCTTTAAAAACATATTTGATTCGGCCCCAGCCCCCACCTGAACGCTCCCGATCAAGATCAAGCAAGGTGATGAACGGAATATTTAGTTGGTTCAATAATCTCCAGAAATGGTTGACATGTCTACCTCCAAGAGGAACGATTGAAACTCCACTGGAATCAACAGATTGGCCCAAAAGTTCTATTACACGTGGTATGACTATTTCTTCGCTGTCTCCCTCTCCTAGAACTACGAGTCTAGCAAAATATAGTTCTGGGTAAGCTTTTACAGCTTCTTTTACGTATTGGTACGCTTCATCGCTTTTTTCAGGCAGCTCAATTTTTTGTATGACGGTAGAAAGCTTAATATTGCAAATTCTAAAATGGCGGATTTCTGTCGGATCGACCCGTTTTATTATAGCAGGAGTATGAGATGTGATAATAGTTTGTGCGTTTTTCTTTACTGATATTTTCCTTAAATTTTGAATAACCTTACCTAAAATTTGTGGAGCTATATGGTTTTCGGGCTCCTCTACTATTACAATTGTTAACACAACGGGATCAATGTTAAAAAGTTGTTCTTTCTCCTCATCGCCTTCAACAGGTGTTTGTAATGCTATATCTTCAATTTCAAGCAAACTGTTTACCATCGAAAAATAAAAAAGGGATCTTAAACCGTCTCCAAGAGCATCGATCGTATATGAATTAGTTACTTCAGTAGGGGAAAATTCTACCTCTACTTTCTTCAAGGCATTTTCCATAGTTGTACTATTAAAGATAATAGCAGCTTCGTTGTATCTTAAATCGTTATGATAAGTTAACCACTGGCTATTAATAGTTTCTTTAATTGTCGCTACTGCCTCGTGTTCACTGAAGAGCGAGTTAAGTTCCGCCATTTTGGCGGCCAAGCTTCCTCTATAAGAATCTGACCAATTGATGCCTTTTAAAACTCTCCATAATAGGGTTCCTGTCGAATTTTTCAATTGACTCGATGGATTTCTCAGTGCAGGTACATAGATTACCTTAATGTGACTCAGGTCATGCTTACTTACGGGTTTCTTATTCGTTTCAGATGGGGTAGCGGGTTCACAAGCATCAACATACCAAAGCTTAAAGTCGATAGAGCCTTCAGGAGAATTACCCTTTTTCCAATTAGCTTCTAATAATATCCTTATTGACGGAACTAGACCAGTACCCCTTACAACAAAATGTTCGAAGAATAGGGGGATAGAATCAACTCTATCTGCTTTTGTTGCTTCTGGAAATTCAAATATGGCTTCGACTGAAAATTGATTCTGTTCTAACTGGTCTGGATTGATATTAAAAGGAACATGAAAATCAGCTCTATTTATTTCTTTTTCGGCATTACTTTCACCGAATATTTTTAACAATGCCTGCATAACTGCTGTTTTTCCACTACTATTCGTGCCAATGATTGCAGTGAAATTCTCAAAATCTAGCACTGATTCTTCTGGTCCAAAACATCTAAAGTTGGATATTTTTACCTTTTTTAAAATCAATATAAACAACCCCTAATCTCTTTGAATTTGTTAACCTCTCAACTCCAAAAAATAAACCCATTTTTTCAATCATCAGTTGTACTACCATGTGGAATAGGAGTCTGATATGCTCAAAATCACTTCATTATTTAAATTGATAAAAATACTAAGCACAATAATACGCCAAAGTCTCCACAACTTCATCGATAGTCATTATATCAAACCCGGTTTCCTCTCCTTCTTCTATTAAGTGCTATTAGGTTAATTTGAGATGTTTACCACCGCGACACGAAGGCTATTAACCTCTATACTTTCAACTTTAATTGGTGAAGGTCTTTATACCAAACTTCCCCCGATTATGGTTTTGGCAGAGTTGCTTCTTTCTGCTCTCTGGGTAATTGTAGTTCACATTGAGTACCGCTAATTAGTTAAACAATTTTTTGCCTGTACTAGAAAAACTCATTCACCCAGAAATACACCAGTAAAAGGCGTTCGCATTTTTTGAACCCATGCTCTTAATGTATCTCTGTCTGCTTCATCAATCTTATATCCCCTAGCTTTACACGATTTCTTGGCACCAGGTGAAATTGAACTTGTTGTAACCACTAACCCCGAACCTGCTTTCTCGTATTCGACATCCGCCCATAATGCTTTTACCACCGTCTTACTAACTTTTTTCTTACTTCTTTTACACTGCACAAGTATAACAGGTGGTTGAAATACACTTTCTTTACTTGGCCAAACGCGTGCATCGATACCATCGTCATCACGGCCTTTACCAATTTCCACATAATATCCTTCGCGCTTAAAAAACTCACAGGTAAGTGCTTCGAATTTCCTCCAATTTAAACTGTCGATATCATCAAAGTTTCGTTCTAGATAATCAATATATCTCTGGTCTATAAAAGACCCATAAAAAGTATTTAAGGATTCACTTATAAACAAGTCTTTTAGTTCAGCTACATCTACCCACTCTACTCTTCTAAATGTTGACCACGGGTTACCATGTTGATATTCAACTATACCATTAATGATTTCTGTAGCAATCCGACCACCGATTGAACCGTGTTTTTTTATTGCCTCTAAGATAAAAGGTGTTGGATCTATGCTCTTAGACTTTGTCGTCATTAGAACCTTTTTCATCCATTCATTCCTCAATCTCATAACATCTTCTAGAATTCTAAATTTATCCTCATCATTTTTGTATTTATGAATTAACGAAATTCCTAAAGGATCCGGATGCGGATCGGAAATGTACCCAACACCGTAAAGAATAGATTGAACAAGATCTTCAAATTCTTCACTTCTTATCCTTAAAGTTGCTTCGCTGGGACCATCCCAATACGATAAGCAACTTTCCGGAATAAATTTTGCCATTTCTGACTGATTCAAACAAAGTCCAGCTTTATATCCCACTATTTCGCTAGCACTAGTGATCAGCTCAATCCTAGGTAACCAAACACTTCCCATTTCGTCTCTCCTTCTTCGATTAGAATATTAATAAGAGATGGCTTTTCTGCAATTTTTCTATATGATTCCTGAAACCTTTTGTTCCATCCAATTAACATACGTTACATCAAGTCAAATACACAACGTTCCTTTTCCTTGCCCAATTTCAGCTAACATATTTAGCCACTTAGAACTTCATCTTGCTAAATCAACTTGAAAGTTTGTAACTATACATATTGGTAATCAACATTCTTCCATCCACTCTAAATTGTCTTTACGTTTATTTAGCATAAGGGATTAGCTCATTTTATCATCTTCACCGTGTCGAATACGTAAGAATTAAGGCCTTCGATACTGTTTATTAGTGAATATTGAATAACGAGCGCGCAATGTTAGTCATCCGAAAAAAACAAAATCCTACTAGAGAACCTCAAAACTTACTTACAAGTCTTAATAATAAATTGCAATATTACCTATTTCTAGATTGAAAAATTTTAGATTTTTCTATATAATTCAATTAGCTTAATAGCTAATAAGCAAATAATTCATAGAAGGGTTAATTATGCAGCGAGCGTTAAGTTTCGGGGAATTTATTTATAAAAAAAGAAAAGCCCAAGGCATCACGCAAAAAAATATTGCAGATGCATTAGGTGTCACGACAGTCTATGTTTGCGATATCGAAAAGAGCCGACGTTATCCTCCTACAAAGGGAAATATGTTACATCAGCTGGTCGCGATACTCAATCTTGATAAAGAAGAGCAGTTTGAATTTTATGATTTGGCAGGGCGCGATAAAGGTTGTGTCTCACCGGATTTATTAGAATATGTCATGTCATCTGAAATCATAAGATCTGCCTTGAGAATAGCTAAGTATAAAGCATCTACCGAGGACTGGCAGCAATTTATAGACAGTCTCGCTAAAAAATAAAGTGGGGGACTTTTCTATACCAGGTAAATTTCAATAGTGTAAATTTTCTGTGATTGCAACCTCAACGACCAGTTATTTATAACCCTCCTGGGAGATTATGCAGAATCTCTGGAGTGGTTTGTACGAAAAAGCAAAGAAGGGGAAAAAGTTCTCGTATTTAACCACGAGGAATCAGTGCATTCGTCTACCTTAAAACGGAAAATGGAACCATAGAACTTACAGTAAGATTTTGCCAGCAATTCCTCGCCTAAAAATTGGTACATTCGAATTAGCCGTAGATTTCAGGATTTACGATTGGGCGAAGGTGCTGTCAGTGTTGCTCTTTGGCTCTGGCAAGAGGAACGGTGCGATCAGGTAATGTAACTGTATTTGAAAAACACAAGACTTTATTGGTATTTTGGACTGACTACAGGCCAATTCATGTTGCTCAAAATTTTAAAATAATAACTGTATTTCTACGAACTTGTAGTGTCAAAAAATAGGGGGTGTAGTGTCAAAATGTTTCTTAGAAAAAGAATAGTAAATGGAACCCTTTATTGGAGTATTGTCCGTTCATTTCGAGAAGACGGTAGAGTCAAACAGCAAACTATCCAACATCTAGGCAACACGAATAAAGCCATTCATATTCTCAAACACGAGAAAGACTATGCTTGCTATTTACCGATTATAGCTCAACACCTCCAATATGGTGAAAAACGTGGATTATCTGTTCACTTCTCAAGTAATACTGACGAATGGGAAACCCCTACAGACTTTTACAATGAACTTAATGCGGAGTTTGGATTTACTTTAGACGTATGCGCTTCACCATACAATACCAAGTGCCACTTGTATTACACCTCTGCAGAGGACGGACTAAACCACCAATGGAGAGGAACGTGTTGGATGAATCCACCATACGGCAGAGCCATTGCTAATTGGGTTGAAAAAGCGTATAACGAATCGCTTGACGGTGCAACCGTTGTTTGTCTCTTACCTGCAAGAACAGATACCAAATGGTGGCATGATTATTGTACAAAAGGAGAAATCCGTTTTCAGCGCGGACGTATAAAATTTGGCAAAAGCAAACATAATGCGCCTTTCCCTAGTGCAGTAGTGGTGTTTCGCGGAAATGAATCTAACTTATAATTTTAAACCTTTTTAATTCTTTGATATGATTCCTCCATATGTGAATCGTAAAGCGGAGTTATAAAGCAATACCCTCAGGTGTTTTACATTTTGTCTGAGAATATTTTTGGTTAATATGATTTTAAATCTCAATACTATCCAATTTCAACTTTAAACTTTTCGCGGTATATAAAGAGGAATCTTTATCGATAGTGTAGAAATGAGATATTATGTTCTTTCCTGCCTATCTCCGACAGTATTCTTAGGTGGTGTTAAATTATGATTCCCGTTTTAAAGTGGGCAGGCGGTAAACGTTGGTTTTTAAAACATCATAGGGATCTACTCACTGAAAATTTTAATCGTTACATCGAACCTTTTGTTGGAAGCGGTGCAGTATTCTTTCATTTAGAACCAGACAGAGCGCTTCTCGGTGATAGTAACAAAGACCTTATCGATGCGTACAGGGCGTTGCAACATCATGGGAATGAAATTGAAGAATTGCTTATCGAACACCATCACAATCATTCCAAAGAATATTACTATAATGTTCGTGTTCAAGAACCCCAAACCCTTATAGAAGGAGCCGCTCGTTTTATCTATTTGAATAGGACCTGTTTCAATGGTATTTATCGAGTAAATAAAGCCGGAAATTTCAACGTACCGATTGGCACCAGAACATCCGTCCTTTTGCCTACAGATGATTTTGCGAATATTTCGACCATATTGCAACGAGCCGAACTTCACGTTTCGGATTTCGAACCACTTATTGATCAGGCTACTAGGGGAGATCTCTTATTTGTGGATCCCCCCTACACTGTCCGACATAACCTAAATGGATTTATTAAATATAATGAGATTCTTTTCTCATGGGAAGATCAACAACGTTTGGCTGAGTCCCTAAATCGAGCCAAGGAGCGTGGCGCTAAAATTGTAGCAACAAATGCAAATCATGAAAGTGTTCGCAATCTCTATGAAACCCGCTTTCATTTGCAACAAGTAAGTCGTTATAGCTCCATCTCTGGAACAAGCGATAGCCGAAAACAGTATGAAGAATTAATCATAATTGGATGAAAGGGTGTATTCCAATGAAGAGTTTCTTTACTGCCGCTGAATTTCAAGACAATCCCCTATCGGCATTGACAGAGTTTCTTAAACAGGAGCAAATTTATGAAACAGCATCGCTTGTCGATAAAATTCGTTTTGTAGGTTACGTACTTGAACTTGGCTACGATTCGGCAACCATTATCACCTCTGACCCCTTTAAAAGGGCTGTAGGTGGCATTCCTCGGGGATCCTTTTTAATAATGACTCCCACGAATACAAATGGTCTGCCACCGCATTTTACATTACTTCGTGTAATGGATACAGCACCGACTCCACTAGGAGCACAAGTACAACAAACATATTTCGAATTGCACAAAAAATCTATGCCTGAACTTGATGTATGGACTCAAGGCGAGTTACAATGGGGCGCACTTAATACCCGGGTTCTCGGAATGTTTTACCCAAATCCAAACGATACTACAAAAGTTGCATTTTCTGGGGATGTAAATAATGTAGTTAGTGCGCACAGATATAAGGTGTATTCACCACCCGATAACTTGTTGGAATTAATAGTTAACGGAATCGTCCGCCAAGAATCTCTTTTTGAAATGGGCTCTTTACGATTGACAGAGTGCCAATTACCATTTCAAGATATCAAGCAACCCAGTGTAGCAGTAAAAGTATCTACTAAAGACTTTCGCGGTTTCAGAACTGCTATGTTTGGTAAAACACGTCTCGGCAAATCTAATGTAGTCAAGCTTATTGCACAAGGAATACTTGAAGCTACTGTTAGTGACAATAGCGTTGGCCAGTTAATTTTTGATATTAACGGTGAATATGCAAACGATAATCCTCAGGATGGTAATAAGTCTATACGATCAGCATATGAAAGTCGCTGCCAAGTATATGCACTAACCAAACGCCCCAAAACGCCCTCAGAACCACTTCGACTTAACTTTTACGAACAACCGGATTCCTGCATTGAAATCTTAGCTTCTATGCTTCAACAAGACAATAAAAGTTCAAATTACATTAGAAGCTTTGCAAGTGTTAAGCTCCCTTCAATTGAGTCAATTGGAGATCTAAATTCAAGTGATAGAACGAGGCCAATAAGAAAGATACAAATGTACTGGGCTATTTTACACGAAGCTGGTTTCAACGCAAATGAGTCCAGACTTAAGGCGAAAGGACTTGTTAGCAAATATACAAAACATTTTGATCCACACTTCAACAAATCCCTCCGTGAAGCTGCATACACAGCAATCACCAATGGCCCCCCGCCTAATGATCCTACAAGCTTAAGTGAGTTGGTAGCTGAACTCAAGGTAATGGTTCAGTTTAACCGTGATAATTCCAATAGTCCGGTATTGATTAAAGATGGCAAACCTGCGTTTGATTCAGATGATGTTGCACTCTTGGAATTTTTGAGCCCATCATCCGGTTCTGGACCAAGTATACTAAGAGCCTACAAAGACTATCATTCCCCGGATGCTGGAAATTTTATAAATAATATACTACAACTACTTGATTCAGGCAAAACAGTGATTTTAGATCTTGGAAATGCAACAGATCAGATTCGTCGATATTTTTCCGAATTGCTCTCACGTTCAGTTTTTGGCCATCAAGAGCAAAAATTTGTAAGCAATAATCTCGGGGATCACTATATTCAACTTTATTTTGAAGAGGCTCATAATCTTTTTCCACCTAATGATAAAGACCTCACTGGTGTTTACGCTCGCTTTGCTAAGGAGGGTGCAAAGTTTCATATTGGAATGGTTTATTCAACTCAATCTCCGTCAACAATTAACAAAGAACTTTTGGCTCAAACCGAAAACTTTTTTATAGCGCACCTCTCATCACAGGACGAAACTAAAGCACTTTCTCGGGTGCAAGTTGCCTTTGCTGGAATTGAAGATGATATCCTTCGTGCAAAAACTCCAGGATATATGCATGTTCTCACATCTTCACATCGGTTTGTAGTGCCAGTCCAAATGCACCGTTTTGAAGCGATCTCTAGGACGTAAGGGGGAATACCTATGGCATATCAACAAGGTACTCGTTTGCCTGGTGAAAATGCTTCAAAGCTAGGCCATCTTGATATTTTGAATAGTGAATTAGTACATAACCTAGTTCAACAGTTTGAATATCCCGAAATTTCAGATCAAGATCAGTCGGGAACAATATGGAATGAATTTGACCCCCAATCTGCTCAACCGTTGCGATTGATATTTTCAGTTGATGGATCTCTACAAGTGTTGCAATCTGGTCAAGCTCCGCCACGTGAACTTTGTTTTGTAAAGACAGCGCTTTTAAGAATGGATCCTGTTGCAATCGGCAAACTTGATCCTGACTATCCACATCCTTTTGCATTAAAAAAGTTAATGGCCGAATCTGCCCTTTATCATGCCACTGTATTTCCTCTGAAAAATATTAATATACCAAACACTAATTTATATCACGCGGTGCGGCAAATAATTTTCGATTCTTTACGTGACCCGTCTTTTCAAGGAGAACCATATGAAACTTTAAAATGGCTAGCATATAAAAAATGGTTAGACATAAAAACAAACTCTCCAGCTTTTGCTTGCCCACATTGCGGAGCTGAGGTGGAGACAGGACTCCCTTTCGATGCAGATAGAGGCCCTTGTACACATTGCAAAGAGGAAATTTTACTAACGGATATGATTGGATTTCATTTGGAGATGACAGATGATGCAGCGCCGCAGAGCCTTCCTTCCGCTTATATGTTAATCCATGAAATTCTTTTACTCTTCACAGGAATACGACACTTTTGGCAAAATAATCGCAAACTGCTTTCAGAAGCACTTTTTATAAAAGATGGGCCTCTTTATTTGCGTGGCCAATACTCCAAGTTAGTTCCATCCATTAGGGCTTTTTTAGCGTTTGCTCGCGACAAAGGATATCCTGTACATATCATAGGCCAAGAAAAAAGCGGGGCCTTTTTCGATCACCTTTCGGTTATATCACGTTATACGCTCCCGAAATCAGCAAGTGATCTGCCACGATACGCAATTTTATCGCATCAATACGTTCGTGCAGAAGTTCAACGAACTCCTGATCTTAATAATCCTTATGGGAAAAGAACTAACTATGGGGAAAAAGTCTTTGTTAAATTAACGCCTTACCACCATATGGTGCTCAATATACCGACAGGAGAATATAACGAAAATAAGCTATTCCCCAATAATACAGCAGATTTTATTGGCTTTGATAGGATTTTCGCAACCTTACCTAAGCTTATTAGCCATCGTCATGAAGGGGCATTAGTGCCAATTGAACTGGCTCACGGCATCGCATCACTTTCGAGCTACCCTTCGGCCAGAATACTAAAGGTCTTTGCAGGCATTGATTAATTAGATACTTCTTAGGAAAAGTTCTATAGCAGAAGAGGAGCTAACAACGTTGTTAGCTCCTCTTTGCTCGCCACTCGATGATATTGGCATTTTTTTCATTTATCCGAGGTGCTTTTGTAGCCACCCCCTATAATATCAATAACCTGACCAAACATGTTAATTGTGTAATCTGGAGAAATTTTGTCAAAGCGCTTCTTTAGCTCGGCTTCACGAGATACATCCTCTTTCGTCCAATGAGTGACGCGGACTAATATACTCCAAAGTGAAGGATCGTACTCAGTGCCATATTTTGCCCAGATAGACTTGATCCCAGCGCTTCTAGCCATAGAAATATCACGAACCAGGCTATCACCTATATACCATGTATGGTCTGGCTCGATTCCTTCACTACGGCAAATGTCAAGTAAAAGCTCCGGGTTAGGTTTGCGTTCAATTCTTGGAACAATCCGTATCAGTTCCTTGGGAGGACTTAAAAAAGCAGTGCGCTCTGGGTCTGGATGACCCAAATAATTACCTTCTAATGTATAAATTCTCGTGAACTTATTTACTATACCAAGTTTGTATAGCCTATAGAAAGCATTTTCCATGATAGCTTCAGTATATCCGACAATTCTCACGCCATCTTGAGTAAGATCCGTTAGTGTAGAGTTTACGGAATCATATAATTTAAGATGTTTCTTTCTGGTTTTATTAAAAGCATAAGCAGGCCTTTCAAGCTCTTTAATGAGGTCTCCCCTGTCCATGTTTCCAAATCTGTTTTGGACTGATGGCAATTCAAGCATTGCAAAGGGTTGCTCAGTATTACCGTATTTTTGATGTATTGCCTTAAACTCATCTAATAATCTTTCTTCATCCACATGCAGAAGCAGAGACAGTTCTTGAACAAGAGCTGAGAATGACCTCGAAAAAAACGACACCCAATCATACAATGTATTGTCAAGATCAGTAATTAACATTTTCATCGTTATTAAGTCTCCCCATAAGGAATCTCTATTGAATTGATAGGCAACGATTCATTTGCCTTATGAACTGAATATACATTTACAGTTACAGCTTTTACCCCAAATTTTAAAATCCCGAAGGTATTATGAGGAGTTTCTCCCAAATGGCTCTTACTTACACCTGTGCTCCCTAGGGCAATTATATGAAACTCGTGATCTGGCTCTCCCCATTTATCTACTTTGGGACGGGTAAGTTTAACACAATACGGTTGATGCATATGACCGTGAAGTACTAAATTAATTCGATGTTTCGATATCCAACGCATTATTGCCTCGGCATCTAAAACAACACTCTGCAATTGCCCTGGCATTGGTTTTGTTCGATAGGTTATAGGAACCAAGTGATGATGCATAACTAAAATGCGAAAAGCTCGTGGCTTATCTGGTTCACTTTCATCCATCCATCTCATCTCATTTTCAACATGAGTGAGTTGGTCCGCTCCAACAAAACCTTGACCTTTAAAATAGTTCACATCTGGCGAGGCATCGGCCGATTCCGCTTCAACTGGCCCTTGCTGTAGATGTGATGTGTTTAGGCAAACAATCTCTACTGGAATTATTCCATTAATCAAAAAGCGCCTCCCAGAGCATAGAAAGGCATTAGGTAGAATATAAAACAAATCTTGATAAAAATCTTCGAATTGCTTGCGGTCTTCAGGCAATGCAGCTCGAACTTCACAACGTTCTTTTAAATTAACCCGAGAGAAGGCGATGTCATGGTTTCCGGGACAAAGAGCAATTTGATAGTTTTCCCGGATTCCGACGTTCGTCGTCCAACGAAAAAATGGCTTTGCAAAATCAAATTCGTCCTTGGTTGCTTTCCAAGTAATATCACCCGAGACAATTAAGCCGCCAATATCTTTAACTTTATGAGTTATAAATGCTTCATTTAAAGCTACCCCTAGTGTCCGATCTACCCCTCCATCAGCGGTGTGTGGAAACTCGTGATTCCCTGTGTCAGTGTAATGCAAATCCGAAACCCAGAGGATGTTTTTACTATTAGATCTTATGAAGTCATCAGGAAAATCGTTTGGTCGTAACCGCTTAGCATCTAATAGACTCACAAAATGAAAGGGATCATTACCTTGTCGCTTTCTTACGAACCAGATTGTACGTTCTTGCTGTTTTAACTCCTCAATAGAGAATACGACTTTATTGTAAAACATGGTATAACGTGATTTATTATCCTCAAAGAAGCTATCAACTTGATGATAGGTAAATTCGTGAAGTTCTTCCTCCTTTATCGGAATAATATTCATTTCGGAAAACCGAAACCAAGCATAGTATTCCAGAGTATTATAATACGCTGGTGTAATTTTAGCATCTGGAGATATTTTCTTATCCCCCGTCAGATCCCAGTAAATCTCGGTACATTTTACTTGATAAAGCTGAAGCCTACCTGAGTCCACGAGAAACAGTGTTAAACCACCTTTTGAAGCTTGTTTTGCTAATGCCTGAAAAACATCAAGAGGTACCTTTTCTCCCGCTTTCTTCCACCAACCCCACCATACACTGCCTTCTTTGCAAATGTCATAGTGTTCAACAATAGTGCGACCCTCACTAGTCACAAGATCTCTAAAACGCAGAATGAGAGTATCAACAGTTTCTGGCATTGTAATCCCCTCCGTTCATTATTACAACGAATTTGGTTTATCCAGCGTTTCCTAAAAGTGTACGGAGTGCTCCTCAAACCGCGATATTCTGCGTTATTTAATTCTTGGTACAAAATATTTCGCTTTATCGTATACTTTTCCAATTACACAGGTAATAGTTCTAATATTCAGTCCAGCATATTCCTCTTTTAAGCGATTAATAACTAGTTGATCGCTTGCAGTAATGTAGTATTAACACTTCTAAACACTTCATAATCTTGTCAATAAGACCTGTCCATTTGATGCTTAAGAAAAACTTTACCACGAAAGCAATAATCGATACCTTCTACCTTTTTCTATTTGCCACATAGTTTCCATTCGCAAATAGAAATCAATCTTTCTCGCACTGGTGAACAATTATATTTATCACGACATTGTTTTTCTAAACAACAACATGGTTTTCGATAGTCACAATTTTGTATAAACATTTCCCCCATTTTAAGTTAATACATTCCCCCGCAATTCAACTTTAATTCGATTTTTCAACTTCTTACCATAACCCATGTGGGTGAACTTTCATCCAAATACTGAGACCGTTGAAGAAGGAAAAAACCGCATTCTCATAGTTATCATTTATGATTGAATAACGAATAGGAGGCTAACTGATTAAAGTATGCCAATAACTTCTAGGTTCACATCAATCTAATTATTATACATTCTTTACACATATTAATAATTCCTTTATTAATAACTGGTATTCGGATTTTGTCCGGATTCTATTTTTACGCTTTCGCTACAACAGCTAAGGTAACAGCAGCTACTACCTCTAATACGCTTGTAAGAATCAAAACTACCCCTAACCTCGCCAATTGGTAGTTTTATGGTTCCATTTACATATTTATAGAAATTGGTATAGTTTCAGAAGTATATAGCCTGTCTAGTTCCAGTCTCATTCGTCCATATCCTCATCTATTATCGAAACAAATTTCTTTCGTCAGATCTTTATGATAATTTTCATATGTTCTGAGTGATAAGATCCAAAATGTGATTTCCTCTTTCTTGAAATGACTGCGACCCGATATGTTTAACTTTTCCAATCCATCTGTTGCTTTCTAAAAGCGAATCATTTGCCCAATGTCCCCCACCAGAGATAAGGGATTTGATGAGAGATTTTATTGATCTTTCAATTTCAAAATAAGCAGTTCCCTGTTTATGAACAACCAACAAAGTAGAAACAGACCAATTATCAGGACGATAGACTTCTAATACCGAGCATGACCAAAGATTCGGATACTCTATAAATAATACTGCGCAAGATCTTCTTTGTCCATTTGGGCAAATAGCAAACTTTTTTCTTGTATTGAGACTGACAATATTAAGCGATGCATTGGCATCGGAAACTACCATTAGAATATTGGCTGCTACCTTTGCAAATTCTTCAAAACCGGCCGCAGTTAATGAATTTAATATCTCAAGTTTATTGAACTCAATTGGCTTATATTCCCCACCGTGAATTGGCTCATCTACACCGACTTCGCAATTTACTGATTCCAAAACTCCTCCAGATCCAGGAGAACTGAGCTGACCTTGGCCAGTAGATACTGTTTGTACGGCAATTGGCCTCTTTTTCACATAAGGGGTCCGAATGAAGGAAAGTGCAACCCCTGGAACATCTACACTTGGCTCATCCCTATTAGATTTTACAGTTTTATCAGGGTGAGTAAGATCGTAAGACTGTTCTACCAAACGTTCCCTTACTCCGCCGAATTTCTTCGGTAAATTTACTTTATGGGCAGTCTTAAGGGACGGATGAGCATAACTTATCTCATGAAATGGTACAAACAAGCCCTTAATACCTATTAATTCTAATATCAGAACGCTATTTTCCCTCTGTATTCCCCTATAAATCCAGTTTAATCCCCGAATAGATGGAGGCTTAGCCACAATGATAGCCGTTTCTTCCAGCGCTTTAGGCGGCTGGAATGGGTTAGTGGAAAGAGCCTCCTTAAATAAATTATTAAACACAGCATCCCAAGCTGCTCTAGCCTCTTTAATTTGGCTTAGCCACGAAAGGTGAAGAATCATTGCATCATTCAAAATCGCTTTTGGAACGTCTTTACTTAATCCTAACGATAATTTCCCACTATTAACTGATGAACTTTCGATCAATAAATCTAGACCATGTGGTCTTAATACTGCATTAGTTAACGTTTTACTTGTAGCGAATAAACTTCGGACGAGTTCTATGCACGGGATATAGTAGTCTATATTATCCAATTTGAGGTTCCACAACTTTTCATTTCCTAAACGCCTGTCCTTGTGTAGGTAATATAGATTAGGCGGAATTTCAAAACCGTTGCAAATACTGCCTGAAGAAGGATTTGGTATATTCAGGCTTCCTATGACTCCTGTTTTTGAGAATCCCGCAGGAACACCATCGACGTACTTTTGGCCCAACTGCATGAATGGCAAGATCCCCCACGAATATTCCAATACTTCTATTTCTTTGTTCTTAGTTAAAAAAGCGACCCTCAACCTCCACCGTCCTTGTTTATTCAAAAAGGGAGAGCAAAACCAATATAATTCAACGGTTTCTCCTTTAACAAACGGCCAGGGTCTTAATCTTAAAGTAGTCATTTAATTCCACCTGCTTTCATACATGGATGTACAGGACAGTACATGGATACTAGGAGCTCTATTTCTTCCCCTACTTTTTTCGAAGCACCCGGACGAATTCCAGCAAGCCTAATTATTTTCCATCCCTTTACCTCTTCCCCTTTTTCAGATAGACATCTCGCAGCCCATCTGACGCGACGGCACTGAAACGATTCTCTTGTCTCGATTATAGAAAGCAAGTAACTCTTTGTTTCCGGTAGCTTTTCAAGATGTTTTTCGAATAATGCATTGGCACCCACGATTTTCCCAACCCGCGCCACTGTAATACGAACAGGCTTTTCTTCTGAATGAAGGATAATCTCCAATGCAAGCTTAACCTGCGCGACAAGACTCATATCCCTTGCCACCCAATCTACACGCCTGTTTTCACAATGCATCTTCTCTCTATTCGGTAAAATCCCTTTAAGCCATTCTCTATCATGCCTATAAAGCCACATATAAAGCCCTGGTCGTATCTTACGCAAATTAGTTACCTGCAAATATGGATAACTACTCATGAGGTCTTCCCATTTTCGTCTATATTCGTTTATAACTTTGGAGTGATCAATCGGCCGATTTTTAGGTTGTCGACATTCTTTTGTCACCCAAATCGGATTTAACCCAAGTTTGTCTGCATATTTAATTACAGTTTTTGTGTCACATTTCATTTTTCTAGCTATAGCACGCAAGACTGGAACCTTTTCCTGCAGGCAACTTATTAAAGCCGACTCCCATATCGGACCGAAAGATTTTATCCTCCCGATCCTCAGCCTATCTTTTTCAGTTTTATCCGGCCCTCTGCGGGAATAAACAAACCCGCACGAACATTGGAATGTACCTACTGGTTTACTTGTTTTACTACACGTAGTTATCTCAATATTTCCAATAACTGGTTCAAGATAATGAGAAGATGTTGAGTTTAAACATGGCCACGGCGGTTCTCCAAAAGGCCTGTAAGTTAAATCATTGCCAAAAAACATTTCCATTGATTCAGTAAGGAACCGGATCATGAGCAGATGCCTAATGGGGTGAAACGCCTTTCTGTGCTTACGCACGATTGACTTAATCCATGTAGATTCAGTTCTAGAATCAAACTCCGAATGCAGAAGGTGAAGCAGTTCTTCTCCAAAAAAGGCTATGAATTGCCCTGAAAGTAACTCCTGATCCACAAACCCCTTTGCTGAAACTAAATCCTCTGAGGCTAGATAAGCGATGTAATTATCCTTAAACCAATTAAGTTTACGTTTTCTCAGTCTATTTTCTAAAAGCCACTTACAATCCACAGAAATCTTATATAACCTATCTAAAACTTCAACCGAAAGTAATGAGTCTGAAGGTTCAAAAGGGCAATTTTCGGAATCTGCAGGTACATATTCATGCTTATTGAGCCCACGATACATTACCGTGCTGTTTTTCAACAATTCTCTGTGTTCAGGGCAAACCAATACCCCCGGTGTCTGATGGACTCGATGCCAATACAATTCCCCGTATGCGTGATAATCACTCTTGTTACATTCAGGACAGAACCTTAAATAGCGTGGTACGGGAAATGCACTTGCCATTATACCTGTCATGCAATGAAGGGTTCCTCCAAGATCCCCTTTCATTCTTTCAAATACCAAACGAGACCTGTCTGGAGGAAGAAAAGGGGCATAAAACGGGTAAAGTGTGTGCCCGTAGATAAAACCTTCAGAAGTATATTTCGAATGGACAGGAAGGGACTTGACCAGCCTGTCAATATGGCTGGGTAGATCCACAACTGCCGAAGGAGTTGACACACCATATAAATCCATTAGGGTTTCCTTTGGGCTTGTACTTCCCACCCTTAATGAATATCTAGCTAATAGGCTGTATAATATTTCATCTGGGTATGGAGAAGGAAAAAACCCTATCAGAATACATATCCCCTTTATGTCTGCCGAAGCAGCACTTGGATGTACCCCGCCTCCTTTAATGATTCATAGGCGGATTTCTTATCTTCCCGCCCTTTCTCTACAATTATTCTAAGAAGTGGTTTTTCCTTAACGCCCACCTGCTTTTTCCTTTTCCGTTTCTCCTCAAGACTAATTGGATTGCCTGTATTCTTTAGACCTTCCTCTAAAAGTATCCGTCGATAAACCTCTTTTACTATCACATTAATATTGGGTTCCCCGTTAAGTTCACTGCATAGTACTTTTTCAGTCACTTTCAAGGCTAACTTCTCATCCACATCCAAATTAAGAAGCTTAATTATTACCTGTTCTATTTTGCTCCTTTCCTCTGACCTAAGCTGCTTTTCTTCATCTTGTTTTCTGCGTCTAATTTCTTCAAAATCAGGTGCTGGCATATTCTTTTCAAAAAAATCATCGATATTTAGAGGTTTAATATCATCGTACTTTTCAATGTCTTTCATTATTCCCGATTTTAATGCATCCAACATTGGTTTAACCAACTTCAAATTATCGCGTGCAATCATACGAATCATCTTTGAGTCAACTGTCTCTATTCCAGTGCTTATTGCCCTTAGCTGTGCCATCATGAAGAGCTTAACGCCAATATCTAGTATCCCCTGGCTTTCTTCATAAAGAGTATTCTTTATTTCGTCATTACAGGGGATCGTCTTTTTAGTCCATTGATATGTCATCATTCCAGTCATAAGCAGATCCCACACCTCGTCATTATCGAGTCGATCCCATGTCATATCTCCCTGCCCACTTCCACGACGAGCCTGCCTAAATGCATCTTGTAATATTCTACCGGCCTTATATGTTCCAACCATTACTACTGGGATCCCAATTGTATTTACCAAATTTACAAAAAAATTCAGCATTTTTTCTGCTCCACCGCTTTTTTGTAAGCTAAGGTGCTGTATTTCATCGATTATTAAAACCCCAACACAGTGCAAGCTCGCGATTTGAGCCATTCTAGGTAGCATTGTATTCACTGATAAGTTTCTTCCGGAACCGTATTTTTCGTAATAATTAGTACCGAGAAGCTCATCGATTTTCATGAAGAAATTTATGCAAAGTCCCTTAAGGGATCCGTCAAATGGGCATTCTAGCTTTAACCAGGGTATCTGATAGAGGCTCAAAGGCAGTTCCATATATTCTGAGTGGACAATGATCTTAGGATAAGGTGACAATACGTGATCAATGGCCTTAGTTTTCCCACCGCCAGAAATACCGATGATTGTAAACCCCGAAGACGTTGTATAAATTTCGGGATTGAAAACACCTGCATATTTTTGATTTTTAATTGCCTGATAACCCTGTTGGAGTTGGAGAGCATAGTTGCGGCCGAGTGGATCCCTTGCTATATATCCCTGACGTATCGCACGAGAAAAGCGACTTTCTAAATCATAATGCTTTTTCCATGGCTGAAAATACCGAGTTATCCGCATGACGCAATGGTACCTGTACTCCACAGGTAGAAGGCGTTCTTTCGGATCATACACAGGGTAAGTTGTAAGAAGGTCAACTACATTTTCTTTTGAAAAAATATCTGGTAAAGCCTCAATAAGTGGATTGCCCCTATACTCAGGTACTATCTGTTTGCTGTAATCTGCCAGCACTGCTTGTCTTGAATTTGGAAGATTAATATTCATGCGTATCCATTCCTCCATGAAGCTTTTCTCTCTGCTTACGCTTAAAGAGTTCAATATCAGAAGGCTCTCCATACTCTGTATCATTTTTCAACTGAACAGTGTTATCCAACTCATTAGTGGTTGTGGGCCGCTTTTCTCCCGGAAATTTGGGCAGAACAAAAGCAGTTTGTTCCTGTTCTGCTATCAATTCAATCTTCCGTTTGGGTTTAATCCCTCTGATCCGTGCGGATTTGTTTTCTAATCCATTTTTATCCGGTGCCATGCTTTCGGCCTGATCAATTATTGCAGAGATACTAATGTTCAAATCTACTTTTTTCTTAAGTTCGTTTTGAACGGATCTCTGAATCGTAAGCTTCTCATACTCACGCAGATATACTATTTCATCGAACGATTTACCTTTATATTTTCCCTCAGAATCCAATAGATAGAACTTTTCATAACCTCTTCCTCCGGATTCTCGAATATAGATGTAATCCATATTCCGAGGATCATATGAAATGTTTTCTGACCATGTCCCACGTGCCCTTGCCTTTTCAAACCATGCTTGCCTTATCGCCTTTTCCGAACTATATCGCATGCCCTGGAATACCATGCCTTTTTCGGTCACAGTAGCATTACCTGCTGGCATGAGGTTCAGTTTTACTATATCTTCAGGAAAATATCGTAGACTTCCCGAACGGTTTACCATCCCCCATCTCCATAATAACTGCGGTATGGCCGGAATATCATCATCTATCATCATTTCACCACGTTCATAATACTTCATCAGGGACGCGTTATGTTTAAGTGCGCAACGTATCATGATCTGAGTAAACTGGAATAAATCCAGTTTGGCATCTAACCGATAGTCTCTACCTCCCCTTTCCTTAAAATCTACATCTACAAAACCGGGAAGAAGAGGTTTCACTTTGATGTTTGTTGTACGGAAATACTGCTCTATAATGCCCTTTAAATCTGCTCTATAAGGCGGGGTAGTTATAAACCGAACGTGAAGATTGTTGATAAGCGTTTCGACTGGTTTCCCTATTAACTCTCCGCGATCACTTATTATCGCTTCAGGAAGGCCCTTAATAGTCCATTCATCCGGTTGAATTTCTATGTCATACTGCTTGCAGAATTCGACTTTGTCCATTGCACAATTTGCGAGTGCATTTGCCGCTCCTAACCATGATGGCCCTTCGAGCCCAACATATATTCCGGCCACCATTCGGGTAAATGCATCTAATATTGCATATATTACCGGCCTACCTATAATCCACTCTCTATTAAACCGAGAAACTAAGTAGACGTCTCCTACTGTCGAATCTATCTGATAAAGCGAACCTGGTCCGATCAGTTTTACGTCTGACCTACTTAACATCGCCCTACCTTTGAGGTCAAAATTTTTCTCGCCTTTCCTTGCAATTTCAGTTTGCACAAAATCCTTTTCCGTCTGCTTTTCTACCCAATATCTAAATTGATCGAAGCTAGGTCGCTCATCTTCACCTAACAAAATGACTTTTCTTTCGCCATTGTCAAAATATACATCCTCGACAAAAAAGTCTTTCAACATTTCTTCATATGCAAAGGTCAACGAATTTCCCTTCCGCGTTTTATAGTACTTTTCGAAGGCTATAAGAAAGGTTCTTTTGGTAGTTTCGTCAACATTAATCCCCATTCCAACAGTTGAAGCATATTTTCGGGGACGGCCTCGCTTTTTTTCACCTGCTTCTTTCTCTTTTCCTCTGCCTCCTGAATTAGAATAATCCGGAATAAGTGCATTGGGATTCATACCTCGTTGCCAGTACACCCTAAGGTATTTATAAACTGTCGGGATAGATATCCTGTATTTTTCCGAAGCTTCAACGATAATAGGTCCACGCATTTTCCCAATATAGATATTAGGCTCACTGATGCTCGATAAGACATACTGAACAACGTTCCATCTAATGTTTCGGATTTTTAATTCGCTTTCACTTAAATCAGCATCCTGCGCTATCTTTCCAAAAGGATCATCATTAAGTATTTCAAGTTCACCACGGTTCAAATTATCTCTTATGTCAGTAATCCTTACCTTCAGCGGAAAACCTTTATCCGACGATATATCGATACAATAAGCAATTATATTGCCTTCATCTATCCAAAGAACTCTTTCAACCCTATCGCTATCGTTCTTCCATGCCAGTAGTTCATTAAGTAATGGTCCTTCTCTCATACCGTTTTTTCCTCGCTTCCGATGTCATGCTTTATTTTGATTAATTGACTGGCGGAACGTCCCTCATAAATTTTCTCATTCATATCCATAAGAATTTCTTTCTTAGCAAGTAGATGCCTAAATAGATATCTAGCCGTTCCTTTTTCCAAATTGTGTTCTTTGTCGAAACGGCTAAACACGTCTCGGATAAGATTATTGCTTTTTGACAGCTCATCTTTCAATAAGTTTGCCAAAAAGCTCAATTCGTCGATATCTAAGCTTTCAGTGATTTCAAGTTGATAAAATGCATGTAGCCAATTGACGTTTTTAACCAACTGCATCGGTATATCACTCTCTGTTACAACAGCCCAGTCAATATTTTTCTCTAGATAGTACCTTCGCTCAATTTCGAACTTATCTAAAACTCTCTTTTTTTCCAACTCTTCTGACGGTTTAACTGTCCTCGCAATATAATACTCCCGGCCGTTCTCAAACACAGTTATTAAAAAATCGGTAGTCAACACATACGGAGTTTCAGATTTTCTATCAACCGGATACTTAACACCGATTATGTTTGCTATTTCCATAGCCCTCTCTACATCTAAAAGTGGATACTGCTCCCTAATATCTATAATCTCATCTTTCCATTCAAGTAGAAAAAAATAATCTAACTCCAGATCAGAAAGTAACTGATGTGTGCGTTTTGTCTTCCAGCCATTTACTCTATTGGAATCTCCCTTTGAAGGAAGACTTCGCACATTAAGCCAGGGTATGTAGTTAGCTCCAACGCCCTGACCCCAACCTTCTTTAATACGCGTTTTAAATTTTGCTTCATTCCACTTAAGATCGTATTTTGACATAGAGAAAAACCGCCTTTATTACTATATACTACCATTTAGTATACCAATAATTGGCGGTTCATATTATAGGACTTTATTCCCGATTTAATAACTTTTTTACCTATTTAACAACTTTATTCCCTGTAGACATGAGAACCCACAGCTGCATCTGACCTACTCCACCGTCACACTTTTCGCTAAATTCCTCGGCTTATCGACATCGCACCCTCTGGACACGGATACATAATACGATAAAAGTTGAAGAGGTATGACTGTGAGAAGCGGAGCGAGCTCATCCATTGTCTCCGGAATGTAGATTACATGATCGACGGACTTAGCCAGGCTGGTGTTTCCTTTATAGGTAAGTCCGATCACTCGTGCATCTCGAGCTTTTACTTCTTTGACGTTAGAAATAGTTTTATCATAGACATCCCGTTGAGTTGCTAAAGCAATGACGGGTGTAGCCTCCGTGACAAGCGCTAAGGTACCGTGTTTTAATTCTCCAGCCGCATAGGCTTCGGCATGAATATATGAAATCTCCTTGAGCTTCAGGGCTCCTTCCATGGCAACTGCCCAGTCTAGTGAGCGTCCAATGAAGAAGGCGTCTTCCACCTTGACAAACGACTGCGCTAACTCTTTGATCAAGTCCTCCTGGTCTAGAACCTCTTGAGCCTGTGCAGGAATCTTTTTCAAAGCGGTGATAATCTCGTTGATTTTTTCCTGAGGCAAAGTCCCTTTGACCTGAGCAAGATAGAGTCCGAGCAGGACCATTCCTTCCAGCTGTGTTGTGTAGGCTTTTGTAGAAGCAACCGCAATCTCAGGACCAGCCCAAGTGAAGATTACATCATGGGCTTCTCGGGATACCGTGCTCCCGACCACATTTGTTACCGCAACCACACGAGCTCCGCGGTTTTTGGCCTCACGCAGCGCAGCCAGAGTATCCGCTGTTTCTCCAGACTGACTGATCACCACAACGAGGGTATGATCGTCAATAATAGGGGAGCGATAGCGAAACTCGGAGGCGATGTCCACTTCAACCGGCAGATGTGCCCAACGCTCGATCAAGGTCTTGCCGACTAGTCCTGCATGCCAAGCCGTACCGCAAGCGACAATATAAACTTTATTAATCTGTGCGAGTTGTTCAGGGGTTAAATCCACTTCCTCAAGAACAACACTCTCGTCTTTTAAGCGTCCCAACATCGTATCTCGTAGGGCTTTAGGTTGTTCATGAATTTCTTTGAGCATGAAATGTTCGTACCCGCCTTTTTCAGCGGCCACAGCATCCCACTTCACATCATAGACTTCTTTCGCGCGGGGATTTCCTTGGAAGTCTGTGACCCTTACTCCCTCTTCAGTAACAACCACCATTTCGCCATCATCTAAGATATAGACTTTTCGCGTATACGTTAAAATGGCCGTGATGTCACTAGCCACGAAGAACTCTCCATCTCCGAGACCTACCACCATCGGGCTGTCTTTGCGGGCGGCGACCAACTTATCAGGATCTTTGAGGCTTAAGACCACCATTGCATAAGATCCATGAATCGTCTCTAAGACTTTACGGACAGCCTCTTCAAGATTTTCTTCATAAAAGTCCTCAACTAAGTGAGCTAAAACTTCTGTGTCAGTTTCAGAAACAAACTGATGTCCTTTTTCGATGAGCCTATCTTTTAATTCCAAATAATTCTCTATGATTCCATTATGCACCACTGTAAAATCCTGCTTGCAATCGCTATGGGGATGAGCATTGACGAAAGACGGGCGGCCATGTGTCGCCCACCGGGTATGTCCGATCCCTATGCAAGACTGGGAATAATCCTCCCCAAGTTCTTCTTCTAGGGCAACTAATTTACCCACGCTTTTAGATACCACAATTTTCGCATGCTCTAAGACAGCTACGCCTGCCGAATCATACCCCCGATACTCTAGTTTTTTTAAGCCATTTACCAAAATGGGAATAGCGACCCGTTTCCCAATATATCCAACAATACCACACATATTTTTTACTCCTTTCAAATTAAATATGAAACTCCTGTACGGGCAATTCATGAATTGCCCGTACTTTTGCCGATAATAATAAAAATCGTCCCGACATGGACGACTTTGCTGATTCAGATATTAGGCAACACTAGCAAGGGGGGCAAATTTGAACATACAATCCCCTTGTCTTGTCAGCTTACTCTTTGTCCCGAAAATTACTCTTCGGTTTTAAGCAAACTTTACGATGACAAGCCACCGAGAGGGATCCGCCGAATCGTTCGATAACCCTCTTCCTCGTCGACCTTAAACTTCATACCTATAAGGTCCTGGCGCTTAAATATTATTGCCACAACTGATCCAACCGTCCACATTGTAGAAATCGTGTCCTACTACCTTATCCCTATTCTTTTGCGACTTCACCTTCTTTCTCCTGCGCGGATTGGTCCATGTGCCATTTGCTTTTATGAACGTGAATCAACTTCAATACTCAGGCACATGAACCATTATACGCGAAATCTAATAAGTAATCCAATGCTATATATTTTTATTCATCGCATTGCATAATGATGTCAATAACTCCCTGAGCAAGTTCCTTTAATTTATGTTGATCAGGGCCTTCCACCATCACTCGGATCAGCGGCTCAGTCCCGGAGGGGCGCACTAGTACTCTGCCTTGGTCGCCGAGAGCTTCTTCCGCTTGTTTCACTTTCCCGAGCACTCTCTCATCCTTCATTAACCGTTCCTTATGTTGTACCGTAGCATTGAGGAGCACCTGGGGTAAGCGTCGCATTTGAGTAGCGAGCTGGGAGAGTGGGGTTTGTCGCTCCTTGATAACTGACAATAAATGGAGGGCAGTCAATAATCCATCACCAGTTGTATTATGGTCTAGGAAAATAATATGCCCGGACTGTTCTCCACCGAGCTTCGCTCCGGTTCTGAGTAATTCTTCCATGACATATCGGTCCCCAACTTGCGTCTCAAAGATCGTGGTTCCTGCCTCTTTAAGGGCCAGATGTAACCCAAGGTTACTCATGACAGTTACGACAACTGCATTTTGGGCTAATGTCCCTTTCTCCTTTTGAGCTAAGGCACATATAACCATGATGAAATCCCCGTCTAAGATGTTTCCTAGTTCATCCACCACAATGAGACGGTCGGCATCTCCGTCCATGGCCAGTCCCAGGTCTGCGCCGTGTTCCAAAACCGCCCGTTGTAACTGTTCCGGATGGGTCGAGCCGCAACTGGCATTGATATTTACGCCATCCGGTGTATTACAAATGGAGATTACCTCGACTCCGACTTCCTGTAATACTTTGGGTCCTACATAAGCTGCTGCACCGTTGGCACAATCCAAAACGACCTTAATTCCATCCAGACATCCCACCGTGCCCTTAAGGAAATCCATATAACGACGCCCAGCATCCGTAATTTCAATTACCCGTCCGACCTCGCCGCCAACCGGCACCTGCCAAGGCTTTTCCTCACTTAAGACAATATCTTCAATTTCATCTTCGATGGCGTCAGGTAATTTATACCCTGTTGAATCAAAGAACTTAATTCCGTTATCTTGGACAGGATTATGGGACGCCGAAATCACGACACCAGCACTAACATCAAGGGTGCGTGTTAAAAGGGCAATTCCTGGCGTTGGCAATACTCCAACCCGTAAAACATCAGCTCCGACAGAGCAAATCCCTGAGATAAGTGCCGCTTCAAGCATATCCCCGGAAATCCGAGTATCTTTGCCAATCACAATTCTAGGGTGTGGATGCTCCTTGCTCAAGACGTAAGCACCCGCTTGCCCGAGGCGAAAAGCAAGACTAGGTGTTAGCTGGCTATTGGCCACGCCGCGTACTCCATCGGTTCCAAATAGTCGACCCAAGCCTGTTCCCTCCTTACCTTCTCTAGTTTATTGATCGGATGCCTTAAATGTGTTTCAATTATCTATATCACGCTGTTAACGCTGTTAACACTATTATTACACTAGTATTCTATTCGACCTTAGCATATTGCGCCATAAGATACTCGGCGATTCTTAAGCCATCCACTGCTGCACTTGTTATCCCCCCGGCATATCCGGCTCCTTCACCCGTTGGATACAGCCCTCTTAAACTTATGGATTCCCCCTGAACATTTCGCACAATGCGGATGGGAGAACTTGTCCTTGTTTCTATCCCGGTCAAGGTCGCCTTTTCTCCTGAGAAGCCTTTTATTTTTCCATTGAAAACGCGAAGGGCCCGGCCTAACACATCTCCTACAGGGGTTGGGAGCACGGAATGTAACTCACAAGGCTCAATACCTGGTGAATAACTCGATAACAAGTCAAAGTGATCTGACACACGTCCTTCCAAGAAATCTGTGACCCGCTGGGCTGGAGCGTGGTAATTTTTCCCACCTGCTAAAAAAGCCTTATGTTCCCATTTCCTCTGAAATTCAAGGCCGGCCAGTGGATGCGCTGTCGAAAAGTCGTCTGCGCCGACCGTCACGACGATTGCACTGTTGGCAATGTTCGTATCCCGATCATAACCGCTCATACCGTTCGTGACAACTCCGCCTTCTTCCGAAGCTGCTGCCACAACCTTTCCTCCGGGACACATGCAAAAAGCGTAAGCCCCTCGGCCCGTCCTCACGTCCTGATACGTGAGCTGATAATCCGCTGGACCGACATGACGATGTTCCTCGACGCCATACTGGGACAGATTGATCAGAGCCTGAGGGTGTTCCACACGCAGACCAATGGCAAAGGATTTCTTCTCGAGTGTGACGTCCATAGCATGTAAGAGCTCATAGACATCTCGAGCGCTATGCCCAATAGCGAGAATCACTGCTTCAGTAGGAATTTCTTCCTCACAGTTCACAACGACCCTTTGTAGGCGACCAGACGACGATATCAGTCCGGTCACTTTAGCCCGGAAACGGACTTCGCCGCCCAAGGACTCGATTTCCTCTCGAATCCCTTTAACCACATTTTTCAGGATATCCGTTCCAATGTGCGGCTTAGCTAAGTACTGGATTTCGGAGGGGGCCCCGTGCTTGACGAACGTTTCCAAAACATCCGAAATCCTTCGATCTTGAATGCGGGTTGTGAGTTTACCATCCGAGAAAGTCCCCGCACCCCCTTCCCCGAATTGCACATTGCTCTCAGTATCTAATTTTCCCGTGTTCCAAAACTCCTGAACTTTACGGGTGCGTTCCTCAACCGGGTCTCCGCGTTCAAGAACCAGCGGAGCATATCCTCTTCTAGCTAAGGCTAACGCAGCAAAATACCCGGCTGGTCCGGAACCGATCACCACGGGGCGATGTATTAACGTCTTACTTGGCTCAGGCCATATCACCGGAACCTCAATCGGAGCTTCCTTCAGGCCAGGGACCCGAGCTAAAACACGACTTATTTCCGTGCTAGGAACGTCAAGGGAAAACTGAACTGTATAGACGAACATGAGGTAGGGTTTTTTGCGGGCATCCAAGGAACGACGCAAGAAGCGGATCCCAGTGATACATTGGTCTGGTACATGTAGCTTGCGAGCCATCGTCGCCGCTAATATGGCATCCTCTTCAACAGGGATTCTCAAATTTGTCCATAATAAATCCATGTATGCTATTCTGCTCCTTTTGCCAATTTAGGTTTGAGACTATAGTTCACTTGCGGCAGTGTAGGTATAGTTACACCCGGAGGAAGTTGCCAGTAAACTTTCGCATTGGCATAAGTCCCTGCAACCTGGTTGGTGGCGTCAACCCAGAGTTGAATCTGGATAGGAGTCACATCTTTCAAGATTTCGGGCAGGCCCTCCACCACTATGTCAATGGGGGCAATCGGTTGGTCTAGATCAAGATCTGTCCCAAGATTACGAAGCTGAACCGCTACTCCGGAGATCTTCTTTTGAATGATTCCTGGTCCAATTTGAGCAACAATACTCAAGGTGGTTCCCGGATAAAATGAAACTCCCTGTGGTAAAGCTACGTTCTCGATTGGAATCTGGAACGCTTTATCTTCCGTCAGATTCGTAATATCCACTGGGCCCAGATTCAAAGTATCAAATCCTTTTAAGGCCTGAGCGGTTCCTAAAACCTGCACGCTGCTTGGAGAGGGAACTAAGGAACGCAACATTTTTCCATCGGCAGGTGTCCCGCTACTCGTTACTTTCAAAGGAACCATCTTGGAAGAAAGCCCCTTTGCCACAACTGGAGCAATCACATCCACTGTACTCGGAAAAGCATTTAAAATATCAACGCTCGGATTTGGTCCGAAAATAGGTTTACCATCTTTATCACGAAAGCTCACAGGTCTAGAAATCTCAATTGTTTCATTGGCCCCCGTTGCACTGATTTCCACAATCACTTTGTTCAACGTGCTAAGAATGGAACTCGGCCCACGGACATTAACCGCTGAAGGTTTAACAAAGGTGGTACCCAACTGATACCCTTCCGCGGGAACACCCGAAACGATGGCCTCAACCTGGACCGTCTTCTCTTGGACATTATCCAGTTGCAATTTAATGTTCGCTGGTTGAACGTCCACCACATTTGTTCCCACTGGGGCGTTGACTTTAATGGCATAGCTCCGTTCCCCTGGTACTCCACCAGAAAGATCAATCATAGCATAAATATCTTTAATATTGGCACTAGGGTTAATCCCTTGCAAACGAACGCGAACCAAAGGAAGCTGAGTCATAACGACCATATTTTGAGGCAATCCACTGGCTACTAGTGGTATTGTAAGGGTCTGTTCAGGAATTAGCTTATTCGGTGTTCCTTGATTCATAACATATAGCCAAAAGAGGATTGCAAATAGGAACGAAATTACCTTGACTCCGAGGTTTCGCCGAAATATCTTTAGCATGGGCTACCACCTCCAAAACGGAATGGCTGATGAAGAGATGCTTTTGATTTCGAGTTCCCTCAACAACAATTCTCGTAACATTTTCTCATCCATAAAGCGAGTAAGTGCTCCATCAATCCCTACAGAGATGGCTCCTGTCTCCTCAGATATCACAATAGCCAGAGCATCGGTTATTTCCGTTAAGCCAAGAGCCGCTCGATGGCGTGTCCCCAAATCCTTTTGGATATTCGGATTTTCAGATAACGGGAGAAAGCACCCTGCCGCAGCCACACGGTCCCCCCGAATAATCACAGCACCATCATGCAGCGGGGTGTTAGGAATAAATATATTGACCAGAAATTCCGAAGAAACCACCCCGTCAATCTTAATCCCTGTTTCCACAAAATCTTGAACTCCAGTTTTTCGTTCGAGTACAATCAAAGCTCCGATGCGGTTCTTGGAAAGGACTTGCGAGCAACGCACTAACTCTTCCGCGACTTGTTCCAGATTATCCACCCCCGGTAATGAGGGATGACGGGTAAAAAAGCTTCCTCGCCCTAGTTGCTCAAGTGCCTTTCTGAGCTCGGGTTGGAAAACTACAGGTATCGCTATGACGAACATCTGTAGCAGTTTATCCAACAACCAACTAATCGAAATTAGCTCAAAATATTTGGCTAGTAGAGAGACAGCCAGTAGAACCATCACTCCCTTAACCAACTGCACAGCTCGCGTACGCTTAATGAGCATGTAGAATTGGTAAAAGACCACTGCCACCACGACGATATCGATAGCGCTCCGCAACCCAAAATTGCGATATTGAGATAAGAATTCTACCATGGTCTTCCCCCTTTCTTTATGTACATAAACCTGCGCTACCTATATTTATTTCTCCGTTAAAGTAAAAAAACCTGCGGTCTGATAAGAATAAAACATAAAAAACTTAAATTATCCCCATCCCAACAAGGAGCCCAAAGCACCCTGTTAACATCATATCCCCATAGGGGGCTGCTTCATACCAATTAAGCGGTTTCGCTAAGCTTCTTCGGGGGCCGGTTACCGCGACGAAGTCCCAACCCGACTTCATTTCCGGATGAAGAGTTGCGCCATGCCCGCCTTGCTCAAAAACTTCGGCATTTGTTAATTCAGTAGACTGAAAGCGTTGAATGAGCTTGGCCAAAGAGTCTAAATCTAGCATACTCGTGTGTTGCTCAAAAATACCATAGACCCGCTCCCCATGAATGGCTGCGACAAGGATGTGAGAGTTCCCAATATTAACAGCCAAGATTCCATTTTTTAAATGCGGGGTTACCACGGGGTCAGCCATTATTCCCAAGAGCGCAGAGGTCCCTGTATCGGTCAGGATTGCCTCAGGAATAATCTCTCGGATGGCGCGCATCCGAGTGTACACCTCTGGAATGTCTTGGGTGAATACTAGCTTACGTAAATCTCCCCCCTGCCTAACAAACTCTTCCCAGAGCCGGAAGCGTAGGGTTCTATTACTTTCCGTTACACTAAACCCGTGATCCTGTACTGCAACCGCCAGCTTCTGAGGATATTCCAAGCCAAACGCCTCAATAGCCTGTCTAAGAGCCAAGGTATCAATATCCCCCAGCCAAATGGGAGTAGTATATTCTAGTGTTTTTTCACAAAGCTTGATTCCCATCCTCTCAACAAGAGCTAAATTATCATTAAACGTTAAGGCTACCTGAGGGGTTGCGTAAGCTTTGAGGCCCGCAGCTATATGCTTTTTAACGGCTAGTGCACACGCTCCGCCACCCATCAAATGACCGTGCATAAAAATTCCCTGTCCAAGCACAGTAGCTTTGCGAATCTGAGCTGCAACAATCTGTGTTCGGCTAGGTACAATAAATTTCGGACAGTTTTCAAGCGATTTTTCTGGTTGATAGAGAAGGATATCCTGAGTGCCAGACCCCACATCAATTACTATCATACTTTCTGTCATTAACAAAACCACCTTCTCGAAAAGACAATTACCCGTTAACCCCTACTTAAGTAATTTTCTCCCAATCCAGGGTTTAAAGAGCTTTACAGCCTGCTGCGGACAAAGCTCCTGACAGCAAAAACAGCGTATACAGCCTTCCAAGTCCACGATCGGGCGCTGGTTCTCATTCATCGTGATAGCCTTAGAAGGACAATTATTGACACAGTCACTGCACCCCACACACGTCGCATGCTCAAAAATTGGACGTGGACGAACTCGGTTGAGCATAAACGTCTTAACGTTGCTCGGAAGCGGAACCATATCTAAGAAATTTGTCGAGACTGCTTTGGGAATAGCAAAACCTTGAATTCGCCATAGCGAGCGTGAATCCCCTTTTAATTGAAGTTCATCAAGACGGCTTGTTAAACCTCGAGCGCGTGCTGCCATAATAGTTGGAACCTTTTCCGGTTTTAAGCCAATAAGATCCGCAGCCACGACATCCAGTGCGAACGGATCAGTACTCAAAATAAGTGCACCAATGTTTCGGGGAATACCTGCCGAAGGCCCATCCCCTTCCATCCCCACGACCCCATCCATGATACTTAAAGTGGGTCTTACCCAAGTAGCAATATCCACTAGGAGATCCGCGAAATCATGAACCTTGAACATTTTCAAGTGATACTCAGCTTTTAAAAGGCCAGGGATTACTCCAAAAAGAATCTTAACAGCACCCGTAAAGGTCATCATTCCATGGGTTTTTAGCTTTGAAAGAGAAATTACAACATCTGCATCCAAGACACAGTTCGTAACGGTTAAACTTTTAGCGAGTTTTCCATCTGGGTTCTGAATGGTCGTTTGCCCGACATCTTCGTTGAGAATTGCTCCTGTGCGTTCTGCGACCTCTCGTAAGCCCGACCTTGCATAAATTGCCCTTAGTGCGTTCACTGTGTAGGGTCCACCCGGGCTGTCACCGATGATTGGAATCCCACCTGCCTCCTGGACGAGGTGAACCACAGCCTCCACCACGCTGGGATGGGTCGTAACCGCTTCTTCCGGTCGTTTTTTCATGAGTAGGTTCGCTTTTAACAAAACCTTTTGACCCGGCTTCACAAACTCAGACATGCCACCCAATTCTGCGAGTCCTTCTCTCAAATGTTGTTCCACATCCATTGTATAGTCCGGACAATATTTTAGTACAACTTTCGCTTGCACTTAATCTTCCACCCTCTCCAAATCTTGAAAGAGATCCTTACCCTGTCCTGGAAAAACACTTAACGTTTGGTTACATTGAAAATACTCTTGGCTCAAATAATCTTGTTTTTGCTTCTCTTCCAGCCCCTCAAACCTTAGCCTGGAACCCTGTTGAGTCTGATGTTCTAAGATAGCTTGCCATTTTTGCTCTGCCCAGAGTGAAATCGAGATCGTATAATCCACTTTCTGAAGCATGTCCGCTTTAAGCCTCCATGCCGGCCGGACATAGCACAAACGGGGCAGAGAAAAGGATTTTCCCCAATCCGGCTCGATAGGATCACCCGCCAGTCGAATGGCTGACTTCGTAAAGTGGTGAATCGCCCGGTGGTCCCTGTGTCCTGATGCTCCGTCTGCTCCAAAAGTAATGATAACCTGTGGACGAACATCACGAATGATCCGAACAAGTTTCTCTACTATCTCAAGGGGTGGGGCGGCGGGGACTTCCTTATCACGATATCCTAGAAAAATAACTCGCCCGATCCCCAGAACTTCGGCTGCGCGGAGAAGTTCCTGTTCTCGTATGAGGCCAAGTTCTTCCGGCTTACAAATCCCAGCTGCCTTGCCGGCTTCTCCCTTGGTCGCGACCACAAGTGTAATGTTCACCCCTTGTTCAGCATATTTAGCAATTGTTCCGCCCAAGGCAAAGGATTCATCGTCAGGATGGGCAAAGATGAGCAGCATCTGTTTTGCCATACTTTTACTTCACCCTTTCTTTTTGTTTGGTATTTAAGTTAAATAATATCCTAATTATTCAACACAGTTAATTAAATTGATTTCCTTATTAATTATACCTCTTTTTATTCATTGAAGGAAATTTATCCATTTTAAAAAAGATGAGCCTGTTTGTTAATAAATATTAAAAGGGAACTGTCTCACTTGCTTATGAGACAGTCCCCTTTTAATATTTATTTTAGAAATAATTTGAAAAAATTAATCCGGGAGTATTTTATCTTGGTGGGTAACATATTCGACTATTTTATGACAACTGTCAAATTCCACGAAAATACTTGGTGAATCTACTATTATTTCCGAAAATACTTCCAGCCATTCCGGAGAGACTTCCTTAAAGGCTATCGTTCCATCAAACAGGATTACAGCCCAAATAATTTTGTGCCTTTTTACAATAAATAAACTGTCTTCAATAAATCCTCGACCGCCTTGTGAACAGTGCCTACAATCGCAGTTAGGCTTACATCTTTGAACTGAATCCTGCACTTCTTGAAATAGCTCTAATTCTTGTTCGTCCACAATTTTTCCTCCCGCTAAATTTTTCTTGATAGAGGGACTAGCTAGCCTCTCTTCCAGTATATGTCAATTTCTAAAGCTTGTTCACATTTCTAAAACATAATGTTATGTTCATGATATTTAAGTAAATAATGATCCTAATTATCCATCACTTTCTAACTGTAAAAATCTACCGATATCAAGAGGCAACTTGTTATGTTATACTGCAGTTGTCTTCGACAAGTACAAGTCTTTTAATTATTAAGGAGGATTCGTTCATGCAAAAGACATCAAAACTATTTATTGGTCTTCAAATTGCAATATTGACGACTGCGGTTGCCTTACCAGCGCAAGCCGCAATTAACATAGGCGCACCTCAGGCCTTATCTGGTTCTGTTGTAAGCCTTCGCTCTTATGTTCCTGGGATACCTCAGGTAACTCCAGTTCCCGCTAAAACTACAACTACAACTCAGGCAACCCAAACCACAGTTACCACGCCAACCACTCAATCTCGATCGGTTAATATAGGTCCATCTCCGTCAAAACGCAGCGGAAGCGTCGTCTCATTGAAAACTAATCTTAACCAACCCACCATCCCTGTAACTCCAACTACAACTCAGGCAACCCAAACCATAGTTACCACGCCTACCACCACGAATACTCAATACCCAACACCCGCTCAACCTCAGTCGGTCAATGTGGTGCCATTACCGTCAAATCTCAGTGGAAGTGTTGTTTCATTGAAAAGTATTCTTAACCAACCCACCACCCCTGTAACTCCAATTCCAGCTCCAGCTCCAGCCCCCACTCCTACGCCTACCACACCTGCGACGATACCAACACTCCCAGTCATTCCTTCTTTGACAGAAATAACGGCCGATGAGCAACTCATGGTAGACATGATCAATCAAGAACGTATCGCTGCAGGTGTAAACCCAGTAAAATTAGACCTTCGCCTAGCCTCAGTTGGACGCGCGAAAGCTAACGACCTTAAAGCAAACAATTACTTCGCCCACACCTCCCCGATCTACGGTAGTCCGTGGGCCATGATGCAACAAGTGGGGCTTACTGTACAATGGGCTGGAGAGAACATTTCCGGTAATAAATCCGTAGCGGGATCCATGGCTGCCTTAATGCTAAGCCCTGGCCACCGAGCCAATATTCTCGATCCTCGGTTCACGCATGTTGGCGTAGGGATTGCTTATGGAAGCGCCTATGGGAATCTTTACGTTCAAGAATTTTTGCAAGAATAGTCGTTCACTTTAGAGACCTCCGTTGGAGGTCCTTTTTTTTATGTTATTATTAGGACAATTGAATCTGACGTTTTCGGCGAATCGATAGACCCCGCGACACCGGGATCGTCATTAACTCGTATGATCGCGTATCCCACCCCAATATTTCAACCGCCTGATTAGCTACCCCATTCAATCCTGGTTGCATCATTTCTGCATTTTCCAGATAGGAATCATGTAACAAAATAAGACCGTGTGGGGCTATATAGGGAAAGAACTCATGGAAGTCTCGTAGTACTGCCGCATTAATATAATCTGCATCAATAAACAACATATTAATTTGAAGAGGCTTAGCTTCTAATTCTTTGGCAAACTCCTGTGTGGTACCTATAATAAAACGAGTATCCTGTGATTGTTTCATATAGGTACCGGCTTCTGGTTGCCTATCAACTCCAATCGATTTTTCCGCGTAAGGGATAATCCGATTGAAAAGTGCACACTGAAATAATCCAAGTTCCACGTAAAGCTTCGGCCTGAGAAGTCTTGCTAGGTGAACGATAAAGTCTTCGTGCCAGTTTAATCCCATCATCTCTCAACCCTTTCGTCTACTCATTGGCTAATTACCTTGGTGTATCATATTCAAAGGATCTGAAAAGATGAGCTTGTTCGTTCTTAACAATCAGAATATTCACTCAACTACATTTTACAAGTGCCAGCAGAAGTCTCCCTGGATTCCTATCCTCCTCAGGAATCAGACTGCTGATCAGGCATTATCACTCGTCACGAAGAATATCTTAACGGCTTTTAGATAGTGGCCTTATAAGACGAGGGGGCGAGTCACCAAAGGTGCTTTGCCCTTAAAGGCATACGAAGATTCAAAGTCCTTCAAACTATACCATCTTGATATTGGGCTTCTACGTGTCATGAGTGAATTATCTCCTCAGACCATTATTGAAAGCGTACGTGTTTTTGAAGAGTTCAAAGGTGCACTTACGGAGTTCTGATGCCACTGCAGAGGTTGACTTTATTTTTTGTATGTGCTGTGGAATTTTGAAAATTATAAAGCTCGGTTAAAAAGGAACCCTTGATCGACAAGAAATTGGAAATTTATGCCACCACATTCGGGTGTTAAAAGTTTATAACCTCTTCGGTAACTATCCGGCGGGCAGAAGTATGGTTTCCAGTTGTGTCTTTCCGCCAAGCAGAAACTTCTACCGCCTTTGAGCTAACAAAGAATTGGAACTCGAAAGCATCAAATTGAACGTAATAATTTTTCAAAGCTACAGTTCCTGCGGCAAGAGTAAAAAACTCTTCAACATACTTCACTTTTGTAGTTCCACTCTGAAAAAATCCTTCTATTTGAATTGCTACAGTGGATGTATCATCATTTGAAATATTCACTGTAAAAGTTGAATTTGGTCTGATCCCCGCAACTGCCGTGTTATCCAATAACCCCGTTGATAAATAAGGCATATCATCTCTCCTCCTAAATAATGGATCTATTCATTTTATTGTTCCTGTCCTCTTTTGGTTACTTATTTCTATTTAATCCCCGCAACTGATAATCAATTTAAACAGCGAACTCCGCACCAACTTTATAGTGATGCGGAGTTGATATCTCAGAGGAATGCCATCCCTTGTCGCTGCTAAACCAATCACGATTTGAGGAAGATTGGGTCGACTGTCCTTTGAATGCCCTTGCATATCGCACGGTAACAGTGCTGGACGTCAAGATCATTTAGTCCAGGAATCATGACCAACAACTTGTCGATCCCGATGCGCTTCCAATGCCCATCAAGGAGCCAAGCCCCGCCCATAGGTCGGCTGGATAAAAACTTCAACTCCGGTGTTTTTCCATCGAAAAGGGTGGGTTCTTCGCCCAGAAAACGCTGAATGCTCCGAGCGAGACGCTTGAGTGCATCCATATCCAGTTCATCCATCCGTCCGAAACTATGAATATGGTTCAAGGAGCAAAATTTTTTCATGTGCTTAAAACGGTTTTTGACTGTCGAACCCGAGTGCATCTGTCTGACAGTAGGTAAAAAAAAGTTGGATGAAGCATTCTTCACCCAGTAACCCCACCTAGAAGGATTTTTACGACTTTCCGGCTTACATTTTGGACCAGGTACTCTGGCGGAGGCTCCCAATCGCACCCCTGACTTAAAACCGTATTCACGGCCCGCAAGATGGCGTCTGGTTCACATCCAGCAATCAGATTACTCCCTGACTCTAATGTTTCCGGTCGCTCGGTCACATCTCGCAACGTTACATTAGGTATTTTATAAAGACAGCACTCCTCCTGGACTGTCCCACTATCACTCAAAACACAGTACGCATTTTGCTCCAGAAACACAAAATCAAACAACCCTAAAGGTTCCACGACCTGGATGCCGGTTCCGGCGAGGGTCCTGCTTTGTCTCTCCAGCTGGGAACGGGTACGAGGATGGAGACTACAAATAAGTGGCATCCCGTATTCAGCCCATAACCTATTGAGGGCGGTTATGAATTTGGTCAGACGTTCCTCGTCGTCGACATTTTCGGCCCGGTGCAAGGTCACTAGAAAATAACCTTTACTGGCCACCCCCATCGTCTGCAGCGCTTGGCTCTGTTCAATCCTGTCTGCGTAGTGGCTGAGAACCTCCCCAATCGGGTTACCCGTAACATAAATACGTTTTCCGTCGATCCCTTCCCTAAGCAAATTAGCCCTACTTCGTTCCGTATAAGGCAATAAAATATCGCTGCAATGGTCAACAACTCGGCGGTTGATTTCCTCCGGTACACGGTCATCATAACAACGGTTACCCGCCTCCATGTGGTAAACCGGAATCCGCAACCGTTTAGCAACCATAGCCGCCAAGGCGCTGTTGGTATCCCCTAAAATAAGCAGGCGATCAGGCTTTTCCTTGAGTATCACCTTTTCACACCCGCTGAGTATCTCACCAACTTGACCCATCAAAGTCTCAGCCCGGCTGTCAAGCAAATAATCCGCAGAACGCAACTTTAGGTCAGTAAAAAATATATCGCTTAACGTCCGGTCAAAATTTTGACCGGTATGCACGAGAATATGATCACAAAGGCTATCTAAGAGGGGGATGATCCGGCTTAAGCGTATAATTTCCGGACGAGTACCCAATATGGTCATTATCTTCATCTTAGGGGTTCCCTTCTAGTTTTAAACTATTCTATGAAATCTGCGCCTAATTTGTTATTTATATAACTCCCGCTTTATGCATAGCATCAACAGCTTGTTGGGCTCTTATCATACAATTATGATTCTTGTAAACTTCTTCCCGTCCCTGAGCTATGATTTTTTCTCTTTCAGTGTGATGATTAAGATAGAAATTTACATAGTCTAGTGTTTCTTTAGGACTGTGAGAATAAATTAAGTGTTTTTGATGGGTAAACAATTTTTCCTGAACCGGTGTATACGGAGATATGAGTATGCTGCTGCCACAAGCAAGAGTTTCAAATGTTCTAAAGCATACTTGACCTGTATAATCCCACTGAACTGCAAGCGATATCTTTGACCCGGCATAAGCTTGAGGAATTTTTGATATAACAGCAATGCGACCGCCAAAGAAATTACTGGGATAACCAAGTTTATTAGGATACCATCCTACTCCATAGATTTTTAAGTCATAGCGCCCAATTATTATAGGCTCAACAATACTTTTAAAACTTAGATATCTATAATTACTGGTGTTTAAGGTAGAACCAAAGCCATGGTTATTAGCCATACATACAATATCACTGTTGAATTCAGGTGATTTATCTACTTTTCTGTGAATTTCTGGATCTATTGTATGAGGGATATATGCAGATTTTACTCCAAGTTTCTCATAATCAACCAAACTTTTCTCACAAATAGTGAGTACTAAATTGTAATTTTTTGCATACAAAGAACTGACTCCATTAAAGAAAGTGGGATCTTCTATTGCCCAATATACACTTGGTAGAGAATATCTTTTAACTATATCCCAAACACGAGGAGGATCTTTAAACGACAAAAATATATTTCCAATACTTAGAATAATATCTGGTTTATATCTTTCGATGGCACCTATTAATATGCTTTCGAAAGCGTCATTTCCTCTAATATTGCAGAAAATAACTATATGACCAAGTTTTTCAAATCCGTTAATTAATGAGTAATAGTGATGATCAAATGCTACATTAACGCCAAAATACAATATTTTCATAAACATTCTCCTATTTTAAACTGCTCCTAATATACTCATCAATATATTTTACATGTTTTAAGTTCAACATTTTCTCCTTGTCTTCGGCCAAATCCAGATAAGTCATTTGTTCAATATCCTCTACTGAAAAATCTAGCATTTTTTCGGGTTTACCTCTGGTTACAACCCCAACACCATAATCAGTATCAAGGACAAATGCATTAAGGTCCTTTCTCTGTGATCGAAGATATACTATTGTCTTCCATACGTCACCGCACCAATTACCATCCCAAAGCAGTCCTTTCTCTAAAGCAAAGAGTCGGGCTTCTTGAAAAGTAGAGGCTGGTAAGCCAATAACTTCATTTGGCGGGTTGCAATCATGCAGAATAATAGCTCCGTTCATATTCAAAAATTTCAAGCAGTTTTCAACATCTTTTAAAGATTGTTTGTAGGTGTGCAATGCGTCTATAAAAGCGATATCAATTTTACTTTTATTGGGAATGTTTGAGTAATAATCAAAGAAATCGTCGCTGGTCATCTCGAAATATGAAACTTTTTTATTATCAATAACTCGACATATTTCTTCGACGGGAGGTATAGGATCTATACCTAGCTTTTTCTCAGCATTTATTGACAAAAAAGCATCACCTGCTGCAACTCCAACTTCTAAATAAGTTTTTCCTTTTTTCTTATCTAAAATTTTCTGTATAATTTCAATTCTGTCCATCAAGACTACTTCCTTTCTATAAATCTTCTATAATATCGGCCTAATACAATATACTATGTTGTAGTCAAGCAAAAGATTAACATAAATATTTTCGTTCATAGAATAAGCCCCGTCTGTCCAAGAGGGACGACGGGGCAATTTTAGCATCCAATTTGACTGAATCTCTAAACGGCAGTGATTTTTCTCAAACATCTTCTTTATCGTTTGAACCTGTTCTGCGTCAGTGGACTCCGTTAGATCATACAAGCACAAATTTCACCATTGAATTTTGTCTGAGAGCTACATCGTCTACATTCGCGGGTATTATATCTGCGCCGTTTTTAAGGTAATTGAATTTATCAGAGGAATACATAAATTTATCACCAATATTCGTAAAGCTTAACAACTCCTTGCCTTCTTCAAGAATAGAATTAATCTCCGGCAAGGAATCTTTGTTAAAGACAAACGCGTTACAGCATGCGCAGTTTGAGTATTTATATTCGTTACCATCATTTAATAGGCTGACTTTGCCTTCCACGAGAGAGAAATAGGTGTGCTTGCCACAAACTTCGGCCTCGCTATATTTAAAAGTATTCATCATATCATTTAAAAAATCTTTACAGTATAAATCATTTTCATCAAAGATGGAACATGCCTCATGTTTTGAATTACCTACTGCTATCTCAATTAACCTTTTGCGGCTGGTGTTTTTATCAACAGGTATAACCTTTATATATTTATTTGCACTGGTATCGGGCACGTTCACTTCCTGATCGGTTAACAAGACCAGCTCCTTATCTTTTATAGTTTGATTATTGTAGCAATAAAGTATCTTGTGAAGATTCCCTATATTTTTCAATATGCAAATTACAGAAACCCCAGGCTCAGTTTTGATCATGGACGTCAACCCGGTATTATTTAGAATGTCAGTAACAAATCTTTCGTAGCAATAATTATTAAAAATGCATCGTTGTCCTAATAATGATTTACGCTCCATGAGATCTTTATTATTTAGCAGTTGGGATAGCAATTTGTCCGCTTGTTCAATATTATCTGCAATATTAATGATGTCATTAAAAAGTAGCTTTATGCTAACTGCAGGACTGCTTATTACACACGTTCCGTTTGCGAGCGCCTCTGATCCTCTTCTCGAAAACATTGTAGGGCTTGATGTTACTGTACTGACAGTTAAAAAAACATTATAGCCCTTGTATAAATGCCCCATTCTTTCAAAGGAAACTGAAGGTTTTATGAAATAATTATATTTATCAGGAAATTTATAGGCTGGAGTATAATTCACGTAATACATTCTATTGTAGATGTCCAATCCATATTTTGATGCAGCATCAAATAACATTTCCATATCTTTTGTCCTATTCGGTCTCATTGCATACCATACACCCGCAAAACCTACATTATTTAGTTTATTTTCGTTTTTATCAATCGGATTGTGAATAAGCGGCTGTATTAAATGAGGCATTACGTATACCCTATTATGCCGTAACTGGCTCCGGTATTTATCAATACAATCGGAATCGGTTGTATAAACATAATCGAAATACTTTGCTATATTGAAAAACGTGTTAAATGAAACAGGATCTTCTTGATTCCAATAAACTGTAGGAACAGAATTCTTTTTACACCAATCAAAAATATTTTCCTCACCTGTATCCTTGCTTTTACATAAGTCCAACAAATTTTTATGCATTCCTCCCCAACAAGTATAAACTAAAAATATATGCGGTCTTACCGACTCAAATAAGTCTTTCCAGTTTGTAAAATCTAATTTGAACATCTGGCATTCATATTTTAAACAATCATACCCCATACTGTCCATGTAGCAAATAATTCTCAATTCGTTACCGGCAATTGTTTTTTTGGGCATTCAAAACATCCTCCCGATATCCTTATACTAACTATAATATGAAAACCCACGCATATCCGTCACACATTCATTGTGGCCGATCCGTACTAGGATCTAATCGAGGAATAGCAAGGGTGATTAGGCTATTAACCACCCTTGTGGTGCCGATGTAACAACTTGAATCAAATGGACATAAAATATAATAAGTTGTCGATAGAAAATAAATTGGAAGTGAAATAATGAAAATATTACACTTTGGGCCAAATTCAAATGGAAATGTTTTTTCTTTGCTTAAAGGCTTTGAAAAACTTGGACATCAGCTGAAAACCTGCCCTATAGTACATGTAAAGGATACTGAAAAAATGTCCCAAATGGCAATTGGAGCAATAGAAGAGTTTAAACCGGACATGGTATTAACAGTTGGTGGATGGCATGCACATTATGAGGCCAAGGCACTTTGGGCTATACTCAAAAGATATGGGTTGCCTCATGCATATTGGGCTATTGAAGACCCTACATTTTTTGACTGGTCAAGTACTGTGCATTTAAGTGCCTATGATTTTGTATTTACAGTTAGTGAACTATGTTTACCCATGTACCGGAGCCTTGGTACGCCTTCATCTTATCTTCCATATTGCATAGACCCGGATTTTCAAAGGCCGTACCCACCCTTGGCCAATATGAGGAATGACATCATAGTTTTATCCAATAAGATAAAAGAGTATGATCCCAAGAGATGTGCATTCAGGAATAAATGCTACCGGGAACTTATCGAGCCTGTATGGAAGGCCGGCTATGATATTAAAATATACGGTGCTGGGTGGGACGACCCGTCCTTGAACATTAATCCGAAGTATGTCGGAGGATATACCAGCAGGAGAGAAGTATCAAAGGTTTATTCATCAGCCAAAATTGTATTAATGATACAGTGGGATAATGAGGGGCATATTTGCTATAAAACTTACGAAGCCATGGCGTGTAAATGCCTTCAACTGGCACCGTATACCGCAGCACAGCAGAAGTACTTCAAGCACGGAGAACACCTAATATATGTAAAATCTACAGAAGAGGTTTTTAAGTATATTGAGTACTACCTGAAAAACGACGAAGAAAGGAATGCAATAACACAAAAGGCTCAGGAGGAGGTTTATAAGAACCACAACTGCAGCATCAGGGCGAAACAGGCCTTGGAAGCCTTGAAAGACAACGGATGGAATATAGACTTTATTTGCGGGCAGGGGGTAATAGTTTGAACACACTTGTAACAGGAGGCAAGGAAGTGTTAGGTACACACCTTGTAAAGAATTAAAAGGCAAAGGCCATAATGTATGGGTGTGCGATTTGAGGCACAGTCATGAAGCCAATTATTATAGGGGTTCTAGGTTATATTGGAAAACCCTTACGCCAAGGGTGATCAGTTGCAGGCCGTCTTGGAAAGGAGTGGCCTGCTTTTTCTTTTGGATCCTGCTTAATCCGAACGATATTTGGAATAGCGACCAGATCATAAACCGAATTTTTTTTCATACGATTGTGGCTTTCTGTTTTCTTTGAATATGAGGTATATAATATTGCCGGTACCGAATAGCATGACATGAAGAGAATGTAAGATATGATTATAATTATTAGGGAAAAAGCGACAATCTTGTACATTATGTGAATGAAGAGGGAGGTTGGAATTATGTATAGAATATTATTTTACAATTTTAATCCAGTGAGTCTCAATAACGCGCACATTGGGTTTAGCAGCCTCGGATATGAGGTTTTTAATGCAAAGTGCAATGAGTTGAAAATGTCTGATGAAAACTTAGAAAAACAATTATCAGCAATTATTGATGATTTTAAGCCGAACGTTATTTTCTCTTATGGGTGGTGGAGAGGGAGACTTAATCCGGTTTTGTTTTGTAACATAATTAAAAACAAAGGCATCTTTCACATATATTGGGCTTTTGATGATCCTGACTGCTTTAAAATAATATCTTTACCAATAGGTATTCATGTGAATTTGGTACTTACGACAGCTGTTGAGTGCATTCCACAGTACAGGGAACAAGGAGTTAATGCCGAACTTATACTTCATGGATGTTACCCCCCCAACCATAGGAGCATCCATGCTGACGCTAGTTATAAACATGATATTGTAATGCTGGCGAATAATTACAATGTCAATTGGGATCCATCTTACTTTGCCTTCAGATATAACGGGATAGAGAATATGGTAAAGCCTCTTGTGGACAATAAATACGATATTATGGTGTGGGGACTATGGTGGGATAGACCGGACCGGAGATATAATTTACCAAAGGATAAATATGGAGGACATATTGAGTATGGAAATGAAGCAAAAATTTATGCTTCTTCGAAAATAGCCCTTGGGTTGCAAACTGTAGGGAATTCAGAATCACAGTTTTCTGTCAGGACTTTTGAGGTTCTTGCATGCGGTGTATTTCATTTATCTCAATATGCACCGTCTCTGGAGAATTTCTTTAAGAAAGGTGTTCATATGGAGTGGACAAAAAGTGCTGAGGAGACTATTGAAATCGTTAATTTTTATCTCAAAGACGAATCAGCAAGAATACGTGTAGCTTTGGCCGGTCAGGAGGAAGTATTAAAACATCACACCCTATTGCACAGGGCCCATTCAGTAATGGAATTGATAAGAAAATACAAAAATTAGCTATTAATAACCGACAACAGGCCCCACACCATAATGTGTGGGGTCTGCTGCAATTTCAATGGTGACCAATCATTCTGCAGTAGTTATTCTACCTGCTTAAGCCCGTAAACGTCTTTCATCCACTCAATGGTATTTGGTATTCCCTCGCACAATAAAGTCTGAGGCTCAAAATTAAAGTCTCTCCGGGTCTTAGTAATATCCGGCTGTTTTATTATTGTCGTGAACGGCTCTTCTTCTTTATAGATAACCTTACTATCATCCTTGCCCAGATAACTCAGAATCTGATCGGAAACCGTTTTCATGTCATGCATTTCCGTACCAGCAATGTTGTATACTTCCCCTGGCTTAAAATTCATCGTGATATTGGCCAATACGCTTGCGCAATCCTCTATATAGAGAGCATTGCGTTTATGGCCTAAATAAATGGGATACGGAAGATCATGCAGGGCCTTGTAAGTGAAAGCACATATCGCGCTTCGATAGGGAGTGTAGTATTCGCCTGGGCCATAAGTGTTAAAGATCCTAGCCCGGACCACCTGATTGCCATGCATTGCTGCTTCATTGAGGATCTGCATTTCATTAACCCACTTTGTGATGGCGTAGTCGTTCATCTGCTTCACTTCCAGATTTTCCATCACATCCTCAACCATCACTCCATCATAGTCACCGTAAACTTCGGAACTACTGGTAAACACTAGTTTAAATCCATGCTCTTGCTGCAAGCGTAAAATATTTTTTGTACCCACGGCGTTGGTCAGCCACAGCTCCTCGTAATGATCCTCTCCGTTCCAGCGTCCGAATTCGGCAGCCAGATGGTAGACATAATCAAACGATTGCTGTTGAAAGATATTCTGTAGCTGCCTGAACTTACTGATATCACACCTGATATATTGGACCTCATAGCTATGCTTCAGATCGCACACCCAAACTTCATTACCCATGTCCTTTAACTGCCGTACCAGCTTAGTTCCAACTACACCCTTGCCCCCAGTCACCAGGATTTTCATTCTTCAACCTCCTCTATGCTTAGAACCGATAGATTTCCCAGCCATTAACTCCCGCTCCAGCCAACGCATCACGGGTATCAATTACCAGTTGGCCTGCCATTAACTCCTCCATTTGAGATAGATCAAATTCCAAGCCAGGTTGGGAGGCCGTAATTAACAAACAATCCGCCCCAGATAAGCATTCAGCCAGGCTGTCAACTTGAAACGGGAAGATTTGACCCACCACGGGATCAAAGGCCCTTACATCAGCTCCTTTGACCACTAAAGCAGTGACAATATCAACTGCCGGACTGTAACGGCAATCAGCACAATTATCTTTCATAGCTAATCCTATCACAGCAATTTGCGCTTCCTCGATCATAATGCCTTTTTCCCATAGTTTATCCTCGACAAACTGGGCAACCTTTTTGGGCCTTGCTAAGTTGCAGCGCCGGGCTGTGCTCGTTAAAGGCAATTTTTGCTGATTATTTTTTAAAGCTGATTCCAGGTAAACAAGAGCATTGGGCAGACAGTATCCTCCAACGCCCGGACCTGGTTTTAACAACTCTACCCTAGGGTGCGTATTAGCTAGCCTAGTCACTTCATAAATATCAACACCCAAGGCAGAAGCCGCTTCACTCAATTCATTGACAAGTGCGATATTCACATCTCTGGCTACATTTTGGACCACCTTAACCAGCTCAGCGGTCTTCAATGTAGATGCTCGATGGATGGGAGCCTGGGATATGGAGCCGAAAAACGCAGCCGCTGCATCGAAACTTTCATCATCGAATCCGGCGATAACCATAGGATTTGCCGCCAATTCAGAAAATGCGGCGGTCTCTGAGACCGTTTCGGGACAATACGCCAATAGCACTTTGGCAGTTAGTGATTTTATGGATGGAACCACCAAAGAGTCCAAAGTACCTGGAATAAGGGTCGTTCGGAAAATGATCAAATCGCCATTCACCAAGCAAGGGAGAAGCGTATTTGTTACATCCTGCAAAGGAGCCAAATCTTGTCCGAAATCTGCAGAAGACTTGATCCCAACACTGACTATAAAAACAGCCGGCTCCGTGTCCTCCCTTGCGAAGCAAGTACCTACGTGCATGGTTCCGTGCTCAATCAAATCCTCGGCTAAGTGAGCAATATGGATACCATTCGAATATTCAAAAATATTAACGGTTCCGGTCATTATTTGTTCGATGAGGGCCGGATTTGTATCTATTCCGGTCACCTTTTTCCCAGCCATAGCTGCAAAACACGCCATTGGTAGTCCTACATGGCCGAGCCCGAACACATTGACATTCATCATATTATCCCCCCATCTAAATCTGGGCTCTGATGTATCATATGATGAATTCTCATGTTTTGACAGAGCGATCCGGCTCCCAATGAGGGCCCTAGGCATTCTCCCGCATCTAATCTTGTGAATCGCTTCCTCGACTCCCTCGGACCACAGGTGCGCATAACTTGGTGTACTTGAATATCATAGATTAGTTGCCGGCGGCAAACACACCTACTACCACAGAGCCCAGTAGTTTGTGGAATGCCTGAGGCCTTATATAAAGCAATCAAGCGGCTAGAGAACCAAAAAATCAGTTGGAGGATACAACATGAAAAAATATCTAGTAATAAATTTCAACTCAAGAATACACGTACCGATCGCTGCAAACCTGGCCGATGCCGGTAACCTAGTTTATGAACTAGTCTTGCAAGTCGACCTAAATAAGGCCCGTAACAACACTCTCATCCGAGACGCTGTGACAGACTTCAAACCCGAAATAATTCTAAGTCTCGGTTGGTGGCAAGGAAATATCGACCTCACTCAGTATGAGGAAATCGTCACTAAGTCTGGAGCTTTGCATACGTACTGGACCTATGACGATCCCATTTATCTGGAACATCTCTGCATACCACTACTCAAATTCACCCATCTCATTTTCACCACGGATGGAGACAGCGTAGCCTGGTACAACCGGAATGGCCAGAAAGCGGCTTTCCTTCCATTCGCCTGCGACCCCAGCTTTCATAAGAAGACAGCTTGCTACCCACGCTACAAAAATGACATCGTTTTGTTGGCTAACAATTACAACCTCAAACGCAATGACGCCCTGCCCGATCGCATCATAGGAATCAATAATATTTTGCGACCCTTGCTTAACGGCCAATATGATGTAAAAGTCTACGGTCTGTGGTGGCTGGACAAAAATAGGGTTCTTAAGCTTGATCGGAAATATTACGGCGGGGTAGTACAACCTAAGGAAATCTGCCAGGTTTATTCCTCAGCTAAAATCGCACTGGGTCTCTCCTCCGTGGGTTCCTCCAGCAACATGGTGTCCATGCGAGTTTTCGAAACCTTGGGTTGCGGAATCCTTTACCTTTCGCAATACACCCCTGCCCTAAAATATTTCTTTCATAATGAAGAACACCTATTGTGGAGCGGGTCACCAGAGGAAACCCTCTCCTATGTGCAATTCTATCTACGTAATGACGCAGCCCGAGAGAAGTTGGCCAGACAAGGGCAACAGTTAGTGTATCTAAATCACACCTATGCCCATCGAGCTCGCCAGCTAACCTCGATCCTCAAACAGGAATTCAATCTGTAGGAAAACAAACAGGGAACCTCCGCCCTCAGCCCTCAGCGTTCCGCATTCAGGATCGCGCATTCTGTGGTTTAACGTTCCTTCTCACATAAGTAATGTCCGGCAATATGAGCCAGACTTAGTCATTTTCACCCATTGTAGGGCCATTAACGCAAAAATTCTCCTTCTTCAATATAGTCTTGACCCACCAACAGATTATGCTTTCTTAACAAAGCTTCCGTTTCTTCGAAGGTCATGAGAAAATCTCCCGAACTATACTCTTTTGACAACGCCTGTTGGCCCGGCTCCGCAGTAAACAGTTCGGGAAGCATTGGCTTAATCGCATAATAGTCGCCCCGATCATACGTGCGCCAAGCCTCTTCTTCAGAAACTAATACTTCATGAACCTTTTCCCCCGGCCGAATTCCCGTATAGACTAATTTCATTTGCCGTTTTTCAATTAAAGCTTTGGCTATATCTTCAATACGCGCTGCAGGAATTTTCGGAATATATATTTCACCGGGCTTAGCCCCTTTTAGGACAGCAAAAATGGTATCGACAGCACTTTCTAAGGATAATAAGAATCTCGTCATTTCCTTTGTCGTAATAGTTATCGGACCACCGAGTTTAATTTGTTCATGAAACAAAGGAATTACAGATCCCCTTGATGCCAGTACATTGCCATAGCGCACACAAACAAACCTCGTCTTGGGAATCATTACATTCGCGGTGATAAAGATCCGCTCTTGCATGGCCTTAGAAATTCCCATAGCATTCACCGGTTTACAGGCTTTATCCGTCGAGACCCCGACGACCGTTTCTACTTTAAGATTATTTTCGCCAATAGCTTGTATTATATTTTCCGCTCCTATGACATTAGTACGGACCGCTTCATAAGGAAAATACTCACAAGATGGTACCTGTTTGAGTGCAGCGGCATTGATGACTATGTCCGCTTCCCTTAAAACAGAGCAGACTGAATGAAAATCACGGATATCCCCTATTCTAAACTCGATTAAGCGAGCAAAATTGTCATAGATCACTTCATCGGTAACTTTTTGTTTATTCTGGTACTCGACCCGCATAGCATGCTGTTTAGCTTCATCCCGCGAAAAGATGATAATTTTCTTAGGAGAACCGAGTTCCTTTTGTAAGAGCCGACGTGTTAACACCTTACCGAGTGAACCTGTGCCACCGGTAATCACAATCACTTTATTATCGAAAATCTTCATTTTTATCCCCCTTAGCTTAACCGTTTTGATAAGGGCCTTGCAAATAATCGTTATACATTCCAAGAACCAGTTCAGTCCACGTTGGTGGAGTGTAGCCTGTTAGGGAGCGAAATATTGATGAGTCCAACGATCGATCAAGGCGAAAACTGTCCTCTGGTTCGATCTCTATCCTATTACCGTACTGGACTTTGATGAGTTTAAGCAGCTCATATTTAGAAATCGGATTTGAAGATACGTTATAAAGTCCCGCCATTTCCTGATTTGGGATCACGTAATCACGGATAATCCTAGATAATTCAACCGTTGGAAAGCCGGAATAGATAACCCTTCTAAATCCATGCACTTTCTCTTTTTGCCTTAGAAACCATTCAACTAAACCATGGTTCCCTTTCAATTCATGCCCAATAATCGAAGTGCGTAGTGTAACACAATGAGGATAGGCTACTTCACCCAGGTATTTTGTTCTCCCATAGAGATCGGTGGCATTGGAAAAATCGCTTTCCGCATAGCCCCCTTTCTCTCCATCAAAGACACAATCTGTACTGACATGTATCATTCGTACACCCGCTGCACCACAAAGCCAAGCTATGCGGTGCGGTAAAAGTGCGTTAGCGGTGATCGTCGCGAATGGGTCTTGGGCCTCTGGTACTTGTTTAATAATCCCAATGCAATTCACTACAAGATCTGGCTTCACCTCAGCGAAAACTTTTAGAAGGCTATCTGTTTGATGGATATCTACGTCTCGCCGCACCTTCTTCATCCTATCCGTTGGTAACCAACCTGACAATTCCTTCGAAGAGCGGACCGTAGCAAAAACATCAAGACTTGAATCCTCTGAAAGATAGCGGAAAAGGGTATGCCCTAACATCCCTGACCCTCCCAAGATCAATACCTTTCTCATACCATTCCCCCACTCCTTTTCATACTCATTCCCTAATTAAGGAAGCAACTCCCTTTCCCCCTTCTGCACTAACTGATATATCGTATGTCAGTTTATATATATATGACACCAGTTGCTACATCGCCAGACATTCCTTCGTCATTTCTCCCAGTAGACTCAAGCCCATAGGGAGTATCTCTGCGTAAAGAACACGCAAAGCACATATGCGTCAATATACGCAAACAGCGCCTCAGCCCCAGATCGCACCTAAGCCCCCGTAGACCCAAGCCCAGAGGGAGTTTCACTTCCTCCTATCGCCTCATTTACTCCAAGATCGTCAAATATCTAGGAGCAATCTGTCCCCACACCCCCAGCCTATGCTACAAGCATTTAAGGTGCTAAGCACCAAACCCTATATAAAAGAAGTAAAAGAAGTCTTCCCGAGTTATTCGGACAGACTTCTTTTACTTCTTTTACTTTTTCTTATCTAATCAGCTACAAAACTTCCCAATTAAACTTTAGGAACATATCCTGATAATTGGGACTATATTTTAGTAAGCGAACCACTAGGAGGTTACAAATGTCTACGATTATCTATCCTCCCTCATTCCCTTGGAGTTGGATGTTTCAGCGTCCACAACAGCTGCTGGGTCAATTTTCCGCGTCCGGCCAGACCGTTCTTTACGAAGACCTCGGTAAATTTCATAAACCGCAAATCAAGAGTTTATCCCCAACCCTTCTACTTTGCCAGGGAATTTCCGCCATGGATATTCCCCATTCACGACCACGCATCCTTTGGTTAACCGTTCCCTCGCATATTAATTCTATTCAGGCCTATAACCCAGATCTCATTATTTATGATGCCGTTGATGAACCCAAAGAGGAATTTGCCAGTTGGGCACCCTATTATCCCGCTATCTTAGAGAGAGCAAATCTCATTTTTTGTAGCAGTCGCAGTATTTACGAATATTTTTCTACACGACATCCTCGAGTTTATCTAGTACCGAACGGTGTAGATTACGTCCATTTTTCGCCCATACCTAATGAACGTCCAACTGATCTTCCATCAGGTAAACCCATCATTGGATACAGTGGCGCAATAGCCCCCTGGGTCGATTGGGAGTTGCTCAAAGTCGTGATTCTGGAAAATCCGGAATTCAACTTTGTTTTTATTGGATCCTATTTCCAACTAAAAAAATTTCCTCTCCAAAAGTATAGGAATGTCTTCTATTTAGGACTAAAACCTTATCATGAACTCCCAGCTTATCTTCATCACTTCGATGTTGGACTTATTCCCTTTCTTCAGACAGAAATGACCAAAGGGTGCAACCCCATCAAACTCTATGAATATTATGCAACGGGAATCCGGGTTCTGGGGACACCGCTTCCTGAACTGCTTACCATTCCGAAAATCAATCTTGAAAGTAACCCCCAATTATTCTCCCTACGTCTACGTTATTTATTAGAAGGAAAAGATTTCTGTAAAGCGGAACGAATGGCTTTCGCCCAAGCTAACGACTGGAGCGAAAGGGCCGGCCGGATACTTCAACAAATTCTGATAGTACCAGGTATAAATTGAAATTAGCGTGTAACACAGAACTCAACGATTGAATAGAATACGTTGAAAGTTCCGCCACAACCAGACCAAATTTACCTAATTAATAAAGGGGGGGAATACACACATGTTATTTGAAACCCATGCTTGGGTAACACTCGACAACGCCGTCGCCATATATAATGTTTACAGCGATGTGCTCGTCGCTACCATCCCCGTGGGGATTGCACCTGCTTTCCCAAAACGCACACCGGATGGTACAAAAGTTTTAGTCCCTAATTTTGGTAGTGGGACCGTCTCTGTCATATGTACCGCTGCAAATCGCGTCTTGGCAACGATCCCTGTCGGCCTCGCGCCTACTGCGGTTGCTATTGACCCAACCAGTACTACAGCCTACGTAACAAACTCTGGAAGCGGAACTGTTTCAGTCCTCAGCATTCCAACCCATACTGTTGTAAGCACCATTACCGTTGGCACAGGACCTCTCGATGTCACTATTGCCCGTGATGGCAGCCGTGTATATGTTAGCAATAATGGCAGCGGTACTGGCAATACAGTCTCTGTTATTAATCCTCTAACCAACACCGTCATCACTACGATCACTGTAGGTACTGCACCCAACGGACTGGCCATAAGCTTGGATAATTCAAAGCTCTTTGTAGTCAACAGCGTCAGTGAAAACATCAGTGTTATCAGTACTGCCACTAATACTACTCTCAGTATAATTCCAGTCCTCCCAGCCGGCTCTAATCCTCAAAAAATTGCAGCAAACCCAGTAAATCCAGTCTTTATGTATGTGACCAACTTCGGCTCAAACAGTGTTAGCGTAATCTCGACTACTGGACTTAACGTGGTAACGACAGTTCCTGTTGGAGTAAACCCTCTCGGCCTAGATGTTACCGGTGACGGCACACAAGTATGGGTTGCTAACAGTGGGGGCACCTCGATTAGTATCATTAATACAAGCACGAATACCATTGCCGGAGTGATCTCTCCGACTTCCGCTTCGCCTCGAGGCGTCACAATCGGCAGAGTTGGCTCCCCACTATCACCCGGTGAACCCATCGATTTGCTTGACCCTTATCAACTTGAAGAAATAACAGAATCGGTGTGCATTATCGTTGAAAAAGTTTATGCTAGCTGTCAACAAAGGGAGTGCTTCCCAGCCTTCACTGTTGCCTTGCCTATAGGTGGTGTGCCTCCGTTTACCTTTATTAGCATGACCTTTGCTACGGGTGTGATTGTTCCTGGCAGTGTCGTCATTACTCCTATTCCAGCTCGCCCGAATTTCTCAAGAGTTCAGTTCACAATTCAAATTCCCTATTCGTTAACCTTACGAGATTCAACCGGAGCCATATTTACTGTCACAGGTAACCTCCCAGATATCAACAAAGATATCGTGATGTACTTCCCACCAACTCGACCAGAATTCGACTTCAACTTGCGCGTTGAAACGAGAACGGAAGTATTAACAAGCCCATTGTTCACTATCACTACTATACAACTTGCCATTGGTAGCTTTGTAATAACAAAAGTCACTGGCTTAGTTCAACTCCTCGTTCCAGCTTTTGGTTTCTGCCCTGAACCCCCGTTCTGTGAAGAATTTCCGAATATTCCGGAAAATCCATGTCTCAATTTCTTTGACATCAACCTCACCCCATTCCCAAGTGATTTCTTCCCTCCACAACTGGATACTTGCCTGTAACCATTCATCCTGTTATTCACCCCCTTCCTGAAAGAAAGGGCCATCCATAGCGGCCCTTTCTTTTCACGGGAATGGATCACTTGTTGACAATGAAAATAAAGGAAGTGATCGTATTGGCTTTCCGAGGTAGAACCACTCTTACTCCAATTCTCCTAACTTATGACAACGAATCCATGTACCTGCACGTCGATCCTCAGGGATGTGCTCTTTTCGGCGAAGACAGCCCAGAACCCTTCTATCGGATCCAGGAACCGCTACTTTTAGCACATGGGATCATGACCGATTGTAAAACCGTTCATCTCGTCGTCCTAAAAACAAGCGGAGAACTCTGTTATACCCTTATTTCTGGCACTTCAACACCCCAGACAACGTTAATCGCCCAACTGGATGTAAGCGCCTTAAGATACCGACGGCTCTTTCTTTTTCCACAAGGCAAAATAATACATATCTTCTACGCCCATGCGCATCACGCCATTCGAGATCTCTGGCGTATCGAACACCGTTATTGGGACGGCTCCTCCTGGCACAGTGTTCATTTGGGAGAAGTTGTTCACCAACGGGAGCCCCTTTATCATGTTAACTTGGACAGCCAGGGGAACCTTCATTTATTAACCATTACCTTCCAGGGGCGGCATTCTCTCCTGTATACCAACCGCTTTAACGGAACGTTTCGCATATGGGGCTCTCCTACCGAAACACTAAAAATCCCAGGAGAAGTCGCGGATATTGCCGCACTGATGACGCCTGATAACGTTCATCATCTCTATTGGGTCGTAAAAACCCCTAATGGACAGTTTGAAATTCGCTGGGCACAGCAGACAGATGCCCATGAATTGGCAAGCACTTGGCATGCGTCACCCGCCCCTATTAAGACGTTCAGACCTCCTTGGAAAGGCCTTGGGGCCTTAGAATTTAACGGGGTGCTATGGCTACTAGCCCATACTGGGGAAGAAGTACTCATGAAAAATAATGGTAAAGGATGGAAGTTAATCTCTTCTCACACCCCCTTCCACCAGCCTTTCAAGTGGGTGCATAAGGGTAGGATCAATTTTCATCAAACCTACTGGTTGGAAGATCAAGCTAAGCGGCGCGCACCGGCTTATTACCATGAATTGGGCTTCACTATTAAAAAAGAAACCGCGCCTGTGTCCACACCCTTCCAAACCACCCTACCCATTCTCACCCATGCTATTCCTCCTGTACCAGCCTTCTATCCAGACCTAATATCTCCCGATCTCCCTCCGCCAACTTTAATCACAGTGAATCAAAGCGATGAAATCTCAAGTACTCCATCCCCGATTGAGGTAGCTGAACCACCAGAATTATTCGAGGCGCTCGATACACCAGAAAGTCCATCAGAGAATGTCTTGCAATCCCTACCTTTGAAAGAAAACGTAGAACTCGAACGGTTAATCACTACTGTGGCTTACCTCGAACAAGAAAATACTAATATGAGTCTTGTCCTTCAGACCATGCTCTCGAAGTTTGATCAACTCTTTGGGGCCATTACAGACAATGTTAGTCCACAAACCATATTAGAAACTTCTTTTGAAGAAATCGCTCCGGTTAAAGAAGCCATGTCCAATCTTGAAAAGGAAACCAATAGTCTATCTCAAGTCCTTCGGGTTATGCTGGACAAACAAGAGCAGAGCGACTCTTCTCTAGAAAATCTAGCTAAACAAATTTCTCAACTTCAACAAGAAAAAGAAGAGATGAAGAACAAAGGGGGTTTCTGGAGCAAATGGACCACCTAGATTTAACAACTAATCTTGCCGAAATTCTATCGAAGTATCCTCAAACATCCACTACCTTCCGAAAATTCGGCATTCAAACATCCGGTTGAGGGGCCAAATCTTTACTCAATATGAGCGTTGAGCAGGCTGCGCAACGATATCACATTAACCCAGCTACTCTTATTAAATCCTTGGAGGTTGTGATTGAACATTCTAACCATCAATGGAGACATTACTAATGAAAATTCTGTTTCTGAATGATTCATCTCTATTGAGCCATGGATTATCCTCAGGTTTTTCCTCGGGGGATGAAATTCGTTATCTCCCAGTCCGCCTGCCGGACTGGGAAAACCGTCTGAGCGCTATAATTCAGACCTGGAAGCCAGATTTTGCTTTTGCTGAGGGTGTTTCAATTTCCACTGTAGCTGGGAGACTCTTTCCCCTTTTACGCCGCCATTCTCTCCCATTCATCTATTGGGCCATAGATGATCCCCCTGACTGGCGCCGCATGTCCCGACCTTTGGCACGCGGAGCCAATCTGGTTCTGACCCCTGCTCAGGAATGTCTATCCCTTTATCAGCGGGAGAAAATACGCGCTCTTTATTTTCACTTTGCCTGTAACCCAGCCTTTCATCGCCCTACTGAACCGTCGCTTGCATACACTTGCGATTTGCTTCTCGTTGCTAATTACTACACCTCGTATCCTCAAAGGAAAATTGGGATAGAATCAATTCTCACTCCATTACATTCAGGGCCGTTTCATTTGAAAGTTTTCGGTAACGAACACTGGCTATCTAATACGGACCATTACACTCTGCCCCCCGATATCTACCAAGGATATTTACCCTATGAACAATTACCCTGTGCCTATTCTTCAGCTAAAATCGTTTTAGGCTTACATTCGGTGATAAATTCCCCTTCTATGATGAGCATGCGAACCTTTGAAGCCTTAGGGTGTAGGGCCCTTTTCCTGACGCACTGGTCCCCGGCCATTGAAAACATTTTTAAAAACCATGTCCACCTCGTCTGGAGCCGCCATCCTGACGAGACTTTAGAACTTGTACGTTTCTACCTAAGCCGAGATGACCTCCGCCTAAAAATCGCCCGTCAAGGCCAGGAGGAAGTGTACCGCAACCATACCTATCAACACCGCATACAATCTATTCGGGGCAGACTCGAAAAATTATAGCCACCTTGCACTAATTGAACGCATAAGCTTATGATTCTTTAGGGGGAGTCTTTATGAAAGTAGTTTTCCAAGCTCGGCCGGACTTCATGACCAATCCAGCAGGAGATACTGTCCAAATGGTTTCGACCGGGCAAGAGCTTAAAAAGCTTGGCGTTGAGGTGCAAATATCTGCTGATCCCAATATTGATCTATCTCCATATGACGCTGTTCACATTTTTAATATTACCCGAATTAAAGAAAGCTATATGTTCTTTCTAAATGCCCAAAAGCAACAGAAAAAGATTGTCCTATCTCCTATTTATTGGCCTCCGAATGCATACTTTAAACGTAAAGGTGCCAGCACAAATGCCCTTGCTGTCTGGAAACACATGCAGCCCATGCGAGCCCGTCTGGTGAGCGAAAGCACCCTTTTACTCCCCAATAGCCAGCTAGAGATGAACGTTCTTTATCAAGACTTTCTCAAGACCGCTCCTTATCAGGTTGTACCGAATGGATTTCCAGATTCATTCATAGGGACGACCTCTCAACTGTTCCGTAAACAGTTTCCTAATATCCCCAAAGAGTTCATCCTCTGTGCTGCCAGAATTTCATCACGCAAGAACCAGCATTGGCTAGCAAAAATCTCTCACGAACAGGGAGTTTCTCTTGTGCTTCTAGGGCCTGTAAACGACCAAAAGTATTTTGAGGATGTGACATCATTTTCGAACGTCATCCATATTGGTACTTTACAGGGAGAACTTCTCGCTTCTGCATATTCAGCAGCCATTGCTCATGCTCTGCCTAGTTGGTTTGAAACACCAGGCTTATCGAGCATAGAGGCAGGAGCGTGTGGTACTGTAGTGATCTCTACGGACCAAGGAAGTCCTAAGGAGTATTTCCGGGATATGGCCCTTTACGTGCACCCACTAGATGACCTAAGCTTACGTACTGCTCTTGAACAATCCTTTAATGCCTCTCCCCTGCCCTTAATGCAGCACATACACAACCATTATCCCTGGTCAAAAGTTGCTGAGATAACCTTGGATGCTTATAGAACTATAATCGAGTAAAGATGCTTTTCAAACACCCTCATGCCGTTTAATCGACAGTCTCCTAATATCCACCTAAGTAAGAAGGAAGGATCTCTCCCTCCCTTCTTACTTAAAACAGGTCGCCATGATGCTCTGTGGTTAGTCCTACTGCGCAGGCATATCTTAAAAAACTATTCACACTTGCAATTACAATTCGCAAATCGACTGTCAAAAGTTCAATGCCGACAAGAGAAACCCTTACATACCCGTCTATTACTACCCCTTTTTCAAGAATTCGGTCTACAACTTCTGCTAAGCTTGAGGAATCGACATCCTTTTTCATGCGTTTTCCCTCCTCTCCTTTATCTTTATCCTTGTACTTGTCCTACCATATCCTATGTCCGACGATGGACAAAGGTGATCGAAAATCTTCCCTAAAAATAAAAGAAAACTAGGTTAGCGTCATGACTTAGAGCACAGGAAATAACAGGGAAGGATTTCACCCTCCCTGTTTACTCATATGTTAATTTCGATATTTCGGGCTATTTATAATTGGCTCTTTCTGTTTTTTTCTTCTTTTCTTTCTTTTCTTTCTTTTCTTTCTTTTCTTGGACCTTTGAGGTATCCTCCACGACCTCAACCGGCGTTTGAATATGTACAGGTTCTATATTTCCAGTTATTTCTTGTTCCGCTACTCTCGCGCCTGACGAAAGATAAGGATCATGTGCCCACCAGTCAATCCCCATTTCTTTGGCTTTGTCCACGGATGCCACAAGCAGGCGTATCTTTATATTTATGAGTTCAACATCGGCCAACGATATTTTTATATCCCCTGCGATCACAATTCCCTTGTCCAAAATTCGTTCTAAGAGGTCTCCCAGACCACTGCTGTTATTGGAATGTTGAATTGCCACGCTCCTTCCCCCTTCCTACATAAGATTTCCCAAAGGCCCAAGATCTAGGTTTAAATCTTCCTCTTTTAGTCCAAATATCTCACGCATTTCTGTCATTTTGTTATTCAGTTTTAGAAAGGTTTCACCCATTTCCTCAATTTCTCCGTGTGTTAACGTCCCGCCATCAATGCGCCTCAGAGCTTCGTGCTCCATTACTCTTCTTAATAATTCCACTAAAGTAAGTACAAGTTTCGCGAGCCCCTGATTTGCATTATCTTGATTAGCGTTAACACGACCTACTGGGTTTTGCTTGCCAAAATCTATCAAACGTTTGATATTTATACCGGCCTCATCGTCCTCGATCATGAGGTTAGCCTCCCCTTCTCCCAATTCAAAGATTCGTGAATAAGAAAGCTCTCCGGCTTAAGCGAAAATGAAGTGAAATGAAACGGAAGCCACGGCCCCGTCCATTCATCTGGGGCATTAACTTCATTCAACAGATTTTCTAATTCGTTGATAAACCCAGGTTTCAATGTATTACGTACTAAAAAACTCAGGTTTATCTCCCTTCGAGCTTGAGTGAGTTCAGACCAATAATCCTCAATCCACGGAGTTAAGCGTAAACAAAAATGCGAAATAACTCCTCGGGCCTTCAACACTTCCTTTTCTATAAGTTGATGTCGCACCCTCACCCGATCTAGGTACTCCGTTCCGCTTTGCACATCCTCTCCCAACGATGAATATGATAATCGAGCGAACTCCCAGTCATTATTCAGAATAGTCAAGCAATACTCTGAACACCCTTCCACTTTGTCAAAACATAGATCCAATTCTTTTTTATAAGACCGCAATAGTTCAACCAAACAACCCTCATCTGAAACCCTCATACCAGACTGTATCGGTAGCACTGTTAACTGAAGGTGTTGGATTTTTTCAAACCACTGCAACATAGCCGATAAAAAATCCTGCTTCATCGTGAATATCTCCATTGGAGATTTACACCAAATTACACTGTGCTCTCCTAAAGATGTCATTTCTACTGAGAGCGGTGCTTCACTAGGGAAATCAGTACAATTACGTACAAAACCTAAAAGATAGGGCCTTTTCATAAATTCACGTCTTTCTTCAAGGTATTCCCTTCGAGTATCGTCTGTACCGATGTGAGAATGAGTTTAACATTTAAATAAACTAAATCAACATTGCCACAGCTAAGAATAAGATCACCAGAGATAACAACTCCTTTATCCAGCAATTTCTCTACGGCTTCAAGTATCGTAACTTGTTTTGAATTTGCAATATCACCCACCCATTGTTTCCTCCTCATTAGTTAACCTTGAAAAATGATAGGGAGGCCAAGGACCGGACATCTCTAAAATAAAACCTAATGGATCACCGGTCGCATCAAATTCTTCCAACTTTTTATCCCATTCTTCATGACATTCCTTACTAATCAAATATTGAACCGCAAAAACAACATATTGTCCCTCCGGCGGAACGACTCCAGCCTTATCCAGGAGGATTACTTCCATAGCAATATTGTTTAAATCTTGATAAAGAGATTCCCCATAGTCATCCATAATTCGTTCCATTTCTCCTGCTATCTTTTTCTCCCATTGGCGTTTCTGAAAATACCCCTCTCCGCTTTGCCCACCCGTATACGGTAGCTCTTCATGAAGCCTTTCTAAAAGCCGTTTACGATCGACAAAGAGTTTAAGATGCATCTCGTCGTGGTTTCCTAACCTCTGCAAATTGTCTAGTACCAACTCAGCATTCTGGGCTAATTGTCCTTTGATATTTTCCTCATCGCTAAAGATCGTGCAAAATGACAGTGGAATGACAGATCTACTCTCCATTGTTTTCAATAAAGTTTCTTCGTGGCGCCGTGCATGACTCTCTACCCAGGCCATATCCTCCAAATAAAGATGGAGGGACTCTTCATCGTACTCTCTTCGAGGGACTGGGCAGACAAGCATACCCAGGTTTCCACTTTCAACAATGCGACATGGTCTGTCTTCCATGCCAAGTATATCAACAATATCCGCTTGATCTACTTGAATAATGCCAAACGCATATAAAACCTCTTCACTGGCTAATGGCGCGTAATCAGCATTACTGAAATCACTCACCTCGTTTACTTGACTAGTATCCTTGACATCTCCAGCAATACTGATTGGGCCTTCTTTATCCTTCTCAAAGACTTCTCTTTGATCAATTCCTGAAAACGCTATCCTTGTCGGAGCCTCAAAAAGGCCCTTTATGACTGTCTCCCCTGCCTCTCTCAGACGCTTCATAATAACTTCTTCTAATTCTAAGATAACCTTGTCTGCACATTGATTAACAAGTCTTTCTACATTTTGTTCCCACCCTTCATGGGACAGCTTCATTCTTCAATCCCTCTTTCCTGACCTGCAATCAATCGTTCAAATAATCGCTTTTCATGTTCACGATATTCCTCTGGGGTAATTTCTTTATTTTCCAGCATATACTGCCGCTGGCTGAGTTCTCGCCGTATGGCCTCAGGGCTATAGTACTCTGCTTCGGCATGTTCAATAATTTGTTTGATCGCCCAAATTGGAAATCTAAACATACCGTATCCGTCCTCCAGACCAAATAATAACGTAGAGTTTATTTCTAATTAACAAAGTGGTGCGGTGCCCAAGGGCCTGTATATTTGAAAATCATGGTTGCAGCGTACTTTTCATAAAGAGTTCCAACAGCTTGATCAAAATCCTCTTCCTTCTGGCGTTCGACCAAATATACACCATCAAAGGCTTGGAATTCATCCATTGGATCTTTGACCAACCACTCGTCCGCTAAGGGGCGAAGCATTGTGAGAAATGACTTTTCCACTTCTTTACGCTCATAATCTGCTACTTCCATAATTGCCTTACCGAACTCTACAACATCGTAACCCTGGCCTTTCCCTTTTTCTAACGCTTTTTTCCAACGCGCTAAGTGTTTGTTATTCATCATTGTTTCTTGGAAGCTCTCTTTTTTCCACCAAACCTTGAGTTCCACTTCTATTTTGTTGTCTAGATTAGTTAGTAACTTTGAATAACTCTTTTTCTCTTTTTTAAGAATCTTTCGAATTTCTTCTTCTTTATCAAATAAGGTTCCAAAGCGCAAAGGGACTACTGTGGTGTGCTTAATAACTTGACAAAGTACCTCCGTGTATCGGCTCATACTTTCTCTCGTTGCTGTTGCCATAGAAACATCATTAATCTCAGAACAGAGCATCCCAAGTTCTCCTTCTACAATAAGGCAGGGAGGCTCTTGGTTAGGTCCTAATTCCAACGATTTGACTTCAATAGAGTTTGCTCGAATAATACCGTAACCATAAAACAAATTCCCCACCCCTTACTAAAAAAGAAAGTCATGTCACAGCACGACTTTATATCTTATTCTTCGTCATCTATTTGACCGATTTCGTCTCGCTCACGTAGCCCTATCCTCTTGTATCCTAAAATTTCTAAGTCGCCACTGACTTCTACCTCATAAAGCCCTACAACGTCATCAAGTGCTCGGCGTCGTTGATAGTCCGAATCCTCGATCGTTTCAACTTGTACTATCCAGCCGTTTTCACGTCGCCTAACGCCAATAACGTTTGCCTCTTTTTCCAAGACACTTTGGAAGAAGGTTTTTACATCATTGACTAATTGTTGGATATCCATGCTCATATCCTCCTTTAATTCCTCATTATCGAGGAAGAGTCAACAAGGGTTAGCCCAATGGCTGAAGCGTATTTTAAATAGGTGTCCACTGAAGCGATCACTATACGTGCTTCAATGGTAATGAGTTCAATTCCAACCAAAGAAATCCTGACAAATGCATCAATTACGATTCCCTTATCAAGAATGCGGTCAATGACCTCCGCTAAACTACTCGACTCTACGCTTTTACTTAATGCCATGATCTGACCCCCTCCCTAACCTTGCCTATGAAATATATATGAGGGGGATCAGAAATCATGACAAAACTTCAACATTAATGATTTTCCTTAAATCGCACATTAGTTCAAGAATCAGTACGTGGGTTGTGCACACGTTTTTTGAGTGTCCGTTCAAGTTTCTGCAACTCCATTTGAACGACCTTTACCCTTTCCTCGATCACCGTAATCCGTTTGGCTATCTCAGCCTGCTCAGCCTCAAGCCGATGGAGCTCCTGATCGTACACGTGCATCAAGAAGAAGCTTGGTGTATGATCGCGAATTGCAGGTCGAATCAGTTTTGGTCTTAATGGTGGAGCCTGACGCATAATTTTCACTTCCTATCCTCTGGGGTGAACTTATCTAATTCTTGTTCTATAAGTTGTGTCAGTACAGAATTGTGTTTTCCTTTATTGTCATAAAAAAATTCCGATCCTACAACATCCATTAATACTTGCTTGAATACTGGATTTTCACGGACAGGTTTTGATCCTTTCGTCGCCAAGATTGTGGCGACCATGATTGACGCACGAATGCTGGGCTTATCAATCTCAATTCCTCGTATCCCCCGAACGATATCTACAACGCGAGCCGCTTCACGCCAAGGCAACCCTGAACGGCCTGCAACAACAGCAATCTCCGATTCACGATCTAACCCTTTTATCATTATAGTGATTACACGATCCTTCAAAGCATCTTGAAGTACGTGTACCCCTGCGTATTCAGCAGGATTGCTAGTTAAAATCACTGAAAAGTCAGGGTGTACGGTTAGCTTGGTCTCTCCTTTTTGAAGCGCAGATAAATCCAAGGTTTTCTCCTGCAAGACTGAGAGTAGTACATTATTGGTTTCTGGTCTGGAACGAGTAAAATCATCATAGACCAAAGTATGGCCGTTTCTACAAGCATGTGTTATTCTTCCATCATACCAAACACTATCCATAGATTCTTCGGCCTTCCATACGGAATGGACATAGTTATCGAGTACTTTCTTCCTGCGTAGTCCTGAGTTCCCTCCTACCAGATCAGAGGGTTTATACTCATCATTGCCCTGGAGCGTAACCACTGAGCGCCCTAAAAGATCAGCGATATGCATTGCCAGAGCGGTCTTCCCCGTTCCAGCCGATCCACAAAAATGAACAGCATAACCAGCTTGGAGATAGAGCACAGCGCGGTTCGTTAGGTCTCTAAAATATGCAGTTTCAATAAATGCATCCGGCAATTGTCTTACCTCCCTGTACGCTTTCTTAACATATACCCTCCAGCTTTATGCCCGCCCTTTGATTCTTTAGGCTTTCTTAGCATATAGCTTCCAGCTTTGTACCAACCCTTTAATTCTTCCTCACGCTCTTTAGCCCATGAGTTCATCTCACCAATTTGTGCAACTTCGTTAGCCTTCATTACTTGCGCTAATGCTGCCCTTTCTGCACTATACTTAGCTAACAAACCACGTGAGTCTTCCATAATTTGCTTTTGGGCCTTCATTTGATTCGCACGATCAACACTATTCAGCTTAGAGAGTTCTTCTCTATCGTTTTTCACTCTTGCCCTAATTTCCGAATGGAGTGTATTCAATTCGAGCTCCCTTTGGTCAAACTCCTGGCATAATACAAGTCCTAATTCGGCAAGATTCATGCTCATTATTTTTCTCCTTTACAAAATAAATGGGAGGGAGTTTTTCCCCCTCCCTAACAAACCTCCCCAATTTAGAAATCGTGATGGAGTTCTGTCAAACCAACTGCTGCGGCATATCTCAGCCAAGTGTTAACACTCGCAATGACCACCCGCGCATCGATCGCAAGTAGTTCTATACCAACCAGAGAAACCCTTACATATGCATCAATAACAATACCTTTGTCTAATATACGGTCCACAACTTCTGCTAAGCTCGAAGAATCAATGTCCTTTTTCATTCAGTTTACCTGCCTTTCAATTATTAAAAGAATTTTTGTGGATTTTCGAGAACTGAGCCCCTCCGCCCGTCTCTACTCCCAATTTATGTAAATTCCAAGAAAGGTGTGCAAGCTTTTCAGTAATTAATTTCCCCTCTCTGTTTTCCTTTCACTGTATATATCTCTGACTTACCGTTAACAGCTCTACAGATAGAGCAAATCACTATCTACTCAGAAGTGATTCTCTCTACTCGATCAAACTAGATTAAGAGGTTATACTTATTCCATTTTTGTTTCAACTCATTTGCAATTCCCACAAAATCTGAATCCGTAGTGAAAACAACTTCATGCACACCATATTCATCCGTCACTGAGATGCAAAGATATTTTTCTTCTACCCCTGAACTCACAGCCGTCTTTGTACCATTTTTTAATTTCTTAGGCAACTGAGAAATAATCTTGATTGAACTGATCTGGGAGAATAGAAAAACTTTGCGATTAAAAGCTATTGCATCCTTGGGATGAAAAGAAATTGCCATCGAACCTCTTATTAATTCTGGATGACCACCAATCATTTTGACTAGTTTTGCCTTATAAGGTTTACCATATTTTTCATCGATCTCGCTAAATCTCATGCTTGATTTTAGGAGAATAATAAGTAGCACTAGTAACAAAAAACCAAAGAAACTAACAGTAATTACACTAGCCACCTCTACCTTACCTCACATTCATACAGGAAGTTTACTTCATCTGAAGGGCACCCCGCTCCCCAGAGGCTGGAGCTTACACGGCTAGTTTGCTCTGAATCGTATGCACCGAGCGCTGTGCCACACAAGTCCCCGACTCAGTATTTATTGATTTTTACTAAAAGTATGGAAAAAATCATGCGCAAAGTTCGCTCCCTTTCCGATCACAAGCCCTGTTATCCCTATCCCTATCATAGGGTTCGAGAGCTTAACATTTAATAAATCCAATGCATTAATGTTACTCTGAAAAGCAAGGAGTAAACCACATGCCAAACTCAATAGTTCCAATGTAAGGGGCCTAAACTTATCTGGTAGAAAGGGAATAGAGTATACAACGTCTTTAAAGATATCAACTAGTTTCTCTACTACGATGGCTAAGATAAAGACTAAAGAAAGCCCGTCCACGTCAATCTCCCCTCTGAAAATCCAGCTTTTCCTTTCATATATTTCAGTATATTCCAGCAAGATTAATACGTTCTTTCGTCTAAACCCTTGCTCTAACCCTGAACGCAAGTCACCGCTAACTTCAGACGGTGCACATGAAATGTGCCGTCCCCCCTACTCGTGGTTCGTGGTTCGCGCATCAGCATCGACTTCGTGTATTTCCCTGGTTCCTAGCCCACTACGCAATGTCACACGAGCACGGCTTCTTTACGTGCAAGATTAGCAAACTCCTTGCAAGCGACCCCAGAGACAAGACGGTGCACATGTAATGTGCCGTCACCCTAAACGTGGTTCGAAGTTCGAAGTTCGTGGTTCGTGCATCAGCATCGGCTTCGTGTATTTCCCTGGGTCCTAGCCCACTACGCAATGTCACACGAGCACGTCGTCTTTACGTGCAAGATTAGCAAACTCCGTGTAAGCGACCCCAGAGGCAAGACGGCGCACATGTAATGTGCCGTCCCCCTAAACTGTACGTCTCTCAGCCTTTCCGTTCCCAGACCCAAGCCCGGGACGCAGTGTGACACGAGCGCGACGTCTTTTACGTTAGCAGTCTAGCAAACTTCCGTGTAAGCGACCCCAGAGACAAGACGGTGCACATGTAATGTGCCGT